>Ga0207826_1000004_pt1 | contig 64326 bp, 68 predicted proteins | sample LuqExpMetageno80_FD_187837 | JGI IMG/M metagenome (GOLD analysis project Ga0207826, IMG submission 187837) | Tropical forest soil microbial communities from Luquillo Experimental Forest, Puerto Rico - Sample 80 (SPAdes) | ecosystem: Environmental > Terrestrial > Soil > Tropical forest ... | reverse complement strand
GCCGCGCGCGAGATCAACGGCCTTGCGGAATCGATCGCCAAAGCCGGCGGCACGCCGCTTGCCGTCGCGAAAGACGGTCAACTGCTCGGGATCGTCCACCTAAAGGATATCGTTAAAGGCGGCATCCGAGAACGCTTCGCCGAACTTCGGCGGATGGGCATCCGCACCATCATGATTACGGGCGACAATCCCATGACGGCGGCGGCCATTGCGGCCGAGGCGGGCGTGGACGACTTCCTCGCCCAGGCAACGCCCGAAGACAAGCTGCGCCTGATCCGCGACGAGCAGGCCAAGGGCAAGCTGGTTGCCATGTGCGGCGACGGCACCAACGATGCGCCGGCGCTCGCGCAGGCTGATGTCGGCGTCGCCATGAACACCGGCACGCAAGCCGCTCGTGAAGCGGGCAACATGGTGGATCTTGATTCCAATCCGACCAAGCTGATCGAGATTGTCGAAATCGGAAAACAGCTTCTGATGACGCGCGGCGCGCTGACCACGTTCTCTATCGCGAACGACGTCGCAAAATACTTCGCGATCATCCCGGCGATGTTCGTCGCATTCTATCCGCAGCTGCAGGCGCTCAACATCATGCACCTGACCAGCCCGCAGAGCGCAATCCTGTCCGCGATCATCTTCAACGCGCTGATCATCATCGCGCTCATTCCATTGTCGCTGAAGGGCGTCGCGTTCCGCGCCATCGGCGCCGGCCCGTTGCTCCGGCGCAATCTGCTCATCTACGGCGCAGGCGGCATCATCATCCCGTTCATCGGCATCAAGGCGATCGACCTCGTCGTCACCGCTTTGCATCTCGCCTGAGGAGAGTCGTCATGTTGAGAGAAATCCGCCCGGCAATCGTCGTTCTGGTTCTCCTCACGGCGATCACCGGCCTCGCTTATCCGCTCGCGATGACCAGTATCGCCCGAGCGATCTTTCCGTATCAGTCGCAGGGCAGCCTGATCGAGAAGGACGGCAAGGTGGTTGGCTCTGCGCTGATCGGTCAGGTCTTTGCGGACGACAAATACTTCCACGGCCGCCCTTCGGCGACGAACACACCCGATCCGAAGGATGCGACCAAAACGATCGATGCGCCCTACAATGCTGCGAACTCGGGCGGCTCCAATCTCGGGCCGACCAGCAAGATGCTCATCGAGCGCGTGAAGGGCGATGTAGACAAGCTGAAGGCCGAAAACCCTTCTGTCCAGGTCCCAATCGACCTAGTCACGACCTCCGGCAGCGGCCTCGACCCGGACATATCTCCGGAGGCGGCTATGTTTCAGGTGCCTCGAGTCGCGAAGGCCCGTAAGATGCCGGAGGATCGCGTGCGCCAGCTCGTCCAGGAACAAACCCAGCCGCGGTGGCTGGGCCTGCTCGGGGAGCCGCGCGTGAATGTCCTGGCCCTGAATTTGGCTCTCGACTCGGCCAAGTAAGGGGTAGGGCGCAGCTCAATCCAATTGTTTGACCACGGATGACGGATCAACGCGATCCCGCACGGCCCTCTCCGGAAGCTTTGCTGGAAGCAGCGAAGCGCGAAGAGAGCCGCGTCGGGAAGCTGCGCATCTTCGTGGGAGCCGCTCCCGGCGTGGGCAAGACTTACGCCATGTTGGAGACCGCGCGCGCGCGGGAGAGAGACGGCTACGATATCGTCGTCGGCGTGGTCGAGACGCACGGCCGCAAGGAGACCGAGGCGCTTCTCGTAGGCTTGGAGACCATCCCGCGCAAACGGATCGACTACAAAGGTCGTCTGCTCGACGAGATGGATCTGGACGCGATCATCGCGCGCCGGCCGCAGATCGCGCTGGTGGACGAGCTTGCGCATACGAATGCTCCGGGTAGCCGGCATCCCAAGCGTTACCTCGATGTCGAAGAAATTTTGAACAGTGGCATCGACGTCTATACAACGGTCAATATCCAGCACATCGAGAGCCTCAACGACGTGGTCGCGCAGATTACGCGCGTCCGCGTCCGGGAAACGGTGCCCGACGAAATCTTCGATCGCGCCGAGGCCGTAGAACTCGTCGATCTGACACCTTCGGATCTCATTCAGCGGCTGAAGGAAGGGAAGGTCTACATCCCGCAGCAAGCCGAGCGGGCTTTGGAACACTTCTTCTCGCCAGCCAATTTGACCGCCTTGCGCGAGCTTGCGCTGCGCCGGACCGCCGAGCGCGTGGACGAGCAGTTGCTCGCCGAGATGCAGGCCAAAGCGATCCCGGGGCCCTGGGCTGCGGGCGAACGCTTCCTGGTCTGCATCAGTGAGGACCCGCGCGCCGCCGGATTGGTGCGTGCCACGAAGCGCCTGGCCGACCGGCTGCATGCGCCTTGGACCGCGATCTACATTGAAACCGGCCGCAGCGCGCAGCTCAGCGACGAGGAACGCGATCGGATCGCCGATACGCTTCGTCTTGCGATGAACCTCGGTGGCGAGACGGTCACGATACCGGGCGGAGCACGGCGTGTAGCGGATGATGTCATCGCCTATGCGCGCGCCAACAACATCACCCAGATTGTCATCGGTAAATCGAATCGCTCTCGCTGGTTCGAGATTCTGCACGGCTCCGTCGTGCACGATCTGGTGCGACGAGCCGGCTCAATCAGCGTCCACGTTATTGCCGGCGAGGAATTGGAAGGGGACCGCATTTCCAAGAAGACAGTGCGGACAGCTCCTCAAGCCTTGGATCCGTGGCCGTACATCCTCTCCGTCGTCGCAGTCGCCGTATCGCTCGGGATTGCGGAAACCGTCGAACCTTTCTTCGGACTTGAGAATGTCGTTCTCGTGTTCATGACCGGCATTGTGGCGATTGCGGCCCGGTTCGGGCTCTGGCCATCTATTCTTGCAAGCGTCGTGGCCTCGCTTTGCTACAATTTCTTCTTTCTGCCACCGATCTACACCTTCACGATCGCTGATCCGAACAACGCCCTCGCGTTCTTTTTCTTTATCGTGATGGCGATCATCGTGTCGAATGTCGCCGCGCGGGTGCGCGAGCAGGCGGTGACCGCAATGGCGCGTGCCCGTACGACAGAGGCTCTGTATGCATTCAGCCGGAAGTTAGCCGGCGTGGCGACGCTCGACGACGTGCTGTGGGCGACCGCTTATCAGATAGCCATGATGCTGAAGGTCCGCGTCGTTTTGCTACTGCCGGAAGGAGAGACGATCGCCGTCGCGGCCGGTTATCCGCCCGAAGACGTGCTCGACCAGGCAGATCTCGCCGCCGCAAAATGGGCGTGGATGAACAACCGCGCTGCGGGCCGCGGCTCCGATACGTTGCCAGGGGCCAAGCGCCTTTTTCTTCCCATGCGGACGGGGCGTGGACCCGTAGGGGTGCTGGGCATTGACAGTGACAAGGCAGGGCCGCTGCTCACTCCGGATGAACGGCGGCTGCTGGATGCGCTCAGCGACCAGAGCGCTCTCGCGATCGAGCGCGTGCATCTGGTCGAAGACATGGACCGGGTCAAACGGACGGTCGAGACGGAACATCTCAGGTCGGCGCTGCTGACTTCGATTTCGCACGATCTGAAGACGCCACTTGCGGCGATATTGGGTTCAGCCGGCGCACTCCGGAGCATGTCCGGCCAGCTCACGGATGCACAGAAGGAAGAGCTCGTTTCGACCATCGTGGACGAATCGGAGCGGCTCAATCGCTTCATCGCCAATCTTCTCGACATGACCAAGCTGGAATCCGGCGCCATCGCCCCCAACAGCAGCCTGCATTCCATCGGCGAGGTGATCGGCGGTGCATTGCGGCGGGCCGAAAAGATCTTGTCTCGGCATAAGGTCGCGCTCGACATCTACCGCGACCTTCCGCTGGTGAAGATCGACGAGGTTCTGTTCGAGCAGGCGATATTCAATCTGCTCGACAATGCCGCGAAGTATTCCGCACGGGGAAGCACAATCCAAATCAATGGCAGACGAGACGGCGATTCCGTTGTGCTGGACATCGTCGATGAAGGCGTGGGAATCCCGGCAAGTGACGTGGAGCGGATCTTCGATAAGTTTTACCGTGTCCAAAAGGGCGATCAGGTGCGGCCCGGCACCGGTTTAGGCTTAGCGATTGCCCGCGGCTTTATTGGGGCCATGCAAGGCACGATTACCGCATCCAATCGGACTGACAGATCCGGCGCGGTCCTCACGATCCGGCTGCCGGTCACGGCCGACGCCGCCAAGTTGGACACCGCGGCATGACATCACCGGCTTTGAAAGTTCTGGTCATCGACGACGAGCCGCCGATCCGGAAGCTCCTCAGGATGGGCTTACAAACGCAAGGGTATACGACGATTGAAGCGCCGGATGGCCGCACAGCCTTGGAGAAGCTTTCGGAGGAGCCAGACATCGTGATCCTCGATCTCGGCTTGCCGGATATGGACGGGCTTGACCTGCTGGGTAAACTTCGAGCGCGCAAAGAAAACGTGCCGATCGTCGTGCTCTCGAGCCGCGGTGACGAGGCCGGCAAAGTAAAAGCGCTCGATCTGGGCGCGGACGATTACGTTACGAAGCCGTTCGGGACGGAAGAGCTACTCGCGCGCATGCGTGCAGCGCTTCGGCATCAGCTTCAGGTGCACGGCGAGCGTCCGGTGTTTCACGTTGGGGACCTGTCGGTCGATCTGGTCAGACGGATCGTCAAGGTTCGCGATCAAGAGGTAAAGCTTTCGCCGAAGGAATACGAACTGCTTCGCCTACTGGTTCAACATGCTGGTAAGGTGCTGACGCACAGGTTTCTGCTTGGCGAGTTGTGGGACGATCTCACGGACGCGCAGTACCTGCGTGTCTATGTCCGACAGCTTAGGCAGAAGATCGAGGATGATGCAGAGCGCCCGAAGTATATCCTGACGGAAACAGGGATCGGCTATCGACTTCGTGCTCCGGATTGAGCGCCGAAGGCAAACCCATACAGAGCATATATGCAGATTTCGGATTTTCTTTCGCGCGAGAATGTCCTTTTCAACGCTCGCCTTGGCGACAAAAACGAGCTTCTGGAAAAGCTCGCGCTCGCGGCCGGTACAAAGATCAGTGTGCCAGCTGGAGAGATTCTCGCAGAACTCACTAACAGAGAGAAATTAGGGTCGACGGGCTTGGGGAACGGGATTGCTGTTCCTCATGCGCGACTTTCATCTATCGCCAAGCCCTTCGGGATAATCGCCAAGCTGAAGCAGCCGATCGATTTTGACGCGATCGATGGCCAACCAGTGGACATCGTGTTCCTACTGTTGCTCCCTCCGAAGACGCAGTCGGAATCTCTTAGTGCGTTGGCATGCGTCGCGCGGAAGCTGCGGGAGACGGGAAATGCTGACAAGTTACGCCGCGCGGGAAGTGCGGACAATGTTTTCGCGCAACTCGTAGGCCGGTAGAAGGCTTGAAGCCGGGAAGGATTGTGTATCCATCGGGCAGAGCCTTCGCGACGAAGCGAGAGCCGATATTCCCGCCCGCACCGGCTTTGCTCTCGACGACAATCGGCTGGCGCAAGATTTGGCTCATCTTGTCGCCGTCGAGCCAGCAGGTCATTTGCTCGGCCCGGGGGAAACGGGACGCGATACTGTGAGTAGGATATGCATCTTCGGCACATTCGAGATCGATAGTTCAGACGGCAAGTGCGACGGCGGCGAGAGCCCAAGCGCAGCGCGAAAACATTGCCGTCGAGATTATGTCCATCGGCATTGCTCACCTGATCTCGATCCTCAAACTTGAATGCCCCGTCGGTTGTGGAAACCTATAGCCTTGCCCCAGCGGCGCGGCGACTGTTAGCATCAGCTTGAAACGAGCAGCGAATCAACGACTGCCAAGACGTATTGCTTAGTGCAGCCTACGTCATTGTGGCCGTCATTATAATGAAACGAATCTTACTCGGACAATTAGGGCGGGTCCGCTCCTCGGAGGAGTGAATAGTGAACAGTCGACGGTTCCTGCGTTCGGGAGCGCTACTCACCCTGTCTTTGGCTTTCGCCGCGCTCGCGCGAGCTGCAGATTATCCATCCCATCTTATACATATAGTCGTGCCATATTCTGCGGGCGGCTCGTCCGACGTTCCCATGCGGGCAATTGCTCAACAAATGTCGCAACAGATGAATCAAAGTATTGTCGTCGAGAATAAGCCGGGCGCGGGATCCATATTGGGTACGGAGTACGTCGCCCACGCCGCGCCGGATGGCTATACGCTTCTGCTCGCTTCCAATCCGCAAGCCTGGGCCTCCGCCCTCTTCACGCACTTGTCGTTCGATCCTGTCGCCGATTTCGAACCAATTTCATTATTCAGCCGCGAGCCCGGGGTGCTTGTGATCAATCCCAGCATGCCGGTGCATACGCTGTCCGAGTTTATCGACTACATCAAAGCGCATCCCGGGCAGATCAACTACGCGTCGTCTGGCAACGGTAGCGCGCAGCAACTTTTTATGGAAATGTTCTTGAGACGCGCGGGTCTCAAGATGGTGCACATACCCTATCGTGGGAGTGCCCCTGCCGTTACTGACGTTCTCTCTGGACAGGTGCCGGTCATAATGCCGGGGCTATCTGCCATGGTCTCTAATATCCGCGCCGGTAAGTTGCGTGCGTTAGCGATTACGGGTGATAGCCGATCCCCGTTGTTGCCTGATGTCCCGACGCTTGCAGAAGCAGGTTTTCCGGGGTTTTCGGCTTACGTATGGTCCGGCTTGGTAGCGCCGAAAGGCACTCCGCGCCCCGCCATCGACGAGCTAAACAAGCAAATGAGCGAGGCGGTACGCTCGCCGGCGGTCCAGTCCTTCATTGCCAAGCAGTCGCTGGAGGCCGTTACGGATACTCCGGAAGAGTTTAAATCCTTCTTTGAGTCTGAGAAATTGCGCTGGAGCGATGTCATCAAGACTGCCGGCGTGAAGGTAAACTAAACGACCGAATTTAGTTGACGGAACATCACCTGTGACCATTACTCGCTATGCAGCGCGCGCCTACGGATCGGGCGTGGTTCACGCGTCATTTATACGCGCTGGGAATTGGGTGTTCGGCACCGGTTTGCGCGCGACAGGACCTAACGGTCTGTTGGACCCGGAAGTCGTGCGACCAGGGCGGCCCTTGGGTGTCCCACCACAGGCGCAACGCGAGGCCGCAGCAATTTTTCGCGAAATGGGAGCGCAACTGAAAACTGCAGGCAGCGCACTGAGCAAAGTGGCCCGCCTTGACCAATACTATCCATCACCCACGTTCGTTGATCCGTACCACGAGGTGCGCAAGACCGCACTAGCCGGTCAAGTCGCGCCGAGCACATCCATAATAGTCAGCCGTCTGCTCAATTTGGCCTCGTCGATGGACGTGCAGGTCGTGGCCGCGACGCTCGACAGCGGTTACGAGTGTCGCACCGTCGGTACGGATCGCCTGAATGTGCCTGCGACTTCGGGGTACGCGCCATGCCTGCGGGTGGGCGACATGATTTTCGTGGCCGGCCAGCTCGCGCGTGACGACACGGGCAATATCGCGGCATCGGCGATGATGCCGGAAGGCCAGCAATGGAGCGGAACGCGCATCAAGCGTGAAACTGAGTATTTGATCCAAGAGAGGTTGGTCCCGGCACTCAGCGCGGCCGGAAGCCATATGGGATTGGTACTTAAGGCTCAAGTCTACCTGGGCCATGCCGAGGAACTCTCTGCATTCTGGCAGACCTGGTCGCGGGCCTTCAGCGGTCGTGTGCCACCGACGACGGTCGTGCCTGTCCGTCATCCAGCATTCGGCACCCGCGACGCTACGGTCGAAATCAATTTGGTTGCGGCGCACGAATCCGCTGCCGCCCGCGTGCGCGACGTGGAATGTGACGTTTCGCTGATAGCCGACGATATGCTGGCGGCGCGTGCCTTCGACGGATTGCTATTCGTATCTGGCCTCATGGCCATAGAAAACGGAGGCCTATCCCGCGCGGCGGTCGTGCCCGCGGACGCGCCATTCTTCCATGACAGTGTGCATGCTCAGATGGTCGACATTCTAGGCAAAGCGACGCGTATCTTCGCCGCTGCCGGTAGCAGCTTGAATCAGGCGGTGCGAGCGCTCCATTTTCATACCGACTTGGCGCAATTCCGGAGCGGCTTCATGGCATGGGACGAAGACCTACGGCGTCAGGGAATTCCGTTCAGTGCGATCGAAGTGGATGCAAACCTGTTTGTGCCCGGAGCGGGCGTCATCCTCGATCTCTGGGGACACGTGCCTGGCTAGCTCGATCCAGCGGCCTTTGCATGACAGACCGGCGCATGCGGCAACACTTCCTTATCCATAACAAATCGCGCACCGGCAGCATTGATGTTCCGTTAAGCATGCTCCTCGCACCTTGGCGCGATGAAGCGCCATGTACCGTTTTGCATAGCCGGGTTGGGGCTATTGCTCGCGCTCGCCGGTTGCGGACGTGGCCTGTGGCAATATGGCGAACGCGCCTCCTGGCGGCACGAGGCGGAGGTTTCCTGCCTCAAATCTGGGTCGGTGAAGGTCGGCACGGGCGTCGTGCAAATTCAGCCGATCGAAGGCCCGGGCGTATGTGGCGCTGACTTCCCGCTCAAGGTGACCGCGCTGGGCGAGAGCGCGACGCCGATGGCCTACGCCGACGATATGCGTCCGCCGGGCGCGATCCCGAATGCGTCGGTACCGCGCTGGCCTGTACGCGACCAATCCTATCCGCCGCCGGCTCCGAACGGCGAGCGCATGCAGTGGATCACCGGTCCGCAGGGCATTGCGCGCGCGCCTGGGCCCAGCGCGAGCCCGGAGCAAAGCGCAGCACCCGGCGCGCCGATGTCGATTACGCCGCCGGACGCAAGCGAGGCCGATGACATTCCGGACGACGCGATCCTTCCGCCGCAAACCGAACGCGTGCGCCCGCAACAAGTGATGCATCAGCCGGAATTGCAACCGCGCGCACCGAGCGTCCCGCCGCCGCTCGGGCCCAACCGCATTCCGGCGGCGGCGACACCGGTGGCGCTCACTCCGTCTGCGACGCTAGCGTGCCCGATCGTGTCCGCGCTCGATCGCTGGGTGAGCGAAGGCGTGCAGCCCGCCGCCCTGCATTGGTTCGGCGTGCCGGTCACGCAGATCAAGCAGATCTCCGCCTACTCGTGCCGCGAGATGGTGGGTAGCGGCACGTCGAGCATCTCAGAGCACGCCTTCGGCAACGCACTCGACATCGCCGGTTTCATTTTCGCCGACGGCCGCACGATCAGCGTCGTCAAAGGCTGGCAGGGCACGCCGGAAGAGCAGGGCTTTTTGCACGACGTGCAACTTTACGCGTGCGAGACCTTCAACACCGTGCTGGCGCCGGGCTACAACGCCGCGCATTACAATCATATCCATGTCGACCTGATGCGGCGCGACAGCGGCCGGCGACCGTGCCGCCCCAACGCGGTGCCGGGAGAAGTCGTCGCCGCCCAGGCGCAGGCGCATTACGCGAGCCGGCGCGATCCGGGCATCACCGGTTCGGTCGACTCCATCGGCAAGCTGATCGCGTCGGCGAAGGCGGGCGAGGACGGCCTCGATGACGACGATGCCGACGCGCCGGCGCCGCAGCAGGCGCCCGCTCAGAGCAAGACGAGCCTGTTCGATTTCAGCGGTTGGCGGATGTTCGAAAAGTCCAGTCTCAACAACGCGGGCAGCGACCGCCTGCGGCCGAACTAGGCCACCGTCTCGATCAGCATCGCGGCGAACAGCAAAAGCCCTGCGTCGCGGTTGGATTTGAACAGCATCAGGCACTGCGCGGGATCGTCGATGTCAATGATCCAGACCTGCCAGGCAAGGTGCGCGGCGAACAGCGCGAGCCCGAACAGGAAGATAACGCCGCCGCCCGACATCAATCCCGCCAGGCCGATCAGCAGCACCGCCGCGACGTAGAACGCCGCCAGCATTGGCTTCGTCCGCTCGCGAAACAGCAGCGCGGTCGACTTGATGCCGACCAGCATGTCGTCTTCGCGGTCCTGATGCGCGTAGATCGTGTCGTAGGCGATCACCCAGCAGATCGATCCGGCATAAAGCACGATCGGCTGCCAATCGAGGCGCGCGAACGTGGCCGGCCAGCCCATCAACGCGCCCCACGAGAAGGCGAGGCCGAGTACGATCTGCGGCCAGTAGGTGATGCGCTTCATGAATGGATAGATCACGATCACGCTGAGCGATGCGAAGCCGCAGAAGATCGTGAAGACGTTGAACTGCAATAACACGGCGAGGCCGACCAGCATCTGCAGCAGCATGAAGGCATAGGCCTGCTTCACGCTGACCTGGCCGGATGGAATTGGCCGCGAGCGCGTGCGCTCGACGCGGCCGTCGAGATCGCGGTCGACGAGGTCGTTCCAGGTGCAGCCCGCGCCACGCATCGCGAACGCGCCGATAAAGAACAGGACGATGTGCCACGGATTTGGAAATTCGCCGGCGCGCATACCTGCGATGCCGAGCGACCACCAGCACGGCATCAGCAGGAGCCACGAGCCGATCGGGCGGTCGAGCCGCGCGAGCCGCAGATAGGGCTTCAGCGGCGCCGGAGCGAGCGTGTCGACCCAATTGCCGGTCGCATCGGCAACGCGTCCGGCGCTCTCGCTCATTTGCTCATCGGGTTGCCGGTCAGCGTATCGAAGGTGCCGCCGGAGCGGATGTTGCTGGCGTTTGGAATGGGCGCGCCGAGCGAATCGCTTAAGCTCGGCCCGGCCGGACGCGGCGGCGCGGCTGCGACCTCGCAGACCTTGGTCTTGATCTCGTCGGTCCGCGTATGGCCGGCCTTGATCTGCTTGATCACTTCGTCGGGCACGCCGCAGGACGTCTTGTTGTCGATGGCGTACTTCAAGACCTTGGCTTCCGCAGCCGAGAACACCGTGAACAGGTGACAGGCTTCCTTCGGGGGTGCCTTGCGCTCGGACGCCTTCTGAATCGCCTTCGCCTTGTTCTGCGCGTCGTCGCGCAGCTTGAAGAATTGCGCGACGCAGGGCGGCACCTGCTGCTGCGCCTGCTGCTGCGGGGCTCCCATCGGACTGAGGCCAAGGCCCTGCGCGGGCGGACCCGCGAACGGATCATGGCCGGTTTGCGGCGGAGGCGTGCCGAAGGGATCGCGCGCGTGCTGCGGCGGCGCTGCGAACGGGTCGGGCCCCTGCTGTTGAGGGGGAGGCGAGCCGAACGGATCCGGCGCGGTCTGCGCGAGCGCCGCGGTGCCGAGCGGTGCCACGCACGCGGCAAGCAACAGAACCCAGCAAAGGCGCATGAATCGGTCCTCGATGATTGTTCCGGCCCTATCCGACGGCCGGTTCGGTCGCTTTATATCAAACGATGGATTGCGTCGGGAAGGCGGCAAACGGCCTCGCGGGCATGCTGCGGACCGGGTAAAGCGGTGTGATTGCCCGGGAAAGCCTATGTCGCGCTACGACTTCCGCACGCCACGCTTGTATGTCGACGCCGCCCTGGCGGCCGGCGCGACGATCCCGCTCGCGCGCGAGCAGGCGAATCATCTGCTGAACGTGCTCCGGCTCGAGCGCGGCGATCCGGTGCTGGTGTTCAACGGCCGCGACGGCGAATGGCGTGCCAATGTGAGCTCGGCGGGCAAGCGCGATAGCGCCTTGACGCTTGAGCAGCGCCTGCGCGAGCAGCCGGCACCAGCGGACCTGCACTTCCTGTTCGCGCCGCTCAAACATGCGCGGCTCGACTACATGGCGCAGAAGGCGGTGGAGATGGGCGCGAGCCTTTTGCAGCCCGTCATCACTCAGCATACGCAAGTCGCGCGCGTGAATACTGAGCGCATGCGCGCCAATGTGGTCGAAGCGGCCCAGCAATGCGGCATTTTGACTCTGGCGGAGGTCGCGGAGCCGGCGCCCTTCGCGCGCGTGCTCGATGTGCTTGCGGATGATCGCCTGCTGGTGTTCTGCGACGAGGATGCCGAGGTGAGGGAGCCCCTCGCCGCATTGAAAAGCGCGCCGCCGCATCGCGGCGTGGCCGTGCTGATCGGTCCGGAAGGCGGCTTTTCCGAAAGCGAGCGCGAATTGATGTTGTGGCGTCGGCATGTGCTGCGGCTGTCGCTCGGACCGCGCATTTTGCGCGCCGACACGGCCGCCGTCGCTGCGCTCACCTTGGTGCAGGCGGTGCTCGGAGACTGGCGCGATTAGGCCGCTTCGACGCCCTCGTCGAAATCGCGCGACCGCTTGCGGCGGCGGCGCAGGGGCCCGCGCAAGGCGCACGGAATCGCGCATAGATCGCTGATGAAGCCATCCCAGCGCTGGGCGCGCGCTAGGCCGCGGTCGAGCGCTGCCATCGTGCGGTCGAGGCCTTCCTCCTCGTCGTCGAGCCACACGCCGACGACGCGCGCGAACATCAGCGCGGCACCTTGCGCACGCAATGCGCCGCGCGGGCCGGAGGCCGGAATTCCCGCCGCCTCGAGCATCCATTGCTGCGAGCGCACGGCGATCGCATTCGCTGCGAAGGCGAGACCGGGATTGCGCCGCGCCGAGCGTATCAGCGAGCGGACCGCCTCCTTGTAGGGCGCGAGCGCCTCGATGCGCCGCATCAGCACGTCGAACAGCCGTTCGCGAACGGGCTCTTCCGTGAGATCGGCTTCGCCGCCGTCGAGCACGAGGCGGTCGACCTCCTTCACATGCGCGGCGTAGATCGCGAGCGTGGAGCCGAACTCCTCGCGCAGCTTGGAAAGTTTTATCCCGGCGCGGCCGGCGACCTCGGCCAGTCCGATCTGCTCGAACGAGCGGTCGGCGAGCAAGGCCATGAAGGCGTCAATCGCCTTTTCGCGGTCGGCTGCGGGCGGCAGCGGTGGAAGTCCAGGCGTGTGCGGGGTGTCGGCCATGGCGATCTCCTGCCTGAAAGAACTCCTCCCCCTCGATCTAGGTTCGCCGAGCCCGGGTTCAAAGGCCAGAGTTCTATCCCGCGAGTTCGCGCGAGCGGCGGGTGGCGGCGGCAATCGCGTCGGTCAAAAGGCGGTCGAAGCCGGCGGGACCCATCAGCACCTCCAGGGCGGCGGCAGTGGTGCCGCCCGGCGAGGTCACATTCTGGCGCAAGGTCGCCGCGTCGAGGGGCGAGCGGTGCAACAACTCGCCCGAGCCCGCCACCGTCTCGCGCGCAAGCTGCCGCGCCAATGCGGGCGGCAGGCCGGCCGCGATGCCGGCCTTCGCCATCGCTTCGGCGAGCAGGAAAATGTAAGCCGGTCCCGACCCGGACAGCGCGGTGACGGCGTCCATCAGCCCTTCGTCCTCGACCCATTCAACGCTGCCGATGGCGGCGAGCAGGTCCGTCGCCAGATCGCGCTGGGCCCCGGTCACCTCGGCGCTGGCGCAGGCGACCGTGATGCCGCGACCGATCGCGGCGGGCGTGTTCGGCATCGCGCGCACGAGCGCCGTGCCGGCGGGCAAATTCGCGCGCAGGAAGCCGAGCGTGCGGCCGGCCATGATAGACAGCACCAGCGTGCCGGATGCGACTTGCGGCAAGAGCGGCGGCACGGCGGCGGGCGCGGTCTGCGGCTTCACCGCGATCACGATGGCAGCCGCTTTCGGAGTTGAAGCTGGATTGAAGGCGACGCCGCGCGCGGTGAGCGCGCGCACATTGTCGGCCGGCTGCGGCTCGAGCACGATCAGCTTGTTTGGCGCGAGCCCGCGCGCCAGCCAGCCTTCGAGCATGGCCTGTCCCATCTTACCCGCGCCGACGAGCAGCAGCGGGCCTTCGAATTGCGCCAGTGTTCGTGTTGTCATGGCGCGGATACTAGCCTCGGAGCCGGTATTGCCAAGCTAAAGAGCGGTTTACACTGGAGGCCTTTGCGAAAAGGTATCGGCGTGTACAGGCTTGAGACATTGCTGCCGGAGATCGATGCCGCGATGAGCGAGGGACGCGCGATCGCTCGCATTCCCGATTTGACGCTTGAAGACGCCCATCGGCTTTTCGCTGCGTTGCATGCGCGCCGCCTTACGCGCGGCGAAAAAACCGTCGGCCGCAAGATCGGCTTCACCAACCGGACGATCTGGGCCGAGTACGGCGTTCATGCGCCGAATTGGGGCTATATGACCGATCGTAGCGTGTTCGAATTGGCGGCTGTTGGAACCGTCCCGTTGCGGCATTTCGCCGAGCCGCGCATCGAGCCGGAGATTGTGTTCGGGATTTCAGAGACGCCGTCGCCGGACATGGACGATGCAGCGCTGATGCGCTGCATCGGCTGGGTCGCGCACGGTTTCGAGATCGTGCACTCGATCTTCCCCAACTGGAAATTTACCCCAGCCGAGACGGTGGCGGCGAATGCCTTGCACGGCGCCCTGCTGATCGGCCCGCGGCAAGGCATCGTGGACAGACGGGAGCGGTGGCTGAAGGATCTGGCCACGTTCGGCATCGCACTTTACCGCAACGGCAATCTGGCGGATCGGGGACGAGCGGAGAGCGTCCTCGGCGGTCCCGTCTCCGCGCTGCGGCACCTCGTCCAGTTGCTTGCGGCGGACGATGTAAACCCGCCACTGGCTGAGGGGGAGATCGTGACAACCGGTACGCTCACCCGCGCGCTGCCCATCGCGACTGGGGAAAAGTGGCGCACGGAGCTGACGGGAATCGCGCTCGAGGGGATCGTGATCAGTTTCAGTTAATTGCGGACCGAACGAAGGAAACGTTCACGCCTCGCCCGAGGTCTCGAACATCGCGGCCTCGAGCGCTTCCTTCGCGCTCTTGCCGGCCCAGACGACGAATTGAAACGCGGTGAAATATCGCTCGCACGTATCGAGTGCGGTGCCGAGCAAGGACTCGCATTGCCGGCCGGAGGCTTCCGTGCCGCCGGCAAGCACCAGGGCGTGGCGGAACATTACCATGCCTTCGGTCATCCACATATCGAAGTGGCCGACCCAGAGCCGCTCGTTGATCATCGAGATCAGGGTTTGCACGTCGGCGCGGCGGCGCTCCGGCACCTTCAGATCAAAGGCGCAGGCGAGATGCAGCGCCTCGATGTCGTCCATCCAGGTGTAGGAGAGCTGATAATCGGTCCAGCGGCCGGTCACCAGAATGGTGATCTCGTCCTCGCTCGCACGCTCGAACGACCAGTCGTTCACCGAGGCAAGCCGTTCGACCACATCGAGAGGATTCAGGCGCTGGTCTTCGGTGTAGGTCGTGAGGGACATGTCGTCTCCGCTTGGCCAATTTGAGCTGAAGGGAAACGCACGCCACCAACCGCGCACGATCTCCTTGCCCCGAGACGGGCCGGGACCGCTTCATGACGCTTGGATTACGGGTGCCTTGACGACGAGAACGAATCAGAGAGTCGAATCGACTATAACCCTGAGATTCCGTCCGCCAAAGGCATCATCGAGGGGAAGTGAGCCGTGATTTGCGGACACGTGGCAACGCCGAAGGACGGAATCTCCACAGCCAAACCCGCCGGCATGTGAATTGACTGGGGATAAGCTCGGACCGCCCCGGTTGCCTCACATTCGGACTGAAACGACCGCCCTGGACGGCGGCCACGTCCCTTGCGGACCGGCCGCGCAACACGCCCACCCCCTCCGTATTGCGCCGGAAGGACGGACAAAACGTGTGCACACGCAGTCGGTTAGTAAGATCCCGCATGCCTTCGGATTTGCCCTGCATCAAAAAGCGGTGTTCCCCGACTTGATAAACAGCATTCCGGGCTCCGGTTGGGGTACGCTGTAGCCGGACAACCGGGGCGGGCGTGCAGATGTAATTTTGTCAATTCAGGGGAGCGTTATGAGCATCTCCGAGGAATTCCTCGAACGGGAATATCGGCGCCACAATATGTTTCGTGAGACCTGGCGGGAGTTGATCCCCGAGGTCTTCAAAGACGTTCCCACTTATTACGACAAGGGCAATGCGGTCGCTTCGCTCGGAAGCTGCTCGCGCTGGAGCCAGACATTTGCGAAAGCCGTGCGCCGGCATCTGCCGCCCGGCGCTCACGTGCTTGACGTGTGCACCGGCACGCACGATGTCCCGCTGCGCCTGCTCGCCTTCGACCGCTCACTCGACGTTCACGCGATCGACGGAAGTCCGCACATGATCGCGGAAGGCCAGCGCCGCGCGCGCGAGCGCGGGCTCACGATCAACGCGCAAGTGCACGACGCGCACGAACTGCCGTTCGCGGATGCGTCGTTCGACGCGGTGACGTTGCAATTCGCCTCGCGCCATCTCGAAGTGATCAAGACGTTCAAGGAAATCCACCGCGTGCTCAAGCCGGGCGGGGTGTTCTGCCACAACGACATGCTGCGGCCGTCGTCGCAGCTCGTCGAAGCGCCTTATCTCGGCTACCTCCTGTTCTCGGTGTGGTTCACCGCGACGTTGTTCGGCAGCACGCCGGAGAGCAAGAAGTGCGTCGGATACTTCGCCGACGCGATCCACCACTTCTACAAGCCGGGCGAACTCTCGGCGCTGCTGGAAGGCATCGGCTTCACCGATATCGAGAACCGCGATTTCCTGACCGGCGTGATGAGCTATCACATCGCGAGGAAGCCGGCGTGATCGGCGTGCAGCACCAATCAGCCTCATCCTGAGGAGCGTCGCTTTAGCGACGCGTCTCGAAGGATGCTTCGAGACGACGCGCTGCGCGCGCCTTCTCAGCATGAGGCTGACAGAGGCTGTTGCGTGTGGCTCGCCGGGGACGAGCGGCTAGTCGAACAGGCTGGAGACCGACTCTTCCGAGGCGGTGCGCTCAATCGCCTCGCCGATCAGGTTGCCGATCGGCAGCATGCGGATGTTCGCCGTCGCCAGCAGCTCTTTGGTCGGTTGAATGGAATCGGTGATCACCAATTCTTTCAGCCGTGATTTGGCGATACGTCCGACTGCGCCGCCCGACAGGACACCGTGGCTGATATAGGCATAGACGGCCTTGGCGCCGTGCTTGAGCAGCGCCTCGGCGGCATTCACCAGCGTGCCGCCGGAATCGATGATGTCGTCGACCAGCACGCAGGTGTGGCCCTCAACTTCGCCGATCACGTTCATCACTTCCGATTCACCCGGCCGCTCGCGGCGCTTGTCGACGATGGCGAGCGGCGCGTTGATGCGCTTCGCCAATCCGCGTGCGCGCGCGACGCCGCCGACGTCGGGTGAAACAACCATCACTTTGGACAGATCGAACCGCTCCTTGATGTCGCGCACCATGAGCGGCGAGGCGTAGAGATTGTCGGTCGGGATGTCGAAGAAGCCCTGGATCTGCCCCGCATGCAGGTCGAGCGTCATCACGCGATCGGCGCCGGCGCGGGTGATCAGATTGGCTACGAGCTTGGCCGAGATCGGCGCGCGCGGGCCCGGTTTGCGGTCCTGCCGCGCATACCCGAAGTAGGGGATCACCGCCGTGATGCGGCGCGACGAGGCACGGCGCAGCGCGTCGATGATGATCAGCAATTCCATCAGGTGGTCGTTGGCCGGGAACGAGGTCGACTGGATCACAAACACGTCGGCGCCGCGGACGTTCTCCTGGATCTCGACGAAGATCTCCATGTCGGCAAAGCGCCGCACCACGGCCTTGGTCAGCGGCGTCTTGAGGTAATCCGAAATGGCCTGCGCGAGCAGGTGATTGGAATTGCCGGCGACGAGCTTGATCGCCCCGTTTCTGCCCGTCATCCGTGACTCCGTTGTCGCTTCGTTCCGAAGGCGGGGTGGTCATAACAGGGGGTATTCAGCGCGGCAATACGCGCCGGCTGCAATGTCGCAAGCTGTGCGTAACGGCGTGAAGGCCGGTTTAGCGCCGGTTTTCCGCCGGTGCCGGTCCGGGCACCGGATCGGTATGCGCGACGCGGAAGATGCCGGCCGATTCCGGCGAACCGTCGGCCGCAAGCGCAAGCGCGCCGCCGTTGTCGGCAGGCGCCGTCGAGGCGACGGGCGAGGTCAGGAACCCGGCGAGCTCATTCATGCTCGATTGCGCGACCTGCTGCATGAGATCGGAGTCGGCCGCCGCCCAGTCCTTGCCGCTCACCGGCGCGCTGCCGCTGATGCGCAGAGCGCGCCGCTCGTCGCGATCGAATACGTCGAATACCCACGACACCGTCGTGCGGCCCTTTTCGACCGCGGCGGCGAAATAGCCGCGCACGCGATAGGCCACCGTCTGCGCACGCGGGAGTACCGCGATGCGGCGCGACTGCGCCTCCTGGTTCAGATTGTTGACAAGCGTGCGAAACTGCGTTGCGGGCAGGCCATCGATAGAATCGAACGCGACCGTTGCGCCTCGCGGCTGCACCGAATTCGCCATGCCTTGTTGATCGGTCTGGCAGCCCGCGAGCGCCAGCGCGACCACCGCGGCAACACAGAAGCCCGCACGCGACAGACGACGCGCGGCAGTGCGCACGCAACGTACGGCAAAGTTCATACGCACCCCTGCGGCCGTTTTTTTTGTGAGGTCCCCCACGACCTGGTCCGCAGGCTAGCCGCTGAGGGCGGCCGAATCCAGCTTCGGATCCGCGCCAAAGTTCCAGCATGGGAAAAGTTCTAGGCAGTCAGCACGATCGCATTGATATGACGGCCGTAATCCGGTTCCTTGCGCAATGTCATGCGCCGATAGCTATAGAAGCGCTCCGGGTCGGCGCATGTGCAAAGATCAAGATCATCGATCTGCGCGATGCCGGCCCCGTTGAGCCGATGCGCGATATAGCCGGCGAGATCGAACATCGCGTGGCTCGCGCGGGCCGAGGATTTGAAGAAGTGCTCGTTGGCGGCATCGGCTTCCCGAAAGCGGTCGACGAATTCCGGGCCGACTTCATAATTGTCCTGCCGGATCATCGGGCCGAGCGCGGCGGCAATGCGCTCGCGTGAGGCACCGAGCCTCTCCATCGCCGCGATCGTCGCTTCGATCACGCCGGTAAACGCGCCGCGCCAGCCGGCGTGCGCAGCCCCAATCACGCCCGCTTCGCTGTCCGCGAACAGCACAGGCCCACAGTCCGCGGTCGAGATGCCGATCGCGATATTCGGCGCGCGCGTGACCATCGCGTCGGCGCGCGGGCGCGCGTCCTGCGTCCATAGCCGCTCGACGGTGACCACATCGGGCGAATGAATTTGATAAGCGGTGAGCAGCCGGTCGGGCGTGACGCTGAGCGCGGCCGCCACCCGCGCGCGGTTCTCACCGACTTTCGTTTGATCGTCGTTCGAGCCGGTGCCGCCGTTCAGACTCGCGTAGACGCCGTCCGACACGCCGCCCGCGCGCGTGAAGAAGCCGTGGCGGATGCGGTGAGAACGGGAGAGGAGGGAGGAGCGAAGTATCATGCGGGATGAATGGAGTTGTTCGCGCACAATTGCAACTCGCTAACGCTCGAAGCCGGGAAGGGCGCCAAGCGGCGGCCCGGCAAACGCGACCGCCTTGAACAGCCGGCCCATGTCCTTGCGCCCTGACCCGGTCAGGCGCGCGAGCGCGGCATCGATCTCCGCGGCAAATTTCGCGGTGGCCTTCGCCTTCAGCCTGGCCGCGCGCGTCTCAATACCGAGGCGACGCAGAAAATCGCCCTGGGTGATCGGACCGAACGCTTTGGCGCCCGCCGAGGTAGCTGCGCGGATGAGCGCTTCGAAATCGACGTGCGCGGTGAGATCGAGTTCGCCCGACCGCGTGAGCGGATCGGCATAGGCATGCGCGCCCACCGCCTGCAGCGTCTCGCCGGCCGCGCTTTGTGCGTGCCCGTAGTCGATCACCAAGGCCGCGCCGCCTTGCGCAACTCGCTGGCCGAGCGCGCGCGCTGCATCCTCGTCGCGCCATTCGAAGATCGCGCCATGATGCGCATTGCCGATGTTCAGCGGCAAGTGCTCGAAATGGGGAAGCGTCTCCGGCGCTTCGGTGAAAACGAACCGGCCTTCCGCGATGTCGATCCGCCGTTCATGCCAGCCGTCGGCGCGCTTCACCGCCTGATGCGCCGGCTGCGTGTCGAAGAATTCATTGGCAACGATGATCGCAGGACCGTCCGGGACGTCGTCCAGCCGGTCGTGCCACGCGATCGACACGCCGCTGTCGCGCAAGGTCTCCCGCTGCTTCGCCTGCAGCACCGCGCTGATCTCGACGAGATGCAGCGAGATCGCCTCGCGAAAACCGGGCACGATCTTCGCGGCGCGCAGCGCATCGGCCATTAGCGTACCGCGCCCCGGTCCAAGCTCGACGATGGGCACGGGCGACGGCGCGCGCATCTGCTGCCAGACCGCGGCCATCCAAAGCCCGATCAATTCGCCGAACATCTGGCTCACTTCCGGCGCGGTGATGAAATCGCCGCTGCGTCCGAGCGGATCGCGCGTGCCGTAATAGTGCGCGAGGCACAGCGCCATGTACTCGGCGACGGAGACCGAACCCTGCGCGGCGATGCGCTGTGCGATCTCAGCCTCGAGCGGCGAGGCCATCACGCGCTCCGCAGCGGCGATTGCTTCATCGCGTAGACAATGAAGGCGACTCCGGCGAGGAAGAGCGGAATCGACAGCAGCATGCCCATCGTCGTGCCTTGCCAGAGGAAACCGAGCTGCACATCGGGCTCGCGGAAGAATTCGCAGGTGGTGCGCGCGATCGCGTAGCCGACCGCGAAGATGCCGATGACTAGCCCGGGCCGCTTCAACGCGCCCAGGCGCATCGCGATCGCGAGCACGATGAACAGCACGACGCCTTCCAACGTGGCCTCATAAAGCTGGCTCGGATGGCGCGGGAGCGGCCCGCCGTTCGGAAAGATCATCGCCCAGGGCACGTCGGTCGGACGGCCCCACAATTCGCCGTTCACGAAATTGGCGAGCCGGCCGAGGAAAAGCCCGATCGGACCGACCGCGCAGGTTACGTCGCCGAGCGACAGGAACGGGATCTTACGATGCCGCGCGAACAACACAACCGCGAGCACGCAGCCGACGAAGCCGCCGTGAAACGACATCCCGCCGGTCCACAGCTCGAAGATCTGCAGCGGGTTCGCGGCGTAGATCGGGAAATTATAAAACAGCACGTAGCCGAGCCGGCCGCCGAGGATGATGCCGAGCGTCACCCAGAGAATGAAATCGTCGAAATCTTCCACCGTCATCGGCGGCTTGCCGCCCCAGAGCGCGGGCGAGCGGATGATCGCGCGCGCGTAGGCCCAGCCGAACAGGATTCCGAAGATATAGGCGAGGGCATACCAGCGGATCGCCAGCGGGCCGATATGCACCAGCACGGGGTCGATGTCCGGATACGGGATCAGGAGCCAGGGCATTGAGTGTCCATGTTTCGGCGCGCCCCCGCGCGGGCTGGCTGCTTAGCACGGCGACCCTTGCGGCGGGATACGGGCGCGGCCATTAATGTTGTGACACGGAGGCTTCGATGACCCAGACCAGCAATCGCCTGTTTGACGAGATGGCGCGCCTGATGAACGACGCAGCGGGCGTGGCGCAAGGCGTGCGGCGGGAATTCGATACCCTCTTCCGCAGTCAGGCCGAGCGCATCCTGCGCGATCTCGACGTCGTGCAGCGCGAGGAGTTCGAGGCGGTGAAGGAGATGGCGCGGCTCGCGCGCGAGGAGAACGAACTCCTGCGTGCGCGCATCGAGGCTCTGGAAGTGGAACGGAAGGCCAAGCCGCCGGTGGCGCCCGCGCCCGGCGGCGTGTAGCGCGACCGGCGCGCAAAACGCCGTATTCTTGCGTTTTCCGGGCCCTCCCACTATAACCCGGCGCGAAACGCGGCCCCCGGCACCCCTGGAGGCTTGCCGCGTTCCTCAGGCGGTCTCGAAGACCGCCTTTTTGCATTGATCTGACAAGAGGTTAGAAGATGGCGACCGTCCAGCAGATGAAGGCCACGGTGCGTCCGAAAGGCGGCAAGGGGGCCGCACGGGAAGCACGGATCTCCGGCAAAGTGCCGGGCGTGGTTTATGGCGACAACAAACCCCCGATGATGGTGCTTCTCGATCACGCAGAGCTGCGCAAGCGCATCTATGCGGGACACTTCCTGACCACCCTCTACGAACTCGACGTCGAGGGCGCGAAGCACCGCGTCATTCCGCGCGACTTCCAGCTCGACGCGATCAAGGACCTGCCGATGCACGTGGACTTCCTCCGCGTGGCGGAGGGCGCGATCATCCGCGTCAACATCCCGGTGCACGTGCTCAATACGGAAAGCTCGCCCGGCGTGAAGCGCGGCGGCGCGGTAAACATCGTGACGCACACCGTGCAGGTGGCCTGCCCGGCGGACCAGATCCCGGATTCGATCAATGTCGACATCGGCGGCCTCGAGATCAATCACTCGAAGCATCTCGGTGAAATCGAGCTGCCGAAGAACGTGCGCGTGATCGGCCGCAGCGACATTACGCTCGTCACCATCGTGCCGCCGTCCGGCTACGCGGAAGAGCAGAAGGCCGCCGCGGAAGCTGCTGCCGCTGCCGCCGCTGCTGCCGCCGCCGCACCGGCTGCGGGCGCCGCGGCTCCTGCGGGCGGTGCTGCTGCCGCTCCGGGCGCCGCACCTGCGGGCGGCGCTGCGCCGGCCGCTGCTGCTCCGGCCAAATCCGAGAAGAAGTGATGGAGAGGGCGCAGCCGCGCCCTCTCTTCACCTCCGCGGCAATCGGGATCGGCGGCCATGCTGCTCTTCGTCGGCCTCGGTAATCCCGGTTCGCGCTATGCCGGCAACCGGCACAACATCGGTTTCATGGCGGTGGAAGCGATTGCCCGCTGCCATGACATCGGTCCGTTCCGGCGCAAATTTCAGGGTCTCGCGGTCGAGGGCATGATCGCGGGCGAGCGCGTGCTGCTTCTGCTTCCGGGCACCTATATGAACGAGTCAGGCCGCGCGGTCGCGGAAGCCGCGCGGTTCTACAAATTGCCTGTCGGCGACATCGTCGTGTTTCACGATGAAGTCGATCTCGCATCGAGCAAAGTGCGGGTGAAAGTCGGCGGCGGCGTCGCCGGTCACAACGGGCTGCGCTCGATCACCGCGCATGTCGGCAACGACTACAAGCGCGTTCGCATCGGCATCGGCAAGCCGGACGTGAAGGAGCTCGTGCCGATGCACGTGCTCGGCGATTTCGCCAAGCACGAGCGGGCCTGGGTCGAAGCGCTGTGCGGGATCATGGCCGACAACGCGGGCCTGCTGGCCGAAGGCAAGGACGCGAGTTTCCAGAATAAGGTGCATCTCGCCATGCAGGCCAAAGGCTTTGGCGAGAGCGGCACAAAAGACGAGTGAATCAAAGAGACAAGACGTTATGGGTTTCAAATGCGGTATCGTCGGTCTGCCAAATGTCGGCAAATCGACACTGTTCAATGCGTTAACTGAAACGGCCGCGGCACAGGCGGCGAATTATCCGTTCTGCACGATCGAGCCAAATGTCGGCGAGGTCGCGGTGCCCGATCCGCGGCTCGACAAGCTCGCTGGCATCGCGAAATCGGTCGAGATCATTCCGACTCGGCTCACTTTCGTCGACATCGCCGGGCTCGTGCGCGGCGCGTCGAAGGGGGAAGGGCTCGGCAACCAGTTTCTTGCCGCGATCCGGGAAGTGGACGCGATCGCGCATGTCGTGCGCTGCTTCGAGGACAGCGATATCACGCATGTCGAAGGCAAGATCGATCCCATCGCCGATATCGAGACAATCGAGACCGAATTGATGCTCGCCGATCTCGACAGCCTGGAAAAGCGCATCGACCCGCTCGAAAAGAAGGCAAAGGGCGGCGACAAGGAGGCGCGCGAGACGGTCGATCTAATGCGGCGCACATTGGCGCTGTTGCACGAAGGCAAGCCCGCGCGCGGCCTCGAGCGCAAACCGGAGGAAGAAAAAGCCTTCCATATGCTCGGGCTGATGACGTCGCTGCCGGTGCTTTATGTGTGCAACGTCGAGGAGGCGTCCGCCGCGAACGGCAACGAATTCTCCCGCCGCGTCGAAGAACGCGCGAAGCTGGAAGGCGCAGGAGCGGTCATCATCTCCGCCAAGATCGAATCCGAAATCGCCGTGCTGCCGTCGGCCGAGCGCACCGACTATCTTGAGGCGGTCGGTCTGACGGAGCCCGGCCTCAACAGGCTCATCCGCGCCGGTTACGACCTCTTACATCTCATCACGTATTTCACTGCCGGCCCGAAGGAGACGCGGGCCTGGACCATCACCAAAGGCACCAAGGCGCCGCAGGCGGCCGGCGTGATCCATACGGATTTCGAGAAAGGCTTTATCCGCGCGGAGACGATCGCCTACGACGATTACGTTGCGACCGGTGGCGAAGCCGGCGCGCGCGACGCGGGCAAGATGCGGCTGGAAGGCAAGGAGTACGTCGTCGCGGACGGCGACGTGATGCATTTCCGGTTCGCGACATAGCCGTTGCGCCGGCCTCCGGCGCCCGCGACAATGCAGCGCTTCTGTCAGGAGGCGCGAGATGCGTGCGTATCGTTTCGGCTTCGTAGCGATGGCGTTGGTGATGGCGGCGCCGGCTAACGCCGAAGTGCAGAAGTTCATGTTTCATTGCGAGGGGCGGCAACAGCTTTGCCCCTTCTTTCGCCCTCTGGTCGAGATTCCGGACGGCTGGGTCGAGGACAAGGAAGCCACACGGCATTTCGGTGCAGTAATCCTGGTGCCCAAGGGCATTGCGTTCGACGACGCCGAGGCGGTCATTTACGCGCTCGCCCGATACAATCCGAAGAAGCAGACGGTTTCCGATTTCCTCGCCGATGGCGATGCCGACTGGAGAGGCCGTGCCAAGGACGCCAAGATCTCGACGCTTGCCGAATCTTCCCGCGCCGCGGGCAAAGGCGCATTCGTCCGCCGCGCCTTCGAAGCGCCGAGCCTGAAAGAGCAGGGTTACGAATTGCAGTCCGTCACGTCCGACACCGACAAGGATGGCAACGACTACATCGTGACGATCACGCTCTCTGCGAATTCGAAGACGGCGTTGACGTCCGCCGAACAGGCCTATGCCGCCATCCTCGCCAAATATTGAAACGGTGCGCGGGCGTAGCGTGCGGCAATGGCGACCAGACTTCATTGGGAAGACTTCGCGCCCGGCGACATCCGTACGACCGCGACCAATCAGAACAACGAGCTCGCGATTTCGTCTGTCAGCACCAGCTTCGTGGAACGGCGCGTGGCTGAATAACGTCGAAAAATCGTGCATCGGACGCGTGTGGAACTTCGCGCAGTGCTCGGCCGTTAACAGACCGAGATGACCGAGACTGACAATCCCGATCTGACCCTCACCGCGGAGCCGGATGCTCCGATGACCGCCGAGCAGGCGGCGCTGCTGAAGCGCCTATCGCACGACGCCTACGACATCGAGGCATTCGCGCCGCATCTGTCGCAAGCCGAGGCCGCCCAACGAATCGCAGGCTTGCGCGCCAAGCTCAAACTGCAGAGCGAACCTCCCCATACGCAGTAGCGTAGAGAGCGATGCCTTGCAGCGGTTCCGCGGGTCAGCCGCAATGCTGAAGGATTCCGCATGTCGACGATCGATTACGCCGCGCCGTCCGAACTGTTTCCCAGTCGCAGCCGCAAATCACGCAAGCCGGTCGGATACAAACGATTTGCGAGTGCCGCCGAGGCGATCCGCTTCGCGATGGAGGATCTTCCGCCCGAGCTTCTGCTCGGTGCGTCACTGGAAGTCGAGGAGGAACGCTTCGACAGCGAGGGCATTCGCCAATTGTACGAAAGTGAGGCTTTTCCGCTGCCGCGCAACCGCTGATAAATTATGGCCGGAACGGGTCGTCTGTTCCGACGTTGAATGGGCGCTTGATCAATTTCGCGGGGCGACGATGGCAGACAAGGGAGCACTTGAGCTGATCGGCGTGATGCTGCTCGCCGCCACCATCCTGGTTATCGGGGCCGGCGGATTTGTCGTGCGTAATCAGTTCGCCGTCGAGGCGCAATGGGGGGACAATGTCCAGGTGGAGGTGGCGCAGCTTCCAGTGCGCCTCCCGGCACTAAACGCCAGCATGGGCGCAAAGCTGATCAAGTAATTCACCGGCCTCCTCCGTCCTTCTACGCCTTTCGATTTCCTGCATCTGCAACTTTAGTTGCGTTTGCGGCGTTGAGGCGCCGAGCGAGGACAGGAGCGTGTTATGTCCGTGCTGCTGCAGATCATCGCGACCGGGGCACAGCTCGTGCTGGCGGCGGACAATGTCCCCGAATTGAAATATGAGCAGAGCTGCCGGTCCGCGACGCGGGCCGCCGCCATGCCGGATCGGAATGAAGACTCGTCTTTGCAGGACGAAAGGGCGGCGAAGCAAAAATTGTCCGAGGAGTGGAAGGACTTCACGCCGCGCAGCGCTCGCACTGCGTGCAGCTCTCCCACTCTGGCGGATACCCGAGCTATGTCGAGCTGCTGACCTGCGTGGAGATGAGCAAGGGTTCCGCCAGCCAGCCGGCCAGCGCGAACCCCATTCCACCGATCGATCGCTCCGGCGCTAAGCCTTCTTCGGCGCGCTGAGCGCGGCCGAACCGCTGCCCGTCTGTGCCTGCTTGTACGCCGAAAGCTGCTTCGGTTTGTCCTTGTCCGCCTTCGGTTTTTTCTTTTCCTTCGACGACCGCATCTGACCCTTTGCCATGAGTTCCTCCCATGCACGCAGTGGGAGTATGGTGCTGTGCCCGCAGCGGTGCGGCAAGCCGGGTCCGAATAAAATTTCCGTAAAGCAGCGCGGTCGGCGTCAGGCAGCGTTGGCCCAGCGAAAGCCCGGATGCGGAACTGGGCAGGTAAATACAAGGCGTTGGAGACGCCATCTGGGGCGGAAGCCCTTTTGTGCACGATGGCAACCCATCACCAAAGACGATGAGCGGCTCGCGCGTCCATCGCGCGACAAGCGCGACTACGCAAAAGCCGGCGGCAATCCGGACAAGTCGTGGTCGGGAACACTGGGCTCGGTGCACCGGACAATAGCAAGACGCAGCGCAAGTGGGGTTCCGCACCCTGAACTTTCAAGATTTGTAACATCGTCGACACAGATCGATACCGTTTGGCGCAGAACGATCGGTATCGGGTCGCGTTGACCTGTCGTGAAGCGGGGCGACATAAATCGCAACACGTTAAATCGCAACACGGAGGATTCATGATGATCCACAAGGGTCTGCTCGCCAGTGCTGTGGCCTTGACGCTCGCCGCGGGCGTGGCTCACGCGGCCGATTCCGGTACGATGCGGAGCACGCAATCGCCGAGCAGCTTGAATCAGACGACTGGGCTGAGCACGAACTCTGCTTCTCAGCTTAGTTTGACGCAGCAGCAGAAGAAGGATCTTTTTCTCGCGGCCTCGGGCATGCCGTTGCAAAATGCGGCAGGCTCGCTGACGCCGGGCAGCAAGCTTCCGTACAGCATCAGACTGAGCGCGATTCCATCGTCCGCCAGGCAGAAGCTCGACAGCGCGCTGCAGGGCTCCGAGATCGCCAAGCTGCAGAACGGCGACGTGATCGTGGCGAATCCGACGGACAACGTCGTGCAGGCGGTGATCACGCCGGAGGATGCGAACTCGACCACCGGTCAGGGCGCTGCGAGCGGGCTTGGCGGGAGTTCGAGCAGGAACAGCAGCTCGACGATGGGCAAGTAGCGCGCAGTGATGGCGCACACGCCGGCGGTCCCTGCGGACCGCCGGTTTTTTATATGCGCGGTGCCTGGCTCGCATCTCGCTGTCTCTCGATGCTCGCCGACCCTCCCCCACCAGGGAGGTGGCAGCGAGTCAGCGCTTCTTCTTGTTCGCCCTGAATCCGCCGTGCATGCCGGGGCGGCCCATGGTCGAGCGCGCAGCCGGGCGCGATGGGATGCTTTCGACGCCGGGGCCCATCTCGTCGAGCGACGGCTTGCGCGGCTTTGAATTGGAATCGCGCGCCGGCTTGAACTCATGCCACGTCGCAATGCCCATTTCGTCGAGATGCGGTTTGTGCGGACGATCCACGCGCGCAGCGCGGCGCAGCTTCGGCTCCTGCATGATGACGACGTCGCGCGCGGTCGGATTGTCGAGCACCGCCATCTCGGTCTGCCGAAGGCGCTTGATCTCGTCGCGTAGCCGCGCGGCGGTCTCGAAGTCCAAATCGGCGGCCGCCTCGCGCATGCGCGTCTCGAGATCGGCAACGACCGCCTCGAGATTGTGCCCGATCGTCGCCGTCTCACCGAACTCGCCGACCGCGGCCGCGCCACCGGTCGAGACCAGCACGTGATCGCGCTCGTAGACAGAGTCCAGAATGTCGGCGATGGACTTCTTCACGCTCTCTGGCGTGATGCCGTTTGCAGTATTGTATTCGAGCTGCTTTTCGCGCCGGCGATTGGTCTCGTCGATCGCGCGCTGCATCGAGCCGGTGATCTGGTCGGCGTAGAGGATGACCTTGCCGTCGACGTTGCGCGCGGCGCGGCCGATCGTTTGTATGAGTGACGTCTCGCTGCGCAGGAAGCCTTCCTTGTCGGCGTCGAGGATGGCGACCAGCGCGCATTCCGGAATGTCGAGGCCTTCACGGAGCAAATTGATGCCGACCAGCGCGTCGAAGGCGCCGAGTCGCAGGTCGCGGATGATCTCGATGCGCTCCAGCGTGTCGATGTCCGAATGCATATAGCGGACGCGGATGCCTTGCTCATGCAAGTACTCGGTCAAGTCCTCCGCCATGCGCTTGGTCAGCACGGTGATCAGCGAGCGATAACCGTGCTGCGCGACCAGCCTCACCTCGCCGACGAGATCGTCGACCTGCAGCCGCGCCGGGCGGATATCAACCGGCGGGTCGATGAGGCCGGTCGGGCGGATCACCTGCTCGACGAAGACGCCGCCGGATTCTTCCAATTCCCACGCGGCGGGCGTAGCGGAGACCGCGATCGACTGCGGCCGCATCGCATCCCATTCCTCGAAACGCAGCGGCCGGTTGTCCATGCAGGAGGGCAGGCGGAAGCCGTATTCGGCGAGCGTCGCCTTGCGGCGGAAGTCGCCGCGGAACATGCCGCCGAGTTGCGGGATGGTGACGTGACTCTCGTCGGCGAAGACGAGCGCGTTGTCCGGCACATATTCGAACAGAGTCGGCGGTGGCTCGCCCGGCTTGCGGCCGGTCAAGTAGCGCGAGTAGTTCTCAATGCCGGCGCAGGAGCCGGTCGCTTCCATCATTTCTAGGTCGAAGCGCGTGCGCTGCTCGAGCCGTTGCGCCTCCAGCAGACGTCCGGCGGCGTTCAACTGGTCGAGCCGCCAGCGCAATTCGTTCTTGATGCCGTCGATCGCCTGCAGCAGCGTCGGCCGCGGCGTGACGTAGTGCGAATTGGCGTAGACCTTGACGAATTCCAATTCATCGGTCTTCTGCCCGGTGAGCGGATCGAACTCCTCGATCTTGTCGACCTCGTCGCCGAACAGATGGATGCGCCAGGAGCGGTCCTCGTAGTGGGCGGGGAAGAGGTCGATGGTGTCGCCGCGCACGCGGAACGAGCCGCGGAAGAAGTCGTGCTGCGTGCGCTTGTACTGCAGCGCGACGAGGTCGGCGATGAGTTGGCGCTGGTTCACCTGCGCGCCCTGCTTGAGCGTGAAGGTCATCGCCGAATAGGTCTCGACCGAGCCGATACCGTAGATGCACGACACCGAGGCGACGATGATCACGTCGTCGCGCTCGAGCAGCGCGCGCGTCGCGGCGTGGCGCATGCGGTCGATCTGCTCGTTGATCGAGGATTCCTTCTCGATATAGGTGTCGGTGCGCGGGACGTAGGCTTCCGGCTGGTAGTAGTCGTAATACGAGACGAAATACTCGACCGCGTTGTCCGGAAAGAACGATTTGAACTCGCCGTAGAGCTGCGCGGCGAGCGTCTTGTTCGGCGCGAGGATGAGCGCCGGCCGCTGCGTCGCCTCGATCACCTGCGCCATGGTGAAGGTCTTGCCCGAGCCGGTGACGCCGAGCAGCACCTGCGTGCGGTCGTTGCGCTTCACGCCTTCGACCAGCTCAACGATCGCCTGCGGCTGGTCGCCCTTCGGCTGGAAGTCGGATTTGATAATGAGGCGCTTGCCGCCTTCGGATTTCTCCGGCCGCGGCGGACGGTGCGGCATCCACACACTGCCGTCTTTTGCAAATTCGGGCCGGCCTTCGCGTAGCAGCGTTTCAAGCGCGTGCGCGGTGGCGGCGACGCCCATCGACGAGAGGCCCATGCCCGGCTTCGGCAAGTCGGCGCGCGGCAGGCGGTATTTGGGATCGGACTTCTCCGCCTGAACTGAGCGCTCTCTCCCTCCTTGTGGGGGAGCGTCGGGGAGGGAGGTAGCTGAGGTGTTTTGCGGGAGTTCGGTCTCGTCACTGGAGAGGCCTAGCTCTGCCGCGAGCTGGGGATCGAGCCCCGTGATCGGGCTCGCGGTGTAGCTGCGCTGCGCGGCATCCTCGAAGCCCTGCGGCTTGTTGGCGTCCTTCGCCGACTTGCGCGCGGTGTGCGCGGCGGAGAAATCGCGCCGGCGGTCCCACGAATTGTCCGGCGGCGGCTGCAGGCCGGTACCCGAGCCCAGTCCCGCAGTGCCGCGCCCAATGCCTGGATTGAGCAAATTTGCCAAAGTCTCCGGCGTCTCCGGACTCTCCGGCCGCGCGGCCTTGGCGCGCGTGGGGCGCGCGGGATCCTTCTTCGGTTTTTTCGGGGGCTTCGTCACCCGGGGAATATGGGGCGAGTCCGCAGCGGGGAAAAGGGAGCCGGGCGCCGCTGTCGTCGCGTTATACGTGCTAACGTCCTCGACAAAATTCGGGGAGGATCGCGATGACCCATCTAACGCGCCGCACCTTGCTGGCCGGCATGGCAGCGCTGCCGCTCGCGAGACAGGTGCGCGCACAGGCGAATTGGCCCGCACGGGCACCGCGCGTGATCGTGCCTTATCCGCCTGCTGGCGGCGCCGACACCACCGCGCGCATCCTGTTCGCCAAGACCTCCGAGCAGCTCGGCCAGCAATTCGTCATCGAGAATCGCGGCGGCGCCGGCGGCACGATCGGCGAGGCGGTTGTCGCAAAGGCGGAGCCGGACGGCTACACCATTCTGCACGATGCGACCGGCTTCTCGGTCAACGGCTCGCTTTATTCAAATCTGTCGTTCGATTACCGCAAGGACTTCGAGCCGGTCTTCCTCGCCTCGCTGGTGCCGAACATTCTGGTGGTCACGCCGTCGGTGCCGGTGAAAACGCTCGCCGACGTGATCGCCTATGCCAAGGCGCAGCCGGACGGCATCGACATGGCGTCGTCCGGCAACGGCACGCTGCAGCATCTCTGCCTCGAGCTGTTCAAACGCGCGGCGAACATCAAGGTCAATCACGTGCCCTACCGCGGCGGCGGGCTGGCGCTCAACGACGTGATGGCAGGGCAGGTCAAATTCTTCTTCGCCAACGGCTCGTCGGTGGTCGGGCAGATCAAGGGCGAGAAGGTAAAGGCCATCGCGCATACCGGCAAGGGACGGCTCGGCAGCCTGCCCGACATTCCGGCCGCGTCCCATACATTGCCCGGCTTCGAAGCCTACGAATGGAATGGCGTGTTCGTGCCGCACGGCACACCGGCGGCGATCGCGCAGAAGCTCAATGGTACGCTGAACGTCGCGCTGAAGACACCCGAGGTGCAGGCGCGCTTTGCGCAATTGAACATCGACTCGCGGCCGAATACGCCGGAGGAATTTGCATTATTCGTGAACGAGCAGATGGAGAAGTGGGCCAAGATTGTGAAAGAGGCGAATATTCACCTCGGGTAGCTCATGAGTGCCATCGAACCTCCGCGCATCGCGGGACCCGTCGCCAATCCGAAAGCGCCGAACGAGAAGCCGCCGACGGGCGCGTGGGACACACACGCGCACATCTTTGGGCCGTCCGATAAATTCCCCTATTCGGAAGGACGCGGCTACACGCCGCCGGATGCGCCGGTCGAAAACTTTCTAGCCCTGCTCGACCGGCTCGGCTGTCCGCACGGGCTGATCGTGCAGGGCAACGCGCACGGCTACGACAATCGCGTGCTGCTCGATGCGCTCGCGCGCTTCCCTGATCGCCTGCGCGGCATCGCGATCACCGATGCCCGCATCGCGCCCGAAACCTTGCACGCGTGGGACGCGATAGGCATGCGCGGGCTACGCTTCCATCTTCTGCAGCAGAAGCCCGGCTATGTGCGCGGCGTCGGGTTCGACGTGTTCGACGGGTTTCGCCGCACGATGGCCGATCTCGGCTGGGCCGCGCAGTTCTTCTGCGATTACCGCGTTCTGGCGCAGAACGCGGACGCACTGCGTGCCATCGCGCGCGACATGCCGGTGATTGTCGACCATTACGGCATGATCGACGCGCGGCGCGGCGTTGCGGACAAGAACTTCCAGGCGCTGCTGCGGCTCGTCGGCGAAGGCCACGTGCACGTCAAAGTCTCCGCCCCGTACCGCATCTCGACGCAGTACCCGGATTACCCCGATGCGCGGTCGTTCCATGAGTCGCTTATCCGCGCCAACCCGGAGCGGCTGATGTGGGGCACCGACTGGCCGCATCCGTCGATTGCGGCCGAGGTCATGCCGGACGACGGGAATCTGCTCGACCTGTTCCACGCCTGGACGCCGGACGCTGCCGATCGGCGGCGGATTCTGGTGGAGACACCGGCCCGCCTGTTCGGCCGCTAGCCGTCGCGCCTAGGCTTGGCCTTATGCGAAGGCTACACCTCAAGCATGCGCGCCGCCCCGATTCGCATCCTCGGCATCGATCCCGGCCTCCGCCGCACCGGCTGGGGGCTGATCGAGAGTGACGGCAACCGGCTGGTCCCCATTGCCTGCGGCTCGCTCGCGACGAATGAGCGCGCGGCCTTGAGCAAGCGGCTGCTCGCTATCCACGACGGGCTGATCGCGGTGATCGAGCGCTACGCGCCGCAGGAAGCGGCGGTGGAGCAGACCTTCGTCAACACGAACGCGGCGGCGACGCTGAAGCTCGGGCAGGCGCGCGGCGTCGCCGTGCTGGTGCCGGCGCGCGCGGGCCTCACCGTCGCGGAATACGCTCCGAACTTGGTGAAGAAAACTGTGATTGGCGCGGGCCACGGCGACAAGGCGCAGATCAGGATGATGATCGGCGTGCTGCTGCCGAAGATTTCGCCGGAGTCGGACGACGCCGCCGACGCGCTCGCGATTGCCGTTTGCCACGCGAATCACCGTGCGAGCGTGGCGGTGAGGATGGCTGCGGGTTGAGTGGCGCGATGGACACGACGCCGAAAATCAGCTCGGAACGAACCAAGATCGTGCTGATCGGGATCGGCGCAGTGATCGGAGTGTCGGGGCTCTGGATCGGAAGCCTCGCGCGGCGCGGCATCGGGCGGATGGCGACATGATCGGCAAGCTCAAGGGCGTCATCGACTCCTACGGTGAGGACTACGTCATCCTCGACGTCGGCGGCGTCGGCTATCAGGTGCACTGCTCGGCGCGCACGCTGCAGGCGCTGCCTGCCGCGGGCGACGCGGCGACATTGTCAATCGAGACGCACGTGCGCGAAGACCAGATCAAATTGTTCGGCTTCATGAGCGACACCGAGCGCGAATGGTTCCGGTTGTTGCAGACGGTGCAGGGCGTCGGCGCGAAGGTCGCACTGTCGGTGCTCGGCACGTTGCGACCGACCGAGCTCGGTACCGCGATTGCCATGCGTGACAAGGCGACGGTCGCGCGTACGCCGGGCGTCGGGGCCAAGGTCGCCGAGCGCATCGTGACGGAATTGAAAGACAAGGCGCCGGCTTTGGCGGATATCGATCCGCATGTTGTGCATCTCGCCGGTTCGCTCGACGAGAAGCGCGCGCCAAGGCCAGTGGCGGATGCGGTCTCCGCGCTGGTCAATCTGGGCTATGGCCAGCCGCAGGCCGCGGCCGCGATCGCCGCCGCGTCTCGCGCGGCCGGTGAGGGTGCCGATACGGCGACGCTCATTCGCCACGGGTTGAAGGAGCTGGCGCGATGAGCAAAGTCGTGCGCCTCATAGCCCCGATCGTGGCGGCCGCCGTGGTCGCCGCGTGCGGTTGCTGGCTACTGACCCGCCGCTTCGTGAGGATGGCATGAGTAGCGCGCCGCGCCTGGTTTCATCGGAACGTCGCGACGATGACGTCGACGCGTCCTTGCGCCCACAAAAGCTCGCCGACTTTATCGGGCAGGAGAAGGCGCGCGCGAACCTGAGCGTGTTCATCGAGGCGGCGCGCGCGCGGAAGGAAGCGCTCGATCACGTGTTGTTCGTCGGTCCGCCTGGCCTGGGCAAGACGACTTTGGCGCAGATCGTCGCGCGCGAACTGGGCGTCAATTTCCGCGCCACTTCGGGACCAGTGATCGCCAAGGCCGGCGATCTCGCCGCGCTTTTGACCAATCTCGAGCCGCGCGACGTGTTGTTCATCGACGAGATCCACCGGCTCAATCCGGCGGTCGAGGAGATCCTTTATCCCGCGATGGAAGACTTCCAGCTCGACCTGATCATCGGCGAAGGGCCGGCCGCGCGGTCGGTGAAGATCGATCTTGCGCCGTTCACGCTAGTCGGCGCCACGACGCGCGCGGGACTTTTGACAAACCCGCTGCGCGACCGCTTCGGCATTCCTGTGCGGCTGAATTTTTATACGATCGCGGAACTCGAACAGATCGTCTCGCGCGGCGCTCGCGTTCTGGGGCTCGGGATGAGCTCGGAGGGCGCGAATGAAATCGCGCGGCGCGCCCGCGGCACGCCGCGCATCGCCGGTCGGCTCTTACGCCGCGTGCGCGACTTCGCGCATGTCGAGAAGGCGGAGAAAGTCGACCGCGGACTCGCCGACCGCGCGCTGTCCGCACTGGAGGTCGACGCCGCCGGTCTCGACGCGATGGACCGGCGTTATCTCACAACGATCGCGCTCAACTATGGGGGCGGGCCGGTCGGCGTGGAGACGATCGCCGCGGCTTTGTCGGAGCCGCGCGACGCCGTCGAGGACATCATCGAGCCGTTTTTGATCCAGCAGGGTTTCATCCAGCGCACGCCGCGTGGGCGGCTCTTGACCGGCGCTGCGTTCAGGCACCTCGGCCTCGCCGAGCCCTCGCGCGATCCGGCGCAGTTCGGGCTGTTTGAGCAAAATGATGAGTAATTCGTCTTTCCTCGACGGCGAAATCTGCGACGGCAAGCATCGTCAGCCGGTGCGCGTCTATTACGAGGACACGGATTTCTCCGGCATCGTCTATCACGCGAGCTATCTGCGCTTCATGGAGCGCGGGCGGACGAATTACCTGCGGCTGATTGGCGCAGATCATCGCGCGCTGTTCGAGCAGGCGCAGGCGGAGGCACCGGGCTTCGCCTTCGTCGTGCGGCATATGTCGATCGATTTCAAAAAGCCCGCCTACATGGACGACCTGCTGGAGATTGTGACAACGCCGGATGACGTGCGGGGCGCGTCGGTGATGCTGCATCAGCGCGTGGTGCGCGGCGAGGATCTGCTGGTCGAAGCGCGCGTGCAGGTCGCCTTCGTGTCGGGCGGCCGGGCGCGGCCGATCCCAAAACCGCTGCGGATAGCGATGAAGGCCGATCAGGAAACGGGCGGCGCGGCCTGACGGTATGTGATAACCTGCCATAATCATGGCAGCTCGCACCCTCGCTGTGTTCGAGACCGCGATCGGGACGTGCGCAATCGTATGGAGCGCGCGCGGCATCGCCGGCGTGCAGCTTCCTGAAACCACCGAATTGGCGACGCGTGCGCGGCTTCACCGGCGCTTCCCGGATGCGGAGGAGGGTCCGCCGCCGACTTTCGTGCAGCGCGCGATCGAGGCACTGATCGCGTTGCTGCGCGGCGAGCGGCGCGATCTCAGCGGCATCGCGCTCGATCTTGACGGCGTGCCGGAGTTCAACCGGAGCGTCTACGAGATCGCGCGCACGATCCCAGCCGGCCGAACGATGACTTACGGCGAGATCGCCAAGCGCCTCGGCGACCGGCTGCTTGCTCGCGCCGTCGGCCAGGCGCTCGGGCACAATCCGGTGCCGCTGATCGTGCCTTGCCATCGCGTGATGTCGGCGGGCGGCAAGAGCGGCGGCTTTTCCGCCGGCGGCGGAGTCGTGACCAAACTGCGCCTCCTGACCATCGAAGGCGCGCAGCCGGACGGGCCGAATCTGTTCGACCGCCTTCCGCTGGAAGCGCGCGTGACACGCCGCTGAGTGCCATCGACGGCGCCGCCGGACTCATGTAAAGCTTCTTTACATCGAAAGGCTTGGCATGAGCTGGGGCAAACGCGAGCGCGGCGGCTATCACCACGGCAATCTGAAGGAAGCCCTGGTGCGCGCGGCGCTCGAACTGATCGCGGAGAAAGGGCCGGCGGGGTTTACCTTCGCCGATGCCGCGCGCTGGGCCGGCGTGAGCCCCGCGGCGCCCTACCGGCATTATCGCGACCGCGATGCGTTACTCGCCGACGTCGCGCGGCGCGGCTTCGAAGCCTTTGCCGATGCGCTGACGCGCGCATGGGACGAGGGCCGCCCCGACGTGCTCTCCGCCTTCGATCGGCTGGGCCGCGCGTATTTGCAATTCGCAAAATCGGAAGCGGCGTTTTATTCAGCGATGTTCGAGGCGGGGGTCGCGGCCGACAGCGATCCGGATCTGCGTGCCGCCAGCGAGCGCGCGTTTAGTGTGCTGCGCGGTGCGTCGGAAAAACTCGTCGCGCTGGTGCCCGCCACGAAGCGCCCGCCGGCGCTGATGGTCGCACTGCATATCTGGTCGATGACGCACGGCATCGCCTCGCTGTTCGGCCGCGGCGATGCCGCACGCCGCACCGTGCCGATGGCTCCGGAGGAACTGCTGGAAGCCGAAGTGCTGGTCTATCTGCGCGGGCTTGGAATATCCGGCGGGAGCTGAGGGCCTTTCTTCTCCCTCCCCCGAGCAAAGCGCGGAGAGGGGAACTGAGTGCCACGCTTCGCTGTGGGAGGGGAGGACCCTTGTTTTCTGGCAGCCCGCCACCACTCTCAATGTGAAGCCTATTGACATGGGCTTTGTTCAGGCCTATTAATGTAAATGTTATTTACATTCACGCGAGGCGCAAAATGCCAATCACCGCCAGAATCGACGAATTCGGGAAGGCTGCCTGGGTCGCACTCATCGTTTTCGGCTTCTGGGCCTTCTGGCCGCTCGGCCTGGCGATCCTCGCCTTCACCATATGGAGCGGACGCATGGGATGCGGGTACGGCCACGAACGCTGGCAGCACAAGATGGAGCGCATGCAGCGCAAGATGGACTGGATGCGCGAGAGAATGAGCGGCCCGGGGCCAGCTTGGGGCTATCGCTCGAGCGGCAATCGCGCCTTCGACGATTACCGTACGGAGACCTTGCGCCGACTAGAGGAAGAACAGCGCGAATTCCGCGATTTCCTCGAGCGCCTTCGTGCGGCGAAGGACAAGGCCGAGTTCGATCAGTTCATGGCCGAGCGCCGCAACCGTCCTGAGCCCGAGAATCCGGGCTGGTCGCCGCAGCAGGGCTGATTTCCCGCGTCGAGATTTGCAAAAGGCCGTCCACCGGGCGGCCTTTTTTTGGTCCGACTTGCCGCGCCCGCTCTTCACCTCCCCAGGGGAGGGGTGGAACGCGGCCTGAAGTAACCCATCCTTAACCACAATCGGGGCCATTTACGGGGAGTATACGAGGCGCGCGCACGCCCTCATTTGGCCAAGTTTGGCGCGGATTTCGTTGATCCTCCGGGGGTCATCGAGCCAATCGCGGAACTCGTCCTTAACGAGCGCGTGGGCGACCACGAACCGGTGCGCCGGCGCGTTGTGCAAGCCGGACATCGCGGCACCGGCCGGCCCGGACGAGACAAGCGGAAAGGAAATACGCGTGCTCCTGCAGACCGCCGACGTTGCCCAATCGGCCTTGTCGCTCGCCGCTCCGAGCCTCTCCCTCTGGACCCTGTTCTGGCACGCGCATTGGATCGTGAAGGGCGTGATCGTCGGCCTGCTGGCCTGTTCGATCTGGGTATGGGCGATTGCGATCGACAAATTGGTTTTGTACTCGCGCACGCGCCGCTCGATGGACAAATTCGAGAGCGCGTTCTGGTCTGGTGAATCGCTGGAAGATCTCTACCGCAGCCTGGCGCATGTGCCGAACCAGTGCATGGCCGCGCTGTTCGTCGCCGCGATGCGTGAATGGAAGCGCAGCTTCGAAGGCGGCGTACGCTCCTTCGCGGGCCTGCAGACCCGCATCGAGAAGGTGATGGATGTCACCATCGCGCGCGAAGTCGAGCGGCTAGAGCAGCGGCTCTTAGTGTTGGCGACGGTCGGCTCGGCCGGGCCCTTCGTCGGCCTGTTCGGCACCGTCTGGGGCATCATGACGAGCTTCCAGTCGATCGCCGCCTCGAAGAACACCTCGCTCGCGGTCGTCGCTCCCGGCATTGCGGAGGCGCTGTTCGCCACCGCGATTGGCCTTGTCGCGGCCATACCGGCGACCATTTTCTACAATAAATTCGCATCTGAGGTGAACAGGCAGTCGCAGCGGCTCGAAGGCTTTGCCGACGAGTTCTCCGCGATCCTGTCGCGCCAGATCGACGAGCAGGGGGGCGCATGATCCCCAACCGGTACCGGTTTTCGGGCAAGATCATGCGCATCGAAAGGAGTCTTCGATGGCCATGAACGCCGGCACGCCCGCCATCGGCGGGGGACGGCGGCGCCGCGGGCACAAGCGCGGCGTCATGGCCGAGATCAACGTCACGCCGATGGTCGACGTGATGCTCGTCCTGCTCATCATCTTCATGGTGTCGGCCCCGCTGCTCACAGTCGGCGTCCCGATCGACCTGCCGCAGAGTCAGGCGAAAAGCCTCGAGCAGGACAAGGAGCCGCTCACCATTTCGGTGAATGCGAAGGGCCAGGTCTACCTGCAGAATTCCGAAATCCAGGTCGACGAACTGGTACCGAAGCTTGAGGCGGTCGCGCAGGCGCGCGGCGGCACCGATGCCCGCGTCTATGTGCGTGGCGACAAGAATGTGGAGTATGGCGCGATGATGCGCGTGATGGGGCGTCTGTCGGGGGCGGGCTTCCATCGCGTTGCGCTGGTTACCGAGTTCGAGCAGGGCACTGCGACGAAGTGATGCGCAAGGCGGCAGCGATTTCGGCAGGGCTCCACGCAGCGGTGCTGCTGTGGGCGACTTTGTCGTTTTCCGGCCGCAACATGGATGCGACGCCGGCGGAAGCGTTGCCGATCGATCTCGTCAGCGACAGCCAGTTCACCCAGCTTACCAAGGGGGCGAAGGACGCGGAGAAGAAGCCCGACCTGAAGCCGCTGGTCGAGAAGATTGCGCCGGAGAAGACGGCCGACGAGATCAAGCCGGCGGTGACGGAGAAGCAGGAAGTGCAGGCGAGCGTGCCGAAGCAGGCCGCGCCTCCGCCGCTGCAACCCGAGCAGAAGCCGGCCGAGAAGAAGGAAACGAAGGCCGCCGAGAAGCCGGTGCCGGTCGCGGAGGACAAGACCGATGCGATTGCGGACCAATTGAAAAAAGAAGAGACGAAGAAGGAAGCCAAGGTCGAGCCGAAGCCGATGCCTCCGAAGAAGCCACCGGTGCCGCCGAAGAAGCAGCCTGAGTTCGATCCGGCCAAGATCGCCGCGCTACTCGATCAGCGCGATCCCAAACGTTACGCGTCGGCAGGCGACATTCTCAACTCGCAGGCATCCCTCGGCCGCGCGAACGGGTCGGCGGCGAAATTGTCGGCCAACGAGATCGAGGCCTTTCGCCGCAAGGTCAGCGAATGCTGGCAGCCGCCGCTCGGCGCTGACGGCTCGCAGAACATTGAGGTGGTCTTCCGCGTGATATTCAATCCGGACGGCACGGTGAAGCGCGGACCCGATGTCGTAGAAGCGCCCGCGTCAGCCTCGCTCGGGCCGATCTTCGCCGAAAGCGCGCGGCGCGCGCTGCTGCAGTGTCAGCCCTACACGATGCTGCACAAAGAGACCTACGATCAGTGGAAAGATCTGGAATTGGCGTTCAACTTGCGCGACATGTTCCGCTAACGAAAGTACAAATCCCCAAAATGAACAATGCCTTCTTCCGCACGCCCATCCTGTCGCGCCGTCATCTGATGGCGCTCGCGGGCGGGACCAGTTTGGCTGCCGCATCGGGCCTGCTGCCGCGACCTGTGCAGGCGGCGGTGCGCGTCGACATCACCTCGGGCAACGCGCAGCCGATCTCGATCGCGCTGCCGGATTTCGTCGCTGCTGCGCCGGCGGAAACGGAGACCGCGCGCGGGGTGACGTCGGTGATCAGCAACAACCTGCAGCGCAGCGGCTTGTTCGCACCGATCAATCCGCAAGCCTATATCGAGAAGGTCACCAACACCGACGCGGTGCCGCGCTTCGACGATTGGCGCACGATCAATGCGCAGGCGCTGGTGACCGGCCGCATCACGCGGCAGGCGGACGGGCGGCTGCGCGCCGAATTCCGCCTGTGGGACGTGTTCGCGGGCCAGCAACTCGACGGCAAGCAGTACTTCACGACGCAGGACAACTGGCGGCGCATCGCGCACATCATTTCCGATGCCATCTATGAGCGGTTGACCGGCGAGAAAGGCTACTTCGACAGCCGCGTCGTCTTCATCGATGAGACCGGACCAAAGCAGCGCCGCATCAAGCGGCTCGCATTGATGGATCAGGACGGCGCCAATGTGCGCTATCTGACGCGCGGCGACGATCTGGTGCTGACGCCGCGCTTCAATCCGTCGACGCAGGAGATCACCTACATGGCCTATGGCCAGGGCGATCCGCGCGTGTACCTCTTGAACATCGAGACGCGTCAGCAGGAGACGGTCGGCAATTTCCCCGGCATGACGTTTGCGCCGCGCTTCTCGCCCGATGGGCAGCGCGTGATAATGAGCCTGCAGCAGGGCGGCAACGCCAATCTGTTCGTCATGGATTTGCGCTCGAAGCAGACGACGAGGCTCACCGATACGCCGGCGATCGATACCGCGCCGTGCTATTCGCCGGACGGGCAGTACATCTGCTTCGAGAGCGACCGCGGCGGCACGCAGCAGATTTATGTAATGCCCGCATCCGGCGGTGCGGCGCAGCGCATCTCGTTCGGCGAAGGCCATCACTCGACGCCGGTTTGGTCGCCGCGCGGCGACTACATCGCGTTCACCGGACAGGCGGGCGGCAAATTCTCAATCGGCATTCTGAAGCCCGACGGTTCGGGCGAGCGTGTGCTCACGGCGGGCTTCCATAACGAAGGCCCGACCTTCGCGCCGAACGGCCGCGTGCTGATGTTCTTCCGCGATATCGGCGACGGCCCGTCGCTTTATACGATCGACGTCACCGGCAGGAACGAGCTGAAAGTTCCGACACCGAGCTTCGCCTCAGACCCGGCCTGGTCGCCGTTGCTGTCGTAGCCGTATACTCCGCTCATCCCGCGAAAGCGGGAACTTGAGCGGCTTTTCCGTGTGGGATATCAGCGCTGGATTCCCGCTTTTGCGGGGACGAACGGTGTTTGGCTGACTGCCTCACCCTCGCCGCAAATTCACCGTTCCCTAACCATACCGAAAGGTTCACGGGGGATCGCAACGGCTCATCGTCAGCGGCAAGGTTCCATCAAGGTTGATGGAACGTTCGCTTAACGAAGCTGCTGCTACATGTCTCATGACGCGCAATCGTGGCCGTCGTCCGCTCGCGTTGCGGACGATTCTCGCGACCCGCGCACGAGAATGGAGTGAAGGGGATGATGGAATTTAAAACTGTGCTCCGCAGCGTCCGCATCGCGGCCGTTCTCGCCGCCGCTCTCGGGGTCGCGGCTTGCGCCAACAATCCGGCCGACAATGCGCAAGCGAACGCCGCTGGGATGGCGACGCCGGGCAGCCAGCAGGACTTCGTCGTCAACGTCGGCGACCGCGTGTTCTTCGAGACCGACTCGTCGGATCTGACGCCGCAAGCGCGCGCGACGCTCGACAAGCAGGCGCAGTGGCTGACGAACTACTCACAGTACAGCCAGTTCACCGTTGAAGGCCACGCCGACGAGCGCGGCACGCGCGAATACAACATCGCGCTCGGCGCGCGCCGCGCGCAGGCGGTGCGCGATTATCTCGTCTCGCGCGGCATCGCGGCCAATCGCATGCACACGATCTCCTACGGCAAGGAGCGGCCGGTGGCGGTGTGCAACGACATCTCCTGCTGGTCGCAGAACCGCCGCGCGGTGACGGTGCTCAACGCGACGTCGTAATCGCTCGCGCAGCGAAACTATCCTACGGCATGGCCGGGCTCGTCCCGGCCATTCACGTTTTGAGCGACGGGCTTGCAGAAGACGGGGATGCCCGGCACAAGTCCGGGCATGACGGGTGGGCAATGCCCCGCTAGTCACAATTTCGACGCAGCCCGTTCTATGCTTTCCGGCATTCGGGTCGAACCGCCGCTTTCGAAGCGGCCCACAAGGTCCCATGACGCGCTCCATTCCTCCTCTCCGCTGCGCGGCCGTGCTCGCGCTCGCGCTCGCCGCCACGCCCGCCTTCGCGCAGGATCGCGGTCCAAATTTCATTGGTAATCTGTTCAATCGCGGCGATCAGGAACAGGCCCAGCCGGACAGCGGATCGGCAGGGACCGAAATGTCTACACGGCTTGATCGGCTGGAGAGCGCCCTGCGTCAGCTCACCGGCAGCATCGAAGAGCTGCAGCACCGTAATCAGGTGCTCGAGCAGCAGGTGCACGAACTGCAGCAGCGCGCAGGACTGGCAACCGCGCCCGGCGCGGTGGCGATGCCGCCGTCGGGCGTCGTGGTGCCGATGGGTTCGGCAACCCCGGTCGCGCCACCGGCGACACCCGGCCGGCGTTCCGATGTGTTCGATCCGAACAGCCAGCCGAATGCGGCCGGCGCACCGCGTGCGCTCGGCGGCGAGCCGCCGACGGCGCGCGCGACGATGCCCGGCGCGCCGCTCGATCTCTCGACGCTGTCGAACAATCCGTCCGCACAGCCTTCGCAGCCGAACGCGCTTGCATCCACGCAGCCCGGCGTTCCGGCTGCGCCCCCGCGCAATGCTACCGGCACCGGTCAGCTTGCGACGCTGCCGCCCTCGGCGAGCCCGCAGGATGAGTACGATCTCGCTTACGGCTACGTGCTGCACAAAGATTACGATCTTGCCGTGCAGGCCTTCCGCGATTTCCTGCGCAAATACCCGCAGGAGCGGCTTGCGCCCGACGCGCAGTTCTGGCTTGGCGACGCGCTGTTCCGGCAGCAGCAGTACCGCGAGGCGGCGGAATCCTTCCTCGCTGTGTCGACCAAGTACGAGCACAGCGGCAAGGCGCCGGATGCGCTGTTGAGGCTCGGCCAGTCGCTCGCCGAATTGCATCAGAAGGAAGCGGCATGTGCGACCCTGGCGCAAGTCAGCCGTAAATACCCAAATGCGTCGGGGAGCGTGAAACGCGGCGCCACGCAGGAACTGAAAAAGCAGCACTGCTGAGAGCACGTTGCCTGACGGAACAGGCAGCGGCATGATCGTGCGCCATGGCCGCCGACCGCGATTTGCCCGTTTCGTCCGAGGAAGCGGCCGCGCTTTTCGATGATCTCAGGACATCGCCCGCGCTGCTGCTGGCCGTCTCCGGCGGGCCAGACTCCACCGCGTTGATGTGGCTCGCCGTACGTTGGCGCGCCGAGTTGAATCGTGGGCCGAAGCTCGTCGCGGCGACGGTCGATCACGGCTTGCGACCCGAGGCGGCGGACGAAGCCCGAGCGGTCGCGCGGTTCGCGCGCAGGCTCGGCATCGCGCATCGGACCTTGCGCTGGACCGGCAAGAAGCCGGCGACCGGCTTGCAGGAGGCGGCGCGCGCGGCGCGCTATCGCCTGCTCGCCGCGGCCGCGCGCAAGGCGGGCGCCTCCGTCGCACTGACCGCCCATACGCTCGACGATCAGGCCGAGACGGTGCTGATCCGCCTGGCGCGCGGGAGCGGGCTGACGGGGCTGAGCGGGATGCGAAGAAGCAGGCCGGTTACCGATGCTGGCCTCATGCTGGTCCGGCCACTCCTTGGCATTCCAAAGTCCCGCCTGATCGCGACGCTGCGCGCGGAAAACATCGCCTTCGCCGAGGACCCCTCAAATCGGGATCCGCGCTTCACGCGAGCCAGGCTGCGTGGGCTGATGCCGAAACTGGAAGAAGAAGGGCTGGACGCCCCGCGCTTGGCGCTGCTGGCGGGACGATTGGCACGGGCCGAAGAGGCGATCAGGGAAACTGCGGATGCGGCATACGACACGTTTGGAAAGCCAATTGATCGCCGCATCGAGTTTGACGCTGCCGATGCCCTCAATTTGATCCCGGACGAAATCGCCCTGCGCCTGCTCGGCCGGGCCATCGGCGAGTTCGGAGACGAGGGGCCGGTCGAACTCCGGAAGCTTGAAGCGCTTCATTCGGCCCTGGTGAACGCGCTTCAGACCCGCGCACGTGTCCGCCGCAGCCTTGCAGGGGCCGTGGTGACGCTTAATGGACGGTCTTTGACCGTTGAACGGGCGCCGCCCCGCCGGAGCCGAACCTTAACCACGGACCAAAGCGCGCCGCGGCGGCAGCCGAAAAAGCGGTAAAATACGCGTGCGGGTCGCCCTTTGCAGGGAGCAGCGCGCTGCCTACATTGGACAGAACGACCGTGACGCCGCCACAAAGTTTGGCCATAAAGCTCGGGAGCCGCGCCCGTTCCTCGCGGCGGGTAAGGACGCCTGATGAACGCCAACCTCCGTAATTTCGCCCTCTGGGTGATCATCGTGCTGTTGCTGTTGGCGTTGTTCACGCTTTTCCAGAATCCGGGGCAGCGCACGAGCGCGCAGGACATCTCGTTCTCGCAGCTTTTGACCGAGGTCGATCAGGGTCGCGTGCGCGATGTCGTCATTCAGGGTCCGGAGATTCACGGCACTTTCTCGAACGGCACCGGCTTCCAGACCTACGCGCCGAGCGATCCCGGCCTCGTGCAAAAGCTCTATTCCAAGGGCGTGAGCATCACCGCGCGTCCGCCGTCGGACAACGTGCCGTGGTTTGTCTCGCTGCTCGTGTCGTGGCTGCCTTTCGTCGCGCTGATCGGCGTGTGGATATTCCTCTCGCGCCAGATGCAGGGCGCGGGCGGAAAGGCTTTGGGATTTGGCAAATCGCGCGCGAAGCTGCTGGCGGAAGCGCACGGCCGTGTGACATTTGAAGATGTCGCCGGCGTCGACGAGGCCAAGCAGGATTTGCAGGAGATCGTCGAATTCCTGCGCGATCCGGGCAAATTCCAGCGGCTCGGCGGACGCATCCCGCGCGGCGTGCTGCTCGTCGGTCCTCCCGGCACCGGCAAGACCTTGATCGCGCGCGCTGTCGCCGGCGAAGCCAACGTGCCGTTCTTCACGATCTCTGGCTCCGACTTCGTCGAGATGTTCGTCGGCGTTGGCGCGTCGCGCGTGCGCGACATGTTCGAACAGGCGAAGAAAAACGCGCCGTGCATCATCTTCATCGACGAAATCGACGCGGTTGGCCGTCATCGCGGTGCTGGCCTCGGCGGCGGCAACGACGAGCGCGAGCAGACGCTCAACCAGTTGCTGGTCGAGATGGACGGCTTCGAGGCGAACGAAGGCATCATCCTGATCGCCGCCACCAACCGTCCCGACGTGCTCGATCCGGCGCTCCTGCGCCCCGGCCGCTTCGACCGTCAGGTGATCGTGCCTAACCCGGACGTCGTCGGCCGCGAGGCGATCCTTAAGGTGCACGTGCGCAAGGTGCCGCTGGCGCCCGACGTCAATTTGAAGACCATCGCGCGCGGCACGCCCGGCTTCTCCGGCGCGGACCTTATGAATCTCGTCAACGAAGCGGCGCTGATGGCGGCGCGGCGCAACAAGCGCATGGTCACGCAGGCCGAGTTCGAGGACGCGAAAGACAAGGTGATGATGGGCGCCGAGCGGAAGTCGCTCGTGATGACGGAAGAGGAGAAGCTGCTCACCGCCTATCACGAAGGCGGCCACGCGATCGTCGCGCTCAACGTCAAGGCGACCGATCCGGTGCACAAGGCGACGATCATTCCGCGCGGCCGCGCGCTCGGCATGGTCATGCAGCTGCCAGAGCGCGACAAGCTGTCGATGTCGCTCGAGCAGATGACCTCGCGGCTCGCCATCATGATGGGCGGGCGCGTGGCGGAAGAGATGGTGTTCGGCAAGGAGAAGGTGACCTCCGGCGCCGCGTCCGACATCGAGCAGGCGACCAAGCTCGCGCGCATGATGGTGACGCGCTGGGGCCTGTCCGAGAAGCTCGGCACCGTTGCCTATGGCGACAACCAGGACGAGGTCTTCCTCGGCTATCAGGTCGCGCGTCAGCAGAATATCTCGGAAGCGACCGCGCAGACGATCGACGCCGAAGTGCGCCGGCTGGTCGAAGCGGGCTATGCCGAAGCGACGCAGATCCTGACTAGCAAGCGCGCAGATTTGGAAGTGCTGGCGAAGGGTCTGATCGAGTTCGAGACGCTCACCGGCGATGAGATCAAGGACTTGCTCGAAGGCCGCCGGCCGGTGCGCGAGTCGGTGATAGAGCCGGCCGGTCCGCGCTCCTCGGCCGTTCCGCCCGCGGGCAAGCCGCGTCCGCGTCCGGAACCGCCGACCGGCGAGGTCGCGCCGCAGCCGCAGGGCTGAGCGTCTAAACCAAGAATTGAAAGACGCCCGCCGTCCGGCGGGCGTTTTGTTTCGCGGAAAAGTTTTTAACAGATTTCCAAATTTAGATATGTATCAATTATTTTTGCCTCGGCTGCGATATTCAGTTCATTGTTCTTGTACTGCGTTGCGCGCGCCCTAACGGCGCACTTGGCCGGCGCACCTGTCGTGGATGGCTCGATCCGAGCGCGTCGCCACGGCACGTGGCCGGCCTCGCCATGTCTGCGCTACAATGAGCCATGCCCCTGCAGAACCGCGTCACGCCCTTCGGCGAGTTCATCGCGACATCTGCGCGCGGGACGCTGATGGGCAATCGCGGCGGGCAGATGCACGATGATGAGCGCGGGCTAACGAAACGGCGGTGGGCGTCGAAGCAGTGGATCTGCTGCAGGCTCGATTTCAATAACCGGCATCGCAAGGTGTGGGGCGACTCCTACACCGAATTGTTTTTCCTCGACGAGGTCACTGCGTTCGCGGCAGGTCATCGGCCGTGCTTCGAGTGCCGGCGCAAGGATGCCGAGCGATTTGCAACTCTGTCCGGCCGCGCCGGCAAGCGCGCGACGGCGAGTGAGATGGACGGATGCCTGCATGCCGAGAGGCTCGAAGGCCGCGCAAAGCGGCTACACACCTGCGCGGTCGAGGAGTTGCCGGACGCAGCGATGATCGTGCGCGGGGACGAGGCATTTGCGCTTCTCGGGACGCGTATACTGCGCTGGTCGCCGGCCGGCTACATCGAATTCCTGCCGCGGCCACGCGGCATCACTGTCGACGTGCTCACCCCGCCTTCGGTTCTCGCCGTGCTCGCGCGCGGCTATCGCGTGCTGTGGCATTCGAGCGCGTCGGCGCGCTGAACCGGTGATAAATTGACATATATCAAGAGCGCACAGCGGCAGTCTCCTAAAAGGTTGGCAGCAAGAGGATTTCTGCCATGTCTGCACCGGCCGCCCTCAAACGCCGCCGCGATTACGCCGGTCCGGCGCTCTTTGCCTACGGTTTCCGTCCGTTCTTCCTCGCCGCAGGGTTTTGGGGTGCGTTCGGGATCCTGCTGTGGCTGCCGCAATATCTCGGCGCGCTGACGCTGCCGACGCACTTCGGCCCGCTCGACTGGCACATCCACGAGATGCTGTACGGCTACGTCGCCGCCGCGGTCGCCGGGTTCTTGCTCACCGCCATCCCGAATTGGACCGCGCGGCTGCCGGTGAACGGCTGGCCGCTGGCGGCGCTTGCCGCGCTTTGGGTCGGGGGACGCGTCGCGGTTCTCGTGTCTGCCGCGATTGGGGGCCTGGCCGCAGCGGCAGTTGACGTCAGCTTCCTCGCGGTGCTCGCGATCGTAGCCGGACGGGAAATCGTCGCGGGCAAGAACTGGCGCAATCTGCGTGTACTTGCTGTGCTCGGGGCGCTTATTGCCGGCAACATCGTGTTCCATGCGGAAGTGCTGCTTAACGGAAACGCCAATTACGGCGTGCGCATCGCGATCGGCGCCGTGCTACTGCTCATTTCGCTGGTCGGCGGACGCATCGTGCCGAGTTTCACCGGCAACTGGATCAAACGTGAAAATCCGGGCCGCATGCCGGTGCCGTTCGGCCGCGTCGATGGCATCACCATGGCGACGAGCGCTCTTGCGCTGCTGGTGTGGATCGCCGCGCCTGCGCATGCGATCACCGGCGCCCTTCTGCTGGTCGCAGGTGCGCTGCAGGCAGTGCGCGTGGCGCGGTGGGCGGGGGACCGCACGGTCGCGGACCGCTTGGTGCTCGTGCTGCATGCGGCCTACTTCTTCGTGCCGCTCGGCTTCCTGTTGGTCGGTGCATCGGTGTTCACCGACGCCGTCCCGCTCACGGTTGGACTGCACGCTTGGACCGCCGGTGCGATCGGCCTGATGACGCTCGCGGTGATGACGCGCGCAACGCTCGGCCACACCGGCCAGCCGCTGCAGGCCTCGGCCATAACGCAGGCGATCTATGCCTGCGTGTTTGTTGCCGCCGTGCTGCGCATCATCGCCGGCTTAACCGGGTCGCTCATTCTAGTCGACGCGGGTGGCGCGTTGTGGGTGGTCGGATTTGCCGGATTTGCGCTGGCCTACGCGCCGCTTCTCGTGCGCCGCAAGCCGGCGTGGTCAGAGGCGCGCTGCTGAGTTTTCAGGTTCGTGTCGGCTGGCCGGCCCAGGCTAAGGCGACGATTGCCGCCATAAGCGCGAGCACCGCAATCATCATCGCGACGCAGGCCGGCCAGCCGCCCGAAATCCAGGCAAAGCCGCCCGCGGCGGCGCCGACGCTACCGCCGAGATAGAAGCTCGTGACGTAGAGCCCAACGGCGGACGAGCGTCCAGCCTGGGCGGTGACGGCCACGTAGCTTGTTGACACCGCCTGGCAGAGCAGTCCGCAGGTCGCCATCATTGCGAGACCCAAAACGATCACCCACAGCGGCGATGCTAGAGTCAACGCGATGCCGGCGATCCAGATCGCGATGATCAGCAGCACGAAATAGCGACGCCCGAAGCGGCCGACCAGCCTTCCGATCAGTGGCGTCAACGAAGAGCCCAAGAGATAGACGACGAAAATCGCGCCGAGCCATGTCGCCGAGAGCTCGTAAGGTGGTGCTGCGAGGCGGAAGCTGACGAAGGTGAACGTGCAGATGAAATTGAACAGCACGCCGAAGCCGACCGCGTAGGTCGCGATCAGTTGCGGATTGCGGAAATGCCGCAGCATCTGGCGGCCCGATGCGAGGAGCCCTTCCGAGCGGACGAATTTGCGCTCGCGTGGCAGCAACGCCCCGACGATCAGCGCGCCGACGAGGCTCGCGGCGGCGAGGCACAGGAAACCGTCGCGCCAGCCGATTACGTCGGCGAGGATACCGGTCACCAAGCGCCCGCTGAATCCGCCGAGGCTTGCACCCGACGTGTAGACGCCGGTCACCGCCATCGCTTCGTGCGGCGAAAGTTCCTCGCCGATATAGGCGATGGTGACCGCAAAGATCGGCGGCATGCAGAGGCCCTGCACAAAACGCCAGACGATCAGCGACTCGAGGCTGGTCGCGAATGCGCTGAGCGCCGTGGGCACCGCGAGGACGAGCATGGCCGCGACGATGACGCGCTTGCGGCCGAGCACGTCCGCGACGGTGCCGGAGAACGGAGCGATCAGGGCGACCGCAAGCGTGCCGGCCGTCATGATGTGCGAGATCTCGGCCGGCCCCGCATGAAACTCGTCGGAGAGCAGCGGCAGGATTGCTTGCGGCGAATACAGGTTGATGAAGGTGCAATAGCCGGCGAGTCCGGCCGCGAGCCGGATGGCGAGGGAGCGGCCGATCGGGGCTTTCATAAGGGCAGGGGTCTCCGAAAAACGCGAGCGCCCGTTGTGCATCGGTTTTGTTGCGCGCGCTATCGTCAGGCGCGCATAGCCGCCAACGCGCGCTTCAGCGTTTCTTCCGGCGTGCCGGACGCGTCGAGCGAGCGCCAATCGAGCGCGCCGAGCTCGTACCCCACCTGCGCGCGGGCGACGGCGGCACTGGCATCCGACGCATCCGCGCGGCGTCCGCCGATCCGGGCGATGCGGGTATCGAGCTCGGCCGTGAGGAACAGGCCGCGGAATGCGTGCCCTTTCGCCGCGGCTTCGATATTGGCGCGCTCGTGCGGGCGCGTGAACATGGCATCGACGACCGCCGAATGCCTGGCCGCGAGCACGCGCCGCGCCTTGCCAGCGAGCGTCGTGTAGACGCGCGTAGTCACTTCGCCGGTGTATGCGTCCTGCGACAGGCGTTCGGTTTCCGCTACGCCGAACAACGCTTTGCGTTCCACGTCGCTGCGTAGGACGACGGCGCCGGGCTCGGGCGCAATCTCCGGGGCAAGCGCGCGCGCCATCACCGACTTGCCGGTGCCGGACAGACCGCCGATCGCGACGAGCTCCGGCGGAGGCGGCGCGATCAGGCGCAGGGCGAGCGCGAGATAATCGCGCGCGCTGTGCGCTGTCGTCTTATCCGGCGATTGCGCATGCCTGTCGGCCGCGACCTTGGCGCGGATCGCCGCGCGCACCGACATGAACAGCGGCAAGGCGGCGAGCGCATCGAGGTCGCTCATCCGGCGCGTCTCGGCGAGATAGCGGTTGAGCACGATGTTCGCGGCGGGCCGCAAGCCGCGCTCGATCAAATCCATCAGCAGGAAGGCGAGATCGTAGAACAGATCTGCGGTGGCGAGCCGCTCATCGAATTCGAGCGCGTCGAACAGCACCGGCTTGTCCTCGATCAGCACAATGTTGCCGAGATGCAGATCACCGTGGCCGCGGCGGACGAGGCCTTCGCGTTCGCGTCGTTCGAGCAATGACCGCAAGCGCGCCAGGGCGTCACGCGAAGCCCGCGTGAGCTTGCCGATCGCATCGCTTTCAAAAATCTCCGGCGCATTGTGTAGTTCGGCGTCGTTCTGTGCGATGATCTCCGCCAATACGCTGGCGAAGTCGAAGCCGGGCACCGGCTGGGCGGCCGTATGCGTCTGCGCTACCGCGCGGCCGAGCGCATCCGCCAGCGCGGCTTCGATCGGGCCTTGCTGCGCGAGCTTGTCGAGCGTCTGGCTCTCGTCAAAGCGCGCCATCTCGACCGCCCACTCGACCGGCTCGCCGTCGCCGTCAACCGAAAGCCGCCCGTCGGCGTCACGCGTTATGGGAACCACGCGCCGGTATAGCTGCGGTGCAAAGGCGCGGTTGACGGCGAGCTCCGCGTTGCACGCGGCCTTCCTCTTCGAAAGGCTGGAGAAGTCCAGGAACGGGAAACGAACGCTTCGCTTGATCTTGAGTGCGCGCGGACCGGCGAGGAACACCGCGGCGACATGCGTGTCGATGCGCGTGACCGAGGCGGTACCATGCGTCTTCGGGTCGGCTAGGAAGTTCAATACGGCTTGCTGCGGTTCGTCGGGCATCGCTTCGCTGACGTAGGTCAATGTCTCGGTTCCGCGGAAAGCGATAATCTAGATAACGACGACGGAGATAGTCCGGTGACGACGCTACCGCACAATTTCAAGCGCATCCGGCTCAATCTCGCCCGCTCGAAGGAGTTTCCGCAAGGCTCGCCGCGGCACGGCTATGAATTCGTTGCGCCGCTCACGTCTGATGGCCATATCGATCGCGAGCAGTGGAAGAGGGACCGCGCGCATTGCCGCGTGCGCCGCTTCTGGGAAGGCGAGGAGGATCAGGTCGGGCAAGTGATATACAACCCGCACGGGCCCGAGATCGGACGCTGGTTCTTCGATTACGACGCCAACGCAACTGAGGACGACGAGCGCGGCTACCGCTTCGGTACGCACATTTTCCGTCCCGGCGAATACGTCTCGATCCGCGGCGAAGACGGTGCGATGCACACGTTTCAGGTCGTCTCGGTCGAAGCGGCCGCGACCTGATGCGCAGGCCCGCCGTCGCCGGCAGGCGACCTGTCGCATTGATTTCATTGGAACTATGGGCTGTGCGGGCGTTTACCCCCCGCGGGGGCGTCGCAGGTTGGTTACAATGCGGGCAGTCACCGTCCGGCCCGGCATCGCCAATTCCGTTGCGCTTGCCGCCGTTCCCGAACCCGCCGTCGGCGAAGGCGCCGTGGTGGCCCGCGCGTTAGCGCTCGGTATCTGTGGGACGGATCGGGAGATCATCGCTGGTTTGTACGGGTGGGCTCCGCCGGGCGCCGACCATCTGATCCTCGGTCATGAATCGCTCGGCCGTGTGCTCGAAATGCCGGAGGGCTCCGGATTTGCCAAAGGCGATTTGGTGGCCGGCATTGTACGCCGGCCCGATCCGGTCCCGTGTCCCGCCTGTGCGCAAGGTGCGTGGGACATGTGCCGCAACGGTCAGTACACCGAGCGCGGCATCAAAGAGCGCCATGGTTACGGCTCGGAGCTGTTTCGCGTAGAGCCCGACTTCCTGATCAAGATCGATCCGAAACTCGGCCTGCTCGGCGTGCTGCTCGAGCCGACCAGCGTCGTGGCGAAAGCATGGGAGCACGTGCACCGCATCGGCACGCGTGCGCATGCCTGGCAGCCGCGATGCGCGCTGATCACCGGCGCGGGACCGATCGGTTTGCTGGCGGCGATGATCGGCGTGCAGCAGGGGCTCGACGTTCACGTGCTTGACCGCAAGACCGCCGGACCGAAGCCCGGACTCGTGCGTGCGCTCGGCGCGACCTATCACAATGCATTCGACGATCTCTGCCCGGACATCGTGCTGGAATGCACCGGCGCGTCTCCGATCGTGCTCGATGTGCTCGACCGCGCAGCGCCGGACGGCGTCATATGCCTCACCGGTGTGTCGTCCGGCGGGCGCAATTTTCCGTTCGACATCGGCGCGCACAACCGCAACATGGTTTTACAAAATCACGTTGTGTTCGGCTCGGTCAACGCAAACCGCCGACATTACGCCGCCGCTGCGGATGCACTCGCCATGGCCGATCCGAAGTGGCTCGAACGGCTGGTCACGCGACGCGTTCCTCTGTCGCGCTGGCAGGAAGCGTTCGAGCGCCGGCCCGACGATATCAAGGTCGTGCTCGATTTCACATTGTGAGCTCTCATGCACATTGAAGATTACGCAATCATTGGCGACCTCGGCACGGCGGCTCTCGTTCGCAACAACGGCTCGATCGACTGGCTGTGCTGGCCGGAATTCGATTCCGATGCGTGCTTGGCGGCGCTGCTCGGCAAGCCGGAGAACGGCCGCTGGCGCGTCGCGCCGAAGGATGAGAACGCGCGCGTGACGCGTCAATACCGCGACAGCACGCTTATTCTGGAAACGCGCTTCGAGACATCTGAAGGCGCGGCGACCTTGATCGACTTCATGCCACCGCGCGGCGGCAATTCGCATCTCATCCGCGTCGTCAAAGGCGAGCGCGGCAACGTGACGTTCGGCAGCGAACTGATCGTGCGCTTCGGCTATGGCGCGGTCGTGCCCTGGGTGACGCGCATTGACAACGAAACGGTGCGGCTCGTCGCGGGCCCCGACATGCTCGTCCTGCGCACGCCGGTGAAGATGCACGGCAAGAATTTCAAGACCGTCGGCGAGTTCACCGTGAGCGCGGGCGAGCAAGTCCCGATGGTGCTGACTTATGCGCCGTCGCATCGAGTGCTGCCAGATTCGTGTGATGTCCTCGAATGCCTGCAGGCGACGGAGGAGTTCTGGACCGATTGGAGCCGACGCAACAAGATCGGCGGTCGGTGGAAGGATGCGGTGACGCGCTCGCTCGTTACCTTGAAGGCGCTCACGTTCGCGCCAACCGGTGGGATGGTAGCCGCGCCGACCACCTCACTGCCGGAGAAAATCGGCGGCGAGCGGAATTGGGATTACCGGTTCTGCTGGCTGCGCGATGCTACGCTCACGCTGCTCGCGCTGATGAACGCCGGCTACTACGAAGAAGCGCAATCATGGCGCGACTGGCTGTTGCGCGCCGTCGCGGGCCTTCCCGATCAGTTGCAGGTCGTCTATGGCGTTCGGGGCGAGCGGCGGCTGACCGAATGGCTGGTGCCGTGGCTCGACGGTTACGAAAAGTCGCAGCCCGTGCGCATCGGCAACGCCGCACACGATCAATTCCAGCTCGACGTCTACGGCGAAGTCATGGACGCGGCCCACCAAGCGAGGCAGGGAGGGCTGGGTATCCGCGAAGCAGGCTGGGATGTGCAGCGCGAAATCCTCGCGCATGTCGAGAAGGTGTGGCGCGAGCCGGACGAAGGCATCTGGGAGGTGCGCAGCACGCGCGAGCAGTTCACCTATTCCAAGGCGATGGCGTGGGTCGCGTTCGATCGCGCGATCAAGAGCGCCGAGACATGGAATTTGCCGGCTCCGCTCGGGCGCTGGCGAGAGATCAGGAAGGAGATACACGAAGACGTCTGCGCGCGCGGCTTCGATCCAGAACTGAACAGCTTCGTGCGCGCCTACGGAACGCAAGAACTTGATGCGAGCCTTCTGTTGCTGCCGGCGATCGGCTTTCTGCCGGGCGACGATCCGCGCATCTGCGGCACGGTCGCCGCGATCGAGCGGCGGCTGGTGCGCGACGGGCTCGTCTATCGCTATCGCCAGGCGGAGTCAGATGACGGTCTCAAGGGTGACGAGGGCGTGTTCCTCGCCTGCAGCTTCTGGCTTGCCGACGCCTATCTCTTGTGCGGGCGGCACGACGATGCGGTGGCGCTGTTCGAACGGCTCTTGTCGCTGCGCAACGACGTCGGTCTGCTCAGCGAGGAATATGAACCGAGCTCACGCCGCTTCATGGGCAATTTTCCGCAGGCTTTCTCCCATCTCGCGCTGGTCAATACAGCGAGCAACATCACGCATCACGACAAACCAGCGGAGCAGCGCTCGGAAGCGAAGGTCGCGGGGCCGGCCTCTTGAGCGCGGCAAGAGATCGACGCCGCGGCGACGACGGCGGCCAATTCCGTTGCCTCGCAAAGCATCGCGGTGGAGATTTCGCAGAACATCTCCGCGGCGGTCCAAGGCGCTTCAAAAGTCTCGGCGGTCCTCAGCGAAGTATTGGAAGCAACGCGGGCGGCCGAACGTACGGCCGAGGTCGTACCGCGCGCCTCGGAAGGTGTGCGCGGTTCGGTGGCCGAATTGTGCATGCAAGTCGAGCGGTTCCTGACGTGGCCGCGTAGACGGTAATCACGATATCTGCAGTGGCTGCCGCAAGACTCGCCGCGCGAACTTGCGCGCCTCCATTGGCTTTGCAAGGAAGGAGCCCTGCACCATATCGAACCCGAGCTCGCGCACGGTGATGAAGTCCGCCCTGTTCTCGACGCCTTCCGCGACCGTGCGCGCCCCCACACTGTCGGCGAATTCGAGGATGTTGCGGCAGACCACTTGCTTCAGGCGGTCGTCCGCGCACCTCGAGACGACGCTTCGGTCCACCTTGAGCTCGACGAACGGGAAGTCGTCGAATTGGAGCAGCGCCGGCCAATCGGCACCGAGACCGTCGATCGAGACCGAGATGTTGTGAACGCGCAGTCTTTCGGCCGCGGTTCTCGCAAGGGCCATGTTGCCGCCAATTTCGGACATATCGAATTCCACAATCGCGCCCTGGAAGGCAGGATGCTTCGGCATCTGCCCCATCAGCACTTCGATCGCATTTGCGTCCGTGAAGAAGCTGACCGGCAGATTCACCGCGAGGTCGACAGGGCCGTATTCGCCCAGAAAGAATTGCCAATCCTGCATCGCTTGCGACAGCACGTAGTTCGACAGCGCATAGAAATGCGGATCGTCGTCGTCGGGCACGAAGGCTCTCGGCTGTACGATGCCCCATGTCGGATGACGCAGCCGGATCAGCGCCCCCGCCCCGCACAGCGTCAAGCTGCGGATTTCGACCTTCGGTTGATACCAGAGCTCGAGCCAGTTGGAGTGCAGCGCTTCGGCGACGTCGACGATGGGATTCGGTGGCGTTTCGCGCGGCAGCAGACTGGAAATGGTAGCACGCAGCGCCTCGTCGCTGAACGGCGTTGCCAGCAGAGGCAGCATGTTTAGACCGAGCTCCGCGCCAAACTCTTGCACGGCCTTGGCCATCAGCGAGGCGGGTGCGCCGACGACCAGGACGCAGCCTTGGTATCGGTTGGCGGATAAAGTCTCGAGCACATTCGCGCCGTCGACGCCGCCGATCGAGAGGCCGAGCACGAACAGATCGGGCTGATACTCGCCGACCAGCATCGGGATGCTGCTATGCCCCTCGTATTTGCATGTGACGAAGCCGAGATCTTCCAGCGTCTCGCAGAAGAACTCCTGCAGGTGGGGCTTGTCCGCGATGCACGCACGCGGCGCAACTTTCCTGAGACCGAACGAAGGAGGGATAACGAGGGGTTGCTCACTGAGCTCATGCATAGGTTTGACTCCCGGTGGCGCAACTTCATGCGACAACAATGAGCCCAGTGTTGGTATAGTTCGTTGCGTCCACTGGAATCGGCGGTGTTAGTTTTAATCAATCGAATCTGCGCAAAACGTGGAGAGCAACTGGTGCATTATCAATTGCTTGCACGCGGCCCCGTATTCCGCTCCCTCGCGGACGATGCGGCCATTCGTTAAGACGGAACACAGGGTTGTACACCATACGTTTGGTATTTCAGGCTTCCCCTGGGTTGACTCCGCGCGCATCCGAGCACCATCTCACGCAAATCAAAGAAGATTTTGTGAGGGGAACGGTAATGCTCAGAGTTGTTGCAGCCGCAACATTTTTGTTTGCAACGAGTATTCCGGCAATGTCCCAATTTGTGACGCCCGAAGCCCTTAAGGATCTTGCCCCCACTGGCAAGCTGCGCGCGGCGATCAATTACGGCAATCAGGTGCTGGTGCAGCGCGGGGCCAACGGCGAACCCGCCGGCGTGTCGCCCGATCTTGCGCGCGCTTTGGCGAAGACACTTAACGTGCCGCTCGAATTCGTCACCTATGAGTCAGCCGGACGGACTTTCGCGGGCGCGAAGACGAACGAATGGGACGTTGCCTTCTTCGCACTCGATCCGGCGCGCGGGAAGGAGGTCGAATTCACCGCGCCCTACGTGCTGATCCAGGGCACTTACCTTGTGAAGCAGGACTCCCGGCTGCAGACGGTCGCGGATGTCGATCAGCCAGGCATGAAAATCGGCGTCGGCCAGGGCTCCGTCTACGATTTATACCTGACGCGCGAGCTCAAGCACGCGACTTTGGTGCGGAATCCGAAAGGCGGCGGTGGGGGCGGCGTCGAACCGTTCCGCGAGCAGAATCTCGACGCGGCGGCGGGCGTGCGCGAGGCGCTGGAAACCTATGCGAAGCAGCATCCAGATGTGCGCGTCATGAGCACGAGCTTTCAGGAAATCCGGCAGGCGATGGCGACGCCGAACGGGCGGGGCGCTGCAGGCGTGGCCTATCTGCGCGCCTTCGTTGAGGAGCAGAAGGCGAACGGGCTCGTCGCCGATGCGCTCAAACGCTCCGGCCAGAGCGCGCCGGTGGCACCAGCGGAGAAACCGTAATTACCTCGGGTTCATCCAATGAATTCAATCGGCCGCCGGATGACTCCGGCGGCCGATGCATTGCAAATCCGGCTGACGCTGCAACGCGGCGGACGCGGCCTATTTCGTGAGCTGGCCGCGGATTTCGCCGGCTTTGTGCGCGTCGGTATGCACGTTCACGTACAATTCGCCGGCCATGAGCTCCTGCTCCTGCTGGTCATTGAGCTTGGCCGAACCTTCGAACGGTGATTTCGCCGCAGCCTGGTTCATGAAAATCGGGACTACGACCGGCGCGTTTTTGCCTGTATCGGCGGGACCATGGAAGTGCGCCATAGTTGCGGGCCCTGTAAGCCCCGAATAGTCTCCCTGCCAGCTCAGCGTCTTTGTCGCGGTGTCGTAGATCGCGGTCAGCTCGCCCTTGCCGCCGGTTGTATTAGGCGGGACCTCTTTGCTGCCAGCCAATTGCGCCTTGAACGTCACCGTTTCTGCGAGCGCCGGCGTACTGGCCGCTATCAGGCAAGCCGCGCCGAACAGCGCGAGATATACAAAAGGCAGTCGCATGGCTTTTCTCCCCTTTTTTGTTGAAGCCGCGAGCATACGGAGCGACATTTATAGCTGTGCTGCAATTCTTCGTGAAATCCGGCACTCCTTTTTCGTCCGAGCGACCGCCCTTGACCGCCGGCTATCGCGCCGGGAAAGTCGCGCGCCTATTTCCAAGGACAAGTACGACAGGAGGACGCCTTGCTACTCGACGTTCGGACCTACACCTGCAAGCCCGGGACGGTCCCGGCGCAACTCGAGGTCTATAAAAAATACGGATATCCGGTGCAGCTGCGCTACATGGGCGAGCCGCTCTGCTATGCGACCGCGGAAAGCGGAGATCTCAACACGATCACGCACATCTGGGTGTACGAGAGCGCAGCCGACCGTGAGCAGAAGCGCGCGCGCATGGCGCAGGACCCGGATTGGAAGGTTTACCTCGCCGAGAACGTCAAAGCAGGCAACCTGGTCGCGCAGAAGAACGTGCTGATGACCCCGGTAGGCTTTGCTCCGCCGATCCCGATGCCGGAGATTCATAAGTAGGCCCTTGTCCCGGGCGCAGTGCAGCGTGTAGCGAAGCGGAAACGCTGCGCTGCAGACCCGGGACCCCAACATTCGGGCGGTCCCGGATCAGCGCCGCACCACTTCGCTCGCGCCCGTGCTGCGCTGCGGCCCGGGCAAAGAATTCGGAGTTCCTCGATGCATTCGAATACCGGCGCGCGAACGGGCGGAGAAATCCTGGTCGATCAGCTCGTCATCCAAGGCGTAAGCCACGTCTTCTGCGTGCCGGGCGAGAGCTATCTCGCCGCGCTTGACGCTTTCCACGACCGCGCGATCAAGCTCACCGTTTGCCGGCACGAGAGCGCCGCGGCGATAGCAGCCGAGGCGATCGGTAAGGTCACCGGCCGACCGGGCATCTGCTTTGTCACCCGTGGCCCAGGCGCAACCAACGCGTCCGCCGGCATCCACATCGCGCGGCAGGATTCCTCGCCGATGATCGTGTTCGTTGGCCAGGTCGGCCGCCACATGCGCGAGCGCGAAGCGTTCCAGGAGCTCGATTACCGTGCCGTGTTCGGCAGCATGGCGAAATGGGCCACCGAGATCGATGATCCCGCGCGCATTCCGGAGATCGTGTCGCGCGCGTTTCACACGGCATGCAATGGCCGGCCCGGTCCGGTCGTCATCGCGCTCCCCGAGGACATGCTGCGCGAACGGCTGGTCGTGCCGGATGCGAGCGCCTTCCAGCCGGTCGAAGTCTGGCCGGGCCCCGCCGAGATGCGGCGTCTGCAGGCGATGCTGACGTCCGCAAAAAAGCCGATCGTGCTCGTCGGCGGCAGCCGCTGGTCGGAAGCGGCCTGTGCGGCGCTCGCGCGCTTTGCCGAGCGTTTCCAAATTCCCGTCGCGACGACATTCCGCCGCGGGCATCTGATGGATGCGCTGCATCCGTGCTACGCGGGCGATCTCGGCATTGGGCCCAATCCGAAGCTGCTAGCGCGCATCAAATCGTCCGATCTCGTGCTGCTAATCGGCGATCCGATGAGCGAGATGCCCTCGCAGGGCTACACCTTGTTCGGCATTCCAAAGCCGGGCGTTCCGCTGGTGCACGTGATGCCCGACGCAGACGAACTCGGGCGCGTCTATCACCCGGCGCTCGCAATCCAGGCGGCGCCGACCGCGTTCTGCGCGGCGCTCGACTCTCTGCACGCGCCGGCCGAGATCGGTTGGCGTGGCACAAGCGAGGCGGCGCATGCGGAGTTTTTGGCGTGGACGGAAGAAGCGACGCCGCAGCCCGGCGGCGTCAATCTCGGCGCGATCATGGTGTGGCTGCGCAACAATCTGCCCGTCGACGCGGTGATCACGCTCGGCGCGGGCAATTTCACCGGTTGGGTACATCGCTTCTATCGCGTGCGCCGCTACGGCGGGCTCGTTGGTCCGACCGCGGGCTCGATGGGCTACGGCTTTCCGGCGGCGCTCGGAATGAAGACGCTGCACCCGGAGCGGACGGTCGTGTGCGTCGCCGGCGACGGCGACTTCCTGATGACCGGGCAGGACTTCGCCACTGCCGTGCAGTACAAATTGCCGCTGATCGTGCTGATCTCGGATAACGGCCTCTACGGCACGATCCGCATGCACCAAGAGCGCGAATACCCAAATCGCGTCGTGGCGACGCAACTGCACAATCCGGATTTTGCGGATTACGCCCGCGCCTTCGGCGGCTTCGGCGTGAAGGTCGAGCGCACCGAGGATTTCGCTGCCGCCTTCGCCGCCGCGCGCGCCTCGGGCAAGCCGTCGATCATCCATCTCAAGATCGATCCGGAAGCGCTGACGCCCGGCATGAGCCTGTCCGCCATCCGCGACAAGGCGTTGAAGGGCGGGGGACATTAGCCTTTTGTATTCTGTCGTCCCGGGCGAGCGAGCGCAGTGAGCGAGGCCCGGGACCCATGCGCCGCAGAGAACTAAGATTCGGCGGAGTATGGGTCCCAGCTTTGCAGGGACGACAGAGGAGAGACTCCCGCTTGCCTTACCGGAGTGAATCACCATTCACTCCATGCATGCCCTATCGCCGCACGGAGAACGTCGTCCGCCGGCTCGCCGCGCGCGAGCGGACGATCGTCGAGGCGGCGGTCGCGCTGGCGGGAGAGGGAGGGCTGCAGGCCGTGCAGATCGCAGCGGTGGCGGAGCGCGCGGCCATCGCGGCTGGGACCGTGTATCGCTACTTCCCGTCGAAATACGATCTCGTTGCCGAGGTCGTAGCCGACGTCGCGGCGCGTGAACTAAACGCAATGCACGCGGCGGCGGATGCAGCGCCCGGCCCACTGTCGGCGCTTGCGGCAGGCATTGCGACGTTCGCCGCGCGCGCTCTGGCGGAGCGGCGGCTCGCCTGGGCCGTCGTCGGCGAGCCTGTCGATCCGGAGCTCGACGCGCTGCGGCTTGATTTCCGGCAATCGCTGGCGGCCGAATTGGAGAAGCGCATCGACGCGGCGGTCACGCGCTCATTGCTTCCCGAGCAGGATGCGCAGGTTACGGCGCCGGCTTTGATCGGCGCGCTGGTCGAAGGCCTGCTTGGCCCCTTGGCGCCGATCTACGAGGAGCCGGCTGCAGCGCGCACGGCCGTGCAGAACGCAACAGTCATCACCTTACGCGCGCTCGGCATTGTCGATGCCCGCGCGCGCGGACTCGTGGCACAGACGGTGTTGCCGTAGATCACGGCAACGCTTCGGGCGGCACTTCTTCGAGCGGCAAGGTAACCTGCTTCACGCCGCGCTCGAGCGTATCGTCCGCGATGTGGAAGCCGAGCTCCTCGCACATCTGCAGCATGGTCAGGTTCTCCGTGAGGACCTGGCCGCGAACGATCTTGAGCCCCTTCTCCTTCGCATTCGCGATCATGTGTTTCATCATCAACCAGCCGAGGCCGTGACCTTTGAGGCGCGAGCGCAGAAGGATTGCGAACTCGCCGCTGTCGCCGCCGTCGTCATCGTGCAGACGCACGACGCCGAGCATGCGCCCCGTCGTCTGCTCGATCGCGATGAATGCCATCGCCTTCGCCGGGTCGTAGTGCACAAGCTTGTCGACCATGTCCGGCGACAGCTCACGCATTGGGGCAAAGAAGCGCAGGCGCAGATCGTCCGACGTCACGTGTGCAAGGAAATCGGGGTAGAGCTTCGTGTCATCCACCTTCAGCGGACGCAGCAGGACCTTCTCGCCCTCGAGTAATGTGACCTCGCGCGTATGCACAAGCGCCTCCTGTCCGTGCGGGAGCGGCCGACGCAGCAAGCATAACCAATCTTGCAGACAGTAGGTCCCGGTGAACGGGGGCTCACCGGGCGAGGCAATCAGTGCGACATCAGCACCGGAACGGTCATAGATTCCAGAATGCCGCGGGTGACGCCGCCGAGCACGAATTCGCGCAGACGCGAATGGCCATAGCCGCCCATGACGATGAGATCGGTCGAGGAATCCGCCGCATAGGACAGGATGGTCGAGGCGACGTCGATGTCCGGCGAGGTGATGCGCTTCACGTCGACTTTCAGCCCATGTCGCGCAAGGTGCTGGCCGAGATCGGCGCCGGGCACCTCGTCCGATTTGGCGCGTCCGTTGGCTACGATCACGACTTCCACCTGCTTCGCCTTTGTGATCAGCGGCAGCGAGTCCGCGATCGCCCGCGTCGCCGCGCGGCTTCCGTCCCAGCACACCATCACGCGGTCGAGTTTCAGTGCGCCCTTGTGAATGAACGGCACGACAATCACCGGACGCCCGGACTCGAACAGCGCGCCTTCGTCCACGATTTCTTCCGGCGCCGGATGTTCGCGTTCGGGCTGGCCGACCACAACGAGATCGAACCGGCGACTCAGCCGTCCGAGTTGGTCGGAGGCGCTGGACAGGCTCGCATTCAAGGCGCGGTGCTCGTAGGAAATTCCGGCGCGGCGTGCGAGTCCTTCGAAGCGTGCGATCGCGGATTTCGCCTTCGCGCTTGTCTCCGCGCGCTGGCTTTCAATGAATTCGGCCGGGATGCTGCCCATCAACGCGCCGGGGATGATCGGTTCGTAAGCGAAAGCGAGCCCGAGCACGTGGGCCTCAAACCTTTCGGCAATGGAGACGGCTACTTCGCCCGCGGGATCGCTCTCGCCCAATCCCAAATTGACAATGATATCCTTGATCATGGCACTGCTCCCGAAAATTCAGGTTGGTCCAATCAGGATATATACGATGCAGGATGGGTTCCATCCTGCCCTTGAGGGATATCAAAGCAGTCCAGGCGAAGCTGCAAGCCTGACTGGCGCTTAGCGCAGGTGTGTGCGTGTCGGCTATGGCGTCGGCGGAAGTTCAGATCAAGGTCCGCCTCACCGCGATTTCGGCATCGGCCAGCATGTGGCCGTGCGCCGCGTTACGTTCGGCTTCGACTAGAACGAGCGTGAGCAACACGCTCGCGACGAGACGCCAGTGGCATGCGGCGGAGAGTTGGCTCTCTCCGCCGCCCTAGCAATTATTTCTTCTGCCCGTCCGGGGCAAACTGGCTGAGGTAGGCCCACAGATTGTCGCGCTCTTTGTCGCTCTTGATGCCGGGGAAGATCATCTTGGTGCCCGGGATCGTCGCGCGCGGATCGGTGATGTATTTCTCGAACGTCTCCTTGTTCCAGGTAATGCCTGAGTTCTTGTTCGCATCGGAATAGGAGTAATCTGGAGCCGTGCCTGACTTGCGGCCGTCGAGCCCGTTGAGCTCCGGCCCGACCTTGTTCTTGGCGCCGGGACCGATCGCATGACAGGCGGTGCACTTCTTGAACGACTGCTCGCCGGCGGCGGGATCCCCGTCTGCCTTTGCGAGCGAGGTCAACGCCAGCGTGCAAAGCGCCGCGGCGGCTATAGCGTGAGCTGCTTTCATGATCACCTTGGAATTTCAGACGCGGTTGAGGGACAGTGGCCCCTGTTGCCGTCCAAGCCGGAGGCAGCATGGGTTCCACAGGCTTATTGCCAGCGCTCTTCGCGATCCGTCAAATGGGCTAAACTGCGCCTGACAAAGCGCGCGTGCCGAGGATTGGAGCTGCAATGACACTGCGGATGCCGGAGCCGGATCAGGCGGTGCTAGCGCGCCGCGCGCGGATCGTGTCGACGCTGCGTCAGCTCGTGCCGGGCGAGGGCGTGATCGCGGCCGAGCACGAGATGAAGCCGTTCGAAAGCGACGGGCTCACAGCATATCGGCAGATGCCGATGGTCGTGGTGCTGCCCGAGACCACCGCTCAGGTCGCCAAGGTGCTTCGCTACTGTCACGAACAGGGGGTCAAGGTCGTGCCGCGCGGAGCAGGCACCTCTCTGTCCGGTGGCGCTTTGCCGCTCACCGACGGCGTGCTCCTAGTGATGGCCAAGTTCAACCGCATCCGGGAGATCGACTTCGAGAACCGTGTTGCGGTGGTCGAACCCGGCGTGACCAATCTCGCTGTCACCCAAGCGGTCGCGCACCAGGGCTTCTATTACGCGCCCGATCCCTCGTCGCAGATCGCCTGCACGATTGGCGGCAATATTGCGGAGAATTCCGGTGGGGTGCACTGCCTGAAATACGGCATGACCACCAACAATGTGCTCGGCTGCGAGATCGTGCTAATGACCGGCGAAATCGTCCGGCTCGGTGGCAAGCAGCTCGACGCCGCCGGTTATGATTTGCTTGGCGTCGTCACGGGGTCGGAAGGTTTGCTGGGCGTCGTGACGGAAGTCACCGTCCGCATCCTGCAGCGCCCCGAGACCGCGCGCGCAGTGCTGGTCGGCTTTCCGAGTTCGGAGGCGGCGGGCGCCTGCGTCTCCGCCATCATCGCCGGCGGCATCATTCCGGGCGGCATGGAAATGATGGACGAGCCCGCGATCAAGGCGGTTGAGGAGTTCGTGCATGCCGGCTATCCGCTCGACGTCGAGGCGCTGCTGATCGTCGAACTCGACGGCCCTGCGGCGGAAGTCGACTACCTGATTGAGCGTGTCGAAGATATCGCGCGCGTCTGCGGGGCGGTGTCGGTCAGGGCATCGCAATCGGAAGAAGAGCGGCTGCTGTTCTGGGCCGGCCGCAAGGCGGCGTTCCCGGCCGC
>Ga0207826_1000003_pt1 | contig 68956 bp, 65 predicted proteins | sample LuqExpMetageno80_FD_187837 | JGI IMG/M metagenome (GOLD analysis project Ga0207826, IMG submission 187837) | Tropical forest soil microbial communities from Luquillo Experimental Forest, Puerto Rico - Sample 80 (SPAdes) | ecosystem: Environmental > Terrestrial > Soil > Tropical forest ... | reverse complement strand
CGTCGAGATAGAGGTGCAATTGCCCGATCACGCCGACATTGCCGCCGCTGTCGCGGTTGATTGGCACGATCGCTTCGACTCCGACCTGATACGTCTTGCCGACATAAATAATGCCGGGGTTGATCGTTCCTGTCGTCTTGGTGCCGCTATCGGTCGTGTTCGACACCGGCGTGACGAACTGCGCTTCGACAATGGGCACGAGCCTGTTCATGAAATCCGGCAGACCGAGATCGACCACGGCGGATTTCAGATACGGCATGCTGTATTGCAGCGTGCCGCCCCATTGTAGGAAGCGCGGGTTTTGCGTGACTGTGGCGTTGTCGCTGTCCGGATCGACCGAGGTTGTCGACGAACTGCCCGGGATCGAATAGCCGATGCTTCCGGTCACCGCGAAGGCGCGCAGCCAGCCGGCCGAGTCGGGCAGATCGCCGAAGCCTTTGCCGAAATTGATGGTGGGGGCATAGGTGCTGAAACGGTCAGCGCCGACCGATTGTGCGCCGCTGCCGCCCCATTCGATGTTGAGGCTCGCCATCATCGCGAACTCATGCTCCGCATTTTTGACGACCTGATATTGAAACGCAGTCTCGAGATTTTGAAAGCCGTAGGCGACCGGTGCGCCCGGCTCGCTGATGCGACTCCAGGTCGAGCCGACCGAGATGCCGAAATCGTCGGTGATGCGTTTCGATAACTCGCCAGAAATATTGAGTTGACGGGCTGCCGGCTGATCGCCGGTCGAGAAGGACGAGATGGTCGGGAACGACAATTCGTCGGCGACGCAGGGGTCGTCGACATTCAAGGTAGCCGGAAAGAAGCGGTTGCCGACAATGCAATGCGCGTACGCGCTGCCAAGCGGCAGGCATGTGGTCAGCAGCGCCAGTGCACCGGCGCGCAGCCATATCGAATTCATCGAGGAGTTCCTACGGATAGAACGTGATCGGGACGGTGAGCCAGATCACAGCGGAGGTCCGCGTGGAGGTCCTGTAAGATGCCGGGACGGACGAGGAAGGGGAGCGGCTGTCAGAACGCGCGGCGGCGACCGCCATTCGATGCCGCTCGGCAGCGGTAGTACTGGCGCGGTGACCGAATCCGCGACCGACAACACGCAGCAGAATTGACATTGCGCGGTGTCTGCCGGAGCGGATGGATTATCGCTACCCGCGGCGTGCTCGGAGCAGATCGGCTGCCCGAACGTGTCGAGCGGTTCCGGCACAGCGCTCGCGAGCGCGCCGATCGCCAGATTCAGCGCAAGTGCGAATGCGGCTGCAATAGCCGCCACGCGACGCATCGCCCCCACGCGAGTGCTCACCTGAGCGCCTTCAGTCGTACCATGGCCCGTTTATACATTGGATGCGGACGCATACTCCAGAGTTGAAGGCACCGATGGTCGAGATGATCCGCAGATTATACCATAAGAGTGTCCGTGAAAACGCCAGCTATCAGGCGCGCTTTGCGGCCAACATCGCATGTACCGTTTCCGCGAGCTCGGCCATGCGGTAGGGCTTGCGCAGGATCGGTACGCCTTGGTTCGGCTCAACGCTTCGACGTAACCGCTGGTGAGCAGGACCGGGAGCGCCGGCTTTTGCGCGCGCAGGCTCTTTGCCAGTTCCACGCCCTTCATTTCTCCGGGCAGCACCACGTCACTGAGGACGAGATCGGCTTCGCCACTCTGCTCGATGAACTCGAGTGCGCCGCGCGCCGAGTCGACCGCGTTGTCTTCCAGGCGAAGCTCTCCAGCCGCCGGCGCATGTCGCCGGGCACGGGTTCGTTCTTGTTGGCCGACTTCACTGCGCCCCGGGCGCATCACTTCCCCCTCAACCCATGCTCGAACGCGAACGCGGGTGGGAGGAGAAGAGCTCCAGCTAGTGCGCGGACGCCTGGGTTCGCAGCCGCTTGAGCTCGCGGAAGGTCGCGGTCACATCGCGCAGGACCGACACGATGCCGGTCAGCGTGCCGGCCGCGTCGCGAACCGGCGCCACGGTGAACTGAATGGACAGGCTCTCGCCAGTCTTGGTAACGGCCGGAACGGCGAGCAACTCGTCAGGCGCGTGGCTGGAATGGCCAGTCTCCATCATGTGCCGATAACCATCCCAGTGCCGCTTCCGCAGCCGCTCAGGAATGATGATATCGAGCGAACGGCCGATCGCTTCTGATTGAGTAAAACCGAAGATGCGTTCGGCGCCCGCGTTCCAGAACCGGACGTTGCCGTCGCGATCGGCATAGATGACCGCGTCCGGAAGATCGAACAATAGCGTGCGGGCGAGCGCGTCCTGCGCATCGCTTTCGAGTTCGCGGGAAACGCTCACTGACTCTCCTCCAGTACGGCCGCGTCTTGCGTCGGCAGAAAGACGTCGGCATCGGGCTGCCGCAGACGGTTTCCTTTTAGCAGCAGTACGCGATGTTGTCCGGCGATGCCGAGTTCCAGGCTGTCGGCGACGCGATGGGCGCGCTCGATGAAGTGCTCGGCCGCGGCCGGCGGACAGATCTCGTGCGCGGTGTCCTCGAACAGCGCGAGCCAGCGGTCGAAGTGGCGCCCATCGACCGGCAGCGGCAGATGCTTCTCCATCGGCCGGCCATGATAGAGGCCGCTCATCAGCGCAACGGAAGACCAGAACGCGCACATGCGCTGCAGATGCAGTTCCCAGTCGGCGATGCGCGCGTCGAACACGGGTCCGAGCAGCGCATCCTTACGGACTTTCCCATAGAAGGTGTGTACCACGCGCTCGATCATCGCTTCGTCGATGCCTGTCCTCTCGGCGATCTCGGTGGTGATGGCGGCGCGGCGCTCGGCGGGAGTCATGCAAATTCCTCACAACAGGTATTCTATATACATGTTTTAGCACTCGACGCCGCATCTGCAAGACCCGAAAATGGTCGGATCCGACGCACCGCATCGCGCGGCCATGGCGCGGAATCGTCGGTAAAATCTGGCAAAATCGCACGACATGGCAGCCGAGTTGCGCCATCTAATTTTGTCTCTCAATGCGCCATCGATCCGTCCAGTTACGTATCATTCCAAAGTACCTATCCGGAGGCGGCGCGCCTTCTCAATTTGCGCTCCGTCAATTACGACAGAGCGAACGCGACGGAAGCTCCGCCGCAAGAAACTTGAAAAGGAAAAAGCCATGCGGCTTCCGCAAGACAAAAACGACCGCGTACTGTTCGGCGCCCTCTCTGCCGCCGGGATCACGGCGGCAGTCCTCGCAAGTTCGACCCTGGTGACTCCGCAACTTTCGCTCAGCTTCGGCACGGACAGCGCGCTCGCCGCCTACGAGCCAGCGGCGCCGCACGTCTATCATGCGCAAGAGCGCACGGCCCCATGCCGCTGGCGCATACGGCGCACAAGATCGTCAAGAGCGATGCGCCGATCGACATCGTGCGTGATCCCTCCGACATTCCGCCGCCGATCGGCAAGCGCGGTCCGCAACGCGTGAAGATCGAACTCGACACCGTCGAGGTCACAGGCAAGCTCGTCGACGGTTCGACCTATCAATATTGGACGTTTAACCAGAAAGTCCCCGGCCCGTTTATCCGCGTACGCGTCGGCGACACGGTGGAAGTGCATCTGCACAACGAAGACGACAGCGCGATGATGCACAACGTCGATTTCCATGCGGTGATCGGGCCGGGCGGCGGCGGCGTCGCGACCGAAACGGCGCCCGGCGACAGCCATAGCTTTACCTTCATGCCGCTCAAGCCAGGCCTATATGTCTATCACTGCCTATCCCGATGGCCGCGCAGCACATCGCCAATGGCATGTTCGGCATGATCCTGGTCGAGCCGGAAGGAGGGCTGCCGAAAGTCGATCACGAGTATTACGCGATGCAGAGCGAGATCTATACGGAGCAGAAGCTCGGTGCGAAGGGCGAACTGACGCAGAGCTACGACAAGTTGCTCGACGAAAAGCCCGAGTACGTCGTGCTCAACGGTGCGGTCGGAGCGCTGACGAAGGACAAGCCGATGCATGCGAAGGTCGGCGAGACCGTGCGCATCTTTTTCGGCAACGGCGGACCGAACCTTACGTCCTCATTCCATATGATCGGTGAGATCTTCGATCACGTGTACACCGAGGGATCGCTCTCTTCGCCGCCCCTGCGCGACGTGCAGACAACCAGCGTCCCGCCGGCAGCGCCGCGATGGTCGATCTCAAGTTCGAGGCGCCCGGTCAGTACATGGTCGTCGACCACGCGCTCAGCCGTGCGGCGAGAGGCCTCGCCGGGAATCTGCTGGTGACGGGGCCGGACAATTCGGACGTCTATTCCGACAACGGTGTTTCGAAGACGGCTCACCAGATGACCCACTGACACGTCCACGGCGCGCCACATCGCGCCGGGCGACCGGCGCGTCGAGGTGGTCTCCGCCTACTTCGTGTGCGGCTTCACCGGCAATGCCTTACCGATGATTGGCGTCGGCGTGATCGCGACCTTCATCGAATTAACGGTGGCGAGCATGATCTTCGCCGCCACCATCGCGGCTTTCGCCATCGTCGCTTTTGTATTCGGCCTCCTCGCCGCCCGGGCGAGGAGGCTCCAGCAAATATCATTGCGCCCGGATGAATGTGCCGTTTCTCAATTCCGAGACGGCCTGCTGCAATTCAGCCTGCGTGTTCATCACGATCGGCCCGTACCACGCGACCGGCTCCTTGATCGGTTTGCCGGAGACGAGCAGGAAACGCGCGCCGCGTTCTCCCGCCTGCACGGTGACCGCGTCGCCGCGGTCGAACAGAACGAGCGAGCGGTCGCCTGCCGGTTCGCGGAACAGAATCTCCTCGCCGTCGATCTGCTTCTCGCTGAGCACGCCGAACGGCTTCGACGCGTAGGCGAAGCGCGCGTCGCCTTCGAAGATATAAGCGAAGGCGTGCCGCTCGATCTCGACCGGCAGCGTCTTGCGCAGGCCTGCCGGCACGAACACGTCGAGATAGCGGGGATCGGCGGCGACGCCGTCGACCGGGCTCTTCTTTCCCCAGAATTCGCCGCAGACGACGCGCACGCGCGTGCCGTCGTCGTCGACGATCTCCGGAATCTCCGCTGCCTTGACATCCTGATAGCGCGGCGCCGCCATCTTCAGCGAGGAGGGCAGGTTGGCCCACAATTGGAATCCATGCATGCGCCCCTTCGCGTCGCCCTTCGGCATCTCCTGATGCATGATGCCGCGGCCGGCGGTCATCCACTGCACGTCGCCGGCGCCGAGCGTGCCGGTGTTGCCGAGCGAGTCGCCGTGCTCGACGGTGCCGTTGAGCACATAGGTGATCGTCTCGATGCCGCGGTGCGGATGCCACGGGAACCCGGCGAGATAATCGGCCGGCCGATCATTGCGGAAATCGTCGAGCAAGAGAAATGGATCAGTCTCGGCCGTCTCGCCGAAGCCGAAAGCGCGGCGCAGGCGCACACCCGCGCCTTCCATGGTCGGCGTCGACTGCACCACGCGTTTGACAGGTCGGATGGACATTTGCGGTTGCCTTTCTGGTGCGAAATTATCACGTGCGAGGCTCGCTTACCCTCCCCTAGAGGGGGAGGGTCGGCGAACTGTCGCAGCGAAGCGAGACAGCGAGCAGGGGTGGGGTGAAGGATGTAGAATTTAAAGTCACGCCACCCCGACGCCTTCTCACGGTGTTCGCTCGACGTCGACCCTTCCTCTCCAGGGAGGGTGATTACGCCGCGGCTTGCCGGCGTTCCGGCGCGAGCCTGCCCGCGAAATTCGTGAACTGGTCGACGAAGGCTTGCAGGAACTTGCGCACGTTCTCGTCGGAAGTGTTGGACTGCGCGTCGATAAGTTCAGGCTTGAACTGAATATAGGCTTCGCCGCCCATGACGTGCACCCCCTGCGCGCTGAGGATGCCGCGGAGATGCAATTGTGCGATCGCGGTCGAGATCACGCCGCCGGAGGTGCCGATAATCGCGGCCGGCTTGTTCGTCCACGAATTCTGGCCCCAGGGTCGCGCACCCCAGTCGATCGCATTTTTCAGCACCGCCGGAATCGAGCGGTTGTGTTCCGGCGTCACGAAGAGCAGCGCATCGGACGCCGCAATCTCGCGCTTGAAGCGGGCGACCGCGTCGGGGACCGGCTGCTCGTCGTCCTGATTATAGAGCGGCAGGTCGCCGATCTTGAGGAACGTCGCATCGAAAGCTCCGCCCCCGAGTTTCGCGAGTGCCTGCGCCAGCTTGCGGTTGATGGATTCGCGCCGGTTGGAACCGACCACGGTGCCGAGCTTGAGTTTCGCCATGACTGCCTTCCGTCCGATCTTGGACTAAGTTACGATTTGATACCGAGGCTAGATAGATGACCTGAGACACGGCGCAAGGAGGCACACCGCGTATACCGAGGCACCTGGGTGCAACCGGACTCTGTCGGCGTAGCGGCCCGCTTGGCCGCGCATGTGCGTTAGGCGGACCACCGGGGACAGTCACGCCTGAGGATGGATCAGCGCTAACCCCGTTTCCGGGCCCTTCTTCTTGCGCAGGAAGTGGGACTTTCGACGATCACGAGCCAGGTGTCCCGCCGCGCCTTCAGCCGAGCACGCCGGGCGCGAAGCAGTAATCGCGATGGCCGCTGACCGTGTCGCGGTACCACCAGACGGCGTGGCCGGTGGGATTGCGGCCCTTCAACACGAGCTCTGCCGGGATGATGTGTGGCTGGCCGTCCATCTCGACCGTGACCGAGCCATCGTCATTAAGCTTGTAGTCGCCGAAGAACGGATGGCCGTCGCTTTCGTCGCAACACCACTCGCCGCGGGAGTTATGCTGCTGCTTGAACCAGGCCTGCACCTCGGCAGGCTGTGACGCATAGATTGCCTTCCATCGCGCATCGGCAGAGCCGCAGCACAGGACAAGCACTGCGGTCGCCCAAACGAGCCGTCGCATGGTGTCCTCTTCCAATAGCGACGCGTTTGTCCGCTCTGCTCAGCTCGACGTCATCCCGGCAATGGTCTGCTTTGTTGCGACTGCTTGTTACGTCTGACTTCGAGCAGACGAACGCATCCGACACTATATCAGGGAATCTGATTCGTCGTGAATAGACAAGTTGAGACAAGCCGTTCGGTAAAAAACGAAGTTCCATACCGGCGTCGGATAGCGCAGCCAGCCGGCGTGACGTGACGCGAAGCAAAATCCGCGTAAAATCGAACAACCTCATTTTCACATTGGGCCGGAGTCCAAAAGCGGAGGGAGCTGGACTGCCAATTCCTGAGCCGGGGGCGTCGCGGCGGCTTGCGTTTGGCCGCCGCAGCCTCTATCTCACTAGCGGTTACGCTTTTATACTGAGGCTCCATCGATGACTGCGCGGCCACCGCAACCGCAGTTCCGCATCCCGAGAAACCTGCATGAGCCCGAAGACTGCCGGGCGGTCAGCGAGGTGTTGCAGCGTGTCGGCGACAAATGGACGGTGCTGGTCGTCTCGACCCTCGGCGACGGGCCAAAGCGGTTCAACGAACTCCGCAAGGCGCTGGGTTCGATCTCGCAGCGCATGCTGACGCTGACCTTGCGCGGACTTGAGCGCGATGGGCTTCTCACGCGCACGGTGTATCCGTCCATTCCGCCCCGGGTCGATTACGAATTGACCAGGCTCGGCCGTTCGCTGCTCGATCCGGTGAGCGAGCTCGGCGCGTGGGCGCGGAAGAACCGCGCGGCGATCGTCGAGGCAAGACGGAAGTTCGATCAGGCGGCGGAGTAAGCGCCCGCGGCTCTGAATGGCTGCGCCGTGAGTGGTTTGGGACAGTTCGACTAAGCCGCGCAAAATTCCTTCCGGTATTCTCGACAGCCTACGACTGCGTTGTTACCGTCCGCCGTCGGAAGAGACGCAGGGGCCGTCGATGAAGATCGGAGCAAAGTATTTTCGTGCGTGGTGGCGTGGGTAGCTTGCGGCCTGGCTGGCCGCCGCTCTTTATAGTCCTGCTTGCGCACAGAGCGCCGACGATTATCCAAATCCAAGCACGATTAGTGCGGAACCACGACAGGCGCTCACCGTCGAACATACAAGGATAGGGCGAATGGCCATTCAGCGCCTCTCCGCGAGAGACATCACCGTCCTCAAGAATCCGGGCAAGCGCTCGGAGCAGCTCGTCTGGCATCGTAACGCACCAGCTGCGTCCGTCACCATCACGCGTGTGACCATGGAGCCGGGCGCCGTGTCGAAGCGGCATTCGCACGCGCGCTCGGAACAGATTTGGCTCGTCGAGCGCGGTTCCGGCACGCTGCTGATGGAGAGCGATACACAGGCCGCGGTGCAGGCGGGCGACATTATCCGCACGCCGGCGGGCGAACCCCATGGCGTGATCAACACAGGGAGCGGTCCGCTGGTCTATTTGGCAATCACCACGCCGCCGCAGGATTTCACGGCGGCGTACGAGAAAGAAGAGTCTCCCTAGATTGCCCGGACCATGACGCCGCCTTGCGCCTCTCCGTATCGGTCCGTAAATGAAGAGAGATGCCGGTTCGCCGGCCCGGTCGCAGCCTACCCGGTCAAAACAAGGAGCCCGACGTGAAAAGATCGTCCGCCGCCATGCCGCGCGCACGTGTGCGCATTCGCAACATTTCATTCGTCGGCTGATCCGGATTTCGAAGGTGTACGCGATCAGCAAACGCTTTTCTTTTTCGGCGTCGCACATGATCGGCGGATTGCCGGACGGTCACCCGTGTGCGCGGCTACACGGGCATAATTACGATGTCGAGGTCGAGCTCGAGGCGGAGCGCCTCGACGATGTTGGTTTCGTGCGCGATTACCACGAACTTGCCGCGCTGAAATCGTTTCTCGACGAGATCGTCGATCACAGGCACCTCAACGACGTTCTCGGGCACGACCGCACGACGGCAGAGGTCATCGCCAAATGGCTGTTCGACTGGTGCCGTGCGCGCTGGCCGGAAGTCACATGCGTGCGCGTCTCGGAAACGCCGAAGACCTGGGCCGTGTATCGCGGATGAGCGAGATCCGCATCAGCGAGATCTTCGGGCCGACCATCCAGGGTGAGGGTCCGCTCATCGGCACGCCGACCGTGTTCGTGCGCACCGCCGGCTGCGATTACCGCTGCACGTGGTGCGATACGCTCTATGCCGTGCTGCCGGAGCATCGTGAGGGCTGGAGGTTCATGTCCAACGCCGCGGTGCTGGGCGAGGTGAATCGCCTCACGGGCGAGCGGCCGATTGTCGTAACCTTGTCCGGAGGTAATCCCGCCCTGCAGCCGCTCGCGGACTTGATCCGTTTGGGGCGGAAACAGGGACATCGCTTTGCTCTGGAGACGCAAGGCTCCGTGGCGCAGCCGTGGTTTTCCCAACTCGACTCGCTGGTTCTCAGTCCGAAACCGCCCTCGTCCGGCATCGCAATGAACTTGAGCGGATTAACCGAATGCATCAAGGCCGCGGGCGAACGTCCGTCGACCGCGCTCAAGATCGTCGTCTTCGACGATGAGGACTTCGCATTCGCGCGGGACATTTCGGCGCGGTTTCCGCGGCTGCCGGTCTATCTCCAGCCCGGCAATCCGATCCAGCAGACCGAATTGGATACGCGCGGCTTGCTCGAGCGGCTGTCTCGGCTGGTGGACAAGACGCGCGCGGCGCATTGGTATGACGCGCGAGTTCTGCCGCAACTGCACGTGCTGGTCTGGGGCAACAAGCGCGGAGTTTGATCGAGACGCCGACATGGATAAGGTGCGCGCGGAGAGACACTGGAGCAACAATCATGTCGTACCGTTTCGAGCGCGCCAGCCGTCGCAGCTTTCTGGTGGGAGCGGCAGCCGTGGGGCTGTCCGCGGGCGCCCGGAGCGCGCGCGCCGAGCAGTGGCCAACGCGCCCGATCCGCGTGATCAGTCCGTATCCGGCGGGCAGCGCGTCCGACACAGTGACACGCGTCGTGCTGGATCAGGCTTCGCAAATCGTCGGGCAGCCGTTCGTCATCGAAATCCGGCCCGGTGCGGGCGGCGCGATTGGTTTCGCCAACGTCGCGCATTCGGCACCCGACGGCTACACGATCGTGACCAGCTCGTCGTCGATGGCGACGGAAAACGTGCTGCACTCAAAACTGCCCTACGACCCGCATAAGGACTTGGTACCGGCCGTTCTGATCGGGATCTCGCCGAACGTACTGGTCGCGTCGAAGAAGAGCGGCTTCACCTCGGTTGCGGACCTCGTCGCCGCGGCGAAGGCGAAGCCCGGTACGCTGACCTTCGCGTCCGCGGGTATTGGCTCCTCGTCGCACATGGCGGCGGAGAAATTTCGGCTTGCCGCCAAGATCGAGGTCCGCCATGTGCCGTTCAAGGAGGGCGGACTGGTCGAGGTGATGGCCGGTCGCATCGACTTTTATTTCCTTCCGCTCGCTGCAGCGGCGGCCGCGCTGAAGAATCCAAACCTGACCGTGTTGGCGGTGAGCTCGCCGGCGCGCTCGCCGCTGCTGCCCGATGTCCCGTCGGTTGTCGATGCGGGACTGCCCGACGCAGTGTTCCGCTTCTGGAACGGTCTGTCGGCACCGGCGCAGACGCCGCCCGATATAATCCAGGCGCTGCACGACGGCACGCAGAAGGCGATCGATGACGCGGGCGTCAAGGAGCGACTCGCCAAGCTCGGAGTCGAGCCGTCGCACATGAGCGTTGCGGAATTTAAAAAATTCTTTGAGGACGATTTCGCCGCGACGACACAGCTCGCCAAGGCGGCGGGTATCAAGGCGGTGGATTGAGCCGCTCGAGCCGCACCGGCCGATTGACCCACGTCAAGGCACAGCCCGAGCGGCAATCACCAAAGTTAGACGCATCCCAAAGGAAGCCGTCCATGTCCCTTACAGTCCGCGCGTTCACGGCGTTTCTCCTGAGCCTCCTCCCGCTCGCACACGCCAGCGCCGAGCAATGGCCGACGCGCCCGATCCGCTTCATCGTCTCGCAAGCGGCGGGCGGCACGCCCGACATCATCTGCCGGCTCATTTCCGAAAGATTGTCGCTCGCGCTGGGGCAGCCGGTCGTAGTGGAGGACAAGCCGGGCGGCTCGAACATCGTCGGTGCGGTCGCCGCAGCACGCGCCCCGGCCGATGGCTACACATTATTCTTTGCGACGGCGGCGGCGCTGGTCAGCAATCCTTACACGTTCAAGTCGCTGCCCTACGATGCGCAGAAAGACTTCGTGCCGGTATCAATGGTGGCAAAGAATCCGTTCTTGATCCTCGTGCACCCGAGCGTACCGGCGAGCACCCTGGATGAGCTGTTCGCCTACGACAAAGCGCACCCGGGTACATTGTCTTCGGCGACGGACGGCACGCGAAACTTCTCCGGCATTCTTGCGACGTGGCTTAACAAGGCGAGCGGCGCGAATATCCTGCAGGTGCCCTATGCGAAGATGCCGCAGGGTGTTCAGGACACGCTGGCCGGGCGGACACAGGTGACGATCCTCGCCATTCCGTCCGCCGCGCCGTACATCCAGAGCGGCGGCTTGAGGCCGATCGGGGTGAGCTGGCCGAAGCGGCTGCCGCAGTATCCGCAGGTGCCGTCGATCGCGGAGACCTATCCAGGCGTCGAGCTTACCGGCTGGTTCGTGGTCGCCGCGCCGGCGGGAACGCCGGCGGAAATTGTCACCAGGCTTAATCGCGAACTCGACAAGATTCTGAAGGCGCCGGAGATGGCCAACAAGCTCGAGGAGTTCGGGTTTTACACCGAGGGGGCAGACACGCCTGAAGGAACGGCGGCCTTCGTGCGCTCGCAATACAAATTGTGGGGCAAGGTCACGCGCGAGATCGGCCTTGAGCCGGAGTGAGCGAAGTCTGCAGCTCACCTTGATTTGGTTATGGTCCCGCCTTGTGCGGGGCGTTCACTTCTTTCAACGTTTAGCAAGCAAGATGTGGACGGCCGGGACAAGCCTGGCCATGACGTAAGAGAAAGGCTGCGACAGCATATTCCAGTTTAGTTCTGCACCTCGATGTTCGCCGCCTTGGCGATGCGGCCGAACTTCTTGCTCTCCGATTTCACGAAGGCCTCGAACTCCGCAACGGTCATCGCCTGCGGCACGATGCCTTGCACCATCAACTTGTCGGCGATGCTGGGATCCTTCAGCGCGTCGCGCACGCCGCCGTTCAGTTTCACAAGCACTTCCGGCGGTGTCTTGGCCGGCGCGAACACGGCGAACCAGTTGAGCAACTCGTAATCGGCGAGGCTCGGATCGCCTTCGCGCAACGGCGCGACGTCGGGAATCTGCGGCATCGGCTCCTTCGACGTCACCGCAACCGCGCGCAGTGTGCCCGCTTTGATCAGCGGCAACGCCGCGGCGAGGCTTGCGAAGCTCATCGTGACCGCGCCGGTCGCGACGTCGGTCACCGCCGGCGCCGAGCCTCGATAGGGCACGTGCAGCACTTTCAATCCGGCCATGCTGTTCATCAATTCGCCGGCAAGCTGCTGCGGGTTGCCGACGCCGGACGATGAAAATGACAGCTTTCCCGGGTTCGCGCGCGCATAGGCGATGAGTTCCTTCGGATTGTGCACCGGCGTGGTCGACGCGACCACGACGACGCAGGGCACGATGCCGATCAGCGCAACCGGCGCGAGCTCGCTCGCCGGATCGTACGTCATTGTTTTGAAAATGTGCTGGTTGATAGCAACTTCGCCGGACGCGGCCGCAAGCAGCGTGTAGCCGTCGGGCGCAGCTTTCGCGACTGCGTTGCTCGCGATCATCGCGCTTGCGCCGCTGCGGTTCTCGACGATCACCGACTGGCCCCAGGCCTGCCGCAGGTGCTCGCCCACGAGCCGCGCGACGATGTCGACGCCGCCGCCGGCCGGATAGCCCACCAGGATGCGGATCACTCTGTTGGGGAAATCGGTCTCGGCGAAGGCGGACGCAGCCATGCCCGCGAGTGTGGTCGAAGCGGCTGCGCAAAGCAGCGAACGTCTGGTGAGCATGTCTCCTCCCTTTTTCCGCGAGTATGGCAGGATACGAGAGGACGCACAGCCCGGGGGACGGGCAGAACGACCGTTTCGGCGAGCAAGCCTTCGATGAAGTGAACGCGCACGCAGTGCATCGTCTGCAGTGCATCGTCTCATTTAAGGGGTGGCCGCGGCCGCTCCTCGTGCGTCAGCCTCAAGGTTTGACACACATTTTCGCGGGGCGTCCCTTAGCTCGTCACAACCAAAGTTCCAAGGCTTTGTTCCAAATGACGCGGGCGGCCGGAGAAAAAGGAAAGGGAGCCTGAACGGCTCCCTTTCCTTCCGCCCCAGAGCTTGTCTTATTTCGCCTGATCGGCGGGCGCTGGAGGCGCAGCCGGCGTGGCCGGCGACGTCATCGGACGCGCCGGAGCGGTTGAGCCGCCCATACCGGTGGTCTCGCCGCGCGTTATCGGAGCGCTCGCGGTTTCCGAATTGCCGCCGCCCAACGCGCCCCAATAAATGAAGCCGGCGACGATGAACAAGGCAATCAAGCCGAGAACGGCCCACGCGCCATAACCCGTGCGATCGACGCGCTCGTAGCGGCCATTGGGATCATATGTCATGATTCTGCTTCCTCTTATCCATCACGATCCAGAGTCCTGTGATCCTGTATGGTGCGGGAAACGTAGGTTTGAACTTTCCGTTCCCAGCGCCGCATCACCAAAAGCGCGTAACTTCGCGGCGGATCACTGCAGGTTGCACGCGATCCGGTGAAACGCGCCTGCGACGCATTTGCCGCGAACGAGGCGCGACGGCTGGAGGAGTTTTCGCTGGGTACGACGGCGAACTGGATCAAGTTCGCCGGCCAAGCGACGCGCGGGCACTTGCGTTCGTCGCGCACCCTCGATCCCGCGCACGCGGACGGCCCATTGTGCGAGACCGGCTAGAGTCGGGTCGGTCCGGGCCAGCCTGGCCCATTTTGCCTGTATCTAGCCGATTGTGGATATTCATCGGTTAGGAGCGCCGGCGCTCAGTCGTTCAGCCGCTGCAGTGCGGCGCGATTGTGAACCAGAATGTGGCGCGACGTTGGAACCTCGATAGCGGCCTCTCTCGCGAACTGTGTGATTGTTCGCGAAACGGTTTCAATCGTGAGTCCAAGATAGTCGGCAATGTCTTGCCGCGACATCGGCAGATCGATCTCACTCCCGGTCGTTGGCCCGGTCCCCATCTGCAACAGAAACATTGCGACACGTTCTTGAGCCGTTTTGATCAGGAGCGTTATATGCCTGTGTGCCCGCTCTAGTTCGGCGGCGGTAACTAGCCAAAGTTGGTATGCGACTTTATTGTTGCGGGACGCCACCGAGTTTAATGAGTGCCGATCCACCGCCAGAATTGTGCACTCTCCGACTGCCTCGGCAGAAAACGAATATGTTTCACCAAATTCGAGCCCGAACATTTCCCCCGAGCAATAGAACGCTCCGATCTGCCGCCGACCGTCACTGAGCACCTTGGAAGTGCGCACTGTCCCGCTGAGAACTTTGTACAGGAATTCGGCAGGTTCATTCTCGCCGTAGATTTCGTGACCGCGGCGAACCGATTTGACAGCGCCGATCGAGTCAAGTGCAGCATTAAGCATGGCTAAGTACGGCGTGGGCAAAGGTGTTGTGGCGGATCGAGCGGGGGAGGACGTTTTAATTGCCGGACTTGCCATGGTGGGTCCTATTGATGCGCACCTGTTTTGAAGGTCTCGAATGTGCGGTTGATTTGTCAGCGTGGAGCGATTGGCCGGTTCAGAGTGGCCCATCCGTCAACCGACCACGGCAAGGTCGCGTCGGTCCGGCCCGAAATCCGATGCATGATCTATCGCCATTAGCTTGGCGAGCTGCACACGAGCTCGATTTGCTCGCGATTTGACTGTTCCGACTGGACAACGGCAGACAGCTGCGGCCTCATCGTAAGAATGGCCGTACGCGCTGGTTAGCAGAAGCGCCTCGCGCTGTTGTAGCGGCACCTGCTGCATCACGTCTTGCAGCTCGCGGGCCTGGAGTACGACGTATTGTGCGGGAGGAGCCGACATCGGTCCCGCGACTGGCGACGATTTGTAGGCGCGTTCGCACCGAAGAACTCGACACTGTCCCAGAAACAGGTTTCGTAGGATCGTAAACAACCAGGCTTGCATATTCGAGCCGGGCTCAAATCGATCTATCTTTGTAATTGCCCGAAGAAGCGTCTCCTGAACAAGATCGTCGGCGCGATCTGCGTTTCCCGTGAGGTATCGAGCAAAACGCCGGAGGTTGGGGATTGTCCCCAGCATGGCATCTCGTTCCACATCTGTCAGTGATGCAGCCCGACAGGGTGTTTTCATCCCGGAACGGCTTGCTGCGGGCGCACTGTCAGAATGGGCAAACATATCAATTCCTCTACCAAAACCCAGTCGACGCTAGAGCCGAGTTATCCGAATGCCTATTGCCCTTTGGGGCAGATCGATCGCCTCGAGCTCAAGTTGCAGTTTGCGGTCGCGTGTCACCGCGACAACGAACGCTGCTTGTTCATGGCGACGTGTCGCGGCCTTCCGGTCAGGGCGGTCAATCTCGGACGGCGCCAGCCATTCAACAGGCGTGAGGTTCGGCGGGCGTGGTTTGGCCCCGCTTGAACCGGGCGCTTCCTCAAGTGGGTCGCCGGTCGTCCGCTTGAGCTTCCGGGCACAGCCTGAGAAGCGCTTTATCTCTGGACGTTTAGCGTTCGCCGATAGGGGCTCGCCGGGGTGCGGATTCACCCGAACTGCGCCGCCCGGTCGATCCGGCCAACCACGGCGGATGCAGGCGACGCAACTTCAATACGTCGTTCAGAATTACGAAATTACCGGCGCCGCCTTCGCCGGCCTGGGAGGTCGAGATGCCTGATCCTGCCCGCGGACGCCCGGTCTGGAGCTGGTGGTATCTGCTCTTCGTCGTTCAGTGGATCGCTGTATTGTGGCCGGCCTTCTACAATTCGATCGAGCCGCGTTTTATCGGAATTCCATTCTTCTACTGGTACCAGCTGCTATGGGTCATCATCGGCGCGATCTTGACGGTCGTTGTCTATTTCGCGACCGACCATCTTTTCACTGCTCGTGATGATGACATAGCAGGGAGACGGTGATGCAAGACGTCAACTGGGTCGCGCTCGTCGTCTTTGTCGCTCTGTTTCTTTTCATCACGTGGCTCGGCTTCGCCGCTGCCCACTGGCGCAAAGGCGATCTCGATCTCCTGCATGAATGGGGACTGGGCGGACGGCGCTTTGGGACGATGGTCACCTGGTTTCTGGTCGGGGGCGACCTTTACACCGCTTATACATTCATCGCCGTCCCGGCGCTGGCGTTCGGCGCAGGCGCGATCGCGTTTTTCGCTGTTCCTTACACCATCGTCATCTACCCGATCCTCTTCCTCGCGTTTCCGCGCCTTTGGTATGTTTGCCACAAGCACGGTTACATCACGGCCTCCGACTTCGTGCGCGGGCGGTTCGGAAACCGGTGGCTTGCGCTCGCCATCACGATCACGGGCATCTTCGCCACGATGCCGTACATCGCGCTTCAGCTCGTCGGCATTCAGGTTGTGATCGGCGGCCTCGGAGTCTCAGGAACTGGTTTCGCGGCGGACTTGCCGCTGATCATCGCGTTCATCGTCCTGGCGGCGTTTACCTACTCGAGCGGTCTTCGCGCGCCGGCGTCGATCGCAATCGTGAAGGACTTGCTGATCTACGTGACCGCGTTCGCCGCCGTCATCGTCATTCCAATCCAGCTTGGCGGCTTTGGAAAGATATTTTCCGCGGTGCCGGACGCTAAGCTCTTGCTTGCGACGCCCGGACCGCACACTGCGGGAGCTTACAGCAGCTATGCCACGCTCGCGCTTGGATCGGCGCTTGCGCTGTTCCTGTATCCGCATTCCGTGACCGCGATACTGAGCGCGAACAGCGGCCATGCGATCCGAAGGAACGCCGCCATGCTTCCGGGCTATTCGTTCATGCTCGGCCTGCTGGCTCTCATCGGCTTCTTCGCCATCGCAGCCGGCGTCGGCGCAATGCCGGAATACGCTCCGGGCTTCAAGCAGTTCGGCAACAACTTCGCCGTTCCGGCCCTCATCCTGCACTCGTTCCCATCGTGGTTCGTCGGAATCGCGTTTGCGGCCATCGCAATCGGCGCTCTCGTTCCCGCCGCCATCATGTCCATCGCCGCGGCGAACCTCTACACCCGCAACATCCATCGCGAGTTCATCAACGCGAATCCGACCGATAAGCAGGAAGCGCAGATGGCGAAGCTCGTATCGCTGATCGTCAAGTTCGGCGCGCTTGTTTTCATTCTGTTCGTTCCGACGCAGTATGCGATCCAGCTGCAGTTGCTGGGCGGAATATGGATCATTCAGACGCTGCCAGCGGTTCTGCTCGGCGTCTACACACGCTGGTTCAACGACTGGGCACTTCTGCTCGGATGGCTCGTCGGAATTGTCACAGGAACCTGGATGGCGGCGGCGGTCAATCTGACGCCAACTTTTCCGCTCACCCTGTTCGGCTTCGGCATCCCGGGATACACCGCGCTGTACACGTTCATTGTCAACTTGTTCGTCGCTGTCGTGCTGACGCCGATTTTCGATGGGTTGAGTGGCGCGCGGGCGCGACACGACGACACCGCGGCTGCCGACTACTCCGCTTAGCAGCGGACGTCCCTGTTGCTGAAAGCGGCCGCACGCACAGGCCTAATCTGGACGGCTCTTAATTGATCAGGAAATCGTCCAGCTTCAAAAAAGACGGTCGGTTCGATTGAAACCTATTCGGCGGCGGCTAGGCGCGCCGGCGTTTCGCCAAGCGGCGGGACGTCGTGCGTCGTTCGCGCACGAATAGCGTCCTCTCGATATTTGCGCTCGAGCGCCGCCTCGCCGCCGGTTGTGGCGTGATACAGATCGAGCGCGTCGAACTCGTTCGTCTTCGGTGGCGCAATCGCGAGGTCGCTGTAGCTCCATCGATCCGGCGCCTTCAGCGCGGCGTCTAGCATCGCCTTGCAGCGCAGATACACGCGCGCGTATTTGAATAACTTCACCGCGGTGCCGCCCCAGTACTTCGTATAGAAGACGAATGGGTTTTCGATCGGCATGCCATGGCGCCGGTCGCGGCGGGATTTCAGCCTGATCGCACCGCCTTCGAGTGAAATGCACGCCCTCGAACAGCAGCATCAAATAGAACCACAGGATGGTCGACAGCGTGGTGCCGGGCCGGCCGATGGGGCAGGCGCAGGTCCGTCGCATGATCGTATTGATGTGCTCCGGTGTATAGAACGCAAGCCACGCCGCGCGATATGCATCCTCCCAGTCGGCATCCGACATCGTCCCGTGATGCGAGACGCGGTGATTGAGATCATATTTGTTCATGTCGGGATCCATCCAGATCCCTTTGCCTGCGAGTACCTTGTGGTCTTCCGAGCCCGGCAGTGGCGTCAGGAAGAAGAATTCGAGGATGTCGATCGGCAGTTCGCGCTTGATGATCTCGATATCGCGCAGAATCGATTGCTTGGTATCGGCCGGGAAACCGAGGATATAGCCGGCATACGTGATGGCGCCATGGTTGCGCCATTTCTGCAGCATCTCGCGATATTCGGTAATCTTGTTCTGCCGTTTCTTCGCCGCGACCAGGTTGTCCGGATTGATGTTTTCGAGTCCGATGAACACGCGCCGCACGCCGGCCCGCGTCGCCTTCTCGATGAAGTTCGGGATCTTGTGGCACAAAGTGTCGACCTGGATGGTGAAGCCGATGTTCATCTTCTCGCGTTCGCGCATCGCGATCATGCGGTCGAACAGCGGCTCCCAATCCTTGTTGCGGGCAAAATTGTCGTCGGTGATGAAGAACCGCTTGATGCCCTGCGCGACGTTCTCGCGTACGATCTTCTCGAGATCGTCGGCCGAGCGAATGCGGCTCTTGCGCCCCTGCACATTGATGATCGTGCAGAACGAGCACTGGTAGGGGCAGCCGCGGCCAAGATCGATGCTCGACAGCGATCCGGAGGTCCGCTGCACGTGCTTCTTGGGCAGGAACGGCGGCGGCTCGCCCGCGAGCGCCGGCAGATCGTCCATGTAGTTGTAGAGCGGCTTCAACGCGCCGGCGTAGGCGTCGAGCAGCACCTCGTCGATGCGGCGTTCTTCCGCCTCGCCGGCGAAGAACGAGATGCCCATCTTCTGCGCCGCCTGAATATCGGCCGGCAGTTCGGGCAGCATGGCGATGCAGCCGGAAATGTGGAAGCCGCCGATGCACACCGGCAAGCCGGCCGCGAGAAACGGGCGCGCGAGGTCGACCGCGCGCGGAAATTGGTTCGACTGCACGCCGACAAGCCCGATCAACGCGCGGCCGCCCTGGCGGCGGATCATGCGGACGATCTGCGCTGGCTTCACGCGCCGGTTCGTTTCATCATAGGTGTGCAGCCGCAGTTCGACGCCCGTGCCAAGCACCTCGCGTCGCCGCGCGTCTTCCGCGAGCGCGTTCAGGCACGCGAGTGTGTTCGACGGGATCGCGGAGCGCAGCCACTGAATGGGATAACCGTCGTCGTCGTAGTGCGTCGGCTTGATCAGCACGAAGTGGAAGCGCTTTGCGTCGCTCGCTGCAGGCATACGCGCTGTACCCCCCTCAACCGGATCAGTATCGGATATCATGCGTTAGTTGAGCAAAAGAGTCGAGCATCTCGGGCCGCCAGGCGGCCGTCTGAGGTCGATATGTGACTATTTGCGGATATCTGCAGTTAATTAGCGAGGGGTCGGCGAAGGAGTCTGCTGGAAAATTATAACGTCTTGAGGCCGAGCACCGGACGGACGGCCATGTGGACGGCACACGGAAGAAGCCCGGATGCGATCCGGGGCTTCTTCTGCACTGAGACCTTGCAGTGGCGCGTATGTTTCGTCCATGCCGACCGTCACCCGCTCGTGCGCATGTTCATGGACGCCGACGCTCGGGCTGCGCGTGCTGGTGTCGACTGAGATGTCGTCGGCATGCGCCGGGATCGCCAGGGCCAGGGTGGCGGCGGCCAACAAACCGATTGTTAAAAGTGCATATAATGGAACTCCTTTTGTTGCCTCGGCAGCGTGGGCTAGGATGCTCCTCACAAAGGGGAGGACCAGCCGATGCTCGACCGCCGTCTCTTTCTTGCATCCACTGCCTGCACGATACTCGCGAGCGGCGTGCGCGCCGACGAGCCATGGCCGTCGCGCCCGGTGCATGTGATCGTGCCCTATCCGGCCGGCGGTTCGACCGACGTGCTCACGCGCATTCTCGCCGAGAAATTAAAGGACGCGTTTAACCAATCGTTCGTCGTCGAGAACCGCGCCGGCGCCGGCGGCAATATCGGCATCGCCAATGTCGCAACGAGCGCGCCCGACGGCTACACGATGGGCACCGCGACCATCGGCCATTTCGCGATCAATCAATATCTCTACGCGAAGATGCCGTACGACGCGGAAAAAGATTTGACCCCGGCGAGCATGACGTGGGAGCTACCGAATGTGTTCGTCGTCGCGTCGGACCATGTGCCGGCGAAGACAGTGGCGGAGTTCATCACCTGGGCGAAGCAGAGGGGAAAGATCAATTTCGGCAGCCCCGGCGTCGGAACGAGTCCGCACCTCTCCGGCGTGCTGTTCTCCAAACAGGCCGGTCTCGACGCGGTACACGTGCCATTCCGTGGCGCGGCGCAGACGATCCCCGCGATGCTCGCGGGCGACGTCACCTTCGCCATCGACAATCTCGCCTCCTACATCCCGCAAATCCAGTCCGGCAAGATGCGCGCGCTCGCGGTGACCTCGGCCAAGCGATGGCCGACACTGCCCGAGGTGCCGACGATGGGCGAAGCGGGCGTGAAGGATTTCGTCGTAACGTCATGGGCCGCTTTCGTCTTCCCCGCCGGCACGCCGCGCGCGATCGTCGACAAGGTTTCGGCCGCGATGCGCACCATCGCCTCCGACAAGGCGCTGCAGCAGCGCTTCGAAGTGGCCGGCGCGCGGTGCCTTTCCTCGACGCCTGAAGAGGTGCTCGCATTCGCGGCGAAGGAGCGGACGATCTGGAAGGAAGTTGTCGCGCTTTCGGGCGCACACGTGGAGTAGGGGGCGGTGCGGCGCCGCCGCGATGATGATCGCACAGCCTTCCGTCCAATAACTATAATGTTCCAAGCCCGGCATCTGGGTGCTTGAGGAATAAGGCACCCGTCGGCTCGGATCGGAGTTCCGCAGCGAATTTAGCACGTCAAAAGCCATGGCGGACCGGTGCCTGTCCAATGTTTTGGCAGCTCCGCTGCGGGTCAAGCGCCGAATGTCGGCCTTCGCGCGCAGAACCGGCCTCTGATGTCAGGGCGCGGATTTCCGGTTTTGACCCCGTAGCCGACAAGGATGTCCCCCGCTAGAATACAATTTGGAAGAGTAGGCTCTGTGGCAGGACGGGATGTGCGATTGGCCCTTCGCGTCTTTGCGGCAACACCGAACACATCGCCGGATTTGGCTGGCGCTCGCGTCGGTTGGCTCGCAGTTCTGCTGTGTGGGGTAGCCTGATGGAACAGTATTCGGTGAGTCGAGTCGACTACCGTCCGGCCGTTTCCTTGCATATGTCGCGCGGCTGGGTCAATTCGGCAGCCCTAACGATTGCGGTCGCCATTGCCTATTTTCTATCCGCGCGCCTGAGCCTCTTCCTTCTCACCGAGCCTGATGGCGTCGCCGTTTTTTGGCCGGCCGCCGGCGTTTCTGCCGGCGTGCTTATCTGTCTCGGACCGGAAGCGCGGTTGCCCGTCATCGCCGGCACTATGGCGGCGACCATTGCCGCCAATCTGCTGGGGGACCGCAACATCTGGAGTACCATCGTTTTCGCTCTGTTCAATGCCGGCGAAGCTGTGCTCGTCTCCGTTCTCATCGAAAGCTACTTTGGCGCGCCGTTTAGATTGGATAAACCCCGCAACGTCGTCGGACTACTGATAGCGGCGATCGTGGCGACTGCCATTTCGGGAATCGGCGGAACAGCGGGCTTCGAATTTTTCCATAGCTCGCCAGCGCCTGTCATGACGATCTGGCACCATTGGTTTGCGTCTGACGGACTTGGGATTATCACCGTTGCACCCCTCCTAATCGGACTCGCTCAAGCGGTGCGCGATCCGCCGCCGCGCAACGAAATTTTCGAAGGAGTGATGGTCCTAGTGATGCTAACCGTCGCGAGCGGACTCGTTGTGCTACTGCCGCGCGAGTTGTGGGTGGCCGTGGTCCCTACGGCATTGTTCTTCCCGCTCTTGCTGTGGGTTTCCGCGCGCTGCAGACCCGTCTTCGCCGCGGCGGCCGCATTCATCGTCGCGCTGACGATCGTTTGGGCGACCACGTTCGGGTTTGGCATTCTCGGCGATCCCAACCTTCCGATCACCCAGCGAATCCTGTGTGCTCAGGCCGGTCTGCTGACGGCATCGCTCTGCGCATTAATCCTTGGCGCTTTGTTCGCAGAGCGAAAAGCGCATGAAGAGTCTCTCGCTCGCACGAACATCATGCTGCAGCGCGAACGGGACAATAAATTGATGAATGTGCAGGCGGCGACCGCCACGATGGCGCATGAAGTCAAGCAGCCCCTCGCGATCATCGCGCTGAAAGGAGAAACGGCACAACAGCTTCTCGACCACCCGCAGCCCGACCTCGAAAGAGTTCGGTCGGCTTTGGTTAGCATCGTCGCCAACAGTCACCGTGCCGGCCAAATTGTGAATAATACCCGCGCCTTGTTCGGGAGACCCGATAAGAAGGAAGAGCGAGTCCACATAAACAAACTTGCGCTGCAAGCGTTGGATCTTCTGCGCGAGCAGTTGAAAACGCATGACGTCATGGTTCGGCTCGAGCTTGCGTCCGGCCTGCCGCGGGTCATGGGTCATTACGGCCAATTGCAGGAAGTTGTGATCAACCTGCTGCAAAATGCAATTGAAGCAATGAGCGCAGTCAAGGACGGCCACAAGGTGCTGCAGTTGAGAACGAAGCGCCATGGCGATGGCGCAGTCGTTGTTGAAATCGAAGACTCGGGCCCCGGCATTGATCCGGCGGACTTGAACAGCATATTCGATGCATTCGTCACGACGAAATCGCACGGCATGGGATTGGGACTGGCCATTTCCCGCATGATCGTCGAGCGTCACGGCGGGCGGGTTTCGGCGTCTTCGGACGGCACAAGTGGGGCGTTGTTTCAAGTGATTCTGCCCACGCACGAGAGTGCCTGAGCCCGCTTGCGGACCTTGCGCAGGTGTGCGGTTTGCTCGGAAGGCCTATTGTGTCAGTACCTCGACCTTCACTTTGGCGGTGCCCGCGTGTAGCAGATTAAGCTCGCGGGCGGCGGCATAGGACACATCCACCACACGACCGCGGATGAACGGTCCCCGATCATTCACGCGCACGACGACCGAACGCCCGCTATGGATATCTGTAATTTGCAGTTTTGTGCCGAACGGGAGCGTCCGATGGGCCGCCGTAAGCTTCTTTGGATCGTACCGTTCTCCACTCGCAGTTTGCCCAGGGTACGAATAATAGCTGGCGATGCCGTATGAAGCCGGGCTGATCGAAGCAACTCGTGCTGCAGCGACCGGTGCTTGCCGCTCATGTGTGTGCGTCAATTCGGTTTTCTGCACCAGCGCCGATTGGGCGCACGCCGACAGCAACAGCCCCGTCGCGATCGACACGACAATGCGAAATCGGAACATGGGGTCCCCCCGATCCCAAAAGTCCGTCATCGGATCGAGGCAAATCGAAGGCACCTTTGTCGGGAGCGGCGAAGACTCTTTCTCTGTGGCCGCAGCGCATCACCGCACGCGTTGACGTGGCAGCAATACTGTCATTTCAGCTGCACACAAAAGATGCACATTGCGGTACCATGCAAATCTCTAATCTGGTCAATGAACGTAGAGATCGTCGTTCGTGCCGCCGCATTTAGTCCACACGGTCACCATTTTCCCGCTTACGCTTGCTTCTGACGGGGACATGGCGGCGAGACATCCGCCTGATACAATTCGTTCTTCGGCGGGGGAAAAGTCGTATGCGTTTTTTGGGGAAGGCTGTATTCGCATTTGCCGTAATCTGCGGCGCGTTCGTAGCCGGGCCTGCGATCGGCCAGGGCAGATCGATCGTCATCGCTTCAACGACGTCAACGCGGGACTCCGGTCTGTTCGACTATCTGCTTCCGCTCTTCACGCAGAAGACCGGCATCGGCGTCAAAGTGCTGGCGCTGGGCACCGGTCAAGCGCTCGATGCCGGCCGGCGCGGCGAGGCCGATGTCGTGTTCGTGCATGCCAAATGGGCGGAACAGAAGTTCGTCGCTGAAGGCGAAGGGGTGAAGCGCTTTCCCGTCATGTATAACGACTTTGTACTGCTTGGCCCGAAGAACGATCCCGCTGGTGTCAGGTCTTTGAAGGACATCGCGAAGGCGTTCGCGGCGATCAAGGACAAATCGGCACCCTTCATATCGCGGGGCGACCGCTCTGGCACCCATCTCGCTGAGCTCATGATCTGGAATAAGGATGCCGGCATCGACATCGATGTAGAACGAGGTCCTTGGTACACCACGATCGGTCAGGGCATGGACGCCACACTGGAGCGCGCGGTCGTGAGCAACAGCTACGTACTGTCCGACCGTGCCACATGGACGCACCTCGTGGACAAGGGCGAATTGCAAGTGTTGGTGGAAGGCGACCAGCGCATGTTCAATCAGTACGGCGTGATGCTGGTCAACCCCGCCAAACATCCGGACGTGAAGAAGGACTTGGGCCAGAAATTCATCTACTGGCTGCTTTCGCGGGAGGGCCAAAAAGCCATCGCCGACTACAAGATCAATGGGAAGCAGCTGTTCTTCCCGAACGCCTTTGATCCAAACGCCTAAGGACGTTTTATGCGTGCTTGTGGCGCTTGGCGGACGTTTGGGACGGACGTCGTGGGCCAAAGCCAGCGTGCCGCAGCAACGGTGGCCGATAAACGTTGAAATAATGCGCGATCAGCGCGTTCGCGGCTCGTTGATCTAACTCAACAATATACATCAATGCACCGGGGCTCCACGCGCATTATAGTTCCTAAGGTTAGATCGTTGGCCAATAGCGCGCGATTGTTGATCCAAGTGAGGGGCACGAACCCATGGATCAATCTATCCCACAATCGACCACGGCTCCTCGCACCAACCGCGCCGACGAAGCGGTGGCCTTTCTCGTGCTCGCCATCCTGATCTGATCCGTGCTCGCGATCGCGTCAGCGCGAGCTTTGTCGTCTGGATGTCGCAACTGGTGCTCGGCGTCCACTGACAGCGTGATGGCGGTGCGTGCAAATGCCCTCGGACCTGTTTGCCACTAATCACATTTCCAGCGCGATCATCCGCTTCGGTCAGAATGCGGGTTCGAGAGTCCTCGACCAAATCGACGACATGCACGGCGTGGAGGTCGTCTACGCCGACCACACGACGGCGATCGTCGTCATTGAGACACCCAGCAGCAATGCAGCCGGCGAGGCGCTCGCCGGCATCGCGGCGGTGGAGGGCGTGCTCTCGGCTGTGCTCGCCTACGAGCAAACCGTCCCGAACGAAGTTGAAGGAGAATGCGCATGACGCTGACGCGCAGGGAGTTGATCCGCGCTCAGGCGGCGGGAGTTGCAGCGCTCGTGGCGGGCGTTTCGCTTCCGGCCTTCGCGCAGCCGATTGTGGGCGGCGACCTGAACATCACCTGGTCGAAGGCGCCGTGCCGGTTCTGCGGCACCGGCTGCGGCGTGATGGTCGGTGTCAAGGATGGCCATGTCGTCGCGACCCATGGCGACACGCGGGCCGACGTGAACCGCGGTCTCAACTGCGTCAAAGGCTATTTCCTCTCCAAGATCATGTACGGCGCCGACCGGCTGACCCAGCCGCTCCTACGCAAGCGCAACGGCGTCTACGCGAAGGACGGTGAGTTTACGCCCGTCAGTTGGGACGAGGCCTTCGACGTGATGGCCGAGCGGGCAAAGCGCGTGCTCAAGGAGAAAGGGCCGACCGCGATCGCGATGTTCAGCTCTGGCCAATCGACGATCTGGGAAGGCTATGCGGCGACGAAGCTGATGCGCGCCGGATTCCGCTCCAACAACCTCGATCCGAACGCGCGCCACTGCATGGCGTCCGCCGCATTCGCGCTCATCCGCACATTCGGGGCCGACGAACCGATGGGCTGCTACGATGATTTCGAAGCCGCCGACGCGTTCGTGCTCTGGGGCTCGAACATGGCGGAGATGCACCCGATCCTGTGGAGCCGTCTGACCGACCGCCGCCTCAGCCATGCGAACGTGAAGGTCGCGGTGCTGTCGACGTTCACCAACCGCAGTTCGGACCTGGCGGACATCCCGATCGTGTTCAAGCCGGGCACCGATCTCGCGATTCTCAATTACATCGCGAACACCATCATCCAGACGAACCGGGTGAACCGCGAATTCGTCGACAAGAACACCGCGACGTTCAAAGGTGTCACCGACATCGGCTACGGCCTGCGTCCGGACAATCCGCGGGAGCAGAAGGCGACCGGCGCAAAAGATCCGGCGGCGATGTCGCCGATGTCGTTCGACGAGTACGCCAAGTTCGTTTCAGACTACACGTTGGAGAAGGTTTCCGCGTTGTCCGACGTTGAGCCTGGCCTGCTGAAGGAATTGGCGGAGCTTTATGCCGATCCGAAGCGGAAGGTGATGTCGCTGTGGACGATGGGCTTCAATCAGCACGTCCGCGGCGTATGGGCGAACCACCTTGTCTACAACATCCACCTGCTCACCGGAAAAATCGCAGAGCCGGGCAACAGCCCGTTCTCATTGACCGGCCAGCCATCCGCCTGCGGCACCGCGCGGGAAGTCGGCACATTTGCACATCGATTGCCCGCCGACATGGTGGTGACCAATGCCGAGCATCGGAAAAAAGCAGAGGAGATCTGGCGTATACCTGCCGGCATCATCCCGCCGCAGCCGGGCTACCACGCCGTTCAGCAGGACCGCATGCTGAAAGACGGCAAGCTGAATTTCTACTGGATCCAGGTAAACAACAATCTGCAGGCGGCCCCGAATTCCGGCAACGAGACATATCCGGGCTACAGAAATCCGGACAACTTCATCGTCGTTTCCGACGCGTATCCGACCGTAACGGGGCGCGCCGCCGATCTGGTCCTGCCCACCGCAATGTGGGTCGAGAAGGAAGGCGGCTACGGAAATGCCGAACGCCGCACCCAATTCTGGCATCAACTGGTCAACGCGCCCGGCCAGGCGCGTTCCGACCTCTGGCAGACCATGCAATTTTCCAAGCGCTTCACCACAGACGAGGTGTGGTCGGACGACATTCTCAACGCAAACCCGTCTTATCGGGGCAAGACGCTGTTCGACGTACTGTTCAAAAACGGCAACGTCGATCGCTTCCCGGTTTCCGAACTCGATCCGGCTTACGAGAATCAGGAGTCGAAGGAATTCGGCTTTTACGTGCAGAAAGGATTGTTCGAGGAATACGCCGGGTTCGGCCGCGGCCACGGGCACGACCTCGCTCCGTTCGACACATATCACCGCGTGCGCGGGCTGCGCTGGCCGGTCGTCGACGGCAAGGAGACGCGATGGCGCTATCGCGAAGGCTATGACCCTTACGTAAAAGCGGGCGAAGGCCTGCGCTTCTACGGGAAGCCGGACGGCCGCGCCACAATTCTCGCGGTGCCGTATGAGCCGCCCGCCGAACCTCCCGATCAAGACTTCGATCTGTGGTTGGTGACAGGGCGCGTGCTCGAGCATTGGCACTCCGGCTCGATGACGATGCGGGTGCCCGAACTGTACCGCTCCTTCCCAGGCGCTGTCTGCTTCATGCATCCCGACGACGCGCGTAGCCGCAACCTGAATCAGGACGCCGAGGTGCGGATCATTTCGCGCCGTGGAGAGATTCGCAGCCGGATCGAGACGCAGGGGCGCAACCGGATGCCGCGCGGTGTGATCTTCGTGCCGTGGTTCGACGCAAGCCAGCTGATCAACAAGACGACGCTGGACGCGACCGATCCGATCTCCAAGCAGACGGACTTCAAAAAATGTTCAGTCAAGGTGCAGCCCGTTACGCGGACGTGAGCGCCCGGCGCGTCTTCGTTATCGTCGCGGCAGCCGTTCTCGGCGGGATGGCCTATGCCCAGGAGTCGCCGCGGCTCGTCGGCCCCTCTCCGTTTCCGCAAGAGGTGCAGGTGCCGCCTCTGGCGAATCCGCTCACCAACGATCAGCGGCCCATGCGCAGCTTTCCGGAGCAGCCGCCAATCATTCCGCATTCGATCGAGGGCTATCAGATCACGCTCACCACCAACCCGTGCCTGAGCTGCCACAGCCGGCAATACGTGGAGGGCTCTGGCGCGCCGATGATCAGCGTGACGCATTACGAGAACCGCGACGGCCAGATGCTCGCCGACGTCTCACCGCGGCGCTATTTCTGCACGATGTGCCACGTCGGCCAGACCGACACCCGACCGACGGTCGAGAACCGTTTCGTCGACATGCTGGGCGTTGAACCCAGCGCCCGGCAGTAGGAACATCGGGCGAAGGCCATCTTGATTCGTTTCACCCGGTTATGGATCGCATCGCTGCATCCGAGCCGCTTGTTCGGCCTCGCCGTTCTGACCCTCGGCGGCTTCGTCTGCGGCGTGTTGTTCTGGGCGGCGGATGCTCGAGAACCCGTAACAAGGCGACTCTAGGCTCAGATCCGCTCGCAATCTGAATCAGCCGGCCCAGGTGACGGCGCAGACCGAGCGTTGCTGTCCAAATCCTTGGGCATCATCGGTGATCTTGACGCGCTGATGTAACGGCAGCTGATAACGATGCGCTCGCTCAGTGATGGCCCCAAGGCACCAGCGCCCAGATCCGCTCGTGCAGGTAATAGGCGACGATCTTGGTGACGACCTCGGTGCCCGCGATCGAGCCCGCCCACACGGTCGAGCCGGTGATCAGCAACGTGAGCACGAACGTATCGACGCTGCCGGTGCCGCGCCAGGTGAGCGCCTTGAGCACGGAGCGCGCATGCGTCTCGCGGCCGCCGCCCGCGCGCGCTTTGCCGGAATGACGGGCCAGGAGGAAATCGCGCAAGCGGGAAGCGCGCGTGCGCGGGGGCTCACGCGTCACCGTGCCCATCGCGACAGTGTCGCAGGAATCGCGGTCGATCAGGATGAAGGCGCCGGTGGCGGGATTATCAGCATAGGCATCGAATGCGAGCGGGCGGTCGAGCGCGATTTCCGCGTCGCCGATATCGTTGGGACCGAGTTGCTCCGCCGCCGCGGTTGAGCCCGTCAGCAGATCGAGCTTGTGCAGTCCGTGCGTCGCGGTCGCAACCGCGGACGCGGTGCCGAGCTTCAGTATATACGAGCGGCCCGGCACGAGCGGCTCGTCGCTCATCCATACGACGCGCGCGCCGAAGCGGTCCGCGACGCGGGCCGGCTGTCCGGCGGCGGCGATCACCTCGCCGCGCGAGACGTCGATCTCGTCCGCCAGCGTCACTGCGACGGATTGGCCGGGAAGCGCCACGTCGAGATCGCCGTCATAGGTGGCGATTCGCGATATATGCGAGGTGGCGCCTGAAGGAAGAACGGTCACCGGCATGCCGCGGCGCACCGCGCCGCCGGTCACGACGCCGCAGGCGCCGCGAAAATCAGCGTCCGGCCGGTTGATCAATTGCACCGGCAGCCGGAAGGCTGAGGTCTCCGGCGGCCGCGCGACCTCGACCGTTTCGAGATAGCCGAGCACGGTCGGGCCGTTGTACCACGGCAGTTTGTCGGAGCGATCGACGACGTTGTCGCCGGCGCGCGCGGCGACGGGGATGCAGACGACCTCGTCGAGCGCGAGCGTCTCCGCATAGCTGCGGAAATCGCGTTCGATCTGGCGGAACGTGGCCTCCGACCAGCCGACCTTGTCCATCTTGTTGACGACAAGCGCAATGCGGCGCACGCCGACGGTCGAGACGATGACCGCATGCCGCCGTGTCTGCGGGCGCAGTCCCGATGCCGCATCGACCAGGATAAGGGCGACGTCCGCGCGCGAGGCGCCGGTCGCCATGTTGCGGGTGTATTGTTCGTGGCCAGGCGTGTCGGCGACGATGAACTTGCGCTTGGCCGTCGAGAAATAGCGGTAGGCGACGTCGATGGTGATCTTCTGCTCGCGTTCGGCGGCAAGCCCGTCGAGCAGCAGCGAGAAGTCCAATTCTTCGCCCGAGGCTCCGTGTCGGCGCGAGTCGCTGCGCAAGGCGCCGAGCTGATCGTCGGTCACGACGTTGGTCGCATAGAGCAGGCGCCCGATCAGTGTCGATTTGCCGTGATCGACCGAACCGCAGGCGACGAAGCGCAGAAGGCTCTTGTTCTCCTGCCGCTCGAGCAGATCGTCGAGCGCGAAGGAATCGGCGCGAACCAGCGCATTCATCAGAAATAGCCTTCCTGTTTCTTGCGCTCCATCGACGCGGACGCGTCGTGGTCGATGGCGCGGCCGTGCCGTTCCAAGAAGCGGGAGCCGAGCGTCTCGCGCACAACGTCGGCGACCGTCGTTGCATCGCTTTCGATTGCGCCGGTCAGGGGATAGCAGCCGAGCGTACGGAAGCGCACGTTGCGCAGGTCCGGCGTTTCCTCCGGGTGCAGCGGAAGCCGCTCGTCGTCGACCATGATCAGCATGCCGTCGCGCTCGACGACCGGGCGCGGCGCCGCGAAATAGAGCGGCACGATCGGGATGTTCTCGCGGTGGATGTAGAGCCAGACGTCGAGCTCGGTCCAATTTGACAGCGGGAAGACGCGGATGCTGTCGCCGCGGCGCTTGCGGCTGTTATAGAGCTGCCAAGGTTCGGGACGCTGACGCTTCGGATCCCAGCGGTGATGCGCGTTGCGAAACGAGAACACGCGTTCCTTCGCGCGCGATTTCTCCTCGTCGCGCCGCGCGCCGCCGAACGCGAGATCGAAGCCGAATTTGTCGAGGGCCTGCCGCAGCGCCTGCGTCTTCATGACGTTGGTGTGCAATTCCGAACCGTGCGTGACCGGATTGATGCCGCGCGCGAGCCCGTCGGGATTCGTATGTACGATAAGATCGAGACCGAGCTCGCGGGCCCGCGCGTCGCGGAACGCGATCATCTCCCTGAACTTCCAGCCGGTGTCGATGTGCAGAAACGGAAACCGGGGCTTAGCTGGGTAGAACGCCTTGAGCGTGAGATGCAGCAGGACGGAGGAGTCCTTTCCGATCGAATACAGCATCACCGGATTTTCGCTCTCGGCCACGGCTTCGCGGATAATGTGAATCGCCTCCGCCTCAAGCTGATCGAGATGCGTCAACGCGTGCGGCCGCGACAGAGCGGCGCGCTGCCGTGTATCGAGTGGGGCGTGCATTACAAACGGACTCCGGCAGTGGCGAGCGCGGCGGTGCGGCGCGGATTGTCGTGCAGGCCGCACTCCTTCTTGCTTGCATGTTCCCACCACCAGCGGCCGGCCCGCTCCGGCTCGCCAAGCTTGACCGCGCGCGTGCAGGGCGCGCAGCCGATGGAGAGAAAGCCTTGCGCGTGCAGCGCGTTGTGCGGAATGTGCTCGGCCGCCACATAATCGGCGACCTGCGCGCGCGACCAGTCTGCGAGCGGAGCGGCCTTCAACAGGCCGTGCGCCGCATCGTGCGTAACGAAGGGCGTGTGGGCGCGTGCGTGCGATTGGTCGGCGCGCAGGCCGGTGATCCATGCGGCGGCGGCGTCGAGCGCGCGCTTGAGCGGCTGCACCTTGCGCACGCCGCAGCAGGCCTGACGCGCTTCGACTGAATTGCGGAAGCCGTCTATGCCCTGTTCGGCCACCAGCGCTTCGAGCTTCGCCCGCTCCGGATACAACGCCCGAATGCGCACGCCGTAGCGCCGCTCGGTCTCGCTCCACACGTCGTAGGTTTCGGCGAAGAGGCGTCCCGTATCGAGCGTAACGACATCGATCGGCAGCGCCTGCTTGAAGATCGCATTCGCGATCGCCTGGTCCTCGATACCGAAGCTTGTCGTGAAGACGATGCGCCCCTCGATCGTCTCGCGCAGCAGGCGCAGCCGGCCGAATAGGTCGCTTCCGGTGAACAAGGCGGAGAGCCGGTGCGGTAAATCGCTTTCGACCTCGCGCAAGGAGGTGACTGCAACCGTCATTACTTATTGTGCGGCGCGGATACGCCGCCTCCTGATATGTGTGCGGAGTTATGGGCAATAGCTAAGACGGCGCAACGGCTTGGAAGAAATAAAATAGTTGCTGTCGCGCCGGGCCGCCGCGGCAGAAATATTTTTCGGCGAATCGCTCCGGCGTGGAACATGCGTCATCGCGTCAGTCGGCGTCACCAACGTTCCGGCGGCGTAGCGGCGGATCACATCGGGATTAGAGCTAATGCGCACAGCGCATCGAAGACCTGCAACGAAGGCTCGCCGCAATCGAGGTCAGCAAGCTCGATTGTATCATCGCCTTGCTCGAGCGAAACGGCCCGTCTGCGCCGGCCCCTCAAACTAGGCGGTGCTTGATGGCGACTGTTGCAAATCTATGGACGCGACAGCCGAGCGATGATCCAGGCGCAGCGTGAGGCAGCATGCCGATCCGCCGCTGCGCAGGAACGCGTCGAGCGGCGTTTGCAAAACGGCGTAACCCCGCTCCTCAAGCACGCGACACAGCCTAATGCTGCACGTCGACATGACGATCGCCCGTCCGAACGCCACGGCATTGGCGGCGAATGCGCACGCTTCACTTTCATCCAAGGCCAGCCGGTCCTCCGGTGCGACCTCGGCATATAAAATCTCGAGCGCGAGCGGTGTGAACGCGCCTGGATAATGCAGGACGCCGCCGCAGGGTAGGGCGCAGAGCGCGGTGTCCAAATGATAGAAGCGAGGGTCCCTCAGTTCGAGCGGAACGCCGCGCGCTCCGAACGTCCGCTCGACGAACGCAGCCGCGGAAATCTCGGAGCGGAAACCGTAACCCATCCAGAAGAGTTGACGGACGGGATCCCAGATGCAGTCTCCGGCGCCTTCGAGCACGACGTCCTCCGGCACGGGCACGAGCTCGTCGAACAGGCCAGTCGCGTAAAGCTCATTGAGGGCCGCGCCGTAGACGGGCTCTTCGCGCCGCCGCTCGGGATGTCGGAAACGCGACAACAGCACTTTGCGGTCGAGCACGACGGCCGCGTTCGCCGCGAACACGAGGTCGGGCACTCCGTGATCAGGAGCCATGGTGTGCACGGACGCGCCGGCCGATGTCAGCGTCGCGACGAGATCATCCCACTGCTGCTTCGCCCGGCGATGCAGGAACGATGGGTCGCCTGCCCATGCCTTCGGTTCCATCCATGGATTGATGCTATAGCTGACTTTAAAGTGGTCGGCGGGGCACATCAGATATGTCGCGCCGGATGTGCCTGACGCCGGCGAGCTGACCGCCATGGATGCGACATCTCCCGAAATCTTCGTCCTGGTGGGAAGCATGCCAGCGTGGCGCACGTACGGCGACTCGCGGAATTGAGGAACTCACAGCGAATTCTAACCTCAGGTGCCCCGCGAGCGGGCCAAATGAAAAAGCGGGCAATCTGAGCAGAGAGACCGGAGGTCGGCTGAACTGTCGGCTTGCGGTGCCTACGCCGTCCGCTGCTGCAGCTGCGCGAAGCGCGCCAGGCCCTCTTTGGTGTGCACGACGGGAGACCAGCCGAGCCGCTCCAGGCCCGCGGTGCTCACGATCAGCGGTTCTGAAAGTCTGAGGTATTCCTCGCTGCGGCCGAGAGCGCGCGCCGCCAGGCGCAGCATGACAGGCGGGACGGGCAGGAGGGCCGGCGAGCGGCTTTGCGCGTGCCGGAAGATCGTAACGATGTCCGCAACGCTGACCGCCTCTGGATCCGCGACGAGGAACGGACAACGCAGTTGCCGCTCGACGCGCAAGACGCAATCCAGAGCCGATATGAGATTGTCGAGCGACAGGATTGAACGGCGCGCTTTCAGCTGCCCAATCGGGAGCGGATAGGGCGAAGCCGCGAGCGCCGCCAGACGCGCCAGATTGCCTTTGACTCCCGGGCCGTAGGTCAGCGGCAGGCGCAGCGCCAGCCAATCGATGTCCAGCGCCGACAAGCCCTGTTCGGCCGCCAGCTTCGAGCGCCCATAAGCGTCGACCGGCCGTGGCTCATCCCGTTCCGTCAGCACGGTTGCAGACGATGGGCCCGATTGCGCGCGCACGGACGACAAGAACACGAAGCGCCTGACGCCATGCGCAAGCGCCGACCGGGCCAGCACGACGGTGGCCTCCGTGTTGAGCGATCGATAGTCGTCTTCCGGAATGCCAGACATGGCGTGCGCCAGGCCGGCGGTGTGGATGACCGTCTCCACGCCGGTGAATGCATCTTTGGTGATCTGGAGGCGGGAGAGGTCGCCGATTACTGCGCTGGTGCAGTCGAACGGAGCAGTGCTCGGCTTTCTCAGCAGGATTCGGACTTGATAGCCGCGCTTCGGCAGTTCGCGTGCGAGATAGCGGCCGATGAAGCCGGTCGCGCCGGTAAGAGCGATGGACCGCAGCCGGAGCATGTAAAGGCGCACCTATCCTCGTCGGTATACCAGCCGGTACCGAACAGGAGGAGTGGAATTCAGGCGGCGAGCGACGGAATCGCCGCGTCGCGTCACGTTCCGTTCAGATGGGCCGGATCTGTCGACGTAAGAACGAACCTAAGTCCTGCGGGTTTGTTGATGATGCTGGCGGGTTCGCACGTGGAAGGAACGTACGATGAACCGGATAGCCTTCATAGCAGTCTTTGCCGGCATGGTGCTTTCGCTTCCAGCACTTGCGCAGCAGCAGGTCGATCAGGTCGCGGCGCAGCAGGCGTGCGGCAATGATGTCTTCGCCATTTGCCAGGAGGCTGTCCCCGACCACACGCGCATCGCCGCCTGCCTCAGGCAGCACTTTCGGCAAGTAAGCCGTCCCTGTCAGCAGTTCATGGCCAGCTACGCGGCTCAGGAGCGGCGAAGCGCCCAGGTTGGACGCCATCTCCGTCGCGGAGAACAGCGCGAGATCGTAGGCCGCGCCGCCAGCGAATAGCCCACTAGCCCACCGCGTCCGATCAGCGGCGGCGCAACAGCCGCGCGAGCCGCCGCTCGAGATGATCGCTGCTCGCGATCAGCACGGTGGCGATGTACAGCGCGACAAGCCCGAGCGCGAAATAGGCCACCGCCTCGTGCATCTCATCGACCGCCGTTGCCGGCCAGAGATGGTGCGTGGCGGCCATCAGGATCAGCGCGACGGCGGCGAGCACGGCGGTCAGGACGAGTACGGCGATCGCGACGAAGGCGGGCGCATCGAGCGTTAAGCTGCCGCGCAGGGCCGCCGCCAGAGTGATGTGCGGCGCATGCGCTCCGCGCAGATGCAGCGAGTGCGGACGCACCAGCTCCCAATATAGATTGGTGACGATGAGCGCGGCGATCGCGCAGCCGATCAGCATGTACGTATGCTCGAACTCTTCGCCAGTGGCGTACGCGACCACCAGCAACGCGAGCAGGGCGATTCCGGCGCTGCGCAGCAGCGCATCCCAGACTGTGGCGGCGATGCGGTGTCCGTTGTCGTCGGCGGCAAACCCGTGCATGCGGCGCCTCCCATGCGACCGATTATTGCTAATGCCGGGTGGTCGTGCGGCATTGAGGTGCGTCAAAGCGGAAGCGTGCGCGCAAGAGAGGCATGCGCCCACCTATTCCACGCGACGTTGCCACGGAAATGTCATCGCGTGCGCTTAGGCGCTCGGCTCCACAGCAAACGACAGCCCGTGCCCAGATACCACTTTCATATTTCCGACGGCTCTCTTGAATTTACCGACAGCGACGGCCGCGAGTTCGGGGGCTTGCGAGCGGCGCGCGCGCACGCGGCTGTCGCGCTGCGCGAGGCGAAAGCAGCCTTGTGCGAGAAGGAAGTGCGCGATCTCTCCGGCTGGAGCATGCGCGTGACCGACGCGCGCGGGCGCACGGTGTTCACGCTCGGGTTCGATCTGCGCGAGCGGGAAACCGCGACGCTGGCGCCGCAGCGGGGCAAGGACGGGGACGACGCGGTGCTGGGCGCGTTCGATACGGCGGCGGAATAGGGCAGTCATTCCAAGAGAAAATATTAGGACAGAGGTCCGCATGTTCCAGAGTTGCGCCGTATGGGGTGGCCGGAGCTCCTCCCTAAATTCGGTTCCCAAAACAGAAAGCCCGCGCTTCCGCGTCAGCAGAAGCCCGGGCTTTCCGAGGCTGGGCCAAACGACCAGCGAGGACCCAGCAAGCGCATTTATCTGGTTGTGCCGCGGCTATAACGCGGCACGTCCGTTCTGGTTCAATGGTGATGCCAGAATAGCGCGAGCACGATGATTATCGGGAGGGGTACTCCCAACAATCAGAGCAGCGCGCCATGTCTAAGTCCTATCGTTGCCACCTGTTTTTAGGTTGGCTCGCCAACGCTGCCGGCGCGGACCGATTGCAGGATTCACGAGGCTGTGACCTGTGCGAGAGGTCGCCCTCCGCGTGCTCGTAGCGGAGCGATAATTTCCTGGATCAACGAAACTGATCGAATTTACCTTCGATCCAGGATCGATACATGAGCATGGGAGTAAGCCCGGTCAGGCCGCCGCAGCCGTCCTCGTTGTCGGGGGCGGTGGACCAACTAACGATCCCGATGAGGCGGCCGTCGGCGTCGAAGGCGGGTGCACCGGAATCGCCTGTGCAGGCGCCGAGCCCTGATCGCGCATTGCGCGTCTCCGGATCGAATAGGCGGATTTGCAACGCGCCGGGCTGGCCGGTGACGGCGAGCTTGGCTTCGCGTGGAATGCCGAGGCCGTTCGGCGTGAACGCGGTCGTCACGCCGAAACCGGCGATGGTGAGCGTCTCACCGACCGCGACGCGGCGCGCCGGCGCGAGTACGGCGGTCGCGACGATGTCAGGCAGTGGCTTGTCCAATTTGACCAACGCGATGTCGGCGGTCGCGCGCGCGGCTGCGTAGGCTTTCATATCGAAACGCGGATGCCGCGCGATCGCGCGCACGGTCATGTGTTCGCCAGTCTGATATACCTTCACCCTGCGCCTGCGCTCGCCGATCACGCAATGCGCCGCGGTGAGCAGGACGTCACGCGAGAGCGCTGTCGCGGTGCACAGATCCTCGTCGCTGTCGATCAGCATCACGATCGCGCGTGCGGCGGCGCCGCTCGCCGGCGGCGCTTTGCCGGTAATGGCGAAGGCGGACTGGCTCATCGTGAGCCAGAGGAGAGCTGCGAGGGCGGCGCGCATTGGGCGCCACATGGGCCTACGCACCGCGCGTTTGTCAATATAAGGCTGTGTACAGCTTTGATAAACCAACTCCGCGCAAACTGTAAGCGATCCGTTTCTATCGCAGACAGTCCATTCATTTGAGCTCGCTTCGCCGCTCTGAGCGGGTTCGAGCGGCGCATTCTCTCGCGTCTGCGAATGATCTGCTTAAACTATGCTCCAGAGTAGAAAATTGTATTGGGAAACGATACGGCTTTTCGCGCAAAATCATATAATTCCATTGATATAACGCAATGCACATTTCCGAATCCGCCTGAGATTAAAACTTTCAAAGTCTTCGTTGGGAGACTGCAAATGTCGATTGCATCTGCATCGTCAAAATCGGTTGAGACAGTTGCGGGGGCCAGTAAGGGTGGGCTCTCTGCAAATTGGGGCCTTTTAGTTGGGATAGCTGCACTGCTTGCCATTTTGGCGCTGCCGACGCCCGCGGGCCTGCCCGTTGCAGGACACCGAATGCTTGCGATTTTTGTGTTCGCAGTGATTGTCTGGATCAGCGAGGCCTTGGATTATGCGGTAAGTGCCATTGTGATTGCCGGACTGATGGCCTTCCTGCTCGGAATTTCACCGAACGTGGGCAACCCAAAGATTCTCATTGGCACAAGCGCTGCACTAACCACGGCGATGAGCGGCTTCGCTAATACGGCTCTCACGTTGGTAGCGGCTGCTCTATTCCTGGCCGCAGCGATGACGATTACGGGGCTTGATCGCCGGATCGCGCTCGTGATCCTGTCTCGCGTCGGTGCTCGCACGAGCCGAATCGTGATCGGCAGCATCGTTGTTTCAACGGTTCTGGCGTTCCTTGTTCCCAGCGCGACAGCACGTGCCGCGGCGGTCGTCCCTATCATGATGGGGATCATTGCGGCCTTCGGATTCAACAAAAAGAGCCGCTTCGCCGGCCTTTTGATGATCACGGCCGTGCAGGCCGTGAGCATTTGGAACGTCGGGATCAAAACCGCCGCCGCCCAGAACATGGTTGCTGTCGGTTTCATCCAAAGCTTATTGAAACAGGATATCACCTGGGTCGATTGGCTAATTGCCGCTGCGCCGTTTTCGATCCTGATGTCCATTGGACTGTATGCGATTATGATGCTGATGATGCCGCCGGAGACGAAAGAAATATCTGGCGGTCAAGCTGCGGTTCAGAAGTCGCTAAGCGAATTGGGTACTATCACCGGGCGAGAAGCACGGCTCTTAATACTGTCACTGATCTTGCTCGGCTTCTGGGCGACGGAAGGTATCCTGCACAAGTTCGACTCCTCTACGACGACAGTGATCGCTATTGGATTTTTGTTTTTGCCTGGCATCGGCGTGATGGACTGGAGAAAGGCAAACGCGTTGATCCCCTGGGGCACGATCGTTCTTTTTGGCGTGGGAATCAGCCTGGGGACCGCGATGCTGCAGACGCAAGCTGCGCAGTGGCTTGCCAATCTAATCGTGCAGTGGTTCGGGCTTAACGCGCTTCCGATCATGACAATCTTGGGGGTGATGGCGGCTTTCCTTGTAGTGATTCACCTCGGCTTTGCCAGCGCGACCGCGCTTGCGTCATCAATGATCCCAATCGTGATCGCAGTGCTGCAGAAGGTGCAAACCCCAGGGCTCAGTGTGCTCGGAATGACGCTCGTCCTGCAGTTCGTCATCAGCTTCGGTTTCATTCTGCCGGTGAATTCGCCACAAGGTATGGTGGCCTACGGAACAGACACCTTCATTGCACGGGACTTCATCAAGACCGGGATCGTGATTACCGTGCTCGCCTACGTTCTGACCCTTGTGTTTGGAGCGACGTACTGGCACTGGCTCGGTTACGTTTGAGAGCCGTGCGCGATCATTGATGAAGATCGTCTCGTCCGAAGCTTGTTAAAGCGAAGGCTCGATGTCCCTTCGACGTGGATGATGCGCTCTATTTTAGCGAGCGCGACAGGATTGAACCGCGCAAGACACGACCCCGCATGGTTGGCTGGCGGCGCATGTTGTTTTCGTTCCTTTCCCGTAACTCCGTGCACCCCGCCGATCGCTTCAATCTACCGGCGGAGAATTTCGTCGGAATCACGCGGGTACGAGAACTCTAAAAAACTGAGCGACTATCCGCCTCTTCAGTTGTGCTGAAAGGACAATTTTGATCAACACGGGAATTGGTCTGCTTGTGACTAAGCTGGACAAACTGTGCCAGCACTTCACCACGCCATGCGCAGCGGTGTCTGAAGATGTCGTCGAGTGGCTTGCGAAGCGTCGGCAGATCTGCCCGCAAGCGTCCAAGTCATTGGCGAAGCGCGGTCCTCGCTGAGGAAGACCTCACATCAACCGAGCTGAAGCAGCGCCAATCCACCGGTCATGATCACGAGAACGACCGCGGTGGCGCCGAGGACAACGGCAACGTGGCGCCACCCAAGTCCTATGATCGCTTTAACCGACGTGGTGAGACCGAGTGCCGCAATGGCAAGCAGCAGGCCCCAATTGGAAGCTTCCACCACGATGGTTTTCATCGACGCGTAGAGCGACGGTGACATCTGTGCCGCAGGCATGATGCTGTTAAGGATGCACAGCAGCAAGAAGACGATGGCAAACACCGGGACCGGCACACGCGCTTCGGCGCGCTGCATGCCGATGCGTGCAAAATAGACGCCGACAGTCAGTACGACGGGCAACAGCAGGAACACGCGGAATAATTTGACGATCACCGCAGTGTTGCCGACCAGGGAAGAGATCGCGTAACCGGCACCCGCCACCTGCGCGACGTCGTGAATGGTCCCCCCGAGCATGATTCCAGTCATCTGCGGATTAAAACCAAGGAAGAGGCAGATAGGCGGGTAGATCAGCATCGCCACAGTGGCGAGCGCATTCACCGCCACGATGACGAAAGCGATGTCGGCGGGTTTGCCGGGATACTCCGGAACGACTGTTGAAACTGCCAAGGTCGCAGAGGCGCCGCATACGCCCGTTCCGACGCCGGCAAGTGCGCCTAACCCGGGCGTCAAGCCGCACCAACGAGCGAAAAGGAATCCGGAGGCAATCGTCAGCGCCATCGCGCCGACGATCAACAGGGCCGTAGCCGGGCCGAGAGCGATGACGTCGGACAGGCCGACGCGAAATCCCAGCAAGGCCACGGACCATCGCAAGATCGTTCGCACGCAGAAACCGAGACCGGGTCGAAGCAGAGGCCGGGTAGCCATCGGGCTGAGCGCGATGCCTGCGATGAGGGCAATCACCATGGCCGGGATAGGAACCACACGGGCGATTTGAGGCGCAGCAAGGTAGCCGATCGCGGCGACCGCACCGGCCAAGGCAACTCCAGGCCCGTAGTAGACCAGGATGCCGGAGCGGCGGTCGGGTGCACTGATTGCGCTTACGGTCATCGACAGTCCTCTCGATTGTCGGGACTCAGGTTCTGGCCGCCGCTTGTAGTGCAGGCTACATACTTCGGTCGAAACGATTATTTCTATTGTTCTGATCGGTAATACAGATTAGTGATCGAGGCCATGACGCTGGAGCAGTTGCGGATCTTCGTTGCGGTTGCCGACCGCGAACACATGACGCGGGCGGCCGAGGCTTTGCATCTGACGCAGTCTGCGGTGAGCGGGGCTATCCAGGCACTCGAAGCCCGGCACAGTGTCTCGCTGTTCGCGCGGGTGGGGCGGCGCATCGAATTGACCCCCGATGGCCGGATGTTTCTCGACCAAGCCCGCATGGTGCTGCGGACCGCGGAGGCTGCCGAACGATCCTTGCTTGAGTTGCGCGACCTCAAGAGGGGGGTGATCGACATACACGCCAGTCAGACCACCGGCGCCTATTGGCTACCTGCGCGGTTGGCACGATTTCACGCCGCCTATCCCGGAATTGAAATCAACTTGTCCCTGGGCAATACCGACCAGGTCGCGACCGCCGTCCGCACAGGCGTCGCCGAGATCGGATTCGTGGAAGGCTTGATCGACGAGCCGGACCTGCTGTTGGAGCAGGTTGACCTCGACCAGCTTCTGACCGTGGTCGGCACATCGCATCCATGGAGCCGACTGCGGCAGCTCAAACCTCATCATGTCACCGAGGGCGCGTGGATCTTGCGTGAGCGCGGCTCGGGCACCCGCGCCGTTTTCGAGGAGGCCCTTGCCAAGCTCGGCATTCAATCAAGACAGGTCAATGTCAGCCTCGAGCTGCCGTCGAACGAGGCGATCTGCGCTGCCGTCGAGGCTGGCGCGGGCGCGACGGCCATCTCTCGCGTCGTTGTTCGGGCCGCCTTGCGCTTGAAAACCCTGCGGTCGATCCGTTTCGTCCCTCTGCAGCGACCCTTCATTCTGGTGACACATCGAGACCGCAAGGCCAGCCGTGCGGTTCGCGCACTTCTCGAGATGATCAAAACGAACCGAACGCGTCCGCCGCGGCATGACAACGATCGCTCAGGCATCTTCAACGAAGGCTAGGCGCAGAGTGTCGAAGGCGCCACGAACTGTGCGGAAGGTGGCCCTTCGCGTGAAGGCTGACGTCCGATGTCAGACGGAGAATTTCCGGTTTTGGCCCAAGCTGGACCAATTCCGGACGTGCACGAGGTCTGCAATGGGGTAGGGCAGACCTATCGAGGACACTCGACCCACGGCCGCCGATGACCCACAGCAGACCTGCCTCCCAAATCGGGCGAGCAGAACAGTGTTCAGCTATTATTCAGGTCGTTCGTCGCTTAATCGCGAGCGTGCCGATGCACAAGGATGCTGCGGGCCGGACAAGATATTAGGAAGGGGTGCATTTAATGAACAAAGTGGGAATGCCAGTTCGTCGTTGCGCCGTCGCGCTTGTTGGCTTCGCGTTCCTAGCGTCCAGTATGTTGCTCTGCGGTGGACCTGCGCATGCAGCGATGTCGGCTCGAAATATAATCCCGAAGGGATCGGATGAGCTGAGCCTGATCCAACACGCTCAGTACGTCTACGGTGGATACAGTTATTGTTGGTTTCCCGCCGGATGGCAGGGGCCGGGTTGGTACGTTTGTAATTACGGCCCGTGGGTGCGGGGCCGATGGTGGGGCGGGCCGGCAGGTTGGCACGGATGGTATTATCGAGGCGGGCCGCGCCCCTATTGGCGCGGACGCGGAGATTGGCACGAACATGGGCGTTGGCACTAATAGAGGGCTCACCAGTAAAAACCCGGCACGTTGGCTATGTCGGGTTTCTCGTCTCAGGTGCAATAGCCAGAGCTCGAACTGACTTTAGGCAGTAGAAAAATCTGCGCTGAATCCGCGCGTCACCTTCGTCGAGCATTGTATCATTGACCTCAGGAACAGAGGTGATGCAATTTTAGAACTGCTAGTGGGCTATATACTGCTCCTATGCGGAGGTGCAGCCGTGCTTGTTGGCCACCGGACCGCCGGCTCGAGCCCACGAGTTGTTCGCATTGGTCAGGCCTATGTTATAGCGATACTTTGTGCGACTTCTGGAGCGTTTCTGATTCTAAATTATTGGCCGGTTGAATAGGCCTGTCGCACGTATCCTGGCAGAGGGAGCGCTGATGCTAGTTCGTGAATCGTGGCGCGGGATCAAGTTGGAGCAGCCCGCGCCTGAGACTGATGATTTTTCTCGCTCCCAAATCTTCATACTTTTTTTTTCATTCGTTTTTCTAACGACGCTTCCAGTCTGGACGCATCGTTTGCCCCCATTGTCAGACTACGCAAATCATCTCGCACGTATGCAGGTCATCGCGACATTGCAAGGCAATGTTCAGCTCAGCCGATTTTATGAAGTCGATTGGCAGATCATTCCGAACTTGGTGATGGATCTGATTGTGCCCACACTCGCACGTTTCATGAATGTGTACTTGGCGGGCCAAATTTTCACGACTGGTATGTTCTTTTTAATTGTTTCCGGAGTTCTCGTTCTTGGAAGAAGCTTGTTTGGCCGCTGGTCTGTGACCGCTCTGGTGTCCCTTCCGTTTCTCTATAACTACGTTTTCCTCGTCGGATTGATGAACTACATCTTTGGGATTGGTATCTCGCTTTGGGGGCTCGCGGGCTGGGTCGCTCTCCGCGAGAAACCCTGGCTGCTTCGGTTTGCGGTCTCAACCGTAACTGTGATTGTACTTTTCTTCAGTCACCTGTCGGCGTTGGGCATATATGGGATCGGAGTTCTCTCGGCAGAGTTGTTCAGATTGTGGGACGCCCGTTCAAATCTTTATTGGGGTGACTTACGAGGATTTGTGGCGAGTGGGCTTCCATTTCTCGCAGCCCTTCCCTTGCTGCTGGCGAGTCCCACCATGAATTTGGCAGGAAGCCTATATTGGGATCAGTTCGGTAAGGTGGCCGGGCTCATGTACGTCATTTCCGATTATTCGGAGGTCGTTGGCCTGGCGATTTTAGGAGTACTGTTGATTTGCGCCGTATGGGCGTCGCATCATCAGATCCTTAAGCTGCATCCGATTGCGTTACCTGTTCTGATTGTCGGTTCCTTAGTCTATTTGGCTTTGCCGCGAGTGATGTTCGATACGTACATGGCTGACCAGCGGATCCCACTAGGTATTGCCTTCATTTTACTCGGGTGCACCGAGCTCCAGCCTAGGGGCCGCTCGCTGCGCACAGCGTTCGTCGGCTTGCTTATCCTTGTCCTCGCCGTTCGGCTCATTGAAGTCGATGTAAACTGGTCGACCCACTCGGAAGAAACAAGCCAGCTTCGGTCCTCGCTTCGTAGGATAGAACCAGGCTCAAAGGTGTTCGTCGCATACGCTAACTCCTCGGCGGGAGAGGACGTCGCCGATCTCGGTCTCGTGCACGCTGCTTGTCTGGCTGTCATTGAACGCTCTGCCCTGGTGACTACGCTGTTCACAGTCGTGGGCAAGCAGGTTCTTCATGTCCGTCCGGAGTATCGCGATTTTGCTGATATTCACGATGGTACACCTCCATCCATCGCGCAGATGATTGTCGCGGCGTCTTACCCGCTTCCTGACATGCCGACGTTTTGGCAAAATTGGCCGAAATTTGACTATGTGTACGTGCTTTACTCGGACGACGATACGCCTAACCCGGATTTTTCGCGCCTCAAGCTAATAGATCAAGGAAATCGGTTCCAGCTCTACCGGGTGATCAAGACAGCAAGTTAACGCTTGCGAAACAATTGTTTCTTTGGGCGGCTGGTGTGATACGACCTGGCGAGCATGGTGCCGAACTGGGGGCCTCTTTCGTCCAAGCAGCTTCCTCTGGGGGAGGCACGCGAGTTCTTCAACGCTTCGCCCGGTGCTGCGGGCGCTGTTGTTCCTGACGCCGTACTAGCCCTGGAACGGCCGTAGCGGACGCGTCCGCGGGAGGCTGTAGGCAGCCTCCGACCTGCGCACTCAGCGCCTATCGAAGAGCGTCGCCCATTTTCTCGTCACGTGGTCGCGCAACTCCAGGCTGGCCTCGGCGACCCGGGGAAACTGATCCTTCCAAGCCCACGGTCTACAGGCATTCACGACCGCTCTATTATTTTCATAAGGCGGCTCGCGTAGGAGCGGATCGAGCGGCGTGCTCCAGTGGCCATGGATGTAGTCAATATCGGTAGCGGGATCGCAACGCGTCGACATTGCCCAGATCACGTCGTGAATATTGGACGGGTCGATGTCCTCGTCCACCACGACGACCCAGCGGCCGGCGTAAGCACCGGACTGGCAGTTGGCCGCCAGCATGCCGGCCTGCTTGGCATGGCCAGGATACATCTGCTTGATCGAAATCACATTGAATAAACGGCCAGCACCTGCCTCGTGATTCCAGACCGCCTGCACGCTGGCAAGTCCAGCTTTCTCGATCTCATCCCAGATCATTGCGGACTTCACCACGCCTCGCGCGACCGTGAAATTAGACGGCGGTCGCGATGGAATGGCCAATGTGATGATCGGATCGTTCCGGTGATAGATGCGCCTGACCTTGATGACCGGCTGTTCGCTCGCTTCGCTAGCGTAATAGCCCATGAACTCTCCGAAGGGTCCCTCCAGCCGGGTGCGGTCTCCGTAAATCTCGCCTTCGATAACAAGCTCGGAGCGTGCCGGCATCGGCAGCTTGTGCAGTTCGCTCAGCACGACGTCGACGGGCCGGCCGCGCTGCCCTCCCATGTAGTCGTACTCGCTGATGCCGTGTCCGAGCTCCGCATTGCTCGCCAGGAAGAGCAGCGGATCTTGCCCACAACTGATCAGCACGGGGCACGGTTTGCCGGCTTTGAAATATTTCTCGCGAATATAGCGGCCGTGCTTGCCCGGCGAGATCCAAATGCCGAGCTCGTCCTTGCCGTGCACCATGATGCGATAAGTGCCGACATTGACCCAGTCGGTATCGGGGTCGCGCATGACCACCAGATCCTCGGTGCCAAGGTATCGCCCGCCATCGTGCTCATGGATGAACGGCGCGGGCAGTTTGCATAAGTCGATCTGGTCGTCGCGCAAAATATTGTCGAACACCGGTCCGCTAGCCACGACGCGCGGAGGAATGAGACGGAATTCGTGCTTGAGCCGTGCCTTGTATCTCCGGACGAGATCGATCTTCGTTCTGGGTTGCCCTATCCCGAGGACGACTGCCAATCGCCGGAAAGAATTGGACGCGCCGGACAGAATGCGAAAGCCCGGCGCATATCCCTTGATGTTGTCGAACAGTAGCGCTGGCTCGGTCCCGGGATAGCGCGCCGTGAGCACCTCACACAGCGCCGCGAGTTCGAGGTGAGGATCAGCGCCTTCGATCGTCTCGAGCTCGCCCATCTCGATGAAGCGCGGAATGAGATCACGCAAATCTTCGTGCGTGGGACCTGGATCTTCGTTGCTGAGCCCCGCTGCGTCACGCTCAACGATCGCATTCATCTTCTATCTCCATGGGGCTCTTGCATCGGTTAATGCGGCTGAATCTTCGCTGCCTTTGCGACCTGTTTCCATTGTCTGATCTCGTTCGAGATCAAAGTTTGAAATTGCTCCGGCGTACTTGGGGCCGCAGTGGTGCCTTGGGCGGCGAGTTTCTGGCGCACGTCCGGCGACGCGAGCACGTCGCGCAAGACCGCGTTCAGTTTCTCGATCACGTCGGCAGGTGTTTTCCCCGGCGCGAGCATGCCGACCCATTGCAGCGCTTCGACTTGCGGATACCCGGCTTCGGCGAGCGTGGGGAGGTCGGGAAATTGGCTGGTGCGCTCCGTGCCGCCGGAAACGAGCGGAATGAGCTTGCCGGCTTTGATCTGCGGCTCCGAGAGCTGCATCGACAGCACTCCGAAATCGGTTTCGCCCGAGATCAGCGATAAGACCGCCGGTGCGCCGCCGCGATACGCGACCTGCACCATACCGATGCCGGCCTGCTGTTCGAACAGCTCGGTCACGAAATGCGACTGGCTGTCGTTGCCCGTCGTAGCGTAATTCAATTTGTCCGGCTTCGATTTCGCGAGCGCCACAAAATCTGCCAGTGTCCTGGTTCCGACGTTCGCACTAGCGACGAACATCAGCGGGTCGTGCACGAGTAGACTCACGGGCGTGAGGTCGTTCTCGGTATCGAACGCCATGTGCGCGTTCGTCGCCGGTGCAACCGTATGTGAGGACGCAACGACCAACAGCGTATACCCGTCCGGAGCGGCCTTCGCGACCTGCTCGGTTCCGATCATGCCGCTCGCGCCTTGCCTGTTGTCGACGATGACAGGCTGGCCGAGCTTCTGCTGCAAGTGCGGCTGGATGATCCGGACGATCGTGTCATTCAGCCCGCCGGGCGGAAACGGCACCACCACACGGATCGGGCGGCTCGGATAAACGTCCGCGGCCACGGACGGCGAGAACGCCGCCATGGCCCCAATCAGCGCGATGCATGCAGCCGCGATCTTCATCCGTTGAAGGTTCACCGGCTAATTCTCCTTGTGCTCGCCACTGGAAAGTGCGCGTTTAGCACAAGGTCTGCGGCGTGCTACTTCACGATTTTTCTGCCTGTGACGGCTTCGAGATTTTTCCAGAACACCTTGTCGGCGGTGGCCTGATCCATCCCCAGCTTCTCGAGGATGCGCAGCGTCTCACGCGGGTACATGGTGCCGCCCTCCGGATCGAATGGGCAATCGGAGGCGAATACGATCTTGTCGATGGGGAAAAACTCCATGCCGCACTTGGTCGCCGCTTCCGCGGTGAAAACCGCTGTGTCGGTCCAAAAGTCATTCTTGAAGTAATCGAGCGGTCTCTTTTTCAGCCCTTTGCGCAGGCTCACATAGTCCTGGTCGGTGGTGCGGTTGCCCATCACGTCGTTGCCGGGACCGAGCCGGCCTTCCAGCATCGGAACGATACCGCCGAAGTGATGTGTGATGATTTTCAGGTTGGGGTGGTTGTCCATGATCTTGGAATAGACGAGCCGCAGCATGGCGCACGCGGTTTCGTAAGACCAGCCGATGGTCCACCAAATCTCGTAGAGCGACTTGCTCTCGGCCGCGGGATAATCCGCCGTTTCGGCGCCGCGCGCCGGATGCAGCCAGACCGGAACGCCGAGCTCGTTGATCTTCTTCCAGAACGGCAAGTACTCCGGCCGGTCGAGCGGCTTGCCGGCGACGTTGGTGTAGATCTGCACGCCAAGTGCGCCGAGTTTATTCACCGCGCGCTCGGCTTCGCCGACGCCGGCGTCCGGCGCCGCCAGCGAAACCTGTGCCACCCAGCCAGGGAAGTGGTCCTTCTCCTTCTCGCACAGCTCAGCGAAGCCATCGTTGATGATCCGGCAGAATTCGTCGATGTCCTGCGGCGTCTTGGCAAAGCACTCGATCGGCGGCTGCGGGTACGCCAGGACCTGCCGATAGTCCTTATGACCGTCGACGATTTTCTTACGGAAGTCGAGATCGTACAGCGCCGGTAACGAACGTACGCGTTTGCCCATGTCCTTGTAGTCGCCGGCAACCTCGCTGAGCTTGTCGAAGAAACGCCTCGGAAAAAAATGTGTGTATGCGTCAATCCGCATGGACTTCGCCCCCTTTAGCCGGATGCTTCCCGGCTTCTTAAGCGGGCGCTTCCGAAAGTGATTTTGGGATGGTCATCGCGGCATCCGCGCGCGAGGGCCATCTCGTCGGAGTTGCCGTGGCGTCTGCGCGACGGTCACGCGTCCTCCGAGTTAAAGTTTGACGCTGACTGCTTTCGGCGACCTTGACCGAGTTCAAGCGGATGGCTCTGCATCGTCGGAAAAATCTTATCGTCGACTAAAGGTCTGCTCGCAGCCGGGACCACGGAAAGCCGTCTGGTGTGGTGGTAATCGACATAGACGGCGAACGCGCCGGAGTCTGCACGCTATTTCGCGCGATCCTCGGTTAGCTCTGTCAACAGTTCTTCATCCGACATGCTGCGGTATTTGGCCTGCTTCTCCTCCGAGCACACCTGCTTGATCGCGGCGATCAGCAGCGTGCTCGGCTTCGACAGAATAAGATGCTTGCGCCAAATGATTCCGATCGGCCGCCGCATGAAGCGGGACGCGAGCGGGATCTCGCAAAGGTCCGCGTCGTCGCCACGGCTTAGTCCCATGCCGGCCAGAACGCCGATGTGATCGGTGCTCGCGACGATCCTTTTGATGGAGTCCGTCGAACTGCACTCGACCGCGGCTTCGGGCGGCGGCAGATGCGCTTCCTCGAACACGTTCTCGAGGCGCCGCCGGTGATAATGCCCGGGCGACGGCATCACCCAGGTGAAATTCTGTAGGTTCTGCGCCGTGTAGCGCTTGCGGCCGAGCAGGGCATGCCCGCGACGCACGATCAGAGCAATGCGGTCTTCGAAGATGAGCTCGTGTGCGAGCGCAGGCGGAGAATCGCCAGCCGGTATAAGCCCGAGAATAAAGTCGTACTTTCCGGCGAGGAGATCAGGCCGGTGGTCGCCGACCGCCGTATGAATGTGCACGCGCAGCTTCGGGCGGTCCTGCATTAGCCGCAGCGCGGCTTTCGCCACGATCTCGCTCGAGACCAGCGGCCCGGCGGCAAGCCGGATCGTGCCTTCCGATCCTGCACGTAAGGCCGCCACTTCCTCGAGCGCCTGGTTGATCCCGACGGTGATGCCCTGCGCGTGCGCGTTCAAGACCTCGGCATAGATCGTCGGCCGCATTCCGCGGCCTTCCCGGTAGAACAGCGGCACCCCGAGACGGTCCTCGAGCCGGCGGATGCTCTTGGTGAGCGCCGGTTGCGACACGTTCAGCGCCTCCGCCGCTTTTCCCACGCTGCCCTTCTCGGCGACGGTCAGCACGGTGTGGAATTGCCGGGCCATATCCATGTGAGAACCGCTCCGCTGTCTCTCGGTTTGCCCGGCCCCCATGACATAAGGTTATGGGTTCGGCAACAAACGATATTGGACGCTTATTGGCGGGAGGTGGCAGGTTGAGGCCGAGAAGCATCCGCAGACAAAAGGATGTGCTCGGGAGGAGCCCATGAGGACCACTCTTCTAGGAGTGCCCGCCAGCTTCGCCTTGCTCGGCGTCGCCTGTTGCGGCGCTGCTTCTGCCCAATCCAACTATCCTGCGCGTACCGTCACGATCGTGGTCGCGTTTCCCGCGGGCGGAACGTCGGACATCATTGCGCGGATGGTCGGCCAGAAGCTCGGCGAGTACACCGGTGCGACATTCATCGTCGAGAACGTCCCGGGCGCCGCATGCATCCTCGGAACGGAGAAGGTCGCGCGCGCGCAGCCCGACGGCTACACCTTGTATCTTGCCAGCTCGACCCCGTTCGCGACCAATCCCAATTTCTATAAAAACCTCAAATACAGCCTGGCCGACTTCGAGCCGATCACTCTCGTCGCGCGCGTTCCGTTGATCTTGGACGTCAATCCGAAGTTTCCGGCGTCGACCGTTCCGGAATTCATCGCCTACGCAAAGAAACAGCCGAACGGCGTCACGATCGCCACGCCGGGACGCGGAAGCGTCGGCGAAATCGTCAACGGCATGACGCGCGGCCTGCTCGACATCCCCGTCACCAACGTGAATTACAAGGGCGGCGCGCCTGCGGTCACCGATGTGATGAAAGGCGTGGTGGATGCCTATTTCGACGCGATCTCGTCGAGCCTGCCGCTGATGAAAGGCGATTCGGTCAAGGCGCTTGCAATCACGGGCGGCAAGCGCTCGCCGGGAGCGCCGGATGTCCCGACCCTCGTCGAGCTCGGCTATAAGGAATTCGTGCTCGAGAACATCTACGCGGTCTTGGCGCCGAAGGGCACGCCGCGGCCGGTCATCGACAGATTGAATGCGCTGTTTCGCCGCGCCATGGACGATCCAGAGCTTAAGGCTCTGTTGTTGAAGCAGGGCGTCGTCCCCGAACCGTCGACGCCGGATGAGACGAAGAAAATTATCCAGGAGGATTATGAGTGGAATGCAAAAATGGTGCAGCGGTTCGGCATCAAACCGATCGAATGAAGCTTATCGACCAGCAAGTAAGGTGGACTGAAAATGCCTGAGGCACTCATCCGCGGCGTTCATATCAACTACGAAGTCATCGGCGAGCGGGGGCCGTGGATCGCGCTCACGCCAGGCAGCCGCCGGCCCTATGCCGAGTTGAAGGATCTCTCCAGGATGTTGGCGAGCGCCGGCTATCGCGTGCTTCTGCACGACCGGCGCAATTGCGGTGCGTCCGAGGTGGCCTTCGACGGCTCGGCGTCGGAGCATGAGGTCTGGTCCGACGATCTCTACGAGCTCGGCAAGCAGCTCGGCGCCCTGCCGATGTATGTCGGAGGCTCGTCCGCTGGCGCGCGTCTCGCCATTCTTTATGCGATGCGTCACCCGGACGGTCTGCGCGGACTCCTATTGTGGCGCGTGACCGGCGGCCAGGAGGCGGTCGACCGTCTCTCGGAGAACTATTACGGCCAATACATCAAGCTCGCCCGGCAAGGCGGGATGCAGGCCGTGGCCGCGAGCGAGCATTTCGCGGAATCCATCGCGGCGAGACCTCCGAACCGCGACCGTCTGCTGTCGACCAATGTCGACGGCTTCATCGCGGTGATGAACGCCTGGCGTGACCACTTCCTGCAGTCGGCCAAGCTGCCGATCGTGGGCGCGAGCGAAGCCGATCTCAATGCGATCAAGGCGCCGGCCTGCCTCATTGCCGGAAACGACGTGATCCACACGCCGGCAACGGCGCGCAAGGCGGCGAGCCTTTTCCCCAACAGCGAACTGCACGACGACGTGGTCGAGAAGCGTTCCGACGGCAATCTGCTCAAGGAGTGGGATCGGAAGGAGTGGCGCGACGTGGAGCCGCGGATCGCGGCGATCTTTACGGATTTCATGAAGCGCAACGAAGGACGCGTCTGAGCGCGTATCAATCGGAAAGGATATCGGAATGGGTTTACAAGTTCGCCGCGTCGTAACCGGCCATACTTCCGAAGGTCGCGCCAAGGTCGAGATCGACGAGATCGCCAGCAACGTGATTTCCAATCGGTCGGGCGCTTCCTCCTGCGTCGTCTGGTCGACGAAAGATTTTCCCGTCGACAATGACGGGTTCTCCGATCCGACAATGGCGGCCTTCAAGACGACTGTCGAAGGCGGCACCGTTTTTCGTGTCGTCCGCTACGAACCGGGCGTGACGCCGCGAAATCACCGCACGGATTCGATCGACTATGCAGTCGTGATCTCTGGTGAGATCGAGATGGAGCTGGATGACGGCGTGACCGTGGCGCTGAAGGCGGGCGACGTGCTCGTTCAGCGCGGCACGATCCACAATTGGGTCAATCGCGGCAAGGAAGCGTGCGTCGTCGCGTTCGTGCTGGTCAGCGCCAAGCCGGTCAGCGCCAATGGCCAGAAACTGAACGCGGTAGGCTGAAGGCCTCCCGGGTGCCGGTTCGAATGACGGGACTTTCGGTGAGATGAAGCATCAGCCAGTTGCAGAGTTCGGCATCTCGAAGCCGGTTCTCCGGCGCGAGGACCGCCGATTCGTTATCGGTGCAGGCCGCTACACGAACGACATCGATCTGCCTGACCAGCTTCACGCCGCGTTCGCGCGCTCGAACCATGCGCACGGCGCGCTACGCGCCATTCACACGGCCGAAGCGGCGGCGATGCCGGGCGTCGTCGCGGTCTTCACGGGAGAGGACCTGCTGCGGGCTGGGGTCGGCTTCATCCATCGCCTTCCGCTGAAGGGTTTCGACCTCGGCAAGACGCTCGATACGCCTCGTCCCGGTCTCGCCCAACAGCGGGTGCGGTACGTCGGCGAGACGGTCGCGCTCGTGGTTGCCGAAACTGCAAATCAGGCGGCCGATGCGGCCGCCCGCATCGAAATGGATGTCGAGCCTCTCCCTTGCGTGACCGACGTGGAAGAGGCGCTGGCGGAGGCTGCCCCCCAAATCTGGGCGGACGCGCCGGGCAACGTCGGGGTCCGCTGGGAGAACGGCGATCCGGCCGAGGCGGACTCGATCCTCGCGAAAGCCGCGCACGTGACGCGCCTGAAGCTCAGGAACACGCGCGTCTTCGCCAACGCGATCGAGCCGCGCGCGAGCATCGCCGATTACGATGCGGAGGCCGATCGGTACGTGTGGATCACGCCGAGCCAGGGCGTGCGCTACATGCTGCGGGTGCTCTGCGATCAGGTCTTCAAGGTTCCCGACGAGAGGATCCACATCCGGACCTACGATGTCGGCGGTGCGTTCGGCTCGAAGGAGCAGCCTTATCCTGAGGATGTCGCGATCCTCTTCGCCGCGCGCGAACTCAAGCGGCCGGTGAAATGGCACGCGAGCCGTTCGGAAAATCTTCTCTCCGACAATCACGCGCGCGATGCCGTCGTCGATTGCGCGCTGGCGCTCGACAAGAAAGGACGCTTCCTCGCGTTGAAGGCGACCATTCATCAAGGCATGGGCGCCTACTTCGGCTGCAACGGCCCGAACGGTTCGATCAGGAATACGCCGTGGGGCATGCCGCTCGTCTATCGCACGCCCGTGGTGCATGCGCGCGTGCTCGGCGTCATGACGAACACGGCCCCGATCGGTCCGTATCGCGGCGCCGGGCGCGAGCAGGCCGCCTTTCTCGTCGAGCGGCTCGTGGATCAAGCGGCGCGGGAGATGAACATCGACCGGATCGAGTTGCGCCGGCGCAACCTCATCCCGGCGTCCGCCATTCCGTATCGCAGCCCGACGGGCAAGCTGTACGACAGCGGCGAGTTCGAAGCCATCATGGACAAAGCTTTGCAGCTGAGCGACTGGCTCGGCTTCAAGCAGCGCGCCAAGGAAGACAAAAAGAAAGGTCTGATCCGCGGTCTGGGAATTGCAAATTTCCTCGAGTGCGTCGGCGGTTCATGGCAAGAGAGTTCCCAGATCAAGTTCGGCGGCGATGATCGCGTGCAGCTTTACGTCGCCACCCAGTCGCACGGGCAGGGGCACGAGACGACGTTTCCTCAGGTCGTCGCGGAGCGGCTCGGCATTCCCTACGAGACTATCGAACTGAAACAGGGCGACAGCCGCGAACTGCCGGCGCTGGGCTTCGCTTCGGTCGGCTCCCGCTCCATGATCATGGCGGGCTCGGCTCTCGCACGGACGTGCGACCTGATCGTCGAAAAGGGACGCAAGGCCGCTTCCCATTATCTCGAAGCCGCCGAAGCGGATATAGAATTTGAAAACGGAAGCTTCCGCGTGGTCGGGACGGATCGCTGCGTCGGTTTGCTCGAAGTCGTCCGGCTCGTCCGCGAGCAGCCCGCGCGCTTTCCGCCGGCTATGGAGACGTTCGACTCGGAAGGCGAGTTCGCGGTCTCCGACATGCATTTTCCGAACGGATGTCACGTCTGCGAGGTGGCCCTCGATCCCGACACCGGCAAGGTTAGCGTCGAGCGGTACGTCGCGGTCGACGACGTCGGAACGATCGTCAATCCGCCCATCGTGCATGGGCAGGTGCATGGCGGCGTTGCCCAAGGCCTCGGCCAAGTGTTGATGGAGCAGTGCGAGTACGATGCGGACGGCCAGTTCTTGACGGCGACGTTCATGGACTACGCGATGCCTCGCGCCAAGGATCTTCCGCCCATCAAAACAGAGTTTCGTCCGGTGCCGTCGCCGAAAAATCCACTCGGCGTGAAAGGCTCCGGCGAATGCGGCGTGACCGGGTCGCTGCCGGCCTTGTCCAACGCAATTATCGACGCGCTCGCGCGGGCCGGAGCGCCGACGGAGGTCGACATGCCATTCAGGCCTGAAAAGGTCTGGCGAGCGCTTCGAGCGCCCAAAGCGGCCGAACTTGAAACCCAACGGCTGTAACCGAACAATTCTATACAGGGAGGAAAGCGTGCGTTCAAAATTGTCTACCCTCGCCCTTGTCCTGACGATTGGTTTCACCGCAGCCGCAGCACCCGCACTCGCAGACGGCTGGCCGACTCGACCGCTCACCCTGGTTGTACCTTTCGGCCCGGGCAGCGGCACTGACGTCATCGCGCGACTCGTCGCCAACAAGGCCTCGGAGTACCTCGGCAAACCGATTATTGTTGAGGACCTTGGCGGAGCCGGCGGCACGATCGCAGTTAGCCGCGTCGCGAAAGCCCCTCCGGATGGATATCAATTCATCATCGGAGCCGTCGATACGTTCGCGCAGAGTCAGTATCTGTTCGAGAATCCGCCCTCGGACACGATGAAGGATTTCGACCCGGTCGCCCTTGCAGTCGATCAGCCGCTGGTCTTCCTAGCGCGGAAGGGTATGCCCGTTTCGAACCTGACACAGTTTGCAGACTACCTGAAGGCCCACCAGAAGGATGTGAAGTTCGGGTCGGCAGGTATAGGCGCGGCGCCGTATCTCGCCTGCGCGACGATAACGCGGATCATCGGTGCAGAGGCTACGCACGTCGCCTATCGCGCGGCCGCCCCTGCCTTGCAGGATATGTTGCGAGGCGACATCGACTATTACTGTCCGCTCGCGGTCTCGGCAGTTCCGTTCATGAAACAGGATCAAGTCAAGACGCTCGCGGTTTTGACGCCGCAGCGCTCGCCGATCTTTCCCGATCTTCCGACCGCCCGTGAACAGGGCATCGATTTCACGGATGGCTACTACTGGAACGCATTCTTCGTGCCGAAGGGGACGCCGGAAGCCATCGTGAAGAATCTGAATGCAGCAATTTCGAAGGCGCTCGACGATCAGAATGTGCAGGACAGGCTGAAGGATCTTGCCGCGACCGCTGTCCCTCCTGACCGCCGGAGCCCGGAGTACCTGCGGCAATACTTGGCCGAGGAAATCACCAAGTGGAGCAAGATCATGAAGGAACTCAAGGTCGAGCGGCAGCACCGATGACTGCGCCCGTCTGGAAAGCCGCAAGAGTCCAATTCTAACTCTACGACCGTAGGCGAGATGGGGCTGATCACCGGTCAACCGCGTAACGCGACGGTGAGGGCAGAAGCGCCGAGTGTGCTTTATGCATTGAGCGCTAGCGCGTACGAATCTATGAAAGCATAAAATCCGGCAGCTGCCGTGGCGCTGCTGAGCTACATCATTTCCATCATGTCTGAGCGGTTGACCTTTGCGAACCGGGTTGCCTCAGTATTGCGCCGCTGAATGGACAAAAAAGTGCTATTGAATTGAGCTCGTGCTCGCACCTTGATATTGCGAAAACAGTATCGGGAGTCATAGCGCACCACGTACGACGCCACGGTCCTCGCCAGCCAGTTGGCGAAGTCGCGCGACGTCCTGTACCACCACTCGCGACGCATTGACGACCACGCCCAGCCTGCGCAGCCGTGCGAATGCGCGGGAGAGATACTCGGGCGTAAGCCCAAGCCGGGACGCGATGATCACCTTCTCATAGGGCAGCATGGTCACACACGAGCCCTGCTGCACGGCACACATCGAGGCGATGAACTCGGCCACGCGCTGCAGTCCACTGAACGCCTTCAATTGTTCGATTTGTTGGATCAGGCCATTGAGCTGCTGCGAGGTCGATGCGATCATGGCCAGCGCGATCTCGGGATTCTGCCGGATGCAGCGGACGAGGTGGTCGGCCGGTATGCGCGCGACTCGCGCATCCGTTACCGCCTCGGCAGAGGCCAGATAACGATTACCGGTGAGGGCGACAGATTCGGCGTAGCTATCGCCCTTCTTAAGCATGTTGATGACGGTTTCGTCGCCGGATGCTGCGCTGCGGTACAGCTTCAGCCAGCCGTCAATCACAATAAAAAAAGCGGTCGCCGGATCATCCTGGCGCGTCAGCCACATATGCGGCCGCAGCATCGTGGCGGTCGCTGGTGCGATGATGCGTTCGACCGTTTCCGTCCTTAATCCACGGAATACAGCAATCCGCGTGACGACTTGCAGATCGCCCACTGTCAGTTTGCTCGCCATAGGAACAACCTTTCGGGAGTGATCACAGGTGTAATTTGCTACAGGGGCAGCGCTCTCTCATGTACCCGTCCCTCCCGGGAAGAAGCACACGGGACCGAAGCCATGCCCCGTCACGTCCACGAACAGCACCGCGTTGCTGTGCGGGGTTTGAACGTCGGATTGAACGATGTCTTGCGGCATCGTTCGCCACTCGGTTTCGCCGTCCAACTGATAAAACCAGTGAGCTTGCCGAAGGACAAATTTTGCTTTGACGGCGTCGGCGTGGTCGCAACAGAACTGATACCAACTCGCATGAAGTCGCGCGCGTTTCCGGCGTCGTCTGCTGTCGTTCGTACCAGGCGCGCTCGTCAGGACTGACTTTGGCGTATTCCTCTTTCCAACGTGCAGAAGCGGGAAGAAGGAAAGAACACCAGCCGACTGCGACGACGAACAGTGCTGCGCATTTGTGCATGAGCTCCGTCCTTTGTCCGGTCTTCAGTGCACCGCCCGCCGCGTGTCGACCAATATGGTGTCGATGCAATGCGAGTCTCGTGAAAATGCCAGTGCCTTATCAGACGCGTCGCTCGCAAAGACATTTTGATTGGCATCAAATTGGAACATCCGGAAAAGAACGTAGGATCGCCTATAGTGCAGCGCAGCAACGGCTCCCAAATCGATGAGGTTTACTGTGCGCGTGTGTTCGGCGGAGTACCCAGTCAGAATTTCAGGAAAATGGCTTGCGTTTAAGTGCCCGGTCGCAGGCTGTGGCCCAGGCATGACCTTTGTTAGAGTCGTTCACGTCTGGTAATGGCCCTAAGCTGACCTAGGTACGCGCATTGCCTTAGGTCAGCTTTTGACCCCATTTCATGTTGCAGTAGCGAAGCCAGTTTTCAGCATCTTTCGGATGCCAATTTGAACGGTTACGATGGCTTGTCCTGAGTCTTGGGGCAAACATCAGGCAGCGAGGATCTCTCGGTGTTCGGCATGGCGCCGCAATAGAATGGCCACTCTCTGCGCACGCACAGCAGCCGACTGAGCCGGTGATCGTGCTGCCTCAAGTTAACGCGGAGTAAGCAGCATGACGGCCGAGCTCATGTTTTGGATGGTCGTGTTATGCGCGCCGGGTGTTGTTCCCGCCGTAATTTTCTATAGGCGGCATTGCAAAGAGAGGCCCGGAGGGGAGAACCGTTTTCCGCTCGGCCTTTATATCGTTGCACTGTCGATTTGCGCCTTCGTGGCATTCTGGGTCGGCACCGGGCGGGGAGTGAGTTTCGCCTGCACCGGGCCATCCTCGGGTAACCTTTGCGGCCTGTTGGGCTTTATGGGTGTCGGCCCGCTCAGTTCGATTATCGCCGTCTCCGTCCTCAGCTGGATGATCACCTATTTCCCGCCGCTTCAAATGAAGCGTCTCGTGCTCACCGGGGTGTGTTTGTTTCTCCTCGCCGGGGGATATTACTTCCGCAGTTTCTTTTTCGATAGCGTGATGCACCGCAATCTTTACCAGTACACGCTCCAATCCGATAATTTCGACGATCTTCAACGCTTCGCGCCGGTGATCGAGACGCAAATGCGCCAACTTCCTGTTCTTAAGGACGTTAGTGTGAACTCGCGTATCAAGAGCCATCAGGCGACCGAGAGCCAAAGAGCGACGGCTTCCGGCGTAAAGGAGCTTGCAACGATGACGATTTCATTCAGCCTTGCACCAAGGGTGGCGCTCGCCGACGCAATCGACCAGATCCATGACATGGAAATCCGGCTGGCGGTCCCTGCCACCATCATGACGTCCTTGGCCGGGGCCGAATGAGGCGTGGCCAGTCGAGAGTGCCAGTCCGCACCCAGCGACCAGGTGACAACTGCAAAATTCGCTCTTTTAAAATGTGCCCCCGTAGCCCGAATGACTTCAACGCTGCGCAAAAGGTCGTTGTTGGCCCAAGCGGACATTAGCTGGAGAACGCGCTTAGGTCCGGTCATGACCCAGCGCGCGTAGGTCGCGCACCTGTGCGCCTGCTTCTGCCCGTGCGCCGACAAGTGGAACGACATGTCGGGGCGTTAAACTGCGCCAAGCCAATCTATTTCGACTTGGGAAACACCCCGCGGCGCTATTTAATCCGCCTCCGAATCGATGACCTGCGCATGCATGCGCCAGAGAAAACTAATCAGCATCTTGCGCTCGAACACCGAGAAATTCTTAAGCAGTTTCCGTTCGCGTTCCAAGGACACTTTGACGATCCGGTTGTGCAAATTGAGCCCCTTACAGGTCAAAGCAATGAGCTGGCGCGACTGATCTTCCCTTATCACCTCAACAATGCCGCTGGACTTCATGCTGGCAACGCTGCGGCTGACTGCCGCCTTGTTGAGTCCGATCACGTCGCAAATCCGTCCAGGGGAAATCCACGGCTCGGTCGCAAGTAACGCCATAATGCGCCAATCGGTGATGCCTACGCCAAACTTCGGCCGGTATGCCGCCGAAGCCGAGCGCGACAGCTTGCCGGCAAGGAATGTGAGATAGGCCGGAACGTAATTGTCGAGATCGAGCGCGTACGGAGAGATGCGGCTGTCGTCTGCGCGCTCGGGGCCGGCGCGTCGTGCTTTCGACCGAAGAGACATGGCTTCCCTCTGGTGGGCCGGTGCCCAATGACAGCAGCGTATTGATAATCCGCGTAAGCCGCCCGCTCCCTTAACCGAAGTCAACAGCGGACCTATGCCGCGGTGAGATATTCGACGTTGACAAGTCAACACGCGGCCTAGGCGGCGGCTGATGAAACTATTGCGGCATTGGTGCGTGCGGCACGCGTCCGGCCTCCGGCGCGCCTATGACGCCTGTATGTGGGCTGTGCCGCTCCTGCGGCGCGTTCTGCAGCATCTGGGCGCGCAACGTATCGAACGTCTTGTGCTGCCGGTCGAACGCGCCGCCAAACAGATCCTGTTCGACTGCAAAATGTGCGGCCAATGCGTGTTGTCGTCGACCGGTATGGCTTGCCCGACTAATTGCCAAAAGCAGATGCGCAACGGACCTTGCGGCGGGGTGCGGGCGGACGGGACCTGCGAGGCCGATCCAGGCATGCGGTGTGTTTGGCTCGAGGCCGGGGAAGGGCGCAGGCGCATCGGCGGCCCAGCCAAACCATTCCTTGACCCGATCGATCACCGGCTCTGGCACCACTCGTCATGGCTGCGGGTGAACGAGGGTACGCATGCGACGGCGAAGCCGATCACACCGTACCCAGCCTCACCGCGGGAAACCTTCAGTCTCGAGCAAGCCTGTAATTCCGGCCGTTTCGTCGTCACGGTCGAAGTCTCGCCCCCCGATTCCAGCGACCCGGCGAAGCTAATCGCGCGCGCATCACGCTTCCGCGATCTCGCCGATGCGATCAACATCACCGACGGCGCCGGAGCCAATTGCCACATGTCGAGTGCTGCGGCAGCTGCGATCATCGCCGCCAACGGCATGACGCCGATCGCGCAGTTCGCTTGCCGCGATCGCAACCGAATTGCGCTTCAGGGTGACATCCTCGGTGCGTCGGCGCTCGGCGTGCGCAATATCCTCTGTCTCACGGGGGATCACGTGACGCAGGGCGATCATCCGGGAGCGAAGGCGGTTTTCGATCTCGATGCGATCTCCCTGCTGCGGATCGCGCGAGGTATGCGCGATCGTGCGACCTTTTTCTCCGGTCGCAAGCTCGACGTCGCGCCCAATTTCTTCCTCGGCGCCACCGTTAATCCGTTCGCGCCGCCTTATCGCGAGCGCATCGATAATCTCGAAAGGAAGATCGCGGCCGGGGCGCAGTTCATTCAGACGCAGTTCTGCTTCGATGTGCCCCTGCTTGCCGATTTCATGCGCGAGGTGCGTTCGCGCGAATTGCACAAGCGCTCCGCCATCATCGTCGGACTCGGCACGCTCGGCGGCGCCAAGGCGCTCGCGCGCATGGCTGAACACGTGCCGGGCGTGCACATCCCGGACGCGCTGCTGCGGCGAATCGCGTCCGCGGACAATCAAAAGCTCGAGGCCAAGGCCGCGCTGGTCGAAACAATTCGCGCGGTCAGCGAGATCGACGGCGTCGCCGGTGTTCATTTGATGGGCTACCGCAACGACGAAATTTTGGCCGAAGCAATCACAGAATCTGGAGTCCGCCGCGGCATCAGTACGCAGGCGGCATGACGATACAGGAGGTAGAAATGTCCGAGATCGCCGATCAAGAACGGCAGTTGGTGACTTGGCTCGCCGACATGAACGAAGACGACGCCTTCGCGCTCGCCAAGAAGATGTTGCTGGAGGAGGGCGCCAATCCGATGCGCGTGCTCGAGCTATGCCGCGAGGCGATGGACATCGTCGGCAAACGCTTCGAGCAGGGCGAATATTTCCTGCCTGAGCTGGTGCTGGCCGGCGAGATGCTGGAGAACATCGGCGCCATCGCCAAGCCGCTGATCACGCAGGGTCCCGGCGGCGAACCCAAGAAGCTCGCCAAGGTCTTGGTCGGCACCGTGCATGGCGACCTGCACGATATCGGCAAGAATATCGTCACCTTCATGCTCGATATCAACGGCTTCGAGGTGAAGGACATCGGCATCGACGTGCCAGTGAAGACCTTCATCGACGAGATCAACGCCTTCAGGCCCGACGTGGTCGGTCTGTCCGGCTTCCTCACCATCGCGTTCGACTCGATGAAGGAGACGATCGCGGCCATTCAAGACGCGGGCTTGCGCGATAAGCTCAAGATCATGATCGGCGGCGGCCAGGTCGACGAGGCCGTGCGCAACTACACCGGCGCCGATGCCTTCGGCACCACCGCCGTCGAGGCGGTGTCCCTCTGCAAGAATTGGATGAGGGTTGCCGCATGAACGCGCCCATGACCTACACGCAGTCGCCGGACGCGAAGGCCGCCTACGACAAGCGCTGGCAGCGCATCATGGACTGCGTTGCGCTCAAGCAGCCAGATCGCATGCCGGTCTCGTTGTTCTGCACGTTCTATCTCGCCAAGTTCGGCGGCATCAGCAATCGCGAGCTGATGTACAACGAGGCCAAGGCGATCGAAATCGCCGAACGCGCGGTGCTCGAGCTGGACCCCGATTGCTATAACCCGCTGGTGCTCAATGTCGCCATGGGACCGGCGCTCGAGGCGCTCGATTACAAACAGCTGATCTGGCCGGGGCACGGCGTCGGCGATAATCAGCCGTATCAATACCTCGACCGCGAGTACATGAAGCCCGAGGAATACGATGACTTCATCTTCGATCCCACAGCCTTCTATCTGACCAAGTACCTGCCGCGCGTGCTCGGTGTGTTCGACGGCATGGAGGAACTGCCCTATTTGCCGGGTCTTCATTATTTCCGTCTCGTCGGCGGCATGCGCGCTTTTGCCAAGCCGCGCGTTCGGGAGGCGTTCGAGAAGATCATGAAGGCGGCGGAGGAGGTGGAGCGCCTCTCCAACGTGCATGTCGACTTCACCAACCGGATGACCGCGCAGGGATTCCCCACCTCGCACATCAGCACATCAGTCGCGCCTTACGACCTGATCGCGGACTATTTCCGCGGCGCGACCGGCATGATGAAGGATCTCTTCCGCAAGAAGGACAAGCTGCTCGAGATGCTCGACAAGGCTTGTACCTTCCTCACCAAGCAGACCATCGCCTGGTCGCGCGCATCCGGTCACCCGGTGGTGTTCTTCCCGGTGCACTGGGCGCCAGACCGGTTCATGTCGCAGCAGCAGTTCGAGACGTTTTGGTGGCCGTCGTTCCGCAAATTGATGGTCAACCTGATCGACGCCGGCATCATTCCGATGCCGCTGTGGGAGGCGGATTGCACCAAACGGCTGGAGACGATCCGCGACGTTCCGCCGGGCAAGTGCATCTACTGGTTCGAGCGCACCGACATGGTGAAAGCGTTCGAGGTGCTCGGCGACGTGGTCGCGCTGCGCGGCAATATCTCTCCCTCGCTGCTCACGACCGGAAACCCGGACGAGGTCGACGCCGCGGTGCGTCACCTCGCCGAAAACGTCTTCCACAAGGGCGGAAAATTGATTCTCGATGCGGCCTTCGGGCTGCCCGACGAAACGCCCGTGGAGAACGCCCGCGCCATGTACCGCGCAGCGCGCAAGTACGGCAGTTGACGGAGTGGCCATGCCGAAGGTCGGCAGCAGCGTCCTGCTTCGCGAAATCGCCGCGCAATCATGCACCGATTTTGCGCAGCGCGACCGCTTCCGCCGCGAGGCCATCGCGCTCATCGCGCATGAAGACCTGATCGACCCGGCCTATTCGTACCGCATCGTTCCGCTCGACGAGCCGCCACGTGACTGCCTGCACGTCGGTGGCGAGGTGCTGCATGCGATGCGGTTGGTACCCGACAGCGGGGAGTTGACCGCCGTCGCCGCTGCGGTCTGCACACTCGGCTTGCCGCTTGAGCGGCGAACGACTGAACTGTTCGCTGAGCGCCGCACCTCGCTGGCTTTGGCGCTCGATACGGTGGGCAACGAGCTGCTGTTTGCGCTGTCCCGCCGCTTGCAGGACCGCATCCTCGCCGAGGCGCGCAAGCTTCAGCTCAGTGCGGCCGGCGAACTGCGCGCCGGCGATCCCGGTTTACCGCTTGCGGCGCAGGCCGCCGTGCTGCGGCTCGCGGCGGCGGACGCGATCGACGTCACTATGTCGAGCAGCCAGCTGCTCAGTCCGCTCAAATCGATATCGATGATTCTCGGCATCGGCATCGACCTGCCGCCAGCGCTCTGGTCGCGCTGCGATGCCTGCCCGTCGTCGTCGAAGTGCCGCATCGCCGGCCGCGTCGCGGCCTCCGCCGACTCTTGAGCGCCGCCATGTCGCACTCCACACCGGCACCGCAAACTCTGACGCTCACATTCCCGCAGGTGGGGCGGGAGCTGACTCATGCGGCGGGTCAGACGATTTATCAGAGCGCGCGACGCGGCGGCATCCGCATCGTCGGCGCCTGCGGCGGCCGCGGCACGTGCGGGACGTGCCGGGTCAGAATAATCGAGGGCGAGGTCGATGCGTCGGGTGAGAAGGCACTTCTCGGCAAGCGCGGCGGCTGGCTGCGCGCTTGTCAGGTCACGCCGCTGTCCGATTGCGTAGTCGAGGTCGCCCAACGCTCGCTGGCGCCGGTCGTGCGCATGGACGTCGAGCACGCCGTCACAGCCGAGGTCCTGCCGCTCGATCCCGCGGTCGTCAGCTATGACGTTAGCGTTCCGGCTGCGACACTGACCGATAATGTTTCCGATTTCGAGCGCATCGCGCGGAGCGTTCCGGCGGTCGTGTCGACGATCGATCTGCAGACCGCGCGCGACTTGCCGGCGACGTTACGGCACGGCGGGTGGTCGCTCTGCGCATATGTGCGCGACGGCGAGCTGATCGGCCTGACGCAGGCCGGGCGGCGCTCATTTGGCCTCGCCGTCGATCTCGGCACCACAAACGTCGCGGGCTTCCTCGTCGATCTCGAAACGGGCGCGCGCGTCGCCAGTCTCGGCATCGAAAATCCGCAAGTCGCATGGGGCGCCGACGTCATCAGCCGCATGAACCATGCGATGCAAGCGCAGGCAGCGGCCGAATTGCACGAGGCGGCGGTTACCGCGATCAATTCGCTCGCCCACGATCTGTGCGTGTCGGTCGGTGCCAAGGCCGCCGATATTGTTGACGTTGCAATTTGCGGCAACACGGCGATGCATCACCTGCTGCTGGGCCTGCCGGTGCGGCAGCTTGGCCGCGCGCCGTTTGTTGCCGCCCTGCGCGATGCCATGGACATCAAGGCGCGCGAACTGGGTCTGGCTATCGGTCCCGGCGGTTATGTGCACATCGCGCCGAATATCGGCGGGTTCGTCGGCAGCGATCATGTGACCGCGCTGCTCGCCACCGAAGAGCATTGGCGTGACCGGACCGCGCTCGTCATGGATATCGGCACCAACACCGAGATTTCGCTGGTGCATCGCGGCGAAATCCACTCGGCCTCTTGCCCGTCGGGACCGGCGCTCGAAGGCGGACATATCGCCTGCGGCATGCGCGCCGCGGAAGGGGCCATCGAACGCGTTCGTCTGACGGATGGCCGCATCAAGGTCGACGTGATCGGCGGCGGCAAGCCTGTCGGTCTGTGCGGCTCGGGCGTTATTGATGCTCTGGCTGCGCTGCGCGAAGCACACATCGTCGATAGTCGCGGCCGCATCGCCGGCCATCATCCGGATATCGTTGAGCAGGAGGGCGGGCGCGCCGCCGCGCTCGCGCCCGACGTCCATTTCACGCAGCATGACGTCCGCGCAGTCCAGCTTGCCAAGGCTGCGATCCGGACAGGCGTCGAGCTGCTCTTGCTCAACCGCGGGATTGAAGAGAACGACGTCGAACGGATTGTCATCGCAGGAGCATTCGGCGCCTACATCGATCTGGAAAGCGCGATCGCCATCGGGCTCGTGCCGTCACTACCGCTCGAGAAATTCAAACAGGTCGGCAACGCGGCTGGATTAGGTATCCGCCAGATGCTCGCCTCACGGCAAGCGCGCGCCAAAGCGCGCGAACTTGCGCGGGCGTGCCGTTACGTCGAGCTCAGCACACGCGGCGATTTCCAGAAGAGCTTCATCGCCAATATCGGGTTTAAGGCGCAATCCAATCTACGGAGAGCATCGTGACAGGTTTCAACATCGCCATGATAGGCGATCGCATCAATCCCGGATTCAAGCCCACCCGCGTGCTGGTCGAGAGCCACGACATCGCCGGCCTCCAGGCCCTGGCGCTGCGGCAAGTGGAGAGCGGGGCGAGCTATCTCGACGTCACGATCGGCCCGCGCGCATTCACCGATCATGGCTATCTGACGGAGGTCATCGGAGCCCTTCAGGAAGCCGTAACGACACCTCTCTGTCTCGATTACCCCGACCGTAATCTGCTGGAGATCTGTTTCAAGAGCTACGCCCGCGCGCGGAGCGGTCCGGCGCTGGTCAATTCGATCACCGAGCAGCGCTGGGAGATCATGGATCTTTACAAGGACTATGGGCCGTTCAAGGTCATCGTCATGGCCTCCGAGCGCATGGAGGACGGCGTCGCCAAGCAGAACAAGACCGCAGATGAGATCGCATCGACCGCCAAGCGCGCCGCGCAGCGCCTACATGGCGAATATGGGCTGGCGCTCGATGATATTTACATCGATGTCTCGGTCAGCGCCGTGGTGGCCGACACCAACGGCTTGCACAGGGCGACGCTGGACGCCGTGCATCGGCTGCACACGGATGCGGAGCTAAAGGGGCTGCATATCATGGGCGGGCTTACCAATATCGGCCAGCAGCTCCCGCCCAAAGCGGCGGATGGCTCCGACCTGAAACTCGCACTGGAGTGCGCTTTTCTCACGCTGGCGGTGCCCCTCGGATTCGATACCATTCTCTGCACTCCGTGGCGGCAGTACCAGCTGCTGCCGGCCGACAATTACGTCCTCACTACCTACAAGAACATCCTCGAGCAAACCGGAAGCAACGCGTTACGGGCTGTCCGCAAGCTTTATCGTCGTGAGGCGGCTACGGTTGCTTGACGGCGCGCATCGGGTACCATTTGCATCGTCAAACGAGAGAGGGAGGAATTACATGAATCTCGCGCGGCTTTTGATCGCGGGCTTTGCGGCGATGGCGTTGGGCGTCACCCCAGGGTTTGCCCAGCAAACGGTCAAAGTCGGCATGCTCCTGCCGATGACTGGGCCCTTCACGCCGACGGGCAAGCAGCTCATCGCCGGTGCGCGCCTGTACATCCAGGAGCATGGCGACACGGTCGCCGGCAAGAAGATCGAACTCGTCGTCAAAGACGACACCGGTGTCGCCGATATGACCAAGCGGCTCGCGCAGGAGCTGGTGGTGAACGAGAAGGTGTCGTTCCTTGCCGGTTTCGGACTGACGCCTGGAGCGATGGCGGTCGCGCCGATCGCGACTGAAGCGAAGATTCCGCAGATCGTGATGATGGCGGCGACCTCTGTCGTCACCGAACGTTCGCCCTACATCGTGCGGACAAGCTTCTCGGTGCCGCAGACGGTCGTGCCGCTCGCCGATTGGGCCGCGGCGAACGGGATCAAGACCGTAGTGACGGTGGTCTCCGATTATGCTCCCGGCATCGACGTCGAAACGGCGTTCAAGAATCGCTTCCAGGCCAAGGGCGGCAAGGTCATCGAATCCTTGCGTGTGCCGCTGTCTAGCAACGATTTTTCGGCCTCGCTGCAGCACGTAACCGACGCGAAACCCGATGCGGTGCTCGGCTTTGCTCCGGCGGGCGTGGGGCCGATCTTCATTCGTCAGTATGTCGAGCGCGGACTGGACAAGTCCGGCATCAAATTCATTGCCGAAGGCAGTCTGACGGAAGACGATATCGTCGATCAGATCGGCGATGCTGCGCTCGGCCTGATCACCACGCACCATTATTCGGCTGCCCACGACAGTCCGGAGAATAAGGCCTTCGTTGCGACGTTCAAAAAGGCGAACAATAGGATGCGGCCGAATCTGATGGCCGTGCAAGCCTATGACGGGATGCATCTGATCTATGAGGCTTTGAAGAAAACGAACGGCTCGACGGATGGGGATGCTCTCATTGAGGCGATGAAGGGCATGAGCTGGGTTAGCCCGCGCGGTCCGATGACCATCGACCCGACGACGCGCGAGGTGGTCCAGAATATCTATTTACGCAAGGTCGAGCGGGTGAATGGCGAACTTTACAACGTCGAGTTCGAGACCGTGTCCAACTTCAAGGATCCGTCCAAGGTAAAAAACTAAAACCTGTCGTCTTCGAATAATAGTGCGCTTCAGATCGTTACGGGACCGGAAAGCGTGGTTAGCTACGGGTCACGAGCCGCTGTCGATACAGGGCGCGAACACGTCACTCTACTGCGACGAGCCGACATCACGGACATCGGCGACCTAGTCCGGTACGGGCCAAAGGCTGACGTTTCTCGAAGCCTGCTCCGAAACGGTCATGAATGAGGTGCGCTCATTCAAGAATTACAGTGCTAGATTTCAATTATGCTCTGCGAGACGCCAGTCTTTGCGAGCGCCTACTAGCTTTGTGCCTGCCCAAGTCTGGTTTGGAAAAGCTCCCGCTCAGTGCAGCTCCTATATATTAATAAGGATCGCACACCCACACCCAGCTCCAACCATATCGCGTCGGCGCCCATTGCCAGCAACTATCGGCAGCGTAACCAAGCCCTAGCCCGACGCCGACAAATGCGACGTTGTGGTGATGGTGGAAGCGGACGAAATGCGCGAAACGATGGGCCGGGAAGAATGCTGCGTGGTGGAATCCAGGCGTTGCCGCAAAGGCGCGAGCGCCGGCAAAGCCGTGGAATCCGCCGAAATGCCCCCATCCACCGCCGAAATGGGGTCCCGCGAAGTGCCCGCCGCCGAAACCACCTCCAAAGTGGCCACCACCGAACCCCCCCCCAAAGTGGCCGCCGCTGAAACCACCCCCGCGCGCGGCGGCAGTTTCTGTCATTCCAAGTGAAAGCCCAGGTACGAGCGCCATTGTGACGAGAGCTGCAACCAAACGTTTTCGCAGAGACATGGTGGACCTCCAACGCGACACTCCGGTCTTCTCCAGCGAGCAGGCCGGGAGCGTTTGACGCCCTAGTGAACAGATTGACGGAAGCGGGGTTTGGCCCTGTGCGTCTTACCTAGGGCGGACACACCGATAATCTTGATCGAACAACCGAAAAGTACCAGTTAAAAATATTTCAATTCATGACAGATAAGTCATTTTTACCAATCGTGGCCTTCTGCTTTGGCCCATTCAGCTTTGGGTGAGGTGCTAAATGGGCGCAGCAGCTGACATAGGAAACGACAACTGCACTCTTAGTCCAGGCGAGTTGTCCGACATCGTAATTTGTGCTCCGTGGATGTGCGCAACGGCGGAAACCAAGCTCAAGCCGAGACCGTTGCCTGGCGTGTGCCGACTCCGCTCAAGTCGATAAAAGCGCTTGAGTACGTCAGAGTATTCCTTTGCCGGGATACCTGGTCCATTATCCACAACGGAGATTGCATGCCGGTTATTGATATTCGTAATCTCGATTGCCACTTTTCCACCGCTTCGGCCATGTTTGATGGCGTTGTCCAAAAGGTTGGAGATAGCGTCGAAGAGCAGATCCTGATCGCCCATCACGGACAACGTTCTGTCTCCGATCAGCCTCAGGTGTGTGCTCCCTTCTTCGGCTGCAGCCTCGTATAGTTCCACAGCCTTCCCTGCGACGTCGAACAAATTGACCGTACGAAACGAGGATCGCTGGATATTTGTCTCTATTTGAGAAATGCGCGTCAGCGACGAGAAAACGCGCAGCACGACATCCAGATCGGCAATGGTATCTGCGATCAGCTCATGATGGCACTCGTTATCACGTGGCTGGCTGTAAGCTTTTTCCAGTCGTCCGCGTATTCGCGTGAGCGGCGTCCGTAAGTCGTGCGCGACATTATCGGTCGCTTGTTTCAGTTCACCCATTAGCCCCTCTATGCGGTCAAGCATCGAGTTAAGATTTACTGCAACCTGGTCCCATTCATCGTTACTGCCTCTCAGCGGGATCCGCTTCTTAAGGTCGCTCTGCATTATCCCGCGGCTCGTTGCATTAATTGATTCAATCCGGGCTATCGTACGTCGTGTCACTAAAACACTCGCGACCGCCGTAAGGACAAACAGCAAGATGAGAGTGGCAATTAATGCATTTCTGCTCTTCGCGCGAAACGCCTCAATGCTATCCA
>Ga0207826_1000002_pt1 | contig 78956 bp, 79 predicted proteins | sample LuqExpMetageno80_FD_187837 | JGI IMG/M metagenome (GOLD analysis project Ga0207826, IMG submission 187837) | Tropical forest soil microbial communities from Luquillo Experimental Forest, Puerto Rico - Sample 80 (SPAdes) | ecosystem: Environmental > Terrestrial > Soil > Tropical forest ... | reverse complement strand
CCGTACCGATGATCAGAAGGATCGAACCGGAAAGACTGGCCGTTCCGACCAGCATCGGCCGCAGCGCAGCTGGGTCGAAGCGACGATAGATGACGAGTCCCGCCACGATGGAGTAGGCAATCCCGATCGTCGACACCTCGGTCGCGGTCGCTACGCCTTCGACCACGGCCGCGCGGATAAGGAATGGGAGCGCGAGCGCCGGAAGCGCTATCCCGAACGTGCGCAGGATTTCGCCGACCGGCGCGCGCTCCACCTGCTGCAGGCTCTCCGAGCGATATCGCCAGCGTACGACCGCGCACAATAACACGGCTACCACCAGTCCGGGCAGCAGCCCACCGGTGAACAGCGCAGATATTGAAACTCCGGTGACCGAGCCGATCGTGATCAGCACGAGGCTGGGCGGAATCGTCTCTGTCTGCGCGCCGGTCGCCGAGAGCAACGCGACCAGGTCGCCGGGCTTTGCCCCGCGCGCCTTCATCTCCGGAAACAGCACAGGCGCCACCGCTGCCATGTCGGCCGCTTTTGAGCCCGAAATGCCGGACACGAGGTACATGCCGGCCACCAACACGTAGTGCAGCCCTCCGCGCACGTGCCCGAGCAGGGCGGCGAGGAACGCCACCATCGCCCGCGCCATGCCCGTCATTTCGATCAGCAGACCGAGGAACACGAACAGGGGGACGGCCAACAAGATCAGATGGCTCATTCCCTCGTCGATGCGACCGACCAGCACCAGCAGCGGAGTATGCGTGCTCAGGCCGAGATAGCCGAAAACAGCCAGCCCGAACGCGAACGCAATCGGCACACCGGCGAACACTGCGGCTGCGACGACGCCAACGAAGAAGATGATCAGGTTCAGATTGCCGAGTTGCCGGAACGTCGGTCCGAGCATCCAAAACACGACAACCAAAATAAGCGCGGCCGCCGCCGGCAATAAAACGGAAGCCAGACGCTCCGCCGTAAACAGCCGGAACAGCGCGAACAGCGCCATCAACACCGTTCCGCATGGCAGCGCTGCCGCGCGCCAGGCGTTCGTGATCTCGAGAGCCGGCGTCGTGATGTCCAGCTCCTCGATGGCATAATCAAACGCGGGCCAGGCAATCAGGGCGAGAAATGTGAGCGCAGCGCAGGTCGCAAATGCATCGAGACCTGCCTGCGCACGCGGGGGAAGCGCTCCGACCAGCGCCGTCATGCGCATGTGTTCGTCACGACGCAGCGCGATCACCGCGCCGAGCATCGCCTGCCAGAGAAAAACGATCGAGGCGAGCTCGTCGGACCAGACCAGCGGGTGGTTGAAGACGTATCGGGCAATGACGCCGCTGAATAGAATCACAATTTCTGCAACGACGAGGGCCCCGGCGGCCAACTCGACAAATGTCCCGAGCCAACCCTCGACGGCGCGGGTGATTGCCAGCCGCGCCGTCGCGTCGTCGTCGTAGAGCCGCTGGTCGGACGCCGCCCTCACGCCAATCGGCCCACCGCCTTTTCCAGAATGGTCCAGGCTTCCTCGCCGTATTTTCCCTTCCATTCGGCATAGAAGCCCGCGGCGCGGAGCTTGTCGCGGAACGGCTCGGGATTTGGCTTATTGAAGACAAGTCCCTTGCTCGCAAGGTCCTGCTGCAGGTTGGCGTTCAGCTTTTCCACGTCTGCTCGCTGGGCCACGCCGGCGGCGTTTACGTGTTTGGTCACGATCACACGGACGTCGTCGGGCAGTCGCTCCCAGGCACGGCGGTTCGCCAGGAACCAGAATCCGTCCCACATGTGGTTCGTCAGCGAACAGTACTTCTGCACTTCGTACAACTTGGCTGTGGAGATGATCGCCAGTGGATTCTCCTGGCCGTCCACGATCTTGGTCTGCAGCGCGGAGTAGACTTCGTTAAAGTTGATCGACGCCGGAGCGGCATCGAAGGCCTTGAACATGGACGTCCACAGCGGCGACGGCGGCACGCGGAGCTTCATGCCGCGGAAGTCGTCGGGCGACTGCACCGGCTTGGTTGACGTTGTGGTCTGCCTGAATCCGTTGTCCCAGATCTTTTCCATGGCCACGAGATTGGCCTTCGCGATCTGGCCACGAACATAGACGCCCAGTTCGCCGTCCATGGTTTTCCAGACGGTGGCATAATCGGGAAACGCAAATCCCATCCCGTTGATCGACGCCGCGGGTACCAGAGTCGATAGAATGAGACCGGAGAGCGTAAAGAACTCGACCCCGCCGGCCCTCAGTTGCGTCAGCGTGTCGGTGTCCGATCCGAGTTGGCTGTTGGGGAAGACTTGCAGATCGAATCGTCCGCCGGTTTCCTGCTTTATCGCCGCCGCCATCTCGCGGGCGCGAATGTTCATTGGATGGGTATCGGGAAGATTGTTGGCGTACTTGTAGCTCCATTCCGCGGTCTGCCCGCGAGCGATGAAAGGACGACCGACACCCGCGACAGCCGATGCCGTCGCCATCAAAAGCACTTTGCGCCTGGAAAACTTCATGGGAACTCCCCCTATTACAGCCATCAATTATTATACGCCAACGGCTCATGAATTCGACCCCTTCGGCGCGAGATCGGCATGGGCGCTTCATCGGACGCCGCTTTAGCACCGCGGTATCGGAGCGCCCCTCAATCGGGTCCAAAGGTTCGTATCGAGAAGGAAGCATGACATGCAGGCCGGACTGACTGAGCGCCAACGAGAGGTCCGCGAACTTTCGACGCGCGTTTGCGCGCCTTTCGACGAGAGCTACTGGCTCGAAAGAGAGCGAAGCGCGACGTTCCCGGAGGAGTTCTACCGCGCCGTGGCTGATGCCGGCCTGCTGGGTGTCGCCATGCCGGAGGCCTATGGAGGCTCGGGTCTCGGCATTTCGGAAGCTGCGGTGCTGATGCAGACCATCGCGGAATCGGGAGCGTGCATGAGCGGCGCCTCTGCCATTCACATGAACATATTTGGGCTTAATCCCGTCGTCGTGTTCGGCACGGACGAGCAGAAGCGAAGAATGCTGCCGCCGCTGATCCGCGGAGAATGCAAGGCCTGTTTCGCGGTGACCGAACCGGATGCGGGCCTCGAGACCGCGCGGATCCGGACCAAAGCCGAGCGAAACGGCAATGGGTACGTCATCACGGGACAGAAGATTTGGATTTCGACCGCGCAGGTCGCCGGCAAGATGCTCATCCTGGCGAGGACCAAGCCCTACGACCAGGTCGCACGCAAGACGGACGGAATGACTTTGTTCTACACGGATTTGGACCGTTCCCGCGTGGAGGTCCGTGCAATTCCGAAGATGGGCCGCCACGCGGTCGATTCAAACATCCTTTTCATCGACGCCTTACGCGTTGCCGAATCGGACCGTATCGGCGGGGAGGGCGAGGGCTTCCGCGTCATCCTGCACGGCTTAAATCCAGAGCGTATCCTCATTGCCTCGGAAGCCGTCGGTATTGGCTTTGCGGCGATCCGCAGGGCTGCCGCATATGCGAACGAACGCGTCGTCTTCGGGCAGAAGATCGGCCGCAATCAGGGTATCCAGCATCCTCTTGCCAAGTGCTGGATGCAGTTGGAAGCCGCGCGGTTGATGGCGATGCAGGCGGCAGCGCTGTACGACGCCGGCCAGGAGTGCGGCGTTGAAGCGAACGCAGCCAAGTATCTCGCGGCCGAAGCCGCATGCGAAGCCTGCCAGGCGGCAGTCATGACGCACGGCGGAATGGGCTATTCGGCCGAGTATCACGTCGAGCGCTACCTTCGGGAATCCTTCATTCCGCGGCTGGCGCCGGTGAGCCAGCAGATGATCTTGAATTTCGTCGCGGAGAAAGCGCTCGGACTTCCGCGCTCCTACTGATCAGCGCAGCCCGAAATAGGCGCGCTGCAAAGCGTCGTCGTGATGCATCGCGGCAACCGAGCCGGAAAAGCCGATGCGGCCGTGATCGAGCGTATAAACGCGATCGGCGAGGTCGAGGAATTTTACGTTCTGCTCGGCGACCAGCAAGGCAAGATGCTTTTCGCGCAGGCGCATGAGGGTGCGCACGACCTCCTTGACGAGCAGCGGCGACAGTCCCGATGACGGCTCGTCCATCACCAGCAAATGCGGGCGGCCGGCGAGCGCCTTGGCGATTCCCAGCATCTTGCGCTGTCCGCCGGACAGGCTGCCGGCGAGCGACCGGCACCGCTCCGCCAGGATCGGAAATATAGAATAGACCTCTTCGAGGCTCGCGCGCAGTTCGGCCCTAGGGAGCAGTTGCGCGCCGACGCGCAAGTTCTCCTCGATCGTCAAGTCGGGAAAGCCCGATGTATCCGACATGAAAGCGATTCCGCGCTGCACCTTGACGTCGGTACGCAAGCACGTGACGTCGCGCCCATCGAAGACGATGCTGCCGGACCACGGCTCGATCAGGCCCATCACGGTTTTCAGCAGCGTCGTCTTGCCGGCCCCGTTTGCGCCGAGCAGCACTACCGACTCGTTGACGCGCACCTCAAGGTTCACGCCCCAGAGGACCTGGATGCCGCCGTAGCCGCTCGTCAGCCCGGAGATGTCGAGCAAAGGGCGGGCGGAAGGATCAGCCGACGGCATCCTCGCCTCCCAGGAAGACCTCCACGACACGTGGATCTTTGGCAGCTTCCACGAGGACCCCCTCGAATATCTCCTTGCCGGCGTTCATGACGATGATGCGGTCGGTGATCTGATCGATGAATCTCATCAGATGTTCGACGACAAGTAACGCAATTCCTGAGCGGGCCAATTGCTTCAGCTTGTCTCCGATCGCGTCGAGCTCCGAGGGATTCAATCCGGCCGCCAATTCGTCGACTAGCAAAAGCTTCGGCCGCGTTGCGAGCGCGCGGGCCAGGTCCAACATCTTTTGCTGCGTGCTGTTGAGCTGCGCTGCAGGCTTGGATGCGAAGTCGAGGAGGTCGAGGTCACCAAGGAGCCTGTCAACGTCCACGAGCTCAACGCCCGCGCCGGTTTGTCCGCCATAGGCGATCGCGACCTCTACGTTCTCTCGCACCGTGAGCGCAGAGAACGGCCGCGGCACCTGGAAGGTGCGATTGATGCCGAGGTGCACGATGCGATGCGGCGCCATGCCGCCGATCGGCCGGCCCTCGAACCAGATCTCGCCGCCGTCCGGCGCATAGATCCCCGAGACCACGTTGATGCAGGTGGTCTTGCCCGATCCATTCGGCCCGACAAGGCCCAGAACCTCGCCCACGTTCAGCGTGAAGCTCACGCCGTCGAGCGCACGGAAGCCGCCGAACTGCTTGGCCACTTCATCCAGGCGCAACAGGGGCTCACGGGACATCGATGCCCCACTGGCGCAGCAGCGACGCAAGACCGTTCGGGAGGAAGAGGACGAGCAGCATGATCAAAGCGCCGTAGATCAACTGGAAATATTGCGGCGTGGAGATGCCCACGCCGTTATAGATCCCGTACAGGACCGTGACACCCAAAATGGGACCAAGAACGGTGCCGTTGCCGCCGAACAGCGAGAACACGATCGCAAAGATCGTGAATTCACCGCTGAACACCGTCTCCGGATAGAACACCGAGACGTACCAAGCGAAGGCGCCGCCGGCGAGACCTGCGATCAACGCGCTCAGCAGCCACGCGACGATGCGCTCGCGCACCACATTGATGCCGGCCATGGCGGCGCTGATCGAGTCCTCCCGGATGGCCTGCAGTGCCATTCCGAAATGCGAGTTCCGGACGTAGACGATCACTCCGAACGTGGCGGCCAGGATCGCCAATGTCGTGGTATAGGCGAAAGTCGGGTCGAACACGCCGTTGAGGCTCACGCCATAGGGGCCTTTCGTGATCGACTCGAGATTGGGGTTGGACACGACCTGATACACCGCGAGCGCCGCGCCCAGGTTGGCTATGGAGAAATACGCCCCCGACAGCCGGAACAGGGGGCTCAACGTGACCCCGAGCGCCAACGCGGCCAACGCGCCGGCCAGCAGTGCGAGCAACGGATGCGCGTGCAGATGCACGACCGTAAGCGCAAAACCGTAGGCTCCGGCTCCGAAAAACCCGACGTAGCCGAATGGCAGATATCCGGTGAATCCGTAGATCAGGTTCATGCCCTGCGCGAGCATCATGAAGATCATGAAATTGAACAACAGCAGGTGGTTCTCGTACACGGCCGGAAGAACCGCGAAGGCTGCGATCACGGGAAGGACACAGAGGATATGCTTCACCGTCCTAGGCACGCCGCACCTGACGTCCCAACAGTCCGCTCGGCCGCACCAGCAAAATGGCGACGAGGAGAACATAAGGCAGGAGATTGGCCCAGGAGCTGTAGTAGCTCTGCATGAGCATGTAGGAGACGCCGTAGATCAGGCCGCCGAGCACCGTCCCCAGGGGACGACCGAGCGAGCCAATAACGATGACGGCAAAAGACGTCACCGTCACGTCGACGCCCATGGCAGGCGTGATGCTGCCGAGCATGAACGGTGCGAAGACGCCCGAGAGCGCGGCGAGCCCGAGACCGACGCCAAATGCGATCGCCGACACGCGGTGCACGTTGATGCCGGTCGCGAGCGCTTCCTCGCGGTTGACCATGACGGCGCGGGTCAAATAGCCGATGCGGGTGCGATAGAGATACAGGTAGACAAACAGCACGGCGAGCCCGCTCGCGAAACCCGATACGATCCATGCCGCCGGGAAGGTCTGGCCGAAGATCTCGACCGGTCCATTGTCGACGGCGGTCCCGAGAAAGAAACTTTCGACCGACGCCATCGCTTGGCCGAGCTCGCCGCCTGGAATTGAGCGCTCACTCGTGCCGAACGAAATCGTCGCGACCGCTTCGATCACCTGCGACAACCCGAAGAAAAGGATGAAGGAGAGCATCTCCGGATCCTTGCCGCGCAATAGGCGGGGGACCAGCAGGTAATAAAGCGGAATGCCGACGACGGCGAAGATCGCGAAGCTGATGAAGACCGAGGGAACGGGATTGATCGAAAAGAGCGTGAACAGCCAATAGGCGACGAACGCCCCGAGCATGAGAAAATCGCCATGCGCGAGATTGACGATGCGCATGACGCCGAAGACCAAGTTGAGGCCGAGGCCGATGAGGCTGAAGTAGAGGCCGAACAGGAGCCCCGCGAGCAAACTATAAACGAACATGCGGGCGCTCCGTGGCGTTCACTTGAGGAGCGGCCGCGTTTACGTTACGGCCTCGGATAGACGGGCTTGCCAGTCGATACGTTATGCGGCCAGACGGTCACGAATTTGACGTGGTTGGGTCCGTCCGCGATCAATTGCCCGAGCGGCGTGATCTCGCCGACTTGTGCGCCGTTCTGGTCCAGTTCGAATGTGCCGTCGAGCGTCTTCAGTTTGCCCGACAGACTGAAGATAGCTTTCCGCAGTTCGAGCTGATCCAGGCTCTCGGTGACCGAAAGCGCTTTCTCGAGCACGAGACCGGTCGTGTATCCGGCGACAGAGTTGAAGCCGAACTCGACCTGGGTGTTGCCGTACTTCTTTTGCCAGGCGTCGGCATAGTCCTTCAGCGGCATTCCGAAGTTCGCTTCGTATGAGATTTCCGAAGAGGGGACGTAGGTGAAGACGTAGTTCAGGCCTTTCGAGCCGACGTTCTTTTCCAAAAGCTCCGTTTCCAGACCCGGATAGATGCAGAACAAGAATTTGAATTTGATGCCGCTGTCCTGGACGTTGCGCAGGAAGGCGATGTCGTTCGGCGCGTAGCCGAGATGGATCACGGCATCCGGATTGCTCGCCCGGATGTTGTTCAACAATACCGTATAGTTCGACGTCTCGGTCGGTATTCCCTGGTCGTAGACGATATCGACTCCGGCGTTCGCATCCTTGATGAATTTCCGCACGGCATTGGCTTGCGTGCCGGTGAAATCGTTGGTCGCGTAGAGAATGGCAACGCGTTTGATGCCGAGTTTAGGGCCATCTTGCGTGAGGAAATCGGCAAGCGGTTTTGGCCAGATGCTCGAGACCGGATCGGAGATCAGCGCGATGTAGGGATTGTCCGGCGTGAAAAAGTTCGCGCCCGTTCCGGTCTGATCGATCAGCAGCATCTTGTGATCGCGCGCAATTGGGACCGCTACCGAGGTAAGAACCGAGCCGGAATCGGCGATCAAGACATCGACTTTGTCCTGCGTAATGAGCTGATTGTACAGCGTGGCGGCCGTAGCCGTGTTGCTCTGGTCGTCGTAAGCGACGAGTTTCAATGGGATTTTCTTGTTGAATGCTTTGACGAATACGCCGCCTTCCGCGTTCTTCTGATCGATCCAGAGTTTGAGGCCGTAATGCACGGGCATGGAGATGCTCGCGTAGCGTCCAGCGGACGCATACAGGGTACCCAACTTGATTTCTGCCGGAGCGTCGGCTGCGAAGACAGGGCCGGCGATGATGCTGGCAGCAAGCAGCCCGCCACAAAAAGCGTTGCGGAGCATGGGCGTTCCTCCTCATTTGGTGATTTTGGCGTCAGCCTAGATGAACCGGTTCGGCTTCGCAACGTGAGACGGCTGCGTGAGATTGTCCGTCGTCAAGTCCCTTTGACCTTGCTGCTTGGTTGATGGACGATGCGCACAGTGCAGATCGGTCAGGCGCAATGAATGGACATCGGCGCGCTTTTCGCATCGGGACGGGGGCCGGGTTTTCTTCGGACCGGCTCAGCCCGGCCGTGGACCTGGCCCAGCGCGGCGGACTCGATGTGCTCGTGCTCGAATGCCTCGGAGAGCGGACGGTCGCGTTCGCACATCGGGATCGAATGCTCGATCCGCGCAAAGGTTACGACGCTCATCTCGATCGGCGCATGCGTGCGCTCTTGCCCGTGTGCAAAAGCGCGGGCGTGACGATTATCACGAATATGGGTGCGGCCAATCCGCGCGCCGCCGCTGAACGCACGCTGACCATCGCCCGCGAGTTAGGATTTTCAGGTCTGAGGATCGCCTGCATCGAGGGGGACGACGTCAGCGCGCAAATCGCGCCTGATCATCCATTGCTGGGCGAGCCGGGGACTTTGGCTGACGTCGGCAGGCCGATCGTCGGCATGAATGCCTATCTCGGCATCGACAGTGTCCTGCCCGCGCTGCGAGAAAAGCCCGACGTCGTCATTGGCGGCCGATTCGCGGACCCCTCGATGTATCTGGCCCCGTTGGTCCATCATTTCGGGTGGCGTCACGACGACTACGACCTGCTCGGCGCCGGCACCTTGGTGGGGCATCTGCTCGAATGCGGTATGCAGGTGACCGGTGGCTACTTTGCGGATCCCGGAATCAAGGACGTTCCCGATGTGGCGCACTGCGGTTATCCGATCGCGGAAGTGGCAAGCGATGGCAGTGCGGTCATCACCAAGCTGGACGGGACCGGCGGGTGTGTCACCACGGCGACGGTGAAGGAGCAGCTTCTGTATGAGGTTCACGATCCGGCATCCTACCTGACGCCCGACGTGACCGCCGACTTCAGCAAGGTCGCGATCGGACAGGTGGGCGCGAATAAAGTGGCAGTATCGAATGCGCGCGGACACGAACGGCCGCGCGAGTTGAAAGTGACGGTGGGCTTCGACGGCGGTTTCCTGGCCGAGGCCGGTGTCAGCTACGCGGGGCCGGGCGCGACAGGCCGGGCGCGGCTTGCAGTTGCCGTCCTTTCGGCGCGCTTCGACGAGATCGGGATCAAGTCGGCGCGCCGCATCGATGTGATCGGCGTGGACTCGTTGTTCGCGACGGCAGGTGTCGCCGCAGAAGAAAGCCGTGACGTGCGGGTCCGCGTGGTCCTGCGGACGACGGATCGGAACGAGGCAGAGCTCATGTTGTGGGAGGTAGAATCGCTCCTGTGCTGCGGTCCCGCCGGCGGAGGCGGCTACAGGGGACGGATCACGCCCGCGGTGGTCACGAAATCGGTGCTGATCGACCGTGGCCTTGTCCGCCCGCGCACCGAGATGCATGTCGCATGAGCGCGCGTGCCCAGAGCGGCCGACGGATCGTTCGCGACATTGCACATGCGCGATCCGGCGACAAAGGCGACACCTCGAACGTCAACGTCTGGGTCTACGATCCCGCCGATTTCGCGCTCTTGAAGGAGACGCTCACGGCCGAGCGCGTCAAGCGGGAATTGGGTGCGCTCGTGCGCGGGGACGTGCGGCGCTACGTGATCGAGCACTTGCATGGTTTGAACTTCGTCATGGAGCATGCGCTCGAAGGCGGCGTCAACGCGTCGCTGAATTTGGACTCGCACGGGAAAAGTTGGAGTTATTTGATACTGCAGATGCCCCTTGCTGGAAGGTCATCAAAAGCGCCACCTCGCGCATAGGACTCTTCAAGCGTCGGCCTGCGAACTCCCGCCGAGTTTCCGATGATCCTGCTGGTGGGGCCGACCGGGCTCTTCGACAGCCCATTTCTGAAGCAATGACCGTTTAGAAGCGTCATACGACGCTTCGACAAGTCATTCGGCGCTAGGTCCGCCCGCTACCAGCAGCCGCGCCGCCGTCTGTAAGCGAGGCACCATTCACGGAGATGCTCGTCAGCCGTTAAGGGCGGCTACGGCAACGCTTGTTGCGAGCCGTCAATCACGACAAAATGGCTGCACGGGATTCTGACGGGGGGAGACTTGACGCCGACATCCATTGAGGTCGCAAAGCACACGCTGGTTTCGGCGGGCAGCATCCTCGCGATTGGAACACTGACGGGATTTGTCGCTCAGAAGATCAAGGTTCCTGACGTTGCTCTGTTTTTGCTGATCGGCATGCTGATCGGCCCGGACGTGCTGGGCCTGATTGACATCAAAGCCACATCTGCCTTGAACCAAATCATTCTGCTATTTGGCGCCAGCTACATCTTGTTCGATGGAGGTGCGTCGCTCCGTCTCGAGGTTTTGAAACAGGTCTGGGTCACAATTGTAATTATCGCTACGGTGGGCGTCCTTATCACCGCATTGATTACGGGCCTTGCTGCTTATTACGTGTTCGGCATTCCCTTCATTGTAGCGCTGCTGCTCGGATCAACGCTTGCCTCTACCGATCCCGGCACTCTCGTCCCTATTTTTCGGCAGGTGAGAATACGAGACCGGGTCGCTCAAACAGTGATGAGCGAATCGGCATTCAACGACGCGATGGGCGCTATCGTGACTTTCGGCGTCCTCGCCGTGGCCATGGGCACCGGCGGGTTTTCGTTGGCGGATTCCGCGCTCGAGTTTCTCAAGCAGACCGTCGTGGGGCTGCTGGCAGGCGCCGTGCTTGGATATTTGGCGGCATTGCTGATCGCGCACGAGAGGTGGGCGTTTCTTAAAGAGTACGCCCCCATTGTCAGCATAGTAGCCGTGCTCGCCGCATATTTTGCCGCCGATGGCCTGCAGGCCAGCGGTTTCATGGCCGTATTCGTGTTCGGAATCTTCATCGGCAACAAGGATTCATTCGGGTTCAGCATGGGCCCGACCGAGCAAAAACGACTGGACGAGTTTGTCTCGACGACCGCCTTCATGATGCGCCTTTTCATCTTCATCTTGCTCGGAGCGCAGGTTGATTTCGGCTTAATGAGAGAAAACTTGTTCGGCGGGATCATTGTCATCGTGCTTTTCATGTTGATCGCTCGCCCGGTGACGGTCTTCTTGTGCGCGCTGCCGGACCGGCGCGCAAAGTGGAGCTTCAACGAAATGTTGTTTATGTGCTGGACCCGGGAGACCGGCGCTATTCCGGCAGCCCTCGCCGGCCTCTTGGTCGGTATAGATGCCCCGGGTGCGCGGCTGATCGCGTCTGTCACATTCATAGCGATCTTAATGACGATCTTGATTCAGGCCCCTACGACTAAGTGGCTTGGACAGAGGCTAGGACTTTTGGAATCGCTTGGCCATTGAACAGTCCCCAGACGGCGACAGGACGCCGCATCAACTCATCGTCGATCCCGTTATACAGCGACCGCGGCATCTGCTATGACGCCCGGTCACCTATCGCTATCCAGCCGCCCAATGCGATCCGGCACACAAGCCTTCCCGACGTTGAAAGCCTTTATCGCATATCATGAAGTTTTCCGGTGAACTCGCGGTCGCTGCGCCTCTTTCCGAGGTGTTCGACCGCATTCGCGACGCGCGGATTTTTGCGTCCTGCATCAATGGCGTCAGCAATCTCGAGGAGATCGGACCGGACAAGTATTCGGCTCTGTTCGAGACCAAAGTCGCGTTCATGAAATTCAAATTTCAGGTCGAGGTGGAGATGACCAAAGCCGAACGGCCGAATCTCATCGAAGGAAAGATCGAGGGCAAGCCGCTCGGTATCGTGGGACGGTTGAACGCGACCTCGTCGACGACCCTCGCCGAGCGCGGCAACGAGACGGTGATATCCTACGACGTTGAAGCGAATTTGACCGGGAAGCTTGGCAGCCTCGGACGGCCGGTCCTCAACGCCAAGGCGAAGGAAATGGAAAAGCAGTTCATGGCCAATCTGCAGGCCTCTTTTGCAACCGACGGGAAGGGGGGGGCGGCATGATCGGTTTCGATTGGGCCGAGCCGGAGAGTCTGCCGGAGGCGCTCGCGTTGTTGGGCGAGGGCGATCCGAGCGTACGTCCGATCGCCGGCGGTACGGCGCTGATGCTGATGATGAAGGCCGGCGTGTTCCAGCCGAGCAGACTCGTCAGTCTGCATCGTCTCGGCTCGGAACTGTGCGGAATCCAAGAGAACGCGCTCGGTGAGCTTGAGATCGGCGCGATGACGACGCTGACTGAACTGCAGCATGCACCGGCGATCGCGAAGTCGTTCCGCGTCGTGCGGCAAGCGCTCGTGCGGTTGTCGAATCCGCGCGTCCGAAACGTGGCGCGTGTCGGCGGCGCGCTCGCGCATGGCGACCCGCACATGGACCTGCCGCCGCTGCTAGCGATGCTCGGCGCGCGCGCCGTGATCCGCGGACTAAAGACGATGCGCGAAATCGCGGTCGAGGATCTCTACACCGGGTACTACGAAACGGTGCTGGAGCCAGGCGAACTCATCACCAAGGTGACTGTACCGCCTTTGTCAGGCCGCAAGGCAGCATACGCGAAAGTCACGGCGCGGGCGGTCGAAGACTGGCCAGCGCTGGGCGTGGCGCTCTCATTTGCGATGGACGGTGACGCGGTGAAAGAGGCGAAGGTCGTGATCAGCGCCGCGACGGAAAAAGTCACGCGGCTGCCCGAGACCGAGAAGGCCCTGGCCGGCAAGCCCGCCGATGCCGAGGCGCTGAAGTCCGCTGGCGAGGTCGCAGCCGGAGAAGCGTCGCTGCTGAGCGATGCGCAGGGCTCCGCCGCGTACAAGCGCGAACTCCTGCGCGTCTACATCGGACGCGCCGTCCGTCAGGCGCTGTCGAACAGTCATCATTGAGGTCATCATGACCCAAGTCGGTCGAGCGATGCCACGGCTGGAGGCCCGCGCGAAGGTCAGCGGGAAGGCCGAATACACGCATAATCTCCGTCTGCCCGGGATGCTCACCTGCAAGATCTTCCGCAGCACGGTGCCGCACGGAAAACTGCTGTCGGTCGACACCGCGGCGGCGTCCGCGCTTGCCGGCGTGCACCGGGTGATCACGGCGAATGACATTCTGCAAATCGTGCCGGAGCCCTATTACGGTCCGGCCTTTCACGATCAGCCCATCCTCGCCGTCGACAAGGTGCGCTACGTCGGCGAACCAGTCGCCGCGGTGCTTGCGGACGATCCCCATATCGCCGAACAGGCGGTGCAGCTCATCTCGGCCACCTACGAGGAACTTCCGGCCGTCTACGATGAGACGGAAGCGCTCAAGACCGACGTGTACGTGCACGAGACGCTCAAACCGGCCGGCACCTTCGCCGACCTGAAACATCTCGCCGGCATGAAGAACACGAACGTCGCGCTCGAATTCCATCTGCGCCACGGCGATCCCGATACGGCGATGGCGTCGGCGGATGTGGTGCTCGAACACACCTTCAAGACGCAGCAATGCCTGCATGTGCCGTTCGAGCCGTCCGTCTCGGTCGCAGAGCCGACCGATGCGGGCCTCACCATTCACACCTCGACACAGACGCCGTCCTTCGTGCGGATGGAGATCGCGCGGCTGCTCGGCTGGCCGGACAATCGGGTGCGCGTCAAGGTGCCGCTGCTCGGCGGCGGGTTCGGCGCCAAGGTCTACGTGAAGATGGAGGCGCTCGCGGCCGTATGCGCCGTGCTCGTGCGTCGTCCCGTCAAGGTCGCCTTGACGATGGAAGAACAGTTCTACCTCATCACGAAGCACCCGACGACGTTCCACATCAGGAGCGGCGTGAGCAAAGACGGCAAGATCCTCGCGCGCGAGTGCAACGTCATGTGGAACGGCGGCGCCTATGCCGACATCGGCCCGCGCGTCACGCAGAAGTCCGGCTTCACGGCGCCGGGCCCGTACGACATCGAAAACGTCAAGATCGACTCCTTCGAACTTTACACGAACCGCACGCCGGCAGGTGCCTTGCGCGGATTTGGTATTCCGCAACTCGTCTGGGCATACGAGTGCCACACCGATCTGATCGCGCGCGAACTGGGCATCGACCCCGTCGAATTCCGGCGCAAAAACGTTCTGCGCGAAGGCCGCCAGCAGGCGACCGGCACCCCCATGCACGACGCCGCGATCGAGGTCGTGCTGGAGACCTTGGCGATGCGCATGAACTGGGCGGCGCCGTTCGACCGCGGTACGGGCCCGGTGAAGCGCGGCCGCGGCATCGCAATCGGCTTCAAGGCGTCGATTTCGCCAACGACATCCGTAGCGATCGTCAACGTCAGCGCCGACGGTACCGCCAGCCTGCAGATGAGCACCGTCGACATGGGGCAGGGCTCCGACACGGCCATGGCGCAGATCGTGGCTGACGTGCTGGCGATGAATGCGGAATCCGTGCGCGTTGTGCATCCCGACACCGACGTGACGCCCTACGACATGGGCACGCTCGGCTCGCGCTCGATGTTCCACATGGGTAATGCCGTGCGGCTCGCGGCCGAAGATGCGCGTAGCAAATTGCAGGCGCTCGCGCGCGAGGTCGATCTGCCGGAAGGCAGCAACGTCCCCTATCAGGAATTATTCGTGCGCCGTTACGGCATGAAGGCCGGCAACGTCGTTGGCGTCGGTTCATACATTCCGTCGTACACACCGCCCGACAAGAGCAATGGCCAGTCGTCGAACGTCACACCGTTCTGGATGATCGGCGGCACCGGCGTTGAGGTCGAGGTCGACACCGAGACCGGCCACGTGAAGGTGACCAAGCTCGTCAACATCATCGACGGCGGCAAGCCCGTCAATCCGTCCATCGCGCGAACGCAGATTTCCGGCGCGACGGTGATGCAGCTCGGCTTCACCAGCCTCGAGAAGATGAACCTCGACGGCGGCCAGGTCACGAACGCGTCGCTCGCCGATTATAAGGTGCCGGGCATTTACGACATCCCGCCGATGGACGTCGACATGGTCGACGCGGAGCAGACGAACGGACCGTTCGGAGCAAAGGGCATCGGTGAATCCGGTACGTTCGGAGTCTCACCGGCGATCGCAAACGCGATTCATGACGCGGTCGGCGTGCGCATCTGGGAATTGCCTTTGACGCCGGAAGTCGTCTTGCGAGCGATCCGGACGGCGGAAGGCCGGCCGCTCGCAGCGGCGGAATAAAAGGAATTTGAAAAGGTAGATCGCAATGCCGTCTAAGATGATCAATTTCACGCTGAATGGCCGGCCGGTTTCGACCGAGGTCCAGACGCACCACAACCTTGTGGAACTGCTGCAGCGCTTCGGGCTGTTCGGCGCACGCGAGAGCTGCGGGCAGGGGCTATGCGGCTGCTGCACGGTGCACGTCAACGGCATGGCCGTCTCTGGCTGCCTTTACCTCGCGGTCATGGCCGACAACAAATCGATCACGACGGTCGAGAGCCTCGACGCCGACGGGCACCTCACGCCACTGCAACAGGCCTTCATCGACAACGGCGCGTTCCAGTGCGGCTTCTGCACGTCGGGATTCATTATGATGGCGAAGGAACTGCTGGCCAAAAATCCGAAGCCGACGGAAGAAGAGATCAAGGACCATCTAATTGGCAATCTGTGCCGGTGCGGCACGTATCCGGAAGTGGTGCAGGCGATCAAGCAGGCTGCCGCGCAGATGATGTAGGGAGTTGCGCCGAGTGCTAGCGTAAGAGTGTGTTGGTCTCGACTCTGGAGAGACGCCGAACCATTCATATTGCGGTGAGTCATGCTGTCAGCCGAATCGAAACCGGACGAAACCTTCGCCGAAATTCGAACCGCGGTGCGTGCGCTCTGCGAACGCTTCCCGGGCGAATACTGGCGCGCGTTGGATCGTGACCGGGCTTATCCTTCCGAGTTCGTGCAGGCGCTGACCTCGGCCGGCTTTCTCGCCGCCCTGATTCCGGAGGAGTACGGCGGCAGCGGCTTGCCGATGAGCGCCGCCGCCGCGATCATGGAAGAGATCCACTCGTCCGGCTGCAACGGCGCGGCCTGTCATGCCCAGATGTACACGATGGGCACCCTGCTGCGGCACGGCAGCCCGGCGCACAGGCAGCAATACCTTCCGCAGATCGCGAGCGGCAAGCTACGCCTGCAGGCGTTCGGCGTGACGGAGCCGACCTCAGGCACGGACACTTTGAGTCTGCGCACGATGGCCTTGCGCGACGGCGATCATTACGTCGTCAACGGGCAGAAGATCTGGACGTCGCGCATCGAGCACTCCGACCTGATGCTGCTGCTCGCGCGCACGACCCCGCGCGATAAAATAAAGAAGCGAACCGACGGGCTCTCGGTGCTGATCGTGGACCTGCGCCAGGCGCGCGATCACGGCCTGACGATCCGGCCGATCCGTACGATGATGAACCACGCGACGACCGAGGTCTTCTTCGACAATATGCGGGTTCCGGCCGAGAACCTGATCGGCGACGAGGGCAAGGGGTTCCGTTACATCCTGTCAGGCATGAACGCCGAGCGAATCCTCATCGCGTCCGAATGCGTCGGCGACGCGAAATGGTTCATCCGCCGGGCCACGGATTATGCCAAGCAGCGCGTCCTGTTCGGCCGCACGATCGGTCAGAACCAGGGCGTGCAGTTTCCGATCTCCAAGGCCTACGCGCAGATGCGCGCGGCCGAGTTGATGGTGCATCAGGCGGCGGGGCTGTACGAAGCCGGCCAGGATTGCGGAGCCGAGGCGAACATGGCCAAATTTCTGGCGGCGGATGCGTCCTGGGCGGCCGCCGACATGTGCGTGCAGACGCACGGCGGCTTCGGCTTCGCGGAAGAGTTCGACATCGAACGCAAGTTCCGCGAGACGAGGCTCTATCAGGTGGCGCCGATCTCGACGAACCTGATCCTCTCATATCTCGCCGAGCATGTGCTCGGGCTGCCGCGCTCATACTGAGCGTCGTGCAACGAGCGCCGTGAAGCTCTAGCTGAACAGAAGCGAACCAGCGTCCGATATTCGGATCGAGGCGTTTGGCTTTCGCAATGTCGGCTTCGCCGCCGGCGTGATCGCCGGTCCGGATCCTGTCCAGCCCACGGTATAAATACGCATCGGCGTTCATCGGATTGAGCGCGAAGGCTTGGCCGTAGTCGGCAATCGCCTTCGGATAATCGTCCAGATTTTCGTAGGCGAGCGTGCGGTTGTATTACGCAATCAATAAATTGTGCTGCGTCTCCGCTCCGGAATCGATCAACGCCGAGCCGTGCTGAACTTGCTGCTTCCACTCGACATCGGGGTTACCGGTGCGCCCTTCCCACTTTGAAGAGAGCTGAGCACATAAAGGCAGCGGAACAGCCGCAATCGCGATCATAAAACCCTTGCCGAAAACAATGTTCCGCGTCGCTCAGCCCGTCGAAACGTTAAGAGCCGGTGCTTCTTGCGTTGCCGGCAGTGCACGCACCTCCTCTGCGACAGCGCCGTTGAGAATTTCCTCGAGACGGTTGAGTGCGCGGGCGACTGTGGCGCCGTTCATCACGCGATGATCGTAGATGATGCGTACGCTCACGTTCCCCTCGGCGTCGATCACGCCGTAGTTCAACAGCGTCGTGACCGGCATCAGCGGATGCAGCGATTCCACTTTCAGCGCCGAATAAACGGAAAAACCGAACGTTCCGAAAAACCGCGCGCGGTAACGGCTGATATTCAGCCCCAGCCACCACGCGAGCCGGCGTACGGGCCAGGGCAGGGCGGCTATACGCAATGCGCGGCCGACCTCCGAGATTTCGTCGACCGGAAGCGTGATGCCTTTTTCGAGCATTTCGCCCAGGTCTTCGATCGTACGCGCTGCCGGATTGAGGATCACCTGCGTGAAGATTCCGAGCTCGCCTTTGTACTCGCGCTCGATCACCACGCTCGCGATGCTTGATCGGTATTCGAAAATGTGCGGCAGCGGCAGCTTCACGTAGACCCGACGCAACTCGGGGAAGTCGCGCGCCAGCAGGGCATAGGCCTTCACGAAAATCGCCGTCCAGCGCGGGTTTTTGCCGCACGCCGCGCGTGCTTGCGCAAGGGGCGCGATACACATGCGCTTCTGCACCGGCACGGTCGGAATACCGCGTGAAAAGTGCAGCACATCCAGCACGAGGCGTTTGGCCGGAGATAACCTGATCGCTCGCCCACGCATGACTCGCCTGTCCCAGACCGTCAGATGACCCAAGGCACCAGACGCTTGGTCTGCCGCATGTAGACGCGATACTCGTCGCCGAAACTCTCGATCATCATCGCCTCTTCGCGACGGAATCGGAAAATATAAAGAATGAACGCTCCGACCAGGCCTGCGCCGCCGCCGATCCAGTTCGGCAGCAGCAGAAATTGTGCAAGGCCCAGCAGAAAAAACGACGAATACATCGGATGGCGCACGAAACGGTAGACTCCCGTCTGCACCAGCCGGTGATGGCTGCGCATTTCCAGGCTGATCGACCAGTTGCGGCCAAGCTCCGCATGGCTGCGCAAAAACACCCATAGAGCCGCGCCTAGACACACGATTCCGAGCCACGCCAGTGCGGGTGAAAACGGCCGCTCAGCCGCCGCGGGAAATCCGGTTGCGACATATACCGCCGGAACGAACAGCAGGCCGACAAAGCCGATCAGGAGAATGGCGCGTTCGCGCAGATCGCGAAGCGACTTACGGACAGCGGTACGCTTCGCCTTACGCTCATACGGAAACCGGATCACGTACCAAGCAACAAGGCCAAGTACCCAGATAATTTCGGCGCCGGTCTTCGACATAGCAGTAATTGCCTTTCAACGACTATCTCAGAACGACACTAGTGCGGCAACACTTGACGAACTTCGCGTCGACGTGAAATCTTTTCGGATAACGGGATGGCGCTGGGGTAGTGTCATGTGGCGTGTTTTCGGAGCGTTTTCGCTCGCGCTTGCGCTCGTTGCAATCACAGTTTCGTATTCTTTCGCAGGCGAGAGGGTGCCTTTCGCGGGCGCTTATTCGCCCGGTACGATCGTCGTGAAAACGAGCGAGCGTCGCCTCTATTACGTTGTCGGGGAAGGCCAGGCGATACGGTACCCCGTTGGGGTCGGAAAGGCCGGCAAGGCATGGGCTGGCACGGCCTACATCGAAGGGAAGCACATCCGCCCCGCGTGGTCGCCGCCCGACGATATCCGCCAGGACAAACCGAACATGCCCGCGGTCATTCCGGGCGGGAGCTCGCGCAACCCAATGGGCGCCGCTGCTCTGACGCTCGACCACGGTCAGTACGCCATCCATGGCACAAATTCGCCAGGATCGATCGGTCACTTCGTCTCATACGGATGCATCCGTATGTACAATGCCGACATCATCGACCTCTATGATCGCGTCTCGGTCGGTACCAACGTCGTCGTCCTCCATTGAATCCTCTTTCAATAGGCCTGCTCCCATGAGATTCACTCGTATTGCTGCCTGCTCTATCCTTTTTGCTACGCTTACTGCCGCGTCCCCGGCTTTCGCATGGTGGCAGTTCGTGTCCTTGGGCCCGAACGGATTGCGGCAAATCCACAGCCCGTTCAAAGACGAGGCGTCCTGTCAGGCCGCGCTGAAGAAGGTCGCAGAGCGGATGAAGAAGCAGTTTCCCGACCAATTTCCGCTCGTCGGGACCTGTGAGGAATACCGCCGCGGCGACAAATAGCGTTTCGAATACGTTTCAAACGCTTAGCATTAAGCTTTCACGTGCCGATTGGGTGTCCGTTGAGCTGGCGATGGGCGTTTCGATAGTTATTCGCTGTGGCTTTTTTGCACTAGTTTAGCCCCCCCGAGGACAGCAATATCCGTGCGTTGAGACTCACTATCCCCTGGGGTGGCATTATGAAAAAAGTGCTCGTAATCCTGTGCTCGGTTATCGTTTCTGCAAGTCTTGCTGGCTGCGTTGCCGGCAAGGCGCCCTGGATCGGAAAGGGCAAGGCGCCCGCTCCGGTCGTGACAAAGGGCTAAGACTGGGCTGGAATTAAGGGCGCGGCCGGTTGGCCGCGCCCTTGGTTCTTCCGGTTGAGTTCTGACGTGCGCCGATGCTGTGCGCCGTCCGGTTTGGAAACAGTTGCAAGTAGGGTGGCTCGTCCATGCTCCGTTTCCTATCCCGTGCGTTGTTCGGCGTTGGTCTGGTCGCGGCTGCCGCATGGTTGCTGCCGGTGCAGTCGGCCTCGGCCGTCGAGCAAGCGAAACACGCGACGCTCGCGACCGCTGGTAAGAAGTATTTTGTCGAATTCCGCGGCCGCGCTGCGGCAAGCTATGGCCATCTCTATGTGATGTATGGCCAGGTGAACGATCGCGGTGAGGTCATCAGAAGCCAGATCGTGGGCCTCTACCCGGCTGGCGACAAGCAGGACTGCGAGAATTGCAGTCTCGCTAACTGGACGATCGGCCACGTCATCTTCGTCCCATCTGGCACGAGTGCATCCGACGGCGATCTGGAAGAGAAATACGTCACCGCGCGTTACCGCGTGATGCTCGACAAGGCGCGGTACCAGAAGGTGGTCGCCTATATCGAGAAGTTTAAGGCTGACCCGCCGCTCTGGAATGCGCTGTGGCGCAATTGCGTGTCGTTCGGCCGCGACATCGCCAACGTGCTTGATCTCAAGACACCGGTGTTCATCTGGCTGGAGCCGGAAGACTTCGTGAACCAGTTGCGCGAGCTCAACAGCAAGGAGAGTCCGCAAGCGCCGCTGAAGGATGCGGACAATGCGATCGGCACGCCGGCGAGCACGGCGGTTGCGCATCACGCGCCGGCGCATCAACCGAAGCAGACGGCTTCCGCGGGCGCGGGCGCGGCCGCGACCAATCAATCGGCGCCTCGATGATTTGGCAAACGAGCACGCGGTGGCGTGCTCGATTGCTTTTCGGATGGTTGTCGAAATCGGATTAGGTGCGCGCTCAGCACTGCCGTAATTGTGCTTGCCGATGCATCTGTCATCAGCTATCCCGATTCCAGCCAAGTCATCGGTGTTAACTCATTTTTCACCAAGCTGGCGGGCCGGGGTTCATGTTTGGGCCGTAACGCGTTAAGGTTACGACCTTGCGACGGGGGATATTCGCGCATGCGGGTGGGGGGCGTCGTTGCGATGCGCTTCGGCACTTTTGCGGCGCTTGCAGCCGGCTCCCTTGTGCTAGCCAATTGCTCCGGCGGCATGTCCGGCATCGATCCGCGATATGGAGTTTCCGCGAGCCCGCGTGTGGTCGAGGACGGGCAACCGGTGCCGAAAGGTGGCGGTGTCTATAGTGTCGGCAAACCGTACGTGGTCGCTGGGCGCGTCTACGTTCCGGAAGCCGACCCCAATTACACCGCAGTAGGCTTGGCATCCTGGTACGGCTCGGATTTCCACGGGCGCTACACCGCCAACGGGGAAGTCTTCGACAAGGAATCGATTTCCGCCGCGCATCCGACGTTGCCGCTGCCGTCCTATGTGCGTGTGACCAATCTCGCGAATCACAAATCCATCATCGTGCGCGTGAACGACCGCGGCCCTTATGCGCATAACCGCTTGATCGACGTGTCGGTGAAAACGGCACAGTTGCTCGGCTTCTACGGTCACGGCGTGGCCAAGGTGAAAGTCGACTATGTCAGCCAGGCGCCGCTCGCCGGCTCTGATGACCGCAAGCTGATGGCGACATTGCGCGAGGGCAGCCCGGCCGAAGCACCGGTGCTGGTTGCCTCCGCCAAGCCGTTTGCGCCCGCTTATTTCGACCGCCGTCGTTTCGCCAATGTTGCGCCGATCCCGCCTGACCGGCCGTACCGGCTGGGGGAGGGCGAGGCGGAAGAAGCGCCTGGCCCGGGCTCCGTCGAGGTGGCGAATGCCTTGCCGCCGGCGCAACCAGATTCCGCTCCTGCAACCTTTGCACCGCTTTCTGCCTTTTCGTCGGGGACTTCCGAGGCCTCGGCTCCGGCCGGTTTTATGTTCGGCCGCGGCCTTTACTGAGCCGCATTATCGAGCCACTAAATGCCGGTCCGGGACCCATTGAGGCTCGTACTGAGCGGACGTGTTATGGCTCGCTTACGTAGTTTTGTGTCGTTCGTCCTGATCGGTGCGCTGGCGCTGGCGCCGGCCGCCGTCGCGCAGAAAAAGGACACGCCGCGTAAGGACGAGCCGCAGATCAACGCGCCGCACGCGATCCTGATCGATGCCGAAAACCGTGGCGTGCTCTATCAGCGTGATCCCGACAAGCTCGTTTTTCCGGCGAGCCTCGCCAAGCTGATGACGGCCGAATACGTCTTCCATCAGTTGAAGGAAGGCAAGATCAAGCCCACCGACGAATACACGGTGAGCGAATATGCGTGGCGCACGGGTGGAGCTCCGTCGCACAGCTCCACTATGTATGCCGCGATTCATAGCAAAGTGCCGGTCGCGGATCTCTTGCGCGGCATGATCGTGCAGTCAGGCAATGACGCCTGCATCGTACTGGCGGAAGGTTTGGCGGGCAGCGAATCCGCGTTCGCCGAGAAGCTGACCGAACGTGCCCGCGAGATCGGGCTGGAGAAATCCGTCTTCGCCAATTCGAACGGACTTCCAAATCCGGATACGCACGTCACGACGCGCGAGCTCGCGATGCTCGCCCAGCACATCATCCTCGAATATCCCGACCTCTACACAATTTTCGGCGAACGGGAATACACCTGGAACAAGATCCGCCAGTTCAACCGCAATCCGCTTCTAACCATGAGCATCGGCGCGGACGGACTAAAGACAGGGTTCACGCAGGAGGCCGGCTACGGTCTGGTCGGCTCGGCCGTGCAGAACGGGCTGCGGCTAATCGTGGTCGTGAACGGCGCGAAGAACGCAAAGGAGCGCGGCGACGACGCAAAGAAGCTTCTGGAATGGGGCTTCCGCAGCTTTGAGCAGCGCGTCTTGTTCGCCGCCGGGACGACGGTCGGAAGCGCCAAGGTTTACGGCGGCGCTGACAGCAAAGTTGGACTGATCGCGGATCGCCAAGTCCGCGTTATGATGCCGAAGGCTGGCAGCGACCGACTGATCGCCCGCATCGTCTATACCGGGCCAGTTCCGGCACCTGTGAAGAAGGGCCAAGAGATCGGCGCCATCAAAGTGTGGCGCGGCGACAGCCTCATTCTGACGCAGCCGCTCCAGGCTACCGACGACGTCGGCAAAGGGACGCTGACCCAGCGCGCTTTCGACGCTGTGACCGAAATGGTCATCGCCCTGTTCCGCGCGGGTGCCGAGCGGATATAACGGTCTCCGCCGATCCTCAATGGCCGCTGGCCTGCTTCGGTCGGCGGGAGACCTGATGCGCGGCAAATTCATCACGTTCGAAGGCGGGGAAGGCTCGGGCAAGTCGACCCATGCGGCACGGCTTGCCGAACGGCTGCACGCCGTCGGTATCGATGTCCTGCTCACGCGCGAGCCGGGCGGGTCGCCGGGAGCCGAAATCATCCGCCATGTGATCCTGTCCGGATTGGCAAAGCCGCTCGGTGCCGAGACCGAGGCGATCCTGTTCGCTGCAGCGCGCGACGACCACGTGCGCACGACCATTCTGCCTGCACTCGAAGCGGGCCGCTGGGTGATCTGTGACCGCTTCATCGATTCGACACGCGTCTATCAGGGCGTGCTCGGCAACGTCGATCCTCGATTGATCCGGCGGCTCGAGCACATCACGGTCGGAAAAGAGGCGCGGCCCGATCTCACCATCCTGCTCGACGTGCCGGCCACCGTTGGGCTCGCGCGTGCCCAGAATCGTCGCGCGGGCGGCAATGCCGATCGGTTCGAGTCCGAAACGCCGGAATTTCACGAGACCCTGCGCAACGCTTATCGCGCGCTCGCCGCGCGCGAACCGCTACGTATCGTGCTGATCGACGGGCGTGCACCGCGGGACGTCGTCGCCGACAAAATCTGGAACTTGGCGGAGGAGCGGCTGCTCGCGCCGGCCAGGTCTGCGAAAGAAACGGTGCCGTGAGTGAGGAGATTTCCCCGCGGACGACGAACGTCCTGTTCGGCCACGCGGCGGCGGAGCAGGCGCTGCTGGGTGCCTACAAGAACGGCCGCATCGCGCATGCCTGGTTAATCGGCGGCCCGCCGGGCATCGGCAAGGCGACCTTGTCGTACCGCTTCGCCCGCTTCGTGCTGGCACATCGCGATCCAGCCACCCCCGATGTGCAAAACGCGAACTCGCTCGCCGTCGATGCGAACCATCCGGTCGCGCGCCGGATGGCCGCGCAAGGGCAGCCGGATTTCTTCGTGCTCGAACGCGTCGTCAACGAGCAGACAGGAAAGCTGTACACGCAAATCCGCGTCGAGGACGTGCGCAAGCTCGTCGCATTTTTTGGCGCGACCGCGCGTGAAGGCGGCTGGCGCGTAGCGATCGTCGATGCTGTCGACGATCTCGCGCGCGAAGGCGCCAACGCGCTGCTGAAGGTGCTGGAAGAGCCGCCGCAGCGCGCGCTGCTGCTGCTGGTCAGTCATTCGCCGGGGCGCGAATTGCCGACCATCCGTTCGCGCTGCCGGCGACTGTTGCTGCGCCCGCTGCAGGAAGGGGATGTACGCAGCGCGCTTGCGCTCGCGACCGAGCGCGACGCGGACGATACCGAACTCGCGCAGGCCGCCGCGGGCGCCGACGGAAGCGTCGCGCGCGCCCTCGCCTTGCTCGAAGGCGACGGGCTCGCTCTGCGCGAGCAGGTGCTCGCCGCGCTTTCGCAATTGCCCGATCCCGATCCTCGGGCGCTGCATGCCATGGCCGAGAAACTCGCTGGCACCGATCCGCAGGTGCTCGCAGCCTTCATGGATCTGGTGAACGGGTGGATGTCGCAGCGTCTAGGACGAGGCGAGGGAAAGCCCGAACAACTCGCGGGCATCGCGCAGGCCTGGGAGCGGATCAATCGCAATGCGCGCGACGTCGAAAGTTATAATCTCGACCGCAAACCCTTCGTTTTTTCGGTCTTTGCCGATCTCGCGGCACTCTGACAAAATGGCCGGGACGAGCCCGGCCATTCACGACACGCCCAGCAGTCGAATTAATCCCGCGCACGCTGGCCCGTCGTCACGCCTGGGTTCTTCTGCAGGAAGTTCAACGCCGCCTTTAGCTGGTCGTCATTGTCCGTGCCGATCAGTTCGTTCTTGATTGGGATCGAGTATGATGTTCGGCCTTCGCGCGACATCTCATTCGCATGCACGGCGCTGCTGCCGCTGTTGTCGTCCTTCGAACCCGGCTTGCCGTTCGGCGCGTACTTGCCCGGATTTTTGAACGCGCCCTGCAGCTGGTTTTCCCGCAGCACGAGCCCGCCTTCGACCTGCTGGTTCTTGGGGACTTCGACGACGACATTCGGCGAGATGCCCTGTCCTTGTATTGAGCGGCCGCTCGGCGTGTAGTAGAGCGCCGTTGTCAGCCGCAGCGCGCCGTGACCGTTGAGCGGAACGACGGTCTGCACCGAACCTTTGCCGAAGCTCTGCGTGCCCATAACGGTCGCTCGTTTGGTGTCCTGCAAAGCGCCTGCAACGATCTCCGACGCCGACGCCGATGCGCCGTTGATCAGGACCACCACCGGCGTATTCGGCAACAGTTCGCCGGGGGTCGCGCGATAGGTGTGATCGTCGGTCGAATTCCTCCCGTGGATCGAAACGATCGTGCCCTGTGTCAGGAAATCGTCGCCAATTGCGACCGCAGCCGACAGCAGCCCGCCCGGATCGTTGCGCAGATCGAGCACAAGGCCTTTGAGATTTCCTCCCGCATCTTGCTTCAGTTTGCCGATCGCGTTCCGGAAATCCTGCACCGTGCTCTCGCCGAACTCAGTGACGCGCACATAACCGACATTGTCCGGCTCGAGCTTCGATTTCACCGAGGCGACCTGAATGATCTGCCGCGTGATCGTCACGTCGAACGGCTCCTGCGTGCCGCGCAGGATCGTGACGGTCACCTTGGTGCCGGGTTCGCCGCGCAGCAGACGAACGATCTTCGTCAGGCCCATGTCCTGCGTGCTGTCGCCATTGATGGCGACGATGAGATCGGCGGGCTGCAAACCGGCTTTGTCCGCCGGCGTGCCGTCGATCGGAGCGATCACCTTCGGGACACCGTTCTGCGAGGAAATTTGAATACCGAGACCGCCGAACTGGCCGGAAATGTCGGCCTGCGTCTCTTTGAATTCCTGCTCGTCCATGTAGTCGGAATGCGGATCGAGCCGGTTGAGCATGCCCTTCAGCGCGTCCTTGGTCAGCTCTCCCGATCCGATCGCATGCACGTAATCGTGCTGCACGAGTTCGATGACACCGCCGAGCAGAGCGAGGTCGTTCGCGTTGAGCCGGTCCTTGTTCGGGTCGTTCCGGGAGGCGTTTTTGGCGACCGCGACCGGCAAAATGCCGAGCGCGGCCACAACCGCGCCGACGACAAACAGACGCGAGCGGAGCATGCAAGAACCTCTGAGATTGTTAGGAAACCCTCGCGATCAGATAATCAACTTTGCGGCGCATTCAATGTTCCGGAACGTGCCTTACGGCTCTGGCGCCGAATGAACGCCCGCGACGGTAAGCTCTGGCGCGTTAGGCGGCCTGGGTACCGGGTTCGGAGGCGCACATCACCTGTGCGCGGCGCTCGAATTCGGCCGCGAGCCGCTTGAGCTCTTCCGCGACGAAGGGGTCGTTCGTATCGGCGGCGGTACGGCGGCAGTGCTCGGCTTGGCTGAGCAGATACTGCTGTGCGGTCATGGTTTGAGTCTCGGGCGTATTCTTGTTGTTCATTGTCACGGTTCGCGCCCATTAACTCATCGCAGCGCTGGCGGTTCCAGCCCTTTCACCTTTCGCAAGACACGATATGCGGCATTTTAGCCAAGGCGCTTGGCTCACCCTCGTGCGCGGGTGTAACCGCCCCGCGTCATGCCGACGTCTGCGCCCCTCTGCTCGAATTGGGTCCAGCCGATGCGGCTCACGCGCCACGTTGAAGGCGATGCATTCTATCGCGGGCTGGAGGTGTATGAGTGCGCGGTCTGCCGGACAATCGGCCGGCTCGGGACGCTGCGCCAGGCTGTCGCGGACGAGTGGGATTTGGGAATCACCCGGCTGGCGATTCCAAAATGATGCGTCGTCGCGTGGCCAATTATAAAATGTGTTCCGAAGCGGCCTGCGCAATTGTGTCGTGAAAATGGCCGTTTCTTGCTGTTCGGCGCCTCCTCGGCCAAGCTGAGTCCACACTCTCGACATAACCGAAGGGCACAGAACGGAACGCGCCTCGGGGGGTCTTTTCGACCGCGTGGGCGAGAGTCGGGGATAGTAGGCGTCCATCCGGAATGGCATCGAGAACTTTTGAGTCGGGGAGGGCCGAGCGCGCCCGCCATCCGCGTGAAGTGAAGTGCAGTCCCGCCGCGGCCCGTTCGGCCGTTGATTCACGTCGCCCTCGGGGCATTTACAGCCGCTTAACCCTAAACCTGCATTCTTGGCGGCACGGTTTTGTCGGTCGTGGAGTGTCGGGTCGTGGAGACAGCAGCAGGTTCCCTCTCAGCCAGCGCTTTGAACTGCTCCCCGCAGTCGATGCTCCTCGCTTCGCTCTGAACTCGCCCAAGAGCACCGGCATGAGCGTCGCCCTCGTCCAGTCCGTTCCGCACTTCGATACGCGTACTCTGCGTGTATTGGACTACCGTTCCGTGTTGCGGATCCTGGTGACCGGAGTCGCCGGGACCACGACCGCTCTCGGCTTGGTCGCGCTCGTGACGATCACCTCCGCCTGGATGGTGACGCTTGGGCTGTCGCGCCATCAGAATGGTCCGTATGCGCAGTCGAAACCCACCCTGCGGACTCTGGCTCTCTCCGAGAGCGCGCCCATGCTGCTCGGTCCCACGCAGGTGCCGAAGTTCGCCGAGACCCCGGTGCCGGCCGCTTCCGTGCTGGCCGAGGCGGATCAAGCTGCCCAGATCCGACGCTCGCTAGCGTTGCCATTCATTCCGATCCAGACCATTGCTGCTGCGACACCTCCGGCAGAGCCCCAGCAAGCCGTCGCTGAGGCTGTTCCTTTGCCCTTGGCGCGCCCCCGTGTGCCGGACATTCGGCCGATCCAACTCGCGTCGGCGTCGCCTGAGGTTCCGGTCCTGAAGGAGAAGCCGCTGCCCAAACAGGCCGCACTTCCTCCGGTCTTGCACAATCCCGTGCTGCCGCCGGCCGGCAGCAAGGTCGCGCTCTACGACATCTCCGGCCATACCGTGTATCTGCCCAACGGGCAGCGGCTCGAAGCGCATTCAGGCGTCGGTGAGCGCATGGACGACCCGCAGTACATCCGCGTGAAGATGCGGGGGCCGACGCCGCCGAACATCTATCGTCTCACGCTGCGCGGAGCGCTCTTCCACGGTGTGCAGGCCATCCGGCTCAATCCGACGGACTACGGCAGGATGTTTGGCCGCGACGGCATGCTGGCGCACACCTACATGCTCGGCGCATCGGGCCAGTCGAACGGCTGCGTCTCCTTCAAGGACTACCGCGCCTTCTTGCAGGCTTATCAGAACGGCCAGATAGACCGGCTGGTCGTCGTGCCGAACCTGTCAGATGCGCCCGGACAGATTTCGCAGGCGATGCGGGATCGCGTCGCCTCGGCGGAGTAGGGCTTCAGGCGCCTAAACGGCGCCTTGCCTAAAACGCACTGAACCGGCACAAGGCGGGCGCAACACCGTCCGTTTCCAGTCAGAATATGCCGGCGAAACAACCCTATTACATCACAACCGCGATTTCCTATCCGAACGGCGCGCCGCATATCGGCCACGCCTATGAGGCGGTCGCAACAGATGCGATCGCGCGCTTCCATCGGCTCGACGGACGTGACGTGTTCTTCCTGACCGGCACCGACGAGCACGGCCAGAAGATGCAGCAGACGGCGGCGAAGGAAGGCCTCACCGCGCGGCAGCTGCGCGACCGCAACGTGCCGCGCTTCGAGGCGATGGTCGAGCGACTCGAGTGCTCGAACGACGACTTCATCCATACGACCGAAGAGCGCCACTACCGCGCCTCGCAGGCGATCTGGGAGAAGATGGCCGCGAAGGGCGATATCTATCTCGACAAATACGCCGGCTGGTACTCGGTGCGCGACGAGGCCTATTACGCCGAGGACGAAACGCATCTCAACGAGCACGGCAAGCGCATCGCGACGAAGACCGGAACGCCCGTCGAGTGGGTCGAAGAGGAGAGCTATTTCTTCAAGCTTTCCTCCTATCAGCAGAAGCTTCTCGACCTGTACGAACGCGTGCCGGATTTCGTGCTGCCGCGCGAGCGAATGAACGAGGTCGCGAGCTTTGTGCGCGGCGGGCTGCAGGATCTCTCAGTCTCGCGCACGACGTTCGACTGGGGAGTGCCGGTGCCGGGCGATCCGAAGCACGTGATGTACGTTTGGGTTGATGCGCTGACGAATTATATCACCGGCATCGGCTATCCCGACGTCGAGAGCGAGGCCTTCAAGAAATATTGGCCGGCCAACCTGCACGTGATCGGCAAGGACATCGTGCGCTTCCACGCGGTGTACTGGCCGGCGTTCCTGATGTCCGCGGGCATTGAAGTCCCGAAGCGTATCTTCAGCCACGGCTTCCTGTTCAACCGCGGTGAGAAAATGTCGAAGTCGACAGGCAACGTCATCGACCCATTCACGATGGCGGACACTTATGGCGTCGACCAGTTCCGCTACTTCTTCATGCGCGAAGTGCCGTTCGGACAAGATGGTAATTACAGCCACGAGGCGATCGTCAACCGCATCAATGCCGACCTCGCCAACGATTTCGGAAATCTGGCACAGCGCTCACTCTCGATGATCGGCAAAGCGTTCGGCGGCGTGCTGCCGGAGCCGGGCGCGTTCACCGAGACGGACAAGACGCTGCTCGCCTCGGCCGACGCCATGATCGGCGAGACGCACGAACTCATGAAGACCTTGCAGTTGCACCAGGTGCTCAACACCGTCTGGGCGGTGATCGCCGGCGCGAACCGCTATTTCGCATCCGAGGCTCCGTGGGGCCTCGCAAAGACCGATCCGAAGCGGCAGGGCACGATCCTGTACGTGACGGCGGAAGTCTTACGGAAGGTCGCGATCCTGGCGCAGCCGTTCATCCCGTCGTCCGCCGGCAAGATACTCGATCTACTCGCAGTCGCTTCGGACGAGCGCAACTTTGTGGCGCTCGGGACTCGCATCCAGCCCGGCCGCACGCTGCCGGTCCCCAAGCCGGTTTTCCCGCGTTGGGTTGAACCGGACGCTAAGGCCTCCTGATGCTGGTGGACAGCCACTGTCACCTCGATTTCCCCGATTTCGCTGCCGAGCGCGACGCAATCGTCGCCCGCGCCCGCGCGGCCGGGATCGGGCGCATGCTGACCATCTCAACGCGCGTGAAGAGACAGGCGCAGATCATTGAAATCGTTGAACGGTATCCGTACGTCTTTGGCACCGTCGGCACCCATCCGCATCACGTAGACGAGGAGATGGACGTCACAGCCGACGCACTGCTCGCGCTGACGAAGCATCCTAAGATCGTCGCGATCGGCGAGGCGGGGCTCGACTATCACTACGACACCGGTCCGCGCGAGAACCAGGCGAAGTCTTTCCGCGAACACATTGCAGCAGCTCGAAAAGCGGGATTGCCGCTGGTCATCCATTCGCGCGAATGCGATACCGATATGGCGGCGATCCTGCGTGAGGAAGTCGGGAAGGGCGCCTTCACCGCCGTGCTGCACTGCTTTACCGGCGGACGCGACCTCGCCTTCACCTCGGTCGACCTCGGCCATTACATCGGCTTCACCGGCATTTTGACCTTTAAGAATTCTGCAGACCTGCGCGAGATCGCTAAGGCACTGCCGGCCGACCGGATTCTAGTCGAGACGGACGCGCCGTATCTCGCGCCCGTGCCGTATCGCGGCAAGCGGTGCGAGCCGACCTATGTGGCGGAAACGGCGAAGGTGCTGGCGGAGCTGCGCGGCGTATCGCCCGACGAGATCGCGCAGCAGACGACGGAAAACTTCTTCCGCCTGTTCAGCAAAGTCCCGCAAAGGATTGCAGACGCGGCATGAGTCTGACCTACACCATCCTCGGCTGTGGCTCGTCGATGGGCGTGCCACGCGTCGCCTTGGGGTGGGGCTCGTGCGATCCGAACAATTCGAAAAACCGGCGCCGGCGCTGCAGCCTGCTGGCGACGCAGACGAGTGCCGCCGGTCACCATACGCGCGTGCTGATCGACGTGACGCCGGACTGCCGCGAGCAACTTATCGATGCTGAGGTCGACTGGCTCGACGGCGTTCTGATCACGCATGAGCACGCCGACCACACGCACGGCATCGACGATCTGCGTCCACTGTTCGTCGCGAGGCGCCGCCGAGTCGATGTCTATCTCGACGAGCCGACCTCGCGCGCGATGCATGCGCGCTTCGGGTATTGTTTCATGACCCCGCCTGGCAGCGAATATCCGCCTATCGTGCAGGAGAAACGGCTGACGCCGGGGCAAAAAGTGCTGATCTCGGGGCAGGGCGGCGACATCGAGGCCCTGCCCGTGCTGCAGAACCATGGCGATATCCCGTCGCTCGGCTTCCGGATGGGCAACGTGGCGTATTCGGCCGATATCAAGAGTCTGCCCGACGAAAGCCTTCCGTTGATGCAGGGCCTCGACGTCTGGGTTGTCGATGCGCTGCGCAAGGCGCCGCATCCCAGCCACATGAATCTGGACGAAGCACTGGCGTGGGTCGACCGCGTGAAGCCGAAGCGCGCGATCCTGACCAATCTGCATACGGACATGGATTACGAGACGCTGCGGCGCGAGCTGCCTGCGAATGTTGAACCGGCGTATGACGGCATGAAATTTCAGGAGAGCGCTTGATAAGGTTTCGCGTCACTTTATCTGAGCTGCTCAACACATTGAAAATAGTGCGAAAATGGATCAAGAAACACTCTCCGCCTATGACGCCAAGGCCGCGAGTTTTGCGCAGGACTGGCACGACAAGCCTGCACCGAGCGACCTGCATGCGGTCGTAAAGCGCTATTTCCAGCCAGGCGCGACCGCCGATATCGGCTGCGGCAGCGGCCGCGAGGTCGCCTGGCTGGCCGCCGAGGGCTTCGCGGCGACGGGCTACGACGCGTCATCCGGCCTGCTGCAACAAGCCCGAGCACGCTATCCGCAGCTTTCGTTCGCGTTCGCGGCCTTGCCGGAGCTTAAGGGCATCGCGGATGGGAGCTTCGACAACGTCCTTTGCGAAACCGTGATCATGCATCTGCCGCAGGCCCAGATTGCGCCGGCCGTCGCGCGGATGCTCGAGATCCTCAAGCCTGGCGGAATTTTCTATCTCAGCTGGCGCGTGGCCCAGGGGGCGGACCAGCGCGACGGTCAAAGACGGCTTTACGCGGCGTTCGATGCCGCGGTGGTCACCAGTCTGCTGTCGGATATTCTCTTTGAGGAAGACGCCGTCAGCGCGTCCTCGGGCAAGACCGTTCATCGGGTGGTCGCAAGAAAACAGGCCTAAGCCGCGAAATGGCTCGATGATTGGCCCTTATGTTTCGGGCCCGTCAGAATATGTTCCATAATATGTCTTATGCGAATCAGGTTACCATGCAGCCGGCCCGCGACATCTCCAGACTGATCGAGATCATGGCCGCGTTGCGGACGCCCGGCACAGGCTGCCCGTGGGACCTGGAGCAATCGTTCGAGACGATCGCGCCCTATACGCTCGAGGAGGCCTACGAGGTTGCCGACGCGATCGCGCGCGGCGATCTGGTGCATCTCAAGGACGAGCTTGGCGATCTCCTGCTGCAGGTTGTCTTCCACGCGCGCATGGCCGAGGAGCAAGGCAAGTTCGACTTCGGCGACGTGGTCGAGGCGATCACGACCAAGCTCGTCCGCCGCCATCCGCACGTCTTTGCGGACCAGCACGGCAAGACCGCCGAAGCGGTGAAGGGACTTTGGGAGCGGATCAAGGCCAAGGAGCGGGCCGAGCGCGGCGAGGCGACGCCCGCCGGCGCGCTAGCCGGGGTGCCGGCCACCCTGCCCGCGCTGACGCGCGCGCTGAAGCTGCAGAACAAGGCCGGCGCCGTGGGCTTCGACTGGAACGATCCGCGCGCGGTGCTGGCGAAAATTCGCGAGGAAGCGGACGAGATCGAGGCCGCGTTGGATGAAGCGGACAAGGAGCACGCGGGAAAGGAAGTCGGTGATCTCCTGTTCGCTGTCGTCAATCTCGCGCGGCATTTGAATGCCGACCCGGAAGGTGTGCTGCGCGCCACCAATCTCAAATTCGAGCGCCGGTTTGCCGCGATAGAACAGGCGCTCGCGGCACGCGGCAAGTCGCCAGGTGAGTCGACTTTGGCTGAGATGGACGCGCTTTGGGACGAGGCGAAGGCGGCGGAAAAACGTAACCCGGATTGAGCGAAACGAAATCCGGTCCGCGCGGCTAGGCCAACGAATATTTGCGCCGCATGATCTCGGCATTCTTTGCGTCGGCGCGGACGGTGACGGCCAGCGTGCCGTCCTCGCGCATGTCGCGGGCGAGCACTTCGGAGTGGCGATAGAGCCAGCTCAGGCCCGCGCCATCGGCCGGGTCGACGGCGAGCAACAAGGTCTGCCGCTCGCGCGATAAGCGCGTCTCGATTGCGGTGACGAGGGCATCTGTGCCCTCGCCGCTCAGAGCAGACAGCAGCACGGGCCGCCGGTCCTCCGGCTGCCGCTCGGCCATATTGAGAAGCCGTGCGCGCTCCTCCGCATCGAGCCGGTCCACCTTGTTCCAGACCTCGACGAGGCGCGGATCTTCGGATGCGATGCCAAGCTCTCCCAGGACCTTTTCGACGTCGCGCGATTGCGCCGCCGCGTCCTCGTGCGACATGTCGCGGACGTGCAGGATTACGTCGGCCTCGATGACCTCTTCAAGCGTGGCGCGGAACGCCGCAACCAGCATTGTCGGCAAGTCGGAGATGAAGCCGACCGTATCGGAAAGGATGACACGGCTGCCGTGCGGCAGGTCGACCGCGCGCAGGGTTGGATCGAGGGTCGCGAACAGCATGTCGGCCGAAAGCACGGTCGCCGCGGTCAGCCGATTGAAAAGCGTCGACTTGCCCGCGTTGGTGTAGCCGACAAGTGCGACGATCGGGTACGGCACACGCTTGCGGCTTTCCCGGTGCAGGGCGCGCGTACGTTTGACCTTCTCCAATTCCTGCTCAATGCGCGCGATCCGCTCCTCGATCACGCGCCGATCCGCCTCGAGCTGCGTTTCGCCTGGGCCGCCAAGGAAGCCGAAGCCGCCGCGCTGGCGCTCGAGGTGCGTCCAGGCGCGCACCAGCCGCGTCTTTTGATAATTCAGGTGCGCCAGCTCCACCTGCAGCGCACCTTCACGCGTACGCGCGCGCCGGCCGAAGATTTCAAGAATAAGGCCCGTGCGGTCGATGACCTTCGCATTCCAGGCCTTTTCCAGATTGCGCTGCTGCACCGGCGAGACGGGGCAATCCATGATCACGACCGAGGCTTCATGGCTCTTCGCCAGGCCGGCAATCTCGTCGACCTTGCCTTTGCCGACGTAAGTCGCCGGCCGGATCCCGTTGAGCGTGACGAGCCCCGCCTCGACCACGTTGAGGTCGATCGCGCGCGCAAGCCCAACGGCCTCGTCCAGCCGCGCCTCAGGCGTGCGCGCATCCGCGTCGGACACGCGCGTGTTCTTGATCCAGGGCTCGATGACCACGGCGCGGCCAGTCTCGCCGGACTGGCCCGGACTCAAGCGGTCGCTGCTTTGATCGCGACGGCGATGTTCCAACTAGGCCTTGTCTCCGCCCGCCTCTTCCCCGCCTTCGAACAATTGGATCGGGTGACCGGGCATGATGGTCGAGATCGCATGTTTGTAGACGAGCTGCGAATGCCCGTCCCGGCGCAACAGCACGCAGAAATTATCGAACCAAGTCACAACGCCCTGCAGCTTTACACCGTTCACGAGGAAAATCGTGAGTGGGATTTTGGCTTTGCGGACGTGATTGAGGAAAGTGTCTTGCAGGTTTTGCGTACGTTCGGCGGCCATGGCCGTTGTTCCATTTTTGCTCGTGTCTCCGCACGAGACCTTTCATTGCCCGAAATCGCTCGCGGTCGATCGAGAACCGCTGCGGCCCGCCAAGAGACCCCACAAATCGGACCGCCGAGCGTGGGAAACACCATTAGATGGCACGTTTCGCTGCAGTGCAAGCAAAACTTAGGTCTGGGTTTGTCAAGTTGCTGAAATTATTACTCTTTCACACAATCGTGTTGGGATAGGACGCCGCCGCAGCGTCAGGTGATCTCGGCATGGGCGTGGAAATCGCGGCGCAAGGCTTTTGCAATCGGGCCGGGCCTACCCTCGCCGATCGGCCTGCCGTCTATCCGGACCACTGGCATTACCGTTTGGCTGGCGGACGTGACAAATGCTTCGCGGGCCGCGTGGGCCTCCTCGATCGTGAAAGCACGCTCTTCGAGCCGCAGGCCTTGCGCCGTAATGATGTCGAGCACGACCGAGCGCGTAATCCCCGGAAGGATGTCGTTTCCCAACTGGTGTGTGATCAAAGTGTCTTTCGCGACGATCCAAGCATTGGATGATGCGCCTTCGGTGACGTAACCGCGCGCGTCCACGAGCCACGCTTCGCGCGCGCCGCGATCCCGTGCGGTTTGCTTGGCGAGCACATTCGGGAGCAGCGCGACGGACTTGATATCCACGCGTTGCCAGCGGATGTCGGGGACCGTGACGACCGCAATCCCCTCCTGCGCCTGTGCCGCAATCTTGTGCGGATCGTTCGCACGCGCGGTGACGACGATGGTCGGCGGCGTTGCTTCGGCCGGGAATGGAAAGTCGCGCGGACTCGCCCCGCGCGTGACCTGCAGATAGACGATGCCGTCGCGCACGCGGTTCCGCCGCACCGTTTCGCGCAACACGATGCCGAAGGCGGCAAGCGACATCGGACGGCGGATGCGCAATTCACCCAGGGAGCGCTCGAGCCGCGCCATGTGTCGGCGCTCGTCGACGAGATGCCCGTTGCGCACCTCGCAGACTTCGTACACGCCGTCGGCAAATTGAAAGCCGCGGTCCTCGACGGACACCGCGGCGTGAGCGTGCGGCAGATAGCGCCCATTGACGTAGGCGATGCGGAACATTGCGCTTACTTAGCCGATTCCCAGCGCCTTGAGCTTGCGATGCAGCGCAGAGCGCTCCATGCCGACGAACTCGGCCGTGCGCGAAATGTTGCCGCCGAAACGGCTGATCTGGGCGACCAGATATTCGCGCTCGAACACCTCGCGCGCGTCGCGTAGCGGCAGGCCCATCAACTGCTCGCCGCCATTGCCGTTCGGCATGTTCGGCACCATTGACCCGACGTCCTGCGGCAACATGCTCGCATCGACGACTGCCTCCGGATCGCCGCCGGCGAGGATCATCAGGCGTTCGACGTTGTTGCGGAGTTGCCGCACGTTGCCCGGCCAGTTGTGCGACTGTAGCACCGCCATGGCGTCCTCGCCGATCCGCCGCTTGGGAAGGCCGGTCGCCTGTGAAATCTGCTCCATGAAGTAGTCGACCAGCGCCGGAATGTCCTCGCGCCGCTCGGCGAGCGCCGGCACGCGGATCGGCACGACCGATAGGCGATGGTACAGGTCCTCGCGGAAGCGTCCCTCCGCAATCAATGACTCCAGATTTCGCGAGGTTGAAGAGACGACGCGCACGTCGACCGAGACCTTCGAGGTGCCGCCGACGCGCTGGAACGTCTGATCGACCAGCACGCGCAAAATTTTGTTCTGCGTTTCGCGCGGCAGATCCGCAACGTCATCGATGAACAGCGTTCCGCCATGCGCCTCTTCCAAAGCGCCGGGTTTACGCTGCTCGGTGCCGTTGGAATGATCGACTCCGAACAGCTCAATCTCCATCCGATCGGGCGTAATCGCGGCGGCGTTGATGACGACAAACGGGCCGCTCGCGCGGCCGGATGTCTGATGCAGCGTCCGCGCCGCGAGCTCTTTCCCGGAGCCCGACGGCCCGACAATCAGCACGCGACTGTTGGTCGGCGCGACACGCTCAATCGCCTGGCGCAATTGGGAGATCGAGGGCGAGCGCCCGATGATAGTCGGCGACAGCGGCGCCAGCTGCTTGAGCTGCTTGACCTCGCGCTTGAGCCGCGATGTCTCGAGTGCGCGATCGGCGACCAAAACGAGCCGGTCCGCCTTGAACGGCTTTTCGATGAAGTCGTAGGCGCCCTGCTTGATCGCGGCGACTGCCGTTTCGATGTTGCCGTGGCCCGAGATCATCACGATCGGCAATTCGGGGTGTTCCTGCTTCAGCGCGTCGAGCAACTGCAAGCCGTCGAGGCGCGAGCCCTGCAGCCATATGTCGAGGAAAACGAGGTTGGGCCGGCGCATCGCAACTGCCGCAAGTGCGTCGTCGCTGTTCTTGGCGGTGCGCGTCTCATAGCCTTCATCTTCCAGGATCCCGGCAACAAGATCGCGGATATCGGCTTCGTCGTCGACGATCAGAATCTCGGCTGACATGAGGTCACTCATTCATGGACTTTGGCTGATCGCTTTGATCTGCATTTTCGGTTTCGCCTTCGGCGCTGAAGGTCAGGCGTACCCACGCGCCGCGTTGGCCGGGCACTTTGTCTGACGCATCGCGCAGTTCGATGCGGCCGCCGTGCTCTTCGACGATGCGGCCGACAATGGCGAGACCGAGACCAGTCCCCTTCTCGCGCGTGGTCACATATGGCTCGAGCAGACGGCTGCGGTTTTCCTTCGGCAGGCCGATGCCATTGTCGACGATGTCGATGACGACCTCGCTGCCTTCGCGCGCGGCGGTCAACCGAATAGACCCACGGCCGAGCTCATCCGGCGGTACGGCCGCAATCGCCTCGGTCGCATTCTTGATAAGGTTCGTAAGCGCCTGCGAGATCAGCCGCCGATCGAACCGTGCCGGCATCTGCTCCTCGCTCACGTCGGCTGCGATGTCGATATCCGGATGGCCCACGCGCATCAGGAACACCGCCTCGCGCACGACGTCGGAGATGTTCTCCGCTGCAATGACCGGCTTTGGCATGCGCGCAAAGCGCGAGAACTCGTCGACCATGCGGCGGATGTCGTCGACCTGGCGCACGATCGTATCGGTGCACTGGTCGAACACGCGGCGGTCGTCGACTATCATCTTGCCGTATTTGCGGCGCAACCGCTCGGCGGAGAGCTGGATCGGCGTCAGCGGATTCTTGATCTCGTGCGCGATGCGGCGCGCCACGTCCGCCCAGGCAGAGGTGCGCTGAGCGGCAACGAGTTCAGTGATGTCGTCCAGAGTGACCACATAACCGTGCTCGGAGGCCGACGACTGCTCGCTGGTGACGCGCACCGATAGATTGCGCTCGCGCCCGTCGCGGTTGATCGTGATCTGATCCTGCGCCCGCGCGCCGGATCGCGCGGCCTGCATCATCTCGGAAAGTTCAGGCAGGATTTCCGCCAGCGGCTTGCCAAGCGCCTCGGCCTCACTGCGGCCGATCAGCTTTTCCGCCGAGCGGTTGAGAATGCTGATATGGCTATGCCCATCGACGCCGATTACGCCGGCGCTGGCGCCCGCAAGGACAGCCTCGGTAAAGCGGCGGCGGCTGTCAATGACGTCTCGCGCGCGCAGGATGTCATCGTGCTGCGTGCGCAGTTCCTGCGTCATGCGGTTGAACGTCTCTCCAAGCTGCGCCAGATCGCCTTCCGACTGGCGGACCGGAACGCGCACATGGAGGTTGCCCGTGGACACGGCATTTGCCGCCCCGATCAGTCGCCGGATCGGAGCGACCAGGCGATTGGCGAAATTCATGCCGATCCAAACCGCCGACAAGAGCACGATCAGCGCGATGACCGTGTACATGAGCGCGAACGCGACCTGCACGCCGATGCGCCGCGCCTCGATCGCGGCATATTCGATCACGCTCGCGCGCGTCGCCTGCAATTGCGGCACGACGCGGGGGTCGAGCAAACGTGTGACGTACAGATATTGGTCCTGATAACCGTCGAGTTGCACGACCGCCGCAACGTAGTTGGTGTCCGGCAACAGCACGACCTGCGGCTCAGTCTTGGTGATGTGCGGCAGCGCGTCCTTCGGCGGCATCGCGAACGTCTGCGTGACCTTGGTATCGGCACGCGCAACGATATTGAGATCCTTGTCGATGATGATTGCGGCCGAGAGGCCCCGCACCGCGGCCTGGAAACTCAAGAACTGCGCTAACTTGCCAGGCTCGGCGTCGAAAATCGGCTTGTTGCGGGTAAGATCAATCGCCATCACCAGAAGGTCCGAGCGCACGATCTGGGCGTGATCGCGTAGATACGCTTCCGCAACGATGAGAGAATTTTCGATTGCAGCCCGCGTACGCGTCGAGAACAGCCGGTCGAGGCCGCGATCGAGCGTCACGCTTGCAACGATGGCGACGAGGATCGCCGGTGCGGCGGCGATGATCGAGAACAGCCCCACAATGCGGACATGCAGCCGCGCGCCGGCATCACCCGAGCGGCGGGCCTGTATTACTTGCCAGACTTCGTGCGCGATGACCCCGAGTAGAAGGATGATCGTCGCCGCATTGGCGAGCAGCAAGGAAACGACGACGTAGTGACTTGGCGCGATCGGCGTCAGGTCGGCGAGCACCACGAACGTGATGAATGCGGACAAAAGCGCGAGCCCGACAGCCATCGGCCCGAGAATGCGTGCGTCCCGACGCTTCTGACGAACGGGCGCAAGCGTCGTGTCAGCGACGGCAGCTTGATCGGCGCTCATGGACCCCCGCGCGGCGCTGAACGCGCCGACTCTCACCGCCGGACGACAGACCGTCTGGTGGTGATGCTTTTATACAACAATGTTGCCAAATTGAGACGAATCCGCGGCGCAATCGTCCGAGGTTCGGTTAATGTCGGCGCTTAATTACCGCCCCGAAATACCTGAATATCCAAGTCTCTGATCTTTTTACGCAAGGTATTGCGGTTTACGCCAAGCAAGTCGGCGGCCCGAATCTGGTTGCCGCGGGTGGCCGCAAGCGCCGCCGTCACCAGCGGATATTCGACTTCGCGTAAGATGCGGTGGTAGAGGCCGGCCGGCGGCAAGCCTTTCTCGAATTCGGCGAAATAAGTGCTCAGGTGCCGTTCCACTGCGGCGGAGAGTCCTTCTTCCGTGGTCGTCTCGTTGGCGGGCCCGAGCGGCATGGTCGGTCCGGAAAGTTCGTTCTCAATCACAGCCGCTGTGATCGTCTCCTGCGGATAAAGCGCTGCGAGTCGGCGGGCGAGGTTTTCCAACTCGCGCACATTGCCCGGCCAGCGGTGACGCTTGAGGCGATCGAGCGCCCCCTGGTCGATCTGTTTCGGCGGCAGCCCTTCGCGTTCGGCCTGCGCGAAGAAGTGGCGGATCAGGTCGGGGATATCCTCCGTGCGCTCGCGCAGTGGCGGCAGCCGCAACGGCACGACGTTCAAACGGAAGAACAGGTCCTCGCGGAAGAGGCCCTGTTGGATCAGCACGCGCAGGTCCTTGTTGGTCGCCGCGATGATGCGCACGTCGCTCTTGATCGGCGTGCGGCCGCCCACGGTCGTGTACTCTCCTTGCTGCAGTACGCGCAGCAGGCGGGTCTGTGCTTCCATCGGCATGTCGCCGATTTCGTCGAGGAAAAGCGTCCCGCCCTCGGCCTGTTCGAAGCGTCCCGCGCTGCGCGCATTCGCGCCGGTGAAGGAACCCTTCTCGTGGCCGAACAATTCGGATTCGATCAGGTCGCGCGGGATCGCGGCCATGTTGATCGCGACAAAGCTACCACCACGGCGCTTGCCGTAATCGTGCAAGGCGCGCGCGACGAGTTCCTTGCCCGTGCCAGACTCCCCTGAGATCATGACCGTGAGGTCGGTCTGCATCAGGCGGGCGAGCACGCGGTAAATATCCTGCATCGCCACCGAGCGGCCTACGAGCGGAATTGAGGAATCAAAATCTTCGCTCTTGGCGCCCGCCGGTGCCCTCTCTTTCGGCTCGGCCATCGCCCGCCCGACGATCGTGATTAGCTCTTTCAGATCGAACGGCTTCGGAAGGTATTCGTAGGCGCCGCGCTCGCTCGCGCGGATCGCCGTCATGAACGTGTTCTGCGCGCTCATCACGATGATCGGCAGGTCTGGCCGCGCCTTGCGGATGCGTGGGATCAGATCGAACGCATTCTCATCCGGCATCACGACGTCGGTGATGACGAGGTCGCCGTCGCCTTGCGTCACCCAGCGCCACAGGGTCGCGGCGTTGCTGGTCGAGCGCACCTCGTAGCCCGCGCGCGACAACGCCTGGTTCAGCACCGTGCGGATCGCGGTGTCGTCGTCGGCAACCAGGATGCTTCCGGTCGGCATCGTCTCTGTCCTCAAGCGTTCGCCGCGGACTCGCCCTCGCCGCTCAAGATCGGCAAGAGCACGCGGAATATCGTGCGATGCGGCTGCGACTCGCATTCGGTGATGCCGCCGTGATCGCCGACGATCTTCGCCACCAATGCAAGTCCGAGGCCACTGCCGCTGCGTTTGGTGGTGACGAACGGATCGAACAGATGCGGCATCAGATCCTCGGGCACGCCGGGCCCATTGTCCTTTACGCAGACCTCGAGCGGCAGTGATACGCGCGCCTTGCTGCCGTGAACGGACAATCGCACGCCCGGCCGAAATGCGGTGCTGAAGTGGATTTCACCCTCGCTGCCGGTGTCGCCGATCGCCTCGGCGGCGTTCTTAACCAGATTGAGAAAGACCTGGATCAGTTGATCGCGATTGGCGAGGACCGGCGGCAGCGAAGGGTCGTATTCCTCGACGATCTTGATGTGCCGGGCGAAACCGGTGCGCGCCAAGCGCTTCACGTGATCGAGGACGGCATGGATGTTGACGGGCTCGCGCTCGACCGGGCGCTCGTCGGCGAAGACCTCCATGCGGTCGACAAGCTTCACGATGCGGTCGGTTTCGTCGCAGATGAGCTTGGTGAGCGCACGATCGTCGTCGTTGGCCGATTGCTCGAGGAGCTGCGCGGCGCCGCGAATGCCAGACAGCGGATTTTTGATTTCGTGTGCGAGCATCGCCGCCAACGCGATCACCGAACGCGCCGCGCCGCGATGCGTGAGCTGCCGGTCCATTTTGTCGGCGATCGTGCGCTCTTGCAGCATCACGATCACGTGGCCGTCGAATTCCGGCAGCGGCGCGACGTGCAGATCGACCAGGCGCTCGCCCGGATTGCGCGGCGTCGCAAGATCGACCTTGTATTCGTTGACCGCCGAACCGCGGCGCCGCACCTGCTCGATAAGCGCCAGCAACGGCGAACCGAACGGCACCAGATCGCGCAACATGTGCCGGCGCAGCATCGGGATCGAAGCTTCGAAGAACTGCTCGGCCGCGACGTTCGCGTCGGCGATACGGCCATCGGGTGCCACCATGATCACCGGATGTGGCAAGGCATGCAGCATCGCGTCCGCACTGGAGATCGGCGCGCTCGCCAGGGCTTGTGCGCGGCTCATGCGGCTGCCCTCCACGCGAAGTCGTCATAGGCTTCGGCCAGAAGCCGCAACGCGTCGGCAGGCTGCTCCGCGGTGAGCACACGGCTGCGCTGCGCTTTCAATTGCTCCTGCGCAATGCCCGCGGTCGCTGCCGCGCAGTCGAGCGCCCAGCCGAGGTGTTTGCGCGCATGCCGACGGCCGATTGACGCGCCATGGTGCGCGATCATTTCCTCGTACAGGGCCGTGATGAGGGCGAACTGCTCGCGCAATGACGGGACGCCGGCACGGTTGCCTGTCGTTAAAAATTTTGCGACCTGGCCCGGAAACCACGGCCTGCCCTGCGCGCCGCGCCCGATCATCACCGCGTCGGCGCCCGATGCTTCCAGTGCCCTAAGCGCATCGTCGAAATTGCGCACATCGCCGTTGACGACGACCGGCACGCCGACTGCCTGCTTGACCGCGCGTACGGCCGTCCAGTCGGCGAAGCCATCGTAAAATTGACAGCGCGTGCGGCCGTGCACGGTGATCATCGCCACGCCGGCGACTTCGGCACGACGCGCAAGCTCGGGTGCGTTGATGCAATCGGTATCCCAGCCGAGCCGCATCTTCAGCGTGACCGGCACCTTCACCGCTCCGACCGTCGCTTCGACGAGCGTGAGCGCATGATCGAGATTGCGCATCAGGGCAGAACCGGCCGCGCCGTTCGTCACCTTCTTCGACGGGCAACCCATGTTGATGTCGATGAGATCGGCGCCCTGGGCTTCCGCGATACGGGCGCCTTCCGCCATCCATTCCGCTTCGCAGCCGGCGAGTTGCACCACATGGATGTCGATCCCGTGCCCCTCGCTCCGCACCGCAGCCTCGCGCTCGCCGCGGACCAGCCCCGCGCAGGCCGTCATTTCGGATACGACTAGGCCGGCGCCGAGCCTCTTGGTTAGGCGGCGAAACGGCGCATCGGTGATGCCGGACATCGGAGCGAGAATGACCCGATTCGGAATGTTTACCGCTCCAACAGCCAAAGGAGCGGCCCAAGAACCGAGAGATATCCGGTTTTTGCCGTCAATGCCTAACATTTATGCTCCAACGAGAAGTGCACACAGTCTAGCCAAAAGAGGCTGTCAGGCAAGTGTTGCGTTGCAACAATTGTGCATGCCCAAAATTCCGTCAACCTGAACTCGTCGGTTTGCCTGGCTGGCGGAACGCGGTTAAGCCTGAGGCAAAACTGAGAAAGGACATGTATGGCCGGGGTCGCCGCCATTGTCGTCGCCGCTGGGCAAGGTCTTCGAGCCGGCGGCGACCTGCCCAAGCAATTTCGGCGGATCGGCGGCAAGGCCATTCTGCGCCGGACCGTTCTCCGCCTCCTCGAAGTGCCCGAAATCACTGCGATCCAACCGGTGACCCGGCCTGAAGACCGGTCACTCGTGGCAGAAGCCCTGTCCGGGCTCGCGGTCCGCGAGCCTGTCCCGGGCGGTGCGACGCGTCAGGATTCGGTCCGCGCGGGACTGACCGCCTTGGAGGCGCTGGCGCCGGCGATTGTGCTGGTCCACGATGCCGCCCGCCCATTTGCCAGTGCAGGCCTGATCGGACGCACAATCGAGACCGCGCGCAGAACCGGGGCGGCCATCCCCGGAGTACCCGTAGCCGATACAGTCAAAGGCGTGGACAGGGATGATCGTGTCACCGAGACGCTCGACCGCTCGCGCCTGCGGCTGATTCAGACGCCGCAAGGCTTTGCCTTCGCCTCCCTGTTCGCGGCGCATCGCCGCGCTGCTGCCGAGGGACGCACCGATTTCACCGACGATGCGGCGCTCGCGGAATGGGCGGGCATGCGCGTCACCGTCTTCGCGGGAGAGCCCGGAAATATCAAAATGACCAATCCTGAGGACTTCGCGCGCGCCGAAGGCATGCAGGCCGCGCAGCTCGGTGACGTGCGCGTCGGCAGCGGCATCGACGTGCATGCTTTCGGCCCTGGCGATCACGTCATGATCGGCGGCGTACGTATCGGGCACACGAAAGCCCTCACCGGGCATTCGGATGCCGATGTCGGCTTGCATGCGCTGGTCGACGCGATCCTCGGCGCGCTGGCGGATGGAGATATAGGCTCCCATTTTCCGCCCAGCGATCCGCAATGGAAGGGCGCATCGTCCGACCGTTTCTTCACCTACGCGCTCAATCGCCTGAAGCAGCGCGGCGGTGTGGTCGCCCATCTCGATCTGAACGTTGTTTGCGAAGCGCCCAAAATTGGGCCTCACCGTGATGCCATCCGCGAGAACATTGCACGGCTCGCCGGAATTGATGCAACACGGGTAGCGATCAAGGCGACCACCAGCGAAAAGCTCGGCTTTACCGGCCGCAGCGAGGGCATCGTCGCCTACGCCACCGCGACGATCCGATTGCCGTGGACATGAAGCGATGTTCGACGACGAAATAACGGAAGCCGTCAAGGCGTTTCTCGACGTGTGCCGGAAGAAGAAACTTACGGCGGCCACGGCCGAATCCTGTACCGGCGGGCTTGTTTCGGCGGCCATCAGCGAGATTTCCGGCGCCTCGCTTGTGCTCGACCGCGCTTTCGTCACCTACTCGAACGAAGCCAAAGAGCAAATGCTTGGGGTCGAGCCTGCAACAATCGACACCTATGGCGCGGTCAGCCGCGAATGCGCCGAGGAAATGGCGAGAGGCGCGCTCGCGCATGCACAGGTCGATCTCGCCGTCTCGATCACCGGAATTGCCGGTCCGACCGGCGCGGTGGCAGGCAAGCCGATCGGGCTCGTCTTCTTCTGCGCGGCTTCGCGCAGCGGGCGGCTAATCGCGCACGATCGCAAGTTCGGCGCAATCGGGCGCTCGAACGTACGTCGCGACTCGGTATTGCAGGCGGTCGCCATGCTGCGCGAGCTTGCTGAAAAGGAAGAACCACAGCCGCCGAGTGGCCAAAGCTAACCGCTCACGTGCAAGTCGTGGGCGCCAAACCGCCTGCATCGGCGTGACGGTCACATCACGGCCAGCTTTCAGTCCATGTTGAGGCCACCCGCCCGGGCCCTGGGGTCAAAAGCGCCGGGCGCGATGGGTTGAAGTAAAGTTCACGCAGTCTGCGAGATACTCGAGGGTGTTTCCGTTTTTGCGGCCTGCTCGACGTGCACGTGCGGGTCCTTCGCCGTAGCGGGCAATTGCAGCACGGTTGCTTTCTGGCCCTGACAGAGCCGCGTCACCAGCACCACCTTCCCGTTCGGGAATTCGAGCGCGTCATGGTGCGTATCCGGCCGGTCCATGTTGACTTGACGGAAACGCGCCACACGCTGCCCGGTCTTGCCGAATCCGAAGCGGGGGAGAAGGCGGCGGAAGACGTGATCGATCTCGATATCCTGCTCAAAGGCGAGCTCCGTGCCTGGCATCAGGCAGACGGCGACCTTGGGCTCGCCGATCTCGGTGAAGCCGCGCGTAAACGAATTCACGAAGTTGGTCGAGACAAGCTTGTCTCCCACTTTGGCAGGACGGTTGGCGACCCCATGCAGGCTATAATCGCACATCGATTTCTCCATTTCTCTGCGAACAGCCGAAAGCGGTTGTCCTTATCGTCCAACGAATTCAGCGGGATTTGGTGTCGACTTAACGGCGGCGGTTCGCGTTTTTCTTCAATCCCGATGAAAATATTTTTCGGTTTTCAATGGGAACTAGAAACGCCGAATTGCATTACAGTACCTAATCCTCGTCCGGCACATCGCGCGGAAAGGCCGCGACGATGCCGGCCAAACCGGCCCCAAGCAGAACGCCCCTAACCGCTCCGTAAATAACCCGTGCGTTTCTGTAAGATTCATGGCCGCCAAACCGTAGCCGAGCAGGATGAGCAGAGCGATCAGGGTGGTCTGCAGCCAGTAGCGATGCTGCAGGTGATGCGGCACAAATGCCGCCAAAATCGTCACGGCTACGGCAATTGACCACTGGTGCTGCACAACATTGATTATTGTGTAGGCAGCGACCACGCCGACGACCGTGCCCACCACGCGCTCCGCAGTTCTGACATAACTGGTGCGTCCAACCGGCTACATGACGACGATCTGCGTCACTACGATCCAGACCGCGCGGCGCGGATCACTCTCTATCCCGATCCTGAGGCTGACCGCCGCAGCTGCGGCGCAACAAAGGCCGAAGCGCGCCCAGTTGTAGCCGGGCGGAGGCGGCGGTCCGGCGCGCAGTGCCGGCAGCGGCCCGGCGATCAAATGGTCGATGAGCCGCGCCACCGCGGTCGTTGCAAACGCCAGGAGGACAAACCAGGCCTCTCGGAGCGGCAAGGGAGCGGCAAGCAAGCATCGGCGCCTTGCCGGAACCGATGAAGGCGCCGCTGGCGAATGTCGCCGCGATGAAAATAGCCACATCGGCTACGGAAAGCCGGGCCAAACAAGCCCGCCCGCCGCACCGAGCGTAATTGCGAATGCGCACAGAAAGAGGAAGCGGCAACGGCTCGCGAGAGCCTTGTCAGTGTCGGCGAACGAAAACAAAAAGGCCGCAGACGCAGCCGAGCAAGGCTCCCGCCGGCTCTTGCAGCGCGACCGTGTCGGCACGCTGATGTCTACGAAGAAAAGGATTGCTCGGCGAGCCGTCACGCCGGAAACCCTCGGGAGCGTCGCTTCAAATGCTTTCTGCATGGACCGCGCCGACAACGCGGCGCGCGGGCTTCAGTTCACGCCACCGGTCGGCCATAGATCTTGTACGCGCGCGCTTCGAACGCGCCGACCATGCGGCGGAAGACCTGATCGAACACCGCGCCGGCGAGCAACGCAAACGCGCGGCTGCGAAATTCGTAATCGATGAAGAACTCGACCTCGCAGGTGTTTTCGGTGAGCGGACGGAACGTCCAGCGGTTATGCATGCGGCTGAATGGACCATCGAGATAGTCAACGTAGATCGAGAGCTTCTCGTGGTCGAGCGTGACGCGGCTGGTGAAGCTCTGATGGACGACCTTGTACGCGATGGTCATCACCGCGACGACGACGGTCTTACCGTCCTTCGGCGTGCGGCTGCGCACGCGCATGCCGGTGCACAAGGGCACGAATTCTGGATAACGATCGACGTCACCGACCAGCTCGAACATTTCGTTCGCGGCGTGTCGGACGCGGCGGCGAGTCTTAAATTCCGGCATCAGCGCGTCTGCCGCGCGGCTTTCAATTTCGCGAAATCGTCGCCGGCGTGGTGCGACGAACGCGTCAGCGGCGAGGCGGCAACCATAGAGAAGCCTTTGGCATAAGCGATCGTTTCCAGCGCCTTGAACTCGTCCGGCGGCACGAAGCGCGCGACGGGGGCGTGTTTGCGCGTCGGCTGCAGATACTGGCCGATGGTGAGGAAATCGACGTCGGCCGAGCGCAGGTCGTCCATCACCTGCAGCACTTCGTTCCGCGTCTCGCCCAAGCCCACCATGATACCCGACTTCGTGAACATCGCCGGGTCGAACTCTTTAACGCGCTGTAGGAGCCGCAGCGAATGGAAATAACGCGCGCCGGGCCGCACGGTGAGATACAGCGACGGCACCGTTTCCAGATTGTGATTGAACACGTCCGGCTTCGCGGCAACGACGGTCTCGAGCGCGCCGTCCTTGCGCAGGAAGTCGGGCGTCAGCACTTCGATGGTCGTCGACGGGCAGCGCTGGCGGATGGCCGCGATCGTCTGCGCGAAATGGTCAGCGCCGCCGTCGGCGAGATCGTCGCGGTCGACCGAGGTGACGACGACATGCGAAAGGCCGAGCTTCGCCGTCGCCTCGCACACCTGCACCGGCTCGTCCGGATCGAGCGCGCCTGGCAGCCCGGTCTTCACGTTGCAAAACGCGCAAGCGCGCGTGCACGTGTCGCCCAGGATCATGAAGGTGGCGTGCTTCTTCTCCCAGCACTCGCCGATATTGGGACAACCGGCCTCCTCGCACACCGTGTGCAGCTTGTTCGCGCGCACGATCGCATGCGTGTCGGCGTAGCCCTTCGACACCGGCGCCTTCACGCGAATCCAGTCCGGCTTCGGCGGGCTCACCGAATCCGGCCGGTGCGCCTTTTCCGGATGGCGCGGGGCATTGACGAGGTCGAGAACGACGGTCATGCGCGATACTTACGGGGCGTAAAGCGAGGCTGCAAGACGCATCACCGGCCCCGGATCGCACGCCAGATCAGCAGGAAAACGATGGCTCCGATGGTGGCGCTCACCAGCGAGCCGGTAAAACCCTGCTGCGGCGTAAGCCCGACCGCCTCGAAGATCACTCCGCCAAGAACGCCGCCGATCAGCCCGACTGCGATGTTGCCGAGGAAGCCGCCACGGCTGCCGAGCAGAGCATTGGCGAGCCACCCAGCGAGCAGACCAATGACGATCCACGCGAGGACGCCCATGACCGCTCACGCCTTCGGCGTCAGACGGTTGCTCGGCGTCGAATTGGAAATCCCGGTCTCCTCCTCGGTCATATCGACTGCCACGTCGCTGAACAACGGCGTCGACAGGTAGCGCTCGCCCGTGTCGGGCAGCATCGCGAGGATGGTCGAGCCGGGCGCGGCCTTTTTGGCGACCTGCAGCGCGCCCGCGAACGTTGCGCCGGAGGTGATGCCGACGAAGATGCCCTCCTTCTGCGCCAGCGCCTTGGCGCAGGCCATCGCTTCCGGCCCGGCCACGGTGAGGATTTCGTCGTAGCCCTTCTCGTCCATGACCTCGCCGGTGATGCGCGGGATGAAGTCGGGTGTCCAACCCTGCATCGGATGCGGCTTGAACGCCGGATGCGGTTTCGCCGGCGAGCCGTCGGAATGGCGCTCCTGCGCCGCGCCACTCGTGAGCAGCGCCGCGTCCGTCGGCTCGCAGACGACGATCTTCGTCTCCGGCCGTTCCTTGCGCAGCACGCGCGACACGCCGGTGAGCGTCCCGCCGGTGCCGTAGCCGGTCACCCAATAGTCGAGCCGTTCGCCTTTGAAGTCGTCGACGATCTCGCGCGCCGTCGTGCGCGAATGCATCTCCGGATTGGCCTCGTTCTCGAACTGCCGCGTCAGGAACCAGCCGTGCGTCTTGGCCAATTCCTGCGCCTTGTTGACCATGCCGAAGGCGCGTTCCGCCGCCGGCGTAAGCACGACCTTGGCGCCGAGGAAGCGCATCAATTTCCGCCGCTCCACCGAGAAGGTCTCCGCCATGGTGACGACAAGCGGATAGCCTTTTGCCGCACACACCATCGCGAGCCCGATGCCGGTGTTGCCGGAGGTCGCCTCGACGACCGTCTGGCCGGGCTTGAGCTCGCCGGATTTCTCCGCCGCTTCGATCACGCCGAGTGCGAGGCGGTCCTTCACCGAGCCGAGCGGATTGAAGGCTTCGACTTTGACGTAGAGGTTGATGCCTGCAGGCGCCAAGCGATTGATCTTGACCGCCGGTGTGCGGCCGACGGTCTCGAGGATGTTCGCGTACCTGGGCATCGTCGCCCCTCCGATCAGTTACATATTCAACACGCGGCCGTAAGCGTCGAGCACCGCTTCCTTCATCATCTCCGACAAGGTCGGGTGCGGGAAGATGGTGTGCATCAGTTCTTCTTCCGTCGTCTCCAGATTCATCGCGACGACGTAACCCTGGATCAGTTCGGTTACTTCTGCACCGACCATGTGCGCGCCCAGAAGCTGACCGGTCTTCTTGTCGAAGATCACCTTCACCAGGCCCTGATCCTCGCCGAGCGCGATCGCCTTGCCGTTGCCCACGAAGGGAAAGCGGCCGACGCGGATGTCGAGCTTCTTCTCTTTCGCCGCCTGCTCGGTCAGGCCGACCGAAGCGACCTGCGGGAAACAATAGGTGCAGCCCGGGATCATCGACTTGTTCATCGGATGCGGATTGAGCCCCTTGATCGCCTCGATGCAGACGACGCCCTCGTGCTCGGCTTTGTGTGCGAGCATCGGCGGACCGGCGACATCGCCGATGGCGTAGATGCCCGGCACGTTCGTCTTGCAATAGCCGTCGATCTTGATCGCGCCGCGGTCGGTTGCGACGCCCAGCTTTTCCAGTCCGAGATTTTCAATGTTGCCGACGACGCCGACGGCCGAGATCACGCGCTCGGCCGTGATCTGCTGCGTCTTGCCCTCGCTTTCGACAGTCGCGGTGACGCTGTCGGCCTTCTTGTCGAGCTTGGTCACCTTGGCGTTGGTGAGAATCTTGATACCCTGCTTCTCGAAGCTCTTGCGCGCAAACGCCTGGATCTCGTGATCCTCGACCGGCAGGATCTGCGGCAGCACTTCGACGACGGTCACCTCCGCGCCGAGCGTGCGATAGAACGACGCAAATTCGATGCCGATCGCACCCGAGCCGACGACGAGCAGCGACTTCGGAATTGCCGGCGGCACCATCGCCTCAAAATAGGTCCATACCAGCTTCTTGTCGGGCTCCAGGCCCGGCAGCACGCGCGGCCGCGCGCCGGTCGCAACGATGATGTGCTTGGCCTGATACTGTCCCGGACCGAGCGCGCCTTTCAGCGCTTCGGTCTTTGACGGCTTCACGGTGATTTTGCCGGGCGCGTCGATCGTCGCATCGCCCCAGATCACCGAGACCTTGTTCTTCTTCATCAGGAAGCCGACGCCGTCGTTCAGCCGCTTCGACACTCCGCGCGAGCGCTTCACGACCGCGGTGGGGTCGTAGCCGACATTGTCGGCCTTCAACCCGTAATCCTTCGCGTGCTGCATGTAGTGATAAATCTCGGCCGAGCGCAGCAGCGCCTTGGTCGGGATGCAGCCCCAGTTGAGGCAGATGCCGCCGAGATAATCGCGCTCGACGATCGCCGTTTTAAAGCCGAGCTGCGCCGCGCGAATGGCGGTGACGTAGCCGCCCGGGCCGGAGCCGATGATGATGACGTCGAAATTGGTGTCAGCCATGAATGCACGCTCGCCTTACTTTGCAGTCATGGCCGGGCTTGTCCCGGCCATCCACGTCTTTCCAAATTGAGCCGCCGCCAAGACGTGGATGCCCGGCACAAGGCCGGGCATGACGAGAAACTAGACCACCATCATCAACGGGTTCTCGATCAAGGTCTTGAACGCGGTCAAAAGCTGCGCGCCGAGCGCGCCGTCGATCGGCCGATGGTCGCAGGACAAAGTCACGCTCATCAGCATTGCAATCTCGATCTTGCCGTCACGCACGACCGCGCGCTCCTCGCCGGTCCCCACCGCCAAGATTGACGACTGCGGTGGATTGATCACCGCGGTGAAGTCCTTGATGCCGTACATGCCGAGGTTCGACACCGACGTGGTACCGCCCTGGTATTCGTGCGGCTTCAATTTCTTCGCCCGTGCGCGCGCCGAGAGTTCGCGCATCTCGTTCGAAATAGCGGAGAGCGATTTTAATTCCGCCTGGCGGATGATCGGCGTGATCAGTCCGAACGGCAACGCGACCGCGACTCCCACGTCGGAATGCTTGTGGCGGAGGATCGCGCTCTCGGTCCAACTCACATTCGCTTCCGGCACGCGCTGCAAAGCGAGCGCGAGCGCCTTGATGACGAAGTCGTTGACCGAGACTTTGTAGGCGGGCGTGCCATCCTTGTCATTCGGCGCCAGCGCGTTGATCTCCTCGCGCACGGCCGTAAGCTTTCCGATGTCGCAATCGACGGTGAGATAGAACACCGGCATCGACTGCGCCGCGGCCGTCAGGCGCTGCGCAATGGTGCGGCGCATGGAGTCGTGCGGGATCAGTTCGTAGGAACCTTCCTCGTACAGCGCGAGCACCTGTTGGTCCGACATCGCGGGCGTGACCGCCGGGGCAGAGGCCGCAGCCGGAGCGGCGGGCGCGCGCAATCCCTTGCCGGACTTCGCGGCGTCGACGTCGCGCGCGATCACGCGCCCGTGCGGACCTGAGCCTTGCACACGGGAAAGATCGATCCCGGCTTCTTTGGCGAAGCGTCGCGCGAGTGGCGAGGCAAAGACGCGGCCGCCTGCGGCTATACCTCGGCCTTCGTCCTTCGAGACGCCCGCCTTCGCCTGCACTGCGGCGGGCTCCTCAGGACGAGGCATTGGCTTTTGCGCCGCCTGCTGCTGTTGTGGAGCCGTCGCAGCGGGCGTCTTCTTCGCTTCGGCTTGCGGCCCCTGAGGCTTCGGTGCTGCACCCGCACCCGCCGCAGCCGCCTTCACGTCCTCGCCTTCGCCGGCGAGCACTGCGATCGGCGAATTCACCGGCACGTCCTGTGTGCCTTCCGGCACCAAAATCTTAGCGATGGTGCCCTCGTCCACCGCCTCGTATTCCATCGTCGCCTTGTCGGTCTCGATCTCGGCGATCACGTCGCCGGATTTGACCGTGTCGCCTTCCTTCTTCAGCCACTTGGCGAGATTGCCCTTCTCCATCGTGGGCGACAGCGCGGGCATGAGGATTTGCGTGGGCATGGGCGGCTACGACCGGTAGCAGGCGGCTTTCGCCGCCTGGACGACTTCCGTGACGGACGGTAGCGCGAGTTTTTCCAAATTCGCGGCGTAAGGCATCGGCACGTCCTTGCCGGCAACGCGGGCGACCGGCGCGTCGAGGTAATCGAACGCCTGTTCCATCAGCCGCGCGGCGATCTCGGCCCCAACTCCCGATTGCGCCCAGCCTTCCTCGACCGTGACGCAGCGGCCGGTCTTCTTCACCGACTCGATAACCGTCTCGATGTCCATTGGCCGGATCGTGCGCAGATCGATGATTTCCGCCTCGATCCCCTCGCCGGCCAATTCCTCCGCCGCCTTCATCGCGTAGGACATGCTCATCGACCAGGCGACGATGGTCACGTCCTTACCGCTGCGCGCGATCTTCGCCTTGCCGATCGGCAGAACGAAGTCATCGAGCTTCGGCACCGGCGAGGAATGGCCGTACAGAATTTCGTTTTCCAAAAAGATGACCGGATTGGGATCGCGGATCGCCGCCTTCAGCAGGCCCTTTGCGTCGGCCGCATTCGACGGAGCGATCACCTTCAGACCCGGAACGTGCGAGTACCAGGCCGAATAATCCTGGCTGTGCTGCGCGGCGACGCGGGCGGCCGCGCCATTCGGCCCGCGGAAGACGATCGAGCAGCCCATCTGCCCGCCGGACATATACAAAGTCTTGGCGGCGGAATTGATCACATGATCGATCGCCTGCATGGCGAAATTCCAGGTCATGAATTCGACGACCGGCTTGAGCCCCGCCAGCGCTGCGCCGACACCAAGACCGGCAAAACCGTGCTCGGTGATCGGGGTGTCGATCACGCGCCTGTCGCCGAACTCCTGCAGCAGGCCCTGCGTGACCTTGTAGGCGCCCTGATATTCGGCGACCTCCTCGCCCATCACGAAGACGTCCTTGTCGCGGCGCATCTCCTCGGCCATGGCGTCGCGCAAGGCTTCGCGCATCGTCATGGTGACCATCTCGGTACCTTCCGGAATGTCCGGATCGGCCGCGCCCTTGGTCTCCGGAGCTGATGGAGCCTTCGTCTCCTTCGGCGCCGGCGTTTCGGGCGCCTTAGCTGCGGGAATCGCCGGCGGCGGCGCGGACTCGGCCGACTTCGCCTGCTGCGACGGCTTGACCTTGCTCAGCGCCGCCTTGTCCTCGCCTTCGCCGAGAATGACGGCGATGGGCGTGTTCACCGCGACATCGGCGGTGCCTTCCGGCACGAGGATCTTGCCGAGCGTGCCTTCGTCGGCGGCCTCGACCTCCATCGTGGCTTTGTCGGTCTCGATCTCGGCGATGACGTCGCCGGACTTGATCATGTCACCCTCTTTCTTGAGCCACTTGGAAAGGTTGCCCTTTTCCATCGTGGGCGACAGCGCGGGCATCAAGACTTCGGTCGGCATGAACAGGCTTTCCGGGCGGGTCAGCGGTATACGTCGGTGTAAAGCTCGGACACGTCCGGCTCGGGGTCGTGGGTGGCGAATTCGGCAGACTCGTTGATCAGGTCACGCACCTCGCCGTCGATCGCCTTCAACTCGTCTTCCCGGGCGATCTTCTTCTCGAGGATGCGGTGTCGCGCCATGTCGATGGGGTCGTGCGTGGTGCGGACCTTCTCGACCTCTTCCCGGGTGCGGTACTTGGCCGGGTCGGACATCGAATGTCCACGGTACCGATAGGTCAGCATCTCCAGGATGAACGGCCCCTTACCGCTGCGGCACCACTCCGCCGCGCGATCACCGGCGGATTTCACCGCACGGACATCCATGCCGTCGACCTGCTCGCCGGGGATGTTGAAGGATGCGCCACGTTTAGACAGGTTCACCTGCGCGGAGGCTCGCGTGATTGACGTGCCCATCGCATAGCGATTGTTTTCGATGACGTAGATGATCGGCAGCTTCCAGAGCTCCGCCATATTGAAGCTCTCGTACACCTGCCCCTGGTTGGCGGCGCCATCGCCGAAATACGTGAAGGAGACGTTGTCGTTGCCGCGGTAGCGGTTGGCGAAGGCAAGGCCGGTCCCGAGCGGCACCTGGGCGCCGACGATTCCATGTCCGCCAAAGAAGCCCTTCTCGACGCTGAACATGTGCATCGACCCGCCCTTACCCTTGGAATAGCCGTGTGCACGTCCCGTCAACTCAGCCATGACGCCTTTAGGCTCCATGCCCGTCGCGATCATATGGCCGTGGTCACGGTAACCGGTAATGACCTGGTCGCCGTCCTTCATCACCATTTGCATGCCGACGACAACTGCTTCCTGGCCGATGTAGAGATGGCAGAACCCGCCGATCAGCCCCATTCCGTAGAGCTGACCCGCCTTCTCCTCGAAGCGGCGGATCGTCAGCATCATGCGGTACGCATCGAGCTCCTCTCGCTTACTGAAATCCGCAACGGGCCCGGAGGGCCGCTCGTCCACGATCTGATTGCTCTGGGCGACCGCCATAAGAACTCCTCGGCGTCAGGGGCACAGGTGTTCCCATAGCCGAAATCGCCGACCTGCGGAAGCGCGGCACGGCACACGTCCGCGATGCGCGGAAAGCTCAGCCGGCACGTCGCGAAGCGGCCAAATCGCTTTGTGCTGAGGCGATTACCGGACGGGCTGTAGAAGTAGGATGAGGTCGCGTGGGTCGGTCAGCCCGTTCAACGCACGCGCGCGCTCATCCAGCATGTCTGGATCGATCGCATCCGTGCGGAGCAACGCGACCCGGCGCTCCCATAAGGCGTGCTCGGCCTTCACCTCACCGAGTTCGTGTTGCATGGCGGCGAGTTGCTGTTCGAGGTCCTGTTGCGCGCGTAGGCCGTGGCGGCCGGTGAAGGCGTTCACGCCGAAATAGCCGATGTACAGCGCCGCGAACGCGTACAAGACAATAGCCGTGAGAATCGCGCGGCGGCGGCGGTGGGAGACCATGGCGCGCCAAGATGCAGCGCCGGCGTTAAAGGCGATTTAATTCCATTCGACTGGAAGGCTTAGATCCGGGATCTGATCTCGTTGAGCAGGAAATTGCCGAGCCGTTTGGCGCGATTGCGCAGCACGCGCAGCGCACCGTGGTCAACGAAATAGGTCAGCAGGATCGAGTCGCGCGTCTTGATCCGGTTATGCACGGGGTCGGCCGAATGCCAGGTGTCTGAGCCGACTGCGAAGGCATAGCCACTGTTCGGCGCAAAGCGCATCTGTCGCGCCTTCGGCATCGAGCCATCCGCGAGCTTGTCGTGGAAGATCGTACCGACATCCGTATTGGCGTCGTCCGCCGGCAAATAAAACTGGACAGTGATGCCCTTCCAGCTCGTATCCGTGTGCGGCGGGATCAAATAGCCGGGAATGTCGCGCGTCAGAATTGGAATCGGATACATGCCGACTTTGGCGTAGGCATCGCCGAACCGCTTCTTCAGTCCGGGCGCGAGGCGCCGCATGAAGGCCTGCTTCACCTCGTCCGAGCAGAGCGCGCGCCCGACGATGTCCCAGAGCGCATGCTTTTCCGGCGGCAGATGGCGGATGTACTCGGGAAACAGATCGATCTTCACCCGCGTATGCGTGCCATCATCGAGATCGAGTCCCTTGCTGCGGCCATGCATCGGGCGGTAGTCGCGCGTGACCGGCATGAGCCGCAGAATGTCGGCATAGACGTCGTCGGGAAAGACTTGATCAAACTCCAAATGAAAGAATGGCGTGTCCAGCGCGCGCGCATTGTCGACGGAGCGCGCGACGAACTCGGACACGCGCGCGATGGCGCGCTTGCGCTCGTCTCGGGTCAGGCTAACGGACCGGTCCATAGGCGATTCCCCTCCAGCGCGAGAACTGCGCAAGTCTTGGTCGAGTTCGGCCCAGCGTCAATCAACTACGGCCGGGGCAATACCGTCTTTCCTGCGTAACGGGCGCTGTCGCCGAGTTCCTCTTCAATCCGCAGGAGCTGGTTGTATTTGGCGGTGCGGTCGGAGCGCGCGAGCGAGCCGGTCTTTATCTGCCCGCAGTTGGTCGCGACGGCGAGGTCGGCAATCGTGGAATCCTCGGTTTCGCCGGAGCGGTGGGACATCACTGCGGTGTAGCCCGCCTTGTGCGCCATCTCGACGGCCGCGAGCGTCTCGGTCAGCGAGCCGATCTGGTTGACCTTCACCAGGATCGAGTTGGCGAGCCCTTGCTCAATGCCTTGTGACAATCTCTTCACGTTCGTGACGAACAGGTCGTCGCCGACAAGCTGGCACTTCTTCCCGATCAGGTCGGTGACCGCCTTCCAGCCGGCGAAGTCGTCCTCCGCCATGCCATCCTCGATGGAAACGATCGGATAGCGGCCAACGAGATCGGCTAGATAGCGCGCCTGCTCGTCCGGCGAGCGCGTCTTGCCCTCGCCTTCGTAGACGTATTTGCCGTCCTTGAAGAACTCGGTCGAGGCGCAGTCGAGCGCCAGCATGACGTCTTCGCCCGGCTTGTAGCCGGCCTTCTCGACCGCCTGCATGACGAAATCGAGCGCTGCTTCGGCCGATTTCAGGTTCGGCGCAAAGCCGCCTTCGTCGCCGACATTCGTATTGTGCCCCGCCGCCTTGAGCTGGCCCTTGAGCGTCTGGAAGACCTCCGCGCCCATGCGCACCGCTTCGGCGAACGTCGGTGCGCCAGCCGGCATAATCATGAATTCCTGGAAGTCGATCGGATTGTCGGCGTGCACGCCGCCGTTGACGATGTTCATCATAGGCACCGGCAATAGCCGCGCCGACGCACCACCGACATAGCGATAGAGCGGCAGGCCGGAAGCCTCCGCCGCGGCCTTCGCCGCCGCGAGCGAGACACCGAGGATCGCGTTGGCGCCGAGGCGCGACTTGTTCGGCGTGCCGTCGAGGTCGATCAAAGTCTCGTCGATCTGCACCTGGGATTCCGCATCCATCCCGCCGATCGCGTCGAAGATCTCGCCATTGACCGCGTCGACCGCCTTGGTCACGCCCTTCCCGCCATAACGGCCCTTGTCGCCGTCACGCAGCTCGACCGCCTCGTGCGCGCCGGTGGACGCGCCGGAGGGGACCGCGGCGCGGCCGCGCGAGCCGTCCTCCAGCACGACATCGACTTCAACGGTCGGATTGCCGCGGGAGTCGAGGATTTCGCGGCCGATGATATCAATGATGGCGGTCATGGCGGTCCCAGTCGAATGGATTTGGCCGCGCTTCTACAAGAGGTCCGCCCCTCTTGTCATGCCCCGCTCGGGCAAGGCATGCAGAGGAAGCAATGGCGAAACGCAAGCTTCAGCTCGGCCGACCGGCCCCGCTACCCGCCTCTCCCGACGAGGCGGTTCTCGACCGCGTTGCCAATCCGCACCCGGACAGCAACTACGTCGCCCGCTTCACGGTGCCGGAATTCACCACGCTCTGCCCGATCACCGGCCAGCCGGATTTCGCGCATCTGGTGATCGACTATGTGCCGGACCGGTATCTGGTCGAATCCAAATCGCTCAAGCTGTACCTTGCGAGCTTCCGCAATCACGGCGTCTTCCATGAGGACTGCACGGTCGCGATCGGCAAAAGGCTGGCGAAGATGCTCAAGCCGAAATGGTTGCGCATCGGCGGCTATTGGTATCCGCGCGGCGGCATCCCGATAGACGTGTTCTGGCAGGCCGGACGACTGCCAAAAGGTGTGTGGCTGCCCGACCAGAACGTCGCTTCCTACCGTGGCCGCGGCTGAGTTCGCGCGAGGATGGCGCCGCTGCCCGAGTATGAGGTAGCGCGCCCACAGTGGCGCCAGGCCGGTTGCCGAAAGATTTGGCACGCCTGTTGCTTCTAATTGCCCGACCTTTGGCCGTGGAGAGGCAACCCATGAAGCGCTCCGATCTCACCGAAAAGCTGCTCGACCTCAAACGCGAGAATGGGTGGAGCTGGACGTTCATCTGCGAGCAGATCGGCGGCATGTCGCCGGTGATGATCACCGGCGCGATCCTCGGCCAGCAGAAGCTGACGAAACCGCAGGCCTCCGCCGCGGCGAAGTTGTTCGGCCTAAGCAAAACCGAGGAGGCGCTGCTCAATGAAGTGCCGATGCGGGGGCAAGGCACGCCGATGCCGCCGACCGATCCGCTGATCTACCGCTTCTACGAGCTGGTGATGGTCAACGGCCCGGCCTGGAAAGCGCTGATCGAGGAAGAGTTCGGCGACGGCATCATGTCGGCGATCGACTTCGACATGACAATCGAGCGCCAGCCCGACCCGAAGGGCGACCGCGTGAAGATCGGTATGACGGGCAAGTTCTTGCCGTACAAGTATTACGGCGCGAGCGGCAACGCACAGACGTATGGGTATAAAGAGGAGTAGGCGAGCATCGCTACTCCACCCTCGGTATCGTGCGCAGGCAAGTGTCTTCAGCGTTAACTCATCCGACGAGTTGCGCGGTTTGTGGGCGGCGATTGCACCAAGCGGAAAGGCGCGGCGAGTTTTACATTTATTCGCGAGGGCGATGGCCGCCACCTTGGTCGGCCAGCCCGCCAAGAGCTCGGACCATTTGTTTGACTTGACAGCGCTCAATCGATGAGTCGTTCTGCAAACATGCAACTTATGCATGCATATAATGGATCTCTCGTCTTTCTTGAGGTCCGCGCACGCAGCGCACTGGACCGCGATCGTTCCCCGATCGGCCCGCGCATTGCCTGCCACCTTTTGTGCATACCCTAGTCGCACCGGCTTCAAAGGCCGAAGACTTTAGCGGCGCGGTCGCGGCTATCCAGTTCGACCGTCGCGCGAACAGCATGGAACTATCCGGCCTTATGTTTGATTGTTCTCCATAGCCGAACCCGGCGGTTCGCGCCGGCGAAGAACTAACGGAGGCCGCGATGCAAGTCGCCGATTTTCTCCGGCAGTCCCATCAGAAGCTCGTCACCTGCTTGCCGGACGACACCTTGCAGGTGGTCGCGAATGCCATGTACGCCCACGGCATCGGCGCGATGCCGGTCTGCGAAGCCGGCACACGCATGGTCGGCATCATTTCCGAACGTGACCTTGTGCGCGTATTCGCACGCTCCGATCTGAGTGAACTGCAGTACCTTCGCGCGCGCGACGTGATGACCTCGCGGGTGATGACCTGCCGACCGCACGACAGCATGCAGGCCGCGCAGGAGATCATGCACGCTCAGCATTTCCGGCACCTGCCGGTGATTGACGGCAGCAAGGTGGTCGGCATGCTCTCACTGCGCGATACGCTCGCGCTGCGGCTCATCGAATCCGAACAGGAAGTGAATTTGCTGCGCGATCTCGCGGTCACCGCGCGGCATTAGACGGCGGACGGCGCTGTTTCCGGCTTACGGCGCAGCCAGGATGCGCAGGTGAGACCGACGCCGGCAAGCACCACGGCGCCGAAGATCAGCACCGGCCCGATGCCGATCGTGTCGTGGCCGATGCCATAGACAATCGGCCCGAGGGCCTGGCCGAGGAAGAAGAAGAACGAGTGCAGCGCCATCGCCGAACCGCGCGCCTTGGGCGAGAGTTCGCTTGCGTAGATCTGGATCACGGCGTGCAGCATGTAGAAGCCGAAGCCGAGCACCGCGAAATTGACGAACTCGACCGGCCACGAAAGCCGTAACGCGATCACGATCAGGCACGCGCCCATCACGAACCCGCCGATCTGCATCAGCCGCCGCTCGCCGAGCGCCTTCAAGAGCCGCGAGACCGAGACGCCGTAGAGCGCTCCCCCGATCCCGAACCCGGCGATCACGATGCCGGCGATCGAGGCGCGGGTCTCGCCCGCTTCGTGCATCATGGTCGCGATGTAGGGAAACACGCCGTACATGAACACGGCTTCGAGGAAAACGGCGCCGAAGCAGATCTTCGCCAGCGGATTTGAAAAGATCGACCGATAGTTTTCGCCGATCAGCGCGATGTTTGCGCGCCCTGTCGTCTCCTTCCGGCCGCGGAAACCGACCATAGCTAGAACAAACACCAGCGCGCCGAAACTGCCATTGACGAAAAACACGCCGCGCCAGCCGACGAGATCGCTGACGATGCCGGCGCAGGTCGAGCCCAGAAGATTGCCGGTCATCAGCGCGAACAAGAGCCGGCCCATTGCGACCTGGCGCTCGTTGATCGGCACTTCGTCGCCGCACAGCGCGAACACGATCGGCACCACGCCGCCGGACGCCATGCCAGCAAGGATGCGCGCGCCGATCAGAAGATCGAAGCGCGGTGCAAATCCGCAGACGAACGTGGCTGCGCTCACGAGGAACAGGCACAGCAGCATCACCCGCGCCTTGTTGAACACGTCGGCGAGCGCGCCGAGCACGGGCTGAACCAGCGCGTAAGGCAGCGTGTAGGCCGTCGTCAACAGCGCCGCGGTCGTCGCCTCGACGCCAAGACCAGACGCGATCTGCGGGATGACCGGATCGGTCGCACGCATGAACAGCGAGCTCGCAAAGCAGACGAGCGCCAGCAGATTGAGCGTACGCGTCTTTGGACTCATTCGCCGGGCGCTTTTTTAAGCTTTGGCGAGGCGGTCGAAGGCGATCAGGCGCTTAAGCAGCGGCTCCATATCCTTGAGCGGCAGCATGTTCGGTCCGTCGGACGGCGCCTTGTCCGGGTCCTGATGCGTCTCGATAAACACGCCGGCGATGCCAACCGCAACGGCTGCGCGCGCGAGCACCGGAACGAATTCGCGCTCGCCGCCAGACGACGTGCCCTGCCCGCCCGGCTGCTGCACCGAATGCGTCGCATCGAAGATGACCGGCGCACCGCTGCGGGCGAGGATCGGCAGCGCGCGCATGTCGGAGACGAGAGTGTTGTAGCCGAACGACGCGCCGCGCTCGGTCACCAGCACGTTCGCATTGCCGGTGCCGGTCAGTTTGGTGACGACATTCGCCATGTCCCAGGGCGCGAGGAATTGTCCCTTTTTCACATTCACTACGCGGCCGGTCTTGGCCGCCGCGATCAAGAGATCCGTCTGACGGCAAAGGAAGGCCGGAATCTGCAGCACGTCGACCGCTTGCGCGACCGCCGCGCATTGCGCGGCCTCGTGCACGTCCGTGAGCACGGGGATGTTCAGGCTCTCGCGGATTTCAGAGAAGATCGGCAGCGCCTGCTCGAGCCCGATGCCGCGCGCGGACGACGCCGATGTGCGGTTCGCCTTGTCGAACGAGGTCTTGTAGACGAGACCGATGCCGACGCGCGCCGCGATCTCCTTCAGCGCGGACGCCGTCTCCAGCGCATGCGCCCGGCTCTCGAGCGCACACGGGCCTGCGATCAGCGCGAGTGGCAACGCATTGCCGAAGCGCACAGAGCCGGCACTGACGGTCGCATTGGGAGATTGATTTGCCATGCGGGGGCGACCATGCGGCGCGCCGCCCGCAGGGTCAACCGGCAGGGGTGAACAGCAGGGTTGCGCCGAGGGCGTTTTCCGGCCGGACGACCAGGCCCACGTCGCGCACCAGCGCGGAAATGCCGGCCGCTTGAACGCATGTGCGAATGCCGCTCAAGTCCGGCACCGCAAAACTGATGGCTGCAAAGACAGGCCCCGGACCCCGGCTCCTGGCCTTCCACGCCGAGGCGTGTGGCGAAACCGCGCGGCGTCATGACCGAGATGCTGCCGCGCGACAGCGGGATATCGTAGCCGTCGTCTTCGCTCTTCGCCTCAGCCGCACCGGTGAAGGCGAGCAACATGGCCTGATGCGCCGCCGGATCGGCGGCGACGATGGTGATGTTCGATACGCTGCGCGCGCCGTTCGGATGCTGCTGGTAATTTGGGTTCCAAAAATTCTCGGGAAAGTGCTGCTGGCAGGTCGCGAAGCCAATCTCCGGCGCACCGCGGTCCGCCGCGAACGCAAGCGAGAAGCCGACCTTCACGCGGCTGCCGTCCGGCCGCTGCCCATCGCGTTCAAAATGCAGGACGGGCGACGCTGAGATGTCGGTGCGCTGAAACTGCTGCGCATCGCCGGCCGCATCGCGCGATTCCAAAATCAGCATCGAGAGTCCGTCATGCGCGGCTGCGAAGTCCCGATTACGCGCAGCAAAGAGTACCGAAAATCCGTCCACGCACAGTTTGTCCGGTTCGACAAACATCACGAGTTCGATGAATACGCCGGAAAATTGGACTATCCGGTTGTGTGTGCCCCAGGGATGCCGGTTGCGCGCGCCGACGGTAAAGCCAAGGCGTTCGTACAATTCTCCTGCGCGATCGAGATCGCGCACCGCATGAACGATATGATCAAGACCGCGGCTCATTAAGTTCCTCGTAGCCGCATGCTGCCACGGGCAGCCCGACGCACAAAACGTTAAAAAGTTCACTCAAGTTCCCTTGGTCAATATCGAACCGGAGCGGTGGTCACGCGTTCTACTGCGCAAGAACAAAGGTTCCTATAGGGAGAACATCGATGATGAAGAAAACGCTTACGGCAGCGGTACTGGGCTTGAGCCTCACTGCACTGCCAGCCCTCGCGCAAAATAATACCAGCGCGAACAGCAACACGGCCAATGCGAGCAAGGATCAGCCGCACCAGAAGGCGTCGCAGATGAATCTGTGGCCGGCCACCAAGATCAAGGGGCTGAACGTCTACAATCAGAGCAACGAAAAGATTGGCGACATCAGCGACTTGATGCTGAACAAGGATGGCAAGATCGACACTGCCGTGGTCAGCGTCGGCGGCTTCCTCGGCATCGGCACGCACGACGTCGCGGTAAAGTTCAGCGAACTCAAGTGGGAGATGGAGCCCGTCAAGAGCACCACGACGTCGTCCAACGCTCCGGCGAGCGCCAATCGTCCGGCCGGCACGGTGGGCTCGGCGAACACGTCGAACGCCGCCAATAGCGGCCCGAAGCAGTTCTGGCCCGATCACGCGGTGATGACGAACGCGACCAAGGATCAACTGAAAGCGATGCCGCAGTTTGACGCGTCGAAGTAAAATTGCAGTCGACGGCATCAAGGAGGCCCGGCGCTCGCGCCGGGCCTTTCTTTTTAAGAAAATTCCAGCTGTCGTTTTGAATCGCGATCACGGCCCGGCGCAACGATTTTGATCCGGCTGGTCAACGCATTTGCCGCCAAGCTCGCGTCCTGCGACAGGACGATGCGTCAAAAGCTGGCGCAAACGGCGGATTGGGTAATGTCTGCTGTGGGCCACAACCCGACTTAAAGCACCGCACAAAAATGTCAGGTTCGGTCAACAGTGTCTCAAACGGAGACCGAAAGAATCTTTCCCGATTTCGACCAAGTCGGCGGTGAGGCAGCCGATGTCATTGGACTGAACTGAGGGGAGACCGGTGAAGAGGCATCTCGCTTCGCGCCAACATTGGTTCCTAAAAAAAACAAATCGTTGCTCATGCCGAGCAATACAATTTGCGGACGCACAATTTGGATCTTTGTCGCGTACGCGCCTTGGCAATTGCAGATTAGTCTGCGTGCTCAGTATTAGGCGGCACGGTCACCGAAGAGTGCTAGCGAAGTCGAGCCGCGATCGCGAGATTCCTGAATCAATCGCGCCCCGGCAGTCGTGCCAAGGAAATCGGCGAGCTTGGCATCCTCTTGGCGAATGAACCCGTGTGCGGGCAGCATTCCGGCGAGAAATAGCTCTACCATTCCAACACAGCCGGCGGCGGTTGTGAGCTGGATAGCGCCAAGTTCCGGCCGTCCATCGTAGCGCAGGATCGTGCTGCATTCCTCCAATCGGCCGTTTCGCTCGCCGATAGCGGTCGCAAACACCACCACGATATCACTGCGAGTAAATGGTGCGGCTCGTTCCAAAATGCGTTTCATCGTCGTGCGATCTTCTTCCAAGCCCAGGCCGCGAAGCAGCAGCCGCATGATTTCTGCATGGCCTGGATAACGCAGCGTCTTGTAGCTCAGTTCATCGACGTGGCCAGTCAAACTCTCCGCCAGCGTGCCCAGGCCGCCCGAGGTATTAAAAGCCTCATAGATCGCACCATCAATCATCACGCTTTCTATTCCCTCCAGAGCGGGAACCTCACGCATCTGCCTGCCCGAAATGATCTGGCACGGGTTGCAGTACTCGTTAATGAGACCGTCGATCGACCAAGTTACGTTGTAGCGCAGGGCATTTGTCGGATAGAGCGGCAAGGCGCCAACCCGTAAGCGGATAGACCTGACTCGATCGAATCGGGCGGCCATGTCGGCGCCGAGAACACAAATAAATCCTGGCGCCAGGCCGCATTGCGGCATTAGGGCTACCGGCGACGACTGGGCGGCGCGCTGGATGAAGGTGGTGGTCTCGACGTCTTCGGTGAGATCGAAATAATGAGTGTTGGTATCAATCGCGGCCTGGGCGATGCCGCGATTGAGAAAGTAGGGACAGGCGCTGATAACAACGTCGCGATCATCGAGGAATGCGCGAAGTGCGTCCGGGTTTGTGGCATCCATCAATGCGACAGCGAACTTTCCACGCGAGACTTCGGCAAGCCGCTCTGATGAGGAGTCACCGAGGCAGACTTCATGACCTTGGCACGACAGCATATCGGCGATCACCGAACCGATTTGGCCAGCGCCCACAACCGCAATGCGAACCGGTTTGGCGATCACCGCCGCGCCCCTCCTAGAAAGAGTCTCGGCGGGCGCGCGCCACGTTTTCAGAGCCATTTGACAGATCTCCTTGGAGCTCGTCACCAACGATCAGGCGCGATGCTGGCTGACATGTCACTCAGCCGGAGCCGCGGCGGCGGAAAGCCGCCAGTGGCTCGTCGATGCCGCGGAAACGAAATTGGGACGTGCGTTGAAAATATTTGTCAGTCCAGCGGCTGCGATGCGATCGCGGATGGCCTCAATATCGGTGGTGTAAAGACCGCGCTGTTTCATGCGCTCGAAATAGTACGCACCGGAGAATGTGTACTTAAGCCCAAGCCCCTCTTCGGTCTGCATGCATTCGCGGACATGGGCAATTGCATCGCCGATCGCCAGGCTGTCCGGCAATACCAGGACATCGTCTTCCGCGGCGTGTTGGGCGGCATTGTAGCCGGCGAGGATGCCGGTCACGATGGCCTCGGTGTGCCCGACCAGCAGTCCGGCCTTCTCGCCGGCGACGAAAAGATTATCGATTCCATCGGCCCGCAGCGCGTTATCGCGGGGCGTCATGCCGAAATACCGTATAGAGTTGCCGACTCCCCCGGAAATCGGGTCTTCGTAGCGGGCATTTTCGAACCCCGCCACTTGGCGCAGCTGCTCGATCGGGAAATAGGTTGTCATCAACTTGGCAAAGCCGGTGTCCAGCAGGACGATGTTCTTTGCGTATTCCGACAGCGCGTATTGCTGGCAGCACTTACTGTCGAGCTTGCTGTTGTCGGTCAACGAGTCCGGAATCGGGACCACAACCACCCCATCTCGGTTGAGAACTTCGACGATCTCGGGTGCAAGCGATTCTTTCACCAGCTTGCATGCCCCGCTCATCGCGCCATAGCGGTTGGCCTTGTGCCCAATCATCTCCTTGATGCCGGCGCGGCCGGCAACGCTCACCCGGTTGCCAAAAGTGTGGCAGCGCAGGATGCACATGCCGCAGCCGTTGCCGTGCTTGTTGCAGGTGTTTGGAACACCCGCGGTCCCGGTCGTATCGACGAAGGCATCGCCGGTATAGCGGACCGCCTCCTTGCCCTTGCCGGCAACCACTGCGCGGATTCGCCGGCCTTCCATTTCAACATCGACGATACGCACCACGAAGTGGATTTCGACGCCCGCGTCCAGCAACAACTTGCGGATGGCCGGCTCCATCAACGTGGCGTTGTAGAGAGAGGCGTGCTTATGGCCGGGAAACTCCATATTGCTGTGGACCGCATTGGCGTCCATCGCTTCGAACATTTCTCCGCCGCCCAAGGCGATTGCTTCTTCGGCCGCGGTATAGCGCCCGTTGTTGCGGAAAATTCCGCCGACCAATCCGGTGCCGAGCAGCATATCCGTGCGCTCAAGGAGGGTAACATCGGCGCCTTGTTTCGCCGCCTGCATCGCGGCCGCACAACCGGCCCAGCCGCCACCGACAACCACGACATGCATGATCAGCGTCCCGCGTTGGCCCGCCAGGATGGCCGGCCATTGAATACTGTATACAGCTCGTCTATCGTATACTGTATACAATTTCAACGTCAAGTGGCCTCGCTTAATTGAACGGTTGCTCTCGGCAAGCCGACAAAGTGGGATAGGGAAATTTAGATGATGTCGAAGCCGGCGCGAATTGCCGCGACGCTGCGCTCCGCGACGGCCGGCTTCTGGAAGCGCCGACAGGCCACCGCGAACACCTTGCCCGGAAAGATGGCTTTGTCCCTAAGCTGCCTGGACGTTCATGTCGTCCCCGCCCCGATATCGAACGTGACGCCTTGGGCCAGAGGCTGCGATCGCCCGTAGTTGATCGCACTAGTCATGCGCCGCATGTAGGACTTCCAGGCATCGGAACCGGATTCGCGCCCGCCTCCGGTTTCTTTCTCGCCGCCGAATGCACCGCCGATCTCGGCCCCCGAGGGGCCTGTGTTGACGTTTGCGATGCCGCAATCCGATCCGGCGGCCGAAAGGAAGCGATCCGTCTCCCGCATGTCGGTCGTAAAAATCGCTGACGACAGCCCTTGTGCGACGCCGTTATGCAAGCGCAAGGCATCCTCGAATTCGCGGTAACGCAGAACGTAAAGAATCGGCGCGAAGGTCTCGCCCGTCATCGGACCGGTCTGCGCTGGCATCTCGACCAGAGCCGGGCGCACGTAGCGCGCCAGCGGCGGCACGCCTTCGACCACCCGCTCCCCGCCGTGGATGACGCCGCCGGATCGCTTGGCCGCGGCCAGCGCATCTTGCATTTTTTCGAAAGCGGCGCCGTCGATCAGCGGTCCGATTAGAGTCTCCGGGCACCGCGGATCGCCAACCGAGATTTGGCGATAGACATGTTTCAGCCGCGAGACCAGTGAGTCATGAACGCTTTCGTGCACGATCAAACGGCGAAGCGTTGTGCAGCGCTGGCCGGCCGTGCCACAGGCGCCAAACGCAATGGCGCGAACAGCTAGGTCGAGATCGGCCGACGGGCAGACGATAGCAGCATTATTGCCGCCGAGTTCGAGGATTGGGCGGCCGAAGCGGCGCTGGACGCGCTCGCCAACGATTCGACCCATGGCGGTCGAGCCGGTGGCCGAGACCACCGGAACGCGCGGGTCATCGACCAGGATAGTGCCGACCGCGGCGTCGCCGAGTAACAGGCTGACCAGCCGCTTCGGCGTACTACCAAAAGCTGCCGTCGTCCGTTCGAACAGCGCCAGCGTGGCCAACGCAGAGAGCGGCGCCTTCTCCGAAGGTTTCCAGATGACGCTGTCGCCGCAAACCAGTGCCAGGGCGGCGTTCCAGGCCCAGACTGCCGTTGGAAAATTGAATGCGGAAATGACGCCGACCGGTCCAATCGGATGCCACTGCTCCATCAAGCGGTGATCGAGCCGCTCGCTCGGCATCGTCAGCCCGTAGAGTTGACGCGACAGGCCTGTGGCGAAGTCGCAGATGTCGATCATCTCCTGGACTTCGCCAAATCCTTCGGTCGCAATCTTGCCGACCTCGATGGTGATCAGCCGGCCCAGCGTTTCCTTGGCATCACGCAAGGCGTTGCCAAACAACCTGACCAGTTCGCCGCGCCGCGGCGCCGGCACCGTCCGCCATTCCTCAAAGGCTTCGCACGCCATATCGATCTTGGCGCGGGCGATATTTGGCGCATCGTCGTGAACATGAGCGATAATTTCGCCGGTTATCGGCGAGGCGACGGTCCTGTTTCCGCCACGATACGCGGCCGATGGTACGCCGAGCGATGCCAGCAGCGTAGCCGCCTCCTGCGCGAGCCCTCCTTGCGCCGTGATTGCCGGTTCGTCGCCAGCCCTGTTCGCCGGTTGTCTCGCCATCGGCAGTCTCCCGTTCACGATCCGGTGCGGCGGCCGTGCGACACCGCCGCTGCAGCAATGCTTGCTAATGGCGCTTTGCGTTAGCGCGAGCTCCTCCGCCGCTTGCGTAGAGGAACGCCTCAAAGGCGGCCAGTTCCTGTAGCGAAGGCATCAATCGTTCCTGAAGATGCGAGCTTACAGGCCGTGAGAGGCGGGCTCATTCATTTCCTAGTGCGCCGCGCCTATTTCGAACCGCTGGTGCCATGAGTCTGTCTTTGATTTTGGATTCCGTTCTCCGCCGTGCCGGCCTCAATGACTCTGCTACCTTCGGACGTGATCTATCCGAAATCTCTACGCTCAGGTCAGGTTCAATGGCGGAAGTGCCAAGCACGTAATCGTATCCCGCGCGCATGACATGCTCAGTGGCCAGACTAGCGGCCAGTCGTTCGTCGCCCTCAATCACCGCCCGCAAGATGGCTGCGTGCTCTTCCCAGTTGCGCGCTTGCCGAGACGAATCGCCCGGCGCGAAGAGCATCGCTGTACGGTCGCGCAGCCTGTCCAGTATGTCGCCGAGCACGGTATTCTGCGCGGCGGCATAGAGTTCGCGATGGAACGCCTGATTAAGTTCGGCCAGTTGCTCGAAACGTTTGTTGGCGACAGCCTGCGTGCCCTTCTTCAGCACGACTTCGATACGCTTGATGACTTCCTTGTCCAGCCTGCGCGCTGCCAGCCGGGCATTGTGTCCCTCCAACAGCGCGCGGATCTCGATGGTGTCGCGCGCTTCCTGGTCGGTCATGCGCAGGACGGACGCACCGCGCCGGGCGCTCACTTCTACCAGCCCTTCCGAGGCCAACGCACGGATTGCTTCCCGCACGGGGTTGCGAGATACGCCATATTCCTCAGCAATCCGTTCCTCGACCAGCCGCTCACCGGGCTTGAGGCGACCGCTAAGAATCGCTTGCCGAAGTTCCGCGATGAGGCGGCCATGCAAGGGGGGATAGTCCTCACCGAGACGCATGCCATTCGACCTCTTCGAAACATCCGTTGTTTTGAGTGAGCCTGAGCGCGGCGACATTTGCCTAGTGTTTGCTAGCTGATGATAGGAATGTCCGCAGTAATTCACGCAAACTCAGAACCACCGGAAATCGTCGTTTCTTACGGTTGACTATCGTTGTCGACTGTATACGATTTTGATCAGGGCTAAAAGCAAAAACGAAGATTTGGGCGTTCCAGGAGGAGAGTCTGCATGTTTCGTCTCGTGACGGCAGTGGCCGTCGCTGCCTGCGTGCTCGGCGGATCCGCATCGGCCGCCGACGATTTTCCGAGCCGACCGATCAAGATAGTAGTGCCCTTCGCCGCCGGTGGCACAGCCGATCCGATGGCGCGCGGAATCGCCGACATCATCCGGCAAAAGACGAACGCCGCGGTCTTTGTCGAATCGAAACCCGGCGGCGGCGGCAATATGGGGGCGCTCGACGTCGCCCGTGCAGATGACGGCGGCTACACCGTCCTGCTCGGAGCGAACAACAACTTCGTCGTCAACCAATTCACGATGCCGAAGACGTCGATCGATCCGGAGCGTGACCTTAAGCTGATCACTATCCTCGCCGATCAGCCGCAGGTCGTTTACGTCCGCACCGACTTCCCGGTCAGAACAATGAAAGAGCTCGTTTCGTACATCAAGGAGCATCCCGGCAAGGTAAATTTCGCCTCGCCCGGAGTCGGTTCCGCACCGCATCTTGCCGCGGAGCTGCTCGCCGACCTGTACGACCTCAAAATGGTACATATCCCATTCCGAGGCGGCGCCCCCGCTGTCAATGCGCTGCTCGCCGGCGACGTTCAGCTCTATATGGCTTCACTGTCCGTCGGCAAAGGGCAGGTAGATGCCGGCAAGCTGCGCGCCTTGGCGGTCACCGCGCCGCATCGGATGAACTCACTTCCCGATGTGCCCACAATGGCAGAAGCGGGCTTTCCCGAGTATACGCTAAGCAATTGGTGGGCGCTCGCTGCGGGAAAAGACATTCCGCCAGCTCATGTTGAATGGCTACGCCATCACTTCATCGATGCGGTGAATGATCCGACGCTCAAAGCACGCTTGGAAGATCTAGGGTTCGTCATCTACGGCAGCAACGCCAAGCAATTCGAAGATCGGGTACAAAAAGAAGGGACGGTGTACCGGGGTCTTGTCAGCCGGCGTTCTCTGGCAACGCAGTAGTAGCGCAGGTCGTCTCCGCCGAGGCTGGTGCAGCGGCCGACGTCACGGCGGCCGTTTTGCGCAGCTCCCACGACACGGCGATGTCGCCGTTGACGAAGGTCTGGCAAGCCATCCGATAGCCGAGGCGAAACTGCTCTTCTGTGAGATGCTTGCGTTCCTTCGGCTTCACGGCGTCGGTGTGCTCAAGCCCTTGTTCGATTTTGCATTTGCACGTCCCGCAGATGCCGCCACCGCATTTGAAGGGAATGCCCCCCTGCTCGCGGATTGACGCGCGCAGCAGGTTACTGTTCTCGGGGACGCTGGCGACCTTGCCGCCATTTGTCAGGAAGGTGATCTGAATCATGAGGCCGCTTGCAGCACGGGCTGACTCTCGACTGCGGCCTTTCGCAGGTCAGTCTCCATGTGGCCGAACGTGGTTAGATGCCTGATCTCGTTCAGCGCGCCCTGCATCGTCTCGAACTTCGGGAAGAACTTGCACGGAACGTCGTTGACGATTTCCGTCCCGTCCTCGATTACCCGCACCCTCGCCCGATCATCGGTTAGCTCGGCAATCGCAAAATGCGCTTTCTTCTCGCCATAGAAAAAATAGTCATAAGCGTCGACGGTCCGCATCCCGCTCAGAGGCTGGCTGCGGTATATTCCGGGCTTGCTGGTGAGAATGAGGTACATCGCGAGCTCTCCTCAAATCCGTGCTAGTCCGCCGCAGCCGATTGTGATGGCAACGGCGTTAGCGGCACGGCATCCTGCTCAATTTCGAGATCATGCGTCAGCCAGAGCTGACACATCAGGCGGTAGCCCTCCTGGAGACGGTGACCGAGCAACTTCTTCTCTTTCCAATTTGGCTCGGGCAGATGCTCGACCCCATTGAGTACGCGCGAGGCGCATTTGCAGCATTTCCCCATCCCGCAGCCGTAACGCAGGTTGGGATAGGGAAACTGCTTGATGCCGGCGCGGACAACGAGATTGGTGTTTTCTGCGACCTCGCCCTCGTAGGGCGTGCCACCGCGATGCAGGATGATCTTCGGCACCGGTCAGGCCTGCAACAATTCCCGTTCGTACGCCAGAACGCTCGGCTCGACGAGGCCGAGTTCTTCGATCGGCAGTTCCTTGGCGACGTAATCCCAATACAGCGCCGTCGTATACAGCAGGCGCATTTGCGCGCCGATTTCGCAAATTTTCAAGCAGCGCTGCTGCAGATCGACGGTATCCGCATGTTCAAGCACAATCTGATAGCCGCGTTCGCCATGGATTTCGTCGGACACAATATGGAGATCGAAGAACTCAACCTCCTCATCGGTAAACTTGTATTTTTCTCGGAGCGTCGGTGTCTGCTTGCGATAGATCGACGGCACTTGTGATTCCAAACCGACCACCAGACCCGCCACAGCGACGATCGGGTCCTCGCGCATCGAAACCGCATAGCACCAGCTCTGCAGACCGCGCGTGGTCGGGGACATATTGTTGGGATCCATAACGCGCTCGCGCGTCGTGCCGCAGGCCTCCGCGAATCGGATCAAGAGGTCGGTGTGGCGGTCTCCTCCAATCTCCTCCTCGTACATGTTCGCTAGGAGGAAGTCCTTCGCATCAACATAACGATCCGGCATGCGCGCATAGATGCAGGCGAGATAGTCCGCGAACGGGCCTACATAGTGAAAGTGGTTTTCGGCCCAGCGCGCCAGATGCCCTCGGGACAACTTGCCGCTTGCCCAAGCGATGCTGAACGGAGCCTTGTTGGCGCTCTTGCCTTTAATCGCGTTCTCAAGAGCGGTCCGGAACTGCACCTTGTCCATCAGTTGCGGCATTCGCCGTCCTCCTGGCATGATCAGCGGAAGCACCTCCGCCTTCTAATTGCATACAGTATTCATTCGCAACAGGCTGTCAATAAGGGATAATTATCCTGACAAACATGAGAGATCCGTCCAAAATCGGCATATTTCCGCAGAATCCAGGGGATGCGGCTGCTATTGAATTGGCCCCTAGATTGTATACAGTCGTCTTGAGAATGAGACCGAATAGCCGGGGGGAGGCAATTAATGCGGACGGCGACCAAGGCACAAGCACTCGCAATGGAAGAGCGCGTCCAAAGGTTCTCCAATTATATTGGTGGAGTATGGACGGGCGCTCGGGCCGAAGCGCTATTTGACGATATCAACCCCGCTGACACCCAGGACGTCGTTGGACGTTTTCCGGCCTCTTCGGCGGACGAGGCCGGTGAGGCTGTGCACGCGGCCGAGCACGCGTTTGCGGAGTGGCGCACGCTTCCGATTTCCTCGCGCGCCAAAACTCTCAACCGCGCTGCCGATCACCTCGAAGCTCATTGCGAGCAGTACGCGCGTGAGATGACGCGGGAAATGGGCAAGCTGCTCCCGCTTGCAAAGGACGAGTTTTTGCGGTCGGCCCAGACGCTCCGTTTTTACGCCGTGGAGGGGCAGACGCTCGCTGGCGAGACGTTCCACAACGATGACGCAGACATGGAGGTCTACACCCGCCGCGAACCGCTGGGCGTCGTGTCGGTGATCACGCCCTGGAATTTTCCGGTCTCAATTCCCGCGCGCAAGATCGCGCCCGCGTTGATCACGGGCAACACCGTCGTGTTCAAACCGTCCTCCGATGCGCCACTGAGCGGATTGTGTCTGGTTGAGGCCTTTGCGGAAGCTGGAATTCCCAAAGGCGTGCTTAATTTGATTACCGGCTCCTCATCCGACGTGGGGCGGACGATCACGACGGCACCGGCGGTCCGTGCGATCTCGTTCACCGGCTCGACGGCGGCTGGGGAGCACATCCACCGTTCCGTGCCGTTCACGACACGCACGCAGATGGAGCTCGGCGGCAAGAATCCGCTGATCGTCATGGAAGACGCCGACCTCGACAAAGCCGTCGACCTGACGATCAAGGGGGGCTTGTCGCTCACCGGTCAAGCCTGCACGGGAACAAGCCGCGTGCTCGTGATCAAAGATGTGAAGGACGCGTTTCTTCGCCGGCTCGTCGCCAAGGTGAAAGCGCTCAAGATCGGCAACGGTCTTTTGCCCGGCATAGACATTGGTCCGATGGCGACTGCGCGGCAGCTTCAGACGGTTCTCTCGTACATTGAAATCGGCAAACGCGAGGGCACGCTCCTTTGCGGCGGCGAGCGTCTGAGCGGACCCGAATACGAGCACGGCTATTTTGTATCACCGGCAATTATTTCGGATGTGCAGAACGATGCGCGGATCGCACGCGAGGAAATATTCGGGCCGGTGATCGCCGTAATCGAAGCCGAGAGCTATGCCGACGCGGTTGCAAAGGCGAATGCCAGCGAATACGGCCTATCGGCTGCCATCGTGACCAACAACCCGCGCTATATGCACGCTTTCGTGCGCGATATTGAATCGGGCACGGTCAAGATCAACCGCACGACCACCGGAAACCTGATCAACGCGCCGTTTGGCGGCTTGAAGCGGTCCAGTACGTCTACCTTCCGCGAGGCAGGCCGCACCGGACTTGAGTTCTATATCCAAATCAAAACCGTCTACCGGGGCTGCTGACGAGCGACATCATGCGACAGATTCTGCGGCTTGAATTGAACGAAGCGCGCGTGATGGCGCAAGCGGCTATTCGCAAAGCCGAGGATATCGGCGTGCTGGAAACCATCTGCATCGTCGATGAAGGTGGTTATCCGATCGTGCTGGAGCGCATGGACGGCGCCCGAATCACCGGCGGTCAGATCGCTTGGAATAAGGCCTTCACGGCGGCGGGACACAAACGTTCAACGCATCTGTTCACGCGGCCGCCGAACGGCCCCGCGCTCCCCGGAAACGAGGCGTTTGGAATTCAATTGAGCTTCGAAGGCCGGTTTGCGGCATTCGTCGGCGGTTTCCCGATTGTCGTCGACGATCAGGTCGTCGGCGGAATTGGACTGAGCGGAGGGAACGGCGAACAGGACACGGCTTGCGGCGTAGCGGCGCTGAAAGCGCTGCATGGCCTGCTTGGCCCGGATCACATCGTGCTCGTCGAAGCGGATATCAAGAAGTGATGCCAAGGAGCGAGTAACCTTCCGGCGAAACCAGCCAATTGATGAAATCCTGCCCCTCAGATGGTATTCTCTCCTGTCCAGGTGAAATTTGGGTACGCAAAATCGGAAGCGCTGCCGAAATACTGCCGGTCTTGCCCGTTCCTGAGCGACTGTTGGGGCGAATGTCCAAAGAACCGCTTGCTGCGAACACCGCAAGGCGAACCTGGTCTCAACTATCTTTGTTCAGGCCTTCGACGCTTCTTCAAGCATGCAATTCCAGAAGTAGAGCGCATCGCCAATTACATCCGTGCAGATGAAGCGCGATCTCGACGGACACTCGGCCGTTGAAACTCGATTTCTCTTCTGGCCATGTATGGACACGACCCGTAGCCGACACGAACGATTGTTTCATTTAGTCAGGAGTGCCTTTGCGGCTTCCATCACCGGCTCTTTTAGATGGGTGATGCAGTAATCGTTTAGCTTCTCGAAATTGTCCTTAAATGACTGAACTTCGACAATCGTGCTGTCTCGTTTCGAGCTGTAATACCCATCCAGCCAAATAGCGATGTAGTTGGGATTGGCGACTTTATAAGTCCTGAATTGCTCACAGGTGATCTTGGAAACGTCTATTGTCATCTGCGCATGAGCCGCCCTCGCCGTCATACAGCAAGCCGAGACGATGGCCAGATACGTTATTGCAGATTTTCTCATGATCGATCCTCTTCACCTAATTACTCTCTCCAGCTCGCATTATATACCCATGCCCGTGAGTGTCTTTTTGACTTGCTCAGAAAGTTGGGGATCAGCAGTTCGCTCTAGGCTTCTGTAACTCCTAATCCGCCGGCATCATGACCATGGGCCCAAAGTGGTGTCGCCCGCAGAGCATCAGCCAGCCCAGATTTGAAGCGGCTGCAATGCAGTTCACGCGTTTCTCGGGTGCGCTCGATTCGACGACGAATACATCTAAAAAGCGGCCTAATATTATATCTCTTTCGGGCCGTTCTATAGTTCCAGTAGTGTTGCCGTCTAACAACAGTCGCGCTTTTGCGTACACGCAGATCTATATCAATGCTTTTTTTGTGCGCAACGCGAACATATGCTCGCAAACGATACCGGGCCAGGGTTTAACGCAAAGTGATGGCAGTGACCCGAAAGGACGTTCTCGTTATCGCAGCAGTGCTCGCTGTCGCGCTTCAGCCGCGTTTGAGCCTAACGTCAGCACCCACTCTAGCGAAGCGTTTTGGTTTGCCCTCCCGCCATCTGGAGCCAGTACTACAGGCACTTGTACACGACAAAATACTCAAGGGGATCCGGGGGCCTCGCGGCGGGTATCAGATAGGCCGCGAGCCATCTACAATCACAGCAGAAGATATCCTCCGCTCGGCCCGCCGGGTAGATGAGACGGAAGATGTGTTGAAGAGCTCTGCAATATCGGAACTCGTTGTCGAGCCTGCGCTGGCTCTCGCTGAAAGCACATTTTACGCCGCCCTACGCCAAGTCACATTGAGCGCTTTAATCCAAGAAGCAAGTCTGCGCGCGAATCAATCAGCCGACATGCGAATTGTGGCGGCTGCAGAATCGGCTGTAAGCAACTCATGAATGTCCGGCCTACTCCGAACAGCAGACGTTCCTGATCGCAGCGGCTTAGGCCGACAAGGGCCACAAGCGAACATAAGATATGCTTTAGGCATTTGAATCGCTGGCGTTCGGGAAGAACAACTGCTCGCCATTGATCTATAGTTGGCGATCGCTTGTTGGCCTTCCGGCGAAACCAGCCAGTCGATGAATTGTTGAGCTCCCTTTTTTTGCGCCTCTTCGAGAGGCAGAAGTTTGTACGCTATCGCAACGTGAATTCCTCCAGCGAGTCTGCAGAACTGGCTGATGTTCTGCACGCTTTTTGAATTGTTCCATTTCGCGCGGGCCGCTATTTTTTTGTTCACTACAACTCGATGCTGCCAGCTATCGCAGCCTGCGCGCGTCAGAGGCGTACGGACCCGTCATGCTGGCGGAAGAATGACCGCTTGGGATCATTAGCCGCCATTAGCCCGCCCCTCGTCTAAGTCGGCTCTGCTCCTCAGCGGCAGACGCCGTGTGCAAGTTTGGCTAGGGCCGAGATGGGCCAATTGCAGACATGCTGAGATCGCAAACTGGAGCAACAGTCGCTATGTTATCATGCTAATATTGGTTTTCATTCGCAGCAACACTTTCGGACGGTCGAGGCCAAACGACGGTGGGCAATACGCGACCGAGCGCGCTGAGGCTTCAAAACAACGCCATTTTGGCATTGCTCCTGGCAATCGCCGTGGTGGCGTGGACCGTACTTGTCTGGCACCAAGGCCACCACGCGCGCATGGATATGCCCGTGGGCGCACCGGCACTGTACCGGGAGGTCTCGCATTTCCTCGCAGATTGGACCGTCATGATGGTGGCGATGATGATCCCGGCCGGCGCGGCGATGGCGATCGCATTTCATGAAATGAAAGTTGCGAAATGTCCGCGTGAGAACGCATTTGCTTCGACCTGGGTGTTCGTGTCGGCTTATTTGCTAGTGTGGGTGATTGCAGGATTTGCCGCTTATGGCGGGTTGCTGATCGCCCGATACCTCTCCGCCCATGCCGTACTGTCCACGGCCGTTGAGGCCCAACTTGGCGGTGCAATCATCTTTACGGCAGGTTTTTACCAGGTCACTCCGCTAAAGGAGTTCTGCCTTTCAAAGTGTCGGACGCCGATCACATTTATTGCCAACTCCTGGCGCGAAGGGAGCGCCGGCGCATTTCAAATGGGACTGCTCCACGGCGTCTATTGCGTAGGTTGCTGCTGGCTTCTTTTTGTCATGCTCTTTCCGCTCGGCATGAGCGTTATCTCGATGTTTGCGGTCACTGCAATCATCCTCAGCGAGAGAAGGATCGTCTCCTGGTCTGAGCCCATATCTCACGCCGCGGGTGTCGCACTCGTGCTTTACGGCGCACTCGTCATCATCTCACACCAAATCCTTCCCATCCCGAATTCAGGCGAGATGACCATGCCCGCCGAGATGGCGATGCCTGCAAGCGGCAGCGCACCCGTTCACAGGTAGAGGCGCACAGGTCCGCTTTGGGTCCAAAAAGCGACAACAGCAGCGCCCATGCGAACAGGTCGTCCACGAGCACGGGTAGAGTTTCTGCGGAACTTTGAGGTCGCTCAATGCATCGCCGCGCGGCTCTGATAAAGGCGGTGACAGCTCTCAGGGAGGCGCAAGGAGGCGGCCCCGGCCGAACCGCGCAGTTAGAGCTCTTACGCGGCTCCGGCCTTGGTCGTCCTGTTTATTGGCTGGAAAGCAGCCTTTCGGCGTTCTGTGTCGGATTTTGACATAACAGCGCCCGGTTTTGCTGGTACACACGTGCATCCACAAAAAGAGAGCGCAGACCCGCTGTAGAGGCGGGCGATGATGCTACTCAGGGAGGAAGTGATGCAGCAGCAAGATCATCGGATAGAGGCATTTGCCCAAGCCGCGTTTCATGTCCGGCAAGGCCGCGCGATTGTCGCTCGTCACCGTGCAACAATAGACCGCCTCCAGGATCACGGCCAGGACACCGATGCAGCCAAGCAACGGCTGAAGCAGCTCGTGGGCTTCCTCCAAATTTTCGAGGAGGACTACAGCCGTCTCAAGGGCGAACTGGAGGACGCTGATTAGGGCGCGTACTCATAAAACCGCCTGTACCTGCTGGTATGGTAAGCGATATCCGTTCTACTCCTAAAGCCAGAGCTCAGATCGGCGGCCTTTCATGTCGGAGTTTGGCCAATAGATGGGGTAATCGGCCGGCGTTCTTGTGGATAGCTGAAGAAATTGGGTGCTGCGCTTCAGGCTGATGGTGAAACGA
>Ga0207826_1000001_pt1 | contig 97320 bp, 87 predicted proteins | sample LuqExpMetageno80_FD_187837 | JGI IMG/M metagenome (GOLD analysis project Ga0207826, IMG submission 187837) | Tropical forest soil microbial communities from Luquillo Experimental Forest, Puerto Rico - Sample 80 (SPAdes) | ecosystem: Environmental > Terrestrial > Soil > Tropical forest ... | reverse complement strand
TGTGCTGATGGCGGTGGTGCTGCTGGTCAGGCCGCGCGGTCTGCTCGGCGAAGAAGGCATGATGACATGACGCCGGCCAATTTTCGCAAGCTGGCGATCCTCGCCTGCGTCTGGGCTCTATTGATCCTCGCGCCGGTCTGGATGCCACCGCTCGGCGGCTACACCGCACTCGGCACGCGGGTGCTCGTGCTCGGCCTGGCTGCAATGTCGGTGAATTTCCTGCTGGGCTTCACCGGCGTGCTCTCGTTCGGCCACGCCGCCTATTTCGGCCTCGGCGCATACGGCGCGGGCTTCGCACTCAAATTCCTCGCACCAAGCACGCCGCTGTCTCTCATCGCCGGTACGCTGTTGGGAGGACTCGCTGGCGCGCTGCTCGGCATGCTGATCGTGCGCCGCCGCGGCGTCTATTTCGCCATGGTGACCATCGCGTTCGGGCAGGTGTTTTATTACATCGCCTTCCAGTGGAGCTCGGTGACCGGCGGCGACGACGGCCTGCGCGGCTTCTCGCGCCAGCCGCTCGACTTCGGCGCGTTCAAGATCAACATCCTGTCGAACGCTGACAACTTCTACTATTTCGTGCTGTTCTGCTTCGCGATCGCCGTCGCCGTGATGGGCTTCATCCTGCGCTCGCCGTTCGGGCGCACGATGCTTGCGATCCGTGAAAACGAACGCCGTGCGCGCTTCCTCGGCATTCCCATCGAGCGGCACATCTGGATCGTGTTCACGCTCTCCTGTTTCTTCATGGGCTTCGCCGGCGCGCTCTATGCGCTGCTCAACAACTTCGCCGACCCGCGCGGGCTGCACTACAGCCAGTCCGGCGACTTCGTGATGATGGCGGTGATGGGCGGCATGCGCAGCTTCTGGGGGCCGCTGTTGGGAGCGGCGGTGTTCGTCGTGCTGCAGGACTATCTGTCCAGCGTGACGGTGAACTGGATGTCGTTCGTCGGCTTGCTGTTCGTGCTCGTCGTCTTGTTCTTCCCGCGCGGACTGCTCGGGTTCATCCGGGGGAAGGCGGCGTCATGAGTCTGCTCAAAGTCGAAAACGTCTCCAAACGCTTCGGCAGCCTCGTTGCCGTGAGCGATGTCTCGATGGCGCTCCAGCCCGGCGAGCTGCGCGCGGTGATCGGGCCGAACGGCGCCGGCAAGACGACGTTCTTCAATACGATCAGCGGTTTTCTCATGCCAACCTCGGGCCGCATCGTCTTCGACGGCGAGGACGTCACCACATTGCCGCCGGCGCGCCGCGTCTGGCGCGGTATGGCGCGCACGTTCCAGATCACAGAGGTCTTCCCGGAACTGACCGTGCGCGAAAACCTGCGCATCGCCGTCGAATCGGCGAGCGGCTTCCGGCTACGGCTGTGGCAGTCGCGCGAGGAGAGCCACACGGTCGGCGCGCGCGTTGCCGAGCTATTGCAGATGAGCGGGTTGACGCACAAAGCGGACCGCCTTGTCGGCGAACTCGCGCACGGCGATCAGCGCGCCAACGAGATCATGATGGCGCTGGCGCTGCGGCCGCGGCTCCTGCTGCTCGATGAGCCGACCGCAGGCATGGGCGATCAGGAAACCTATGACATCACTCGGCTCATCCGGAAGCTGCACCGCGACCAGAAACTGACGATCGTGCTGATCGAGCACGACATGCGCGTCGTCTTCCATCTCGCGGACCGCATCATGGTGCTGGCGGAAGGCAAGATGCTGGCGGAAGGCACGCCGCAGGAAATTGCTGCGAACGAGGCGGTGCAGGCCGCCTATCTCGGAAAGGCTGCGGCATGAGCGGCATCGCGCTTCAGGCGGATGGCCTGCATACGTTCTACGGCAAGAGCCACATTTTGCATGGCGTCGGCCTGGAGGTGCGTGAGGGCGAGATCGTCACGCTCCTCGGCCGCAACGGCGCGGGCAAGACCACGACGCTGCGCAGTCTCGTCGGACTGACGCACGCGCGCGAAGGTAGCGTGACCATTTTCGGCCGCTCGACGCGCGACTGGCCGCCGTTTCGGATCGCGGCGCTCGGGGTTGGTTACGTGCCGGAAGGCCGGCGGATTTTTTCAAATCTCACAGTCGAAGAGAATTTGAAGGTCCCGCTGGAACGTCCGGGCCCGTGGACCGTCGCGCGCATCTACGAGCTGTTTCCGCGTCTCGCGCAGCGGAAAACCAACAAAGGACGGCAATTGTCCGGCGGCGAGCAGGAGATGCTGGCGATCGCGCGCGCGCTGCTGCTGAATCCGAAGCTGCTGATGCTGGACGAGCCGAGCCAGGGCCTTGCGCCGCTGATCGTGCAGGAGGTGTTCAGGGTCGTGACCTCCGCGCGCGAGCAGGGCATCTCCGTATTGCTGGTCGAGCAAAATGTCCGCGCAGCGGTCGAGATCGCCGATCGCGCCTATGTGCTCGACGATGGCAAGGTGGTGTGGAGCGGTCCCGCGCCGGAGTTCGCGAAAGACGAAGAACGCGTCCGTGCGCTGGCCGGCGCGAGCGCGGAAGAGTGGGAGCCGCACGAGGCGTCCGCCTAGTCGTTCGAGCGCTGACTCCTTTGGTAAGGCTTAAGCTCAGCGAGTACACGCCGCGCCGAGTGCCATCCTTTTCATTTGGGCGACCGACCGGCTTTTTTTGTCTTGGGGCGCCGAACGAGCGGGAACCCTTCCGGTGATTCATGGATTCTGCTTCTGAAAGCTGGAGAGCGTAGTTGGGCGCGCGGTCAAGAAAGGGGCTTCGCGACCATGCTCGTCACGCGCCGGAAGAGTGGTGCGTCGATGCAGCGAGCTGGAACGAGTCAGCAATGTTGCTTATGGCGGGGCGGAAGCATCGCTGCCATCTGGGCGAGGTTTTTGGAATTGAATGACGAGTGCCTCGCGATCGGTCAGGACCGTCAATGCCGCGTCTCAGTGGAATACTCGAAACGTCGCTTTATACCGACGACATGGCTCGTGCCCGGACCTTCTATGAAGGCGTGCTCGGACTAGAGCCGATGTTCTGCGACGATCGTCTGACCGCCTATGCGGTTGGACGGGACGTGTTGTTGCTTTTTCGCAAGGGGACGACGGAAGCACCCGTCAAGCTGAAGGACGGCAGCATTCCGGGACACGGGGGCGCGGGCGAATTGCACGTCGCATTCGCAATCGGCAAAGACGAGCTTGAAAGTTGGACAGCGCATCTCACATCGCACGCCGTTGCTATCGAAGGCCAGAACGGTTGGCCGCGCGGGGGCAACAGCATCTATTTCCGCGACCCTGATGGCAATCTTCTGGAGCTTGCTACACCCGGACTCTGGCTGGTGTACTAAAGGCAGTGCGCTGGCGCTCCAAGAGCATGCCAGCTTGCCAACGATTCACATCCGGTGATGAACTGGAGAACGGAACATAGCTGTCTCATGACCGCTGGAGTCCATCATGTTGAGAGATGACAGGACCGACGGGCCGCGCGGCGAGAAGCCGGCGCTCAACGTCCTCGGCGAATGCCTCGAACTCTGCTCGCTCAAGCCCATGACTGGTTTCTATCGAGACGGCTGCTGCAATACCGGCGCAGAGGACGTCGGCAGCCATACGGTTTGCGTGGTGATGACGACCGAGTTTCTCGCGTTTTCTCAAGCCGCCGGAAACGATCTCTCCACACCTGTACCCGCGTTCGGTTTTCCTGGTCTGAAGCCGGGAGACCGTTGGTGTCTCTGCGCAGCACGTTGGCAGGAGGCGTTCGAGGCAGGACATGCACCGCGCGTTGTTTTGCGCGCGACTCATCAAGAAGCCTTAGACTACTGCTCGCTCGGCGATCTCAAGCGGTTTGCTGTCGATCTGGCGTGAACACCGAGAAACAGGGAAGAGGAGTTTAATGAAGGCCGCGGTCGCGACGGAGAATGGGCTGGAGATTCGGGACATTCCTCAGCTCAGGCCCAAACCATTCGAGCTTCTGGTGAAGGTGAAGGCGGCCGGTCTGAACCGGGCCGATCTCGCCGCGGCGCGAGGGACAGGCGGGCACGGAGCGGTTGGCGCGACGATCGGGCTCGATTGGGCTGGCGAGGTTGTCGAAGTAGGCGCCGAGGCCAAGGGCGGGTTCAAACCGGGCGATCGCGTCATGTGTGCCGGCGCGGGAGGATACGCCGAATTCGCGGTGTGCGATTGGGGCCGGGTCGTCTCTATTCCAGGCGACATGACGTTCCAGCACGCGGCGACCTTGCCGGTGGCCCTTGGTACCATGCATGACGCCCTTGTGACCAACGGGCAGCTGAAGGCCGGCGAAAGCGTTCTGATCCAGGGAGCGAGTTCGGGCGTCGGGCTCATGGCTTTGCAGATTGCCAGCCTTCTCGGTGCAAAGCTTGTGATTGGAACCTCGACCAATGCCGACCGGGGGACGCGTCTGAAAGATTTTGGCGCCGATCTCGCGATCGATACCAAAGATCCAAATTGGCCTGACCTTGTGCTGAATGCCACGAATGGCCACGGGGTGAACCTGATCGTCGACCAGGTCTCCGGCAGTCTGATGAATGGCAACCTGCGCGCGACCGCTATTCTGGGCCGGATTGTCAATGTGGGCCGACTTGGCGGCGGCAAGGCCGAGTTCGACTTCGATCTGCATGCCAATCGGCGGATCACCTACATCGGCGTGACACATCGCACGCGTTCGGTGGATGAGTTACGCGAAGAAACGCGGGCAATGTGGGCGGACCTCGCCGAGGCCGTCAGGAGCAAGAAGCTGAGCCTGCCCATCGACAGGACTTTTCCGCTCGGGGAAGCGAAGGCTGCGCAAGAATACATGCGCGCCAACCAGCACTTCGGGAAGATACTGCTGATTCCATAGAAGCGTGCCGTGATGCGCTCGAACTCATTCAGCGGTTGTACAGGCGGAATGCGTCCTCGCGAACTGCAAAGCCGATCTGCTCAGGGCATCGACTGCACGAAGGATTGCGGGTTCTGGCTTTTCGCAACCGCCGCCCGATATAAATTTGGCTCACCCGCTGCAATCGACTTATCAAAAATGACGCGGTAGATTTGCAGGCTCTCCATGACGCGTTGGACGTAATTACGCGTCTCCGCGATAGGAATGCGCTCCACCCAGTCGACCGCATCGATCCGCGGATCGCGCGGATCGCCGTGTTTGGCGACCCATTCCTTCACGCGGCCGCGTCCCGCGTTGTAGCCTGCGAAAGTCAGAATGTACGAACCCGTATATTCCTTCAGCAGTGCGCTGATCTCTGCGGCGCCCATCTGCATATTGTAGGCCGGATCGTTGACGAGACGCTTCCAGTCGTACGACACGCCAAATCGTTTGGCCGTGTCGCGCCCGGCCTCCGGCGTCACCTGCATCAGGCCGACTGCCTTCGCCGGCGACATATCGCGCTGGTCGAACCCGCTCTCGGTGCGCACGATGGAATAAGCGATGCTCTGATCGAGCGCGGGTGCGATCTGCCGATAGTCTGGAATGCCGATTGTCGGAAAAGCGTAGATCTCCATCGGTAGCCCTCTGGCGAGGGACGTCTTGCCGAGGATCAGCATCGCTTGCGCGTCGTGATAGCGGGCGGTTACGCGCGCGACTCCGTCGAGTGCCGCAACATCGGTGCTTGTCTCGGCCAGATCGTTGACGAATGAAAGCGCGAGATCGTAGTCGCCGATGGCATAGAGAATCTCCGCAGCGCGGGGCAACTCGGTGTTCGCCGGCCGTTCCGACTGCGGGCGCAGGACGGCGGAGGATTTCTCGAGCCCAAGCCGGGCGCGTGCGAGTTGGCCGTAATAAGCAGTCGGATGCCCGGCGGCCGCATCGTAGTAATTCAGCATCTCATCCTTGCGCCCGGCCGCCTCCGCTGCGCGTCCGCGCCAATAAGCGCCACGCGCTAGCACAATCGGATCGGTTGTCCCTTCGTCGATATGCGCAAAATGCTCGGACGCGGCGGCCGGATCGTTCAGGAATCGAAGCGCAATCCAACCGGCGATGAAGTGGTATTCGGCGCGGTAATAGGAATTGGCGGGGATGGGCGAATGCCGAACGACTCGATACGCGGTTTTCGTATCGCCGCGGTCGATGAGCCTGCGCGCAAGCAGGCGGCATTCGCGCCACCATTCGTTCGTGTCCTGCTGCTGCAGTCCTTCGGCCGGAGCCCTCATCACAATATCGGCCGCAGCGGACAAGTCATCGCGCGCCACCAACAAGTGCAGACGGCACAGCGCATAACCCAGGTCGTTGCGCACTTCCACCGGCACCGATTGCAGAAGCTCAGCGCCGCGGCGCATGTTTGATTGGGCCGCCTGGCAACCCTTGACGATGGCGATTTCCGCATCGCCAAGCCGCTTTGCAGCCCGCATCGCGCCGCCGAAGTCCTTGGCGCCGATACGCCGGTCCATTCTTATGACGTGATCGAATCGCGTCAGTTCATTGTGGAACATGTCGACCAGCATGGTCTCCATTTCCGCCGACATTTCCGCCGAGCGCCATATCGCCCGAACCTCGTGCTCCGCGCTTGCGCGATCGCCCTCTTTCAATTGCACGCGAGCGAGCGCGAGCCGGCCGACTACGCCGGCCGGCTGAGATTCGACAAAACGGCGCATAGTCCTCGCATCGAGGGACTTCTGCCAGAGTTGCCTTTCTGCGTGGCGGCGCAACTGCGGGATGCTCGGCCAATCGGGATTGGATCGGACAAACGATGCGTAGCGCTCGAATCCAAGCGCACTGTCAGAATTGCGCAGCAGTACCCATTCGACGAGCTTCTGCGCGACAGGATCGGCGATCGAGGATGCGAGCGACTTTGCGTCGGCGAACTTGCCCTCGCGAATCAGGCCGATGGCTTGCTTTGCTAGGTCATTGTCAGGCGACAATTTGGTTGCGCCGGATACATCCAAACTCTCGACCCGGAGCCGCGGGCCGTTTGCGCGTTCAATGCTTTTCGATTTCGGTTGAGATGCGGCTTTGCCGTGCCGATGCGAGTTGTGCTTGTGCCCCGCCCATGCGGCGGTCATACCTCCGGCGAGAATTGTTGAAACAAGAAGCACGCCGAAACCACGTAGAACAATCCAGCCCGTCCGGTCCCCAGCACGGACGCTAATATTATTCGCCAGATGTCTCCCGAGGTCGAAAATGGAAATGGCCCCCCTCCGCTTCCCTTCCTCAATTGCGAGCATGCCCCATCGGAGGCCCGTTCACAAGAGCGCCCGATTTACAAAAGGTCTCAATTCTGAGAGTGTGTTGCTTATCGGAGGCTGCTATTGTGAGGTTGGTGTGCTGTTCCTGCCACAGTGGAAGCGGTTTGCGTTGTATGGAGCGGCGGCGACCTTTCTGAGTGCCGCACTTTCGTCAGCGGAGGCTTGGGACGGCGGCGATTTCGGACGCGGGCCGTGGGACGCAGGGTCCTACACCTATCACTGGAATCCGCACTGGACTTTTCCGCCAAGAGAGCATCGCAAGCATAAAGCTCGGCCGCACGACGCAGTTATCGCGCGCGAACGAAAAGTCAGCGGACCGTTGTTGATCGTCGTCTCTTTGGCGCAGCAAAAGGCGACGGTATTTGCAAATGACGGCGAGGTTGCCAAAACGCCCGTGTCCACGGGCGTGCCGGGACATCCCACCCCCTTAGGCATCTTCAGTGTCATTCAAAAGCAAGTTTATCACGAATCGAATCTCTACAGTGCCGCGCCGATGCCATACATGCAGCGCATCACTTGGTCTGGGATCGCGCTTCACGCAGGAGTGCTGCCCGGTCATCCGGCATCGCATGGCTGCATTCGAATGCCTCGCGATTTTGCGGTCCGACTATATGCTATGACCAAGATTGGGGCGCGTGTCGTCGTTACATACGGCGATCCCTCTCCAGTCGATATCGTGCATCAAGCTTTGTTTCAGCCGTTGCCATCGACCGAGAAAGCCGCCGAGCAGAGCACGGAAAAACCTGAATTGGTCGCGGCGACGACTATAAAGTCTGCCGACACGGCGCGCAGGGAAATTACGGGTTCAACCGCATCGGAAGCGGCGCCGGCGCAGCCGCCGCTGCCTCCAACCAAGGCGGCGCAGAAGAAAGGGGCCGTTTCGATCTTTGTCAGCCGCAAGGACCGTAAGCTGTACGCGCGATATAATTTCACGACGCTGTTCGAAATGCCGGTATCGATCAACGAGCCGGACAAGCCGATCGGAACGCATGTCTTCACCGCAATCGAAACGGTGGAGCTGGGACGCGAGCTTCGCTGGAACGTCCTCACGATCCCAAGTATCACCAAAAAAAGACACGCATATGCGCACCGCGGCCGCGATCGCGCGGCTGATTTTTCGATTCCGAATCTGCCAAGCGCGTCTGAAGCGCTCGACCGAGTGACTATTCCGCCCGAGGCCCGCGCGCAGGTGGCGGATCTCCTCGCGCCGGGCGCGTCGCTGATCATCTCCGACAATGGCCTCAGCGAGGAAACGGACAGTGACACAGATTTCGTGGTCATGACACCCTGAGGATCGCAATTGATAAGTTCTGCTGGCGACGCCCAGCCTTGGACGGTCGCCCGTCGAAGCGCCAGGCGGGAGTTCGATGGCCAAAATTGATTTGAAAGAGGCTCCTGCGAAATCAAGAAATTAATGTTTTGAAATCGTCCCGTCGCAAATGCGGCGTGTCAAATTTCTACCGATGGCGTGTATGCCCCGAATGTCGCGTCTGCCCCCTTATTAACGCGCGCTTATGCTGGTGCGAACAGGTTGCGGGGATTCGTGTGCCGGGGATTGATCGGGCGCTACGGGCGCGCCAAGCATAGTATTGAGCTGCAGTTGCAGGCTTTCGCGCGTGATTGGTTTTTGCAGGATCGGGACGCCTTCGAAGCGCCGGTCCAGTGTCGCTCCGTCATAGCCAGTCACGAAGGCAAACGGGATATTCCGCTCTCTCAGCCGTTCAGCGACTGGATAGACGAATTCGCCCGATAGATTGAGATCCAGGAACGCCCCCTCAAAATCGCCGGCCGCCTCGGCGAGGGCCTCGTTCAAGGTACAACATGGGCCGACGACGAACATGCCGTAATCGGAAAGCAGTTCACGCATCATCATGCCGATCATCGCCTCGTCCTCGACGAGCAGAATGCGCTTCATGGTTCCGCTCGGAAGATGAACGAGGTTCTGCGTCTGCCGCACCGCGTCGAATGCCGACGGCCCATCACAACCCAGCGGAATTTGAAGCGTGCAGTGTAGTCCCGACGTCCGCCATTCCCATGCGACATTTCCGCCGATCTGATGCTTGATGCTCGCATTTATGATCTTGGTACCGAACCCGCGCGCGCTTGGTGACGTGACCGACGGACCGCCTGATTCCTCCCAGTGCAAATTCAACGTGCCGGTTTCGGCCGACCAGCGGATGCCGAGTATCCCCTCGGGCGTCGATAGCGCGCCGTATTTGGCCGAATTGGTGGCGAGCTCGTGCAGGACGAGCGCGAGGCTTTGCGACCGCTCGGGAGACAGCGACAGAGGCGGCCCTTCGATACGAACACGCTTCGGATCGGCATTGCGGTAAGGGGCGATCTCTTCCATGACGAGGCGGCGGACGTCGGCGCCTTGCCAGCGGCTCTCGGATAGCAAAGTGTGCGCTTGGGCAAGCGCTTGGATGCGGCCTTCGACGGCCTTGATGTAGCCGTCCTTCGAAGGGGATTTCGTCAGACGGACGATGGCCTGCACGACGGCAAGGGCATTGCGCGCACGGTGGTCCACCTCGCGGGCGAGCAGCAACTGCCGCTCCTCTGCATGCTTGCGATCGGTAATGTCGACCGCAGTGCCGACGACGCGGATGCAATCTCCGTTTGCACCGAACAGGCCGCGGCCTTTCGCAGCGACCCAACGTACGACACCGTCTTCTTTTCCTATGACGCGATATTCGACGTCGTACAACGCGCGCTTCTGTGGGTCGCACGCGGCGTCCAAGGCGGCGGTCGCCGCTTCTTTGTCGCCGGGATGCAGCGCGGAATAGAAATCAGCCATCGTCACCGGCACATCCGGCGAAACGCCGAACATCGCCTTCACACGAGGCGGCCAGAATAGGGTGTTCGCGACAATGTCGACATCCCAGAGCCCGATCTCTGCAGCATCGGTGGCAAGTCGCAGTTGCTGTTCGCTCTCTTGCAGACGGGTGGCTGACGCCTCCAGTTCTGAGGTGCGCTCGACCACGCGGCGCTCGAGCTCTTGATTGAGTTTCTCGAGCTGGCGTGTCTTACGGTACAGCTCCGCAAACACCTTGACCTTTGCGCGCAAGAGTTCGGGAACGACCGGCACCGGCACGTAATCAACGCCGCCCATGTCGTAGCCGCGCAGGTAATCGGCTTCGGTGAGGTGAATGGCCGAGATGAAGATGATGGCGGTCTTTTGAAACCGCGGATGCTCGCGAATCATCGCCGCGAGTTCGAAGCCGTCGAGGTCCGGCATGCAGACGTCGACGAGAACGACGGCGATTTCGTTTTTGAGCAGAATCTGAAGGGCCTCCGTTGCGGAGGAGGCCTGAATCAGGTTCTCACCAAGTTCTCGTAGCACAACCTCGTAGCTCAGGAGCTTCGCCGGCTGGTCGTCGACGAGAAGGATGTTGACCTTTTCGTTGGTAAGCATGGGGGGCTCAGCGGTGCAGCCACATGCGCAACACGGTCAACAACTGCTCCGTGTTGACCGGCTTCGCCAAGTAGTCGGAGGCGCCGGCGTCGAGGCACTTTTCGCGGTCGCCCTTCATGGCCTTGGCGGTCAGCGCGACAATCGGTAGCCGGCGGAACGCACCTTGCGTCCGAATCTGCTGGATAGTCTCGTAGCCATCCATCTCCGGCATCATGATGTCCATCAGCACGATGGAGATATCCGGGCTGCTGTTGATTAGGTCGATGGCTTCGCGGCCGGTTGTGGCGGTCAGCACCTGCATACCGTGCCGTTCGAGCACGCTGCTCAGCGCGAAGATGTTGCGCGCGTCGTCATCAACGAGCAGGACGGTGCGACCGACGAGGTCCTCGTCGGAGCTGTTCAGTCGCTCCAGCATGCGCTGCTTGTCCTGCGGCAGTTCGCCGATGACGCGGTGCAGGAATAGCGCCGTCTCGTCGAGCAGCCGCTCGGGCGACTCCACGCCCTTGACGACAATGCTGCGCGCCATCGTATGCAACTGAGCGTCTTCCTCCGCCGTCAATTCGCGGCCGGTGAACACGATCACCGGAACGTCGGAGAGGGGGGGCTCCTTGTGCAGTTGCTGCAGCACGTCGAACCCGCTCATGTCCGGCAGCTTGAGATCGAGAACAACGCAATCGAATTCCTCGCGGCGAAGAGCGTTTAACGCGTCCTCGCCGGATTCCGCCGCCGCTATTTCGATGTCGTCGTGACCAAGCAATTCCTTGATGCTGAGCTGCTCGGCGGCGTTGTCTTCGACGATCAGCAGCCGTTTCCGCTTGCGCGCGGAGTAGTCCTTGATCCTCACCATCGCCTCCTCGACGCCTTCCATCGTCGTGGGCTTGGTGACGAAGGAGAAGGCGCCGCGGGCAAGGCCGTGCTGGCGGTCTTCGTCCTGCGTGACGATCTGCACCGGAATGTGCCGCGTGAGCGGGTTCTGCTTGAGCTGGCTCAGCACGCTCCAGCCGAGCATGTCGGGCAGGAAGACGTCGAGCGAGACCGCCGTCGGCTGGTATTGCTTCGCCAACTCGAGCGCCTGCGCGCCCGTGCTGGCGACGAGGACCTTGAATCCCTTGTCGCGCGCGAGATCGACGAGCACGCGGCCGTAATGCGGATCGTCTTCGACGATCAACAGAATTGAATCGCCAGGTTCCAGCAGGTGACGATCATCCGGGATCTGTTCGATAATCCTCTCCGGTAGCAGCAGGATCGGCTGCGGGACAGGCTGATGCTGCGGCGCGCCGGCAGAGGATTGACGCGCGGCCAGCGTTGAGCCGGCGTATTGCGGCGGCAGATAGAGCGTGAACGTGCTGCCCACGCCGGGCGCGCTGCGCAGCTGGATTTCGCCACCCAGCAGAGCGGCCAGCTCGCGGCTGATCGCGAGGCCGAGGCCGGTGCCGCCGTATTTGCGGCTGGTCGACGCGTCGGCCTGCTGGAAAGCCTCGAAGATGATCTTCTGCTTCTCGGGCGGAATTCCGATGCCGGTGTCCGACACTTCGAAGGACACGACACCGCCCGCCTGGCTCAGCACGGGATGATTTGCAGTCCACCCGCGGATAGCGCGGCTCGCGCGCATCTGCACGCCGCCGCGCGCCGTAAACTTGAACGCGTTGGAGAGCAGGTTCTTCAGCACCTGCTGCAAGCGCTTCGAGTCGGTGATGATCGTGCGGTCGAGGGTGGGATCAAGGTTGAGCTCGAACGAGAGGTCCTTCGACTCCGCTTCGTGGCGGAACGGACGGCCCACCGCGTCGAGCAGGTTATCCACGAAGATTTCCTCCGCATCCACCGTGACCGTGCCGGATTCGATCTTCGAGAGATCGAGGATGTCGCTGATCAGGTTCAACAGGTCGGTACCGGCGCCATGAATGGTGCGGGCAAATTCGACCTGCTTCGGCGTGAGGTTGCCTTCGGGGTTTTCCCCGAGCTGCTGGCCCAGAATAAGGATCGAGTTCAGCGGCGTACGCAGCTCGTGCGACATGTTGGCCAGGAACTCGGATTTGTACTTCGAGGTGAGTGCGAGCTCGGCAGCCTTTTCTTCCAGTTCGTGCCGCGCCTGCTCGATTTCCTGGTTCTTGCGCTCCACTTCCACGTTGCGTTCGGCGAGCTGCTGCGCCTTCTGCTCCAACTGCTCGTTGGTCTGCTGCAATTCGCGCTGCTGCGCCTGCAGCTCGGCGGCGAGCTGTTGCGACTGCTTGAGGAAACCTTCCGTCTGCATCGTCGCTTCGATCGAGTTGAGCACGATGCCGATCGAGGCCGTGAGCTGCTCCAGGAAGGCAAGCTGCAGCGGGGTGAATGTGTCGATCGAGGCAAGCTCGATCACCGCCTTCACCTGGCTTTCAAACAGCACCGGCAGCACGACAATGTTGCGCGGCGCCGCTTTGAACAGCGCCGACGAGATCGGCACGACCATATCCGGAATGTCGGTGATCAGCAGGCGGCGTTTATCGACTGCGCACTGGCCGACCAAGCCGTCGCCCAACTTGAGCGTGGCCGGGTGGCCGCCTTCGTCCATGCCCGCGTATGTAGAGAGCAAGTGGAGCCTCGGCTCCTTGTCGGCGTCCATCTGGTAGATGACGCTCTGTTGCGCGTTGACGAGCGGCGTCAACTCGCTCAAGAGCAGCCGGCCGACCGTGCCGAGGTCGCGCTGGCCCTGCAGCATATTCGTGAACCTGGCGAGATTCGTCTTCAGCCAGTCCTGTTCGGTGTTGCGCTCGGTGGTGAGGCGCAAGTTGTCGATCATCGTGTTGATGTTGTCTTTGAGTTCGGCCACTTCGCCGCGCGCATCGACCTGAATCGACCGGGTCAAGTCGCCCTTGGTCACCGCAGTCGCCACCTCGGCGATCGCGCGCACCTGCGTGGTGAGGTTCGCCGCCAGCAGGTTCACGTTGCCGGTGAGGTCTTTCCATGTGCCGGCCGCGCCGGGCACGTTCGCCTGTCCGCCGAGACGGCCTTCCACGCCCACTTCGCGCGCGACGGTCGTCACCTGGTCGGCGAAGGTGGCGAGCGTCTCGGTCATGTTGTTGATGGTCTCGGCGAGCGCCGCGACCTCGCCCTTCGACTTCACCGTGAGGTTCTGCTTCAAATCGCCGTTCGCGACGGCTGTCACCACCTTCACGATACCGCGCACCTGTTCAGTCAGGTTCGCCGCCATCACGTTCACTGTGTCGGTGAGGTCCTTCCAGGTGCCGGCCACGCCGGGCACTTCGGCCTGGCCGCCGAGCTTGCCCTCGGTGCCGACTTCGCGGGCGACGCGCGTCACTTCCGAGGCGAAGGAGTTGAGCTGGTCCACCATCGTATTGATGGTGTTTTTCAGTTCGAGAATTTCGCCCTTCACGTCGACCGTGATCTTGCGCGACAAGTCACCGCGCGCCACCGCGGTGGTCACCTCGGCAATGTTGCGGACCTGCGCAGTGAGGTTGCCGGCTAGCAAGTTCACGTTATCGGTCAAGTCCTTCCACGTGCCGCCGACGCCCGGCACGACCGCTTGTCCGCCGAGACGGCCTTCGGTGCCGACCTCGCGCGCCACGCGCGTCACTTCGGCGGCGAAGGAGCGGAGTTGTTCGACCATCGTGTTCAGCGTCTCTTTCAGCAGCAGGATTTCACCGCGCACGTCCACGGTGATCTTCTTCGACAAGTCGCCGGAAGCGATGGCGGTCGCCACCTCGGCGATGTTGCGAACCTGAGCGGTCAGGTTCGAGGCCATGAAGTTCACGTTATCGGTGAGGTCCTTCCAAGTGCCGGCGACTTCCGGCACTTGCGCCTGACCGCCGAGTTTGCCTTCGGTGCCGACTTCGCGCGCCACGCGCGTCACTTCCGAGGCGAAAGAGTTCAGCTGGTCCACCATCGTGTTGATGGTGTTCTTCAGTTCAAGAATTTCGCCCTTCACGTCCACCGTAATCTTGCGGGACAAGTCGCCGCGCGCGACGGCGGTGGTCACTTCGGCGATGTTACGGACCTGGGCGGTCAAGTTGCCGGCCATCGAGTTCACGCTGTCGGTTAAGTCCTTCCAGGTGCCGGCGACCCCGGGCACGTTGGCCTGGCCGCCGAGCTTGCCTTCCGTACCGACCTCGCGCGCGACGCGCGTCACCTCGCCGGCGAAGCGATTGAGCTGGTCGACCATCGTGTTCAGCGTTTCCTTGAGCTGAAGGATTTCGCCGCGCACGTCGACGGTGATCTTGCGCGACAGGTCGCCATTCGCGATGGCGGTCGCGACTTCGGCGATGTTACGCACCTGGCCGGTGAGGTTGCCGGCCATCGAGTTCACGGAGTCGGTTAAGTCCTTCCACGTGCCGGCGACGCCGGGGACGACCGCCTGACCGCCGAGCTTGCCGTCGGTGCCCACTTCGCGCGCGACGCGGGTCACTTCGCCGGCGAAGGCGTTGAGCTGGTCGACCATCGTATTGATGGTCTCTTTTAATTGTAAGATTTCGCCGGAGACGTTGACGGTGATCTTCTTCGATAAGTCGCCGCGCGCCACGGCGGTCGCCACCTCGGCGAGGTTGCGCACTTGCGCGGTCAGGTTCGACGCCATTGAGTTCACGCTGTCGGTCAAGTCCTTCCACGTGCCGGCGACGCCGCGAACCATTGCCTGGCCACCGAGCTTGCCTTCGGTGCCCACTTCGCGCGCGACGCGGGTCACTTCGCCGGCGAAGGCGTTGAGCTGGTCCACCATCGTATTGATGGTGTCTTTCAGCTCGAGAATTTCGCCCTTCACGTCGACGGTGATCTTCTTCGACAAGTCACCGTTCGCCACGGCGGTGGTCACTTCGGCGATGTTGCGAACCTGCGCGGTGAGGTTCGAGGCCATCGAGTTCACGGAGTCGGTGAGGTCTTTCCACGTGCCGGCGACGCCGCGCACGTTGGCCTGACCGCCGAGACGGCCTTCGGTGCCGACTTCGCGTGCGACGCGCGTCACTTCGCCGGCGAAGGCGTTTAGCTGGTCGACCATCGTGTTGATGGTCTCTTTCAATTGCAGGATTTCGCCCGACACATTGACCGTGATCTTCTTCGACAGGTCGCCGCCGGCGATCGCGGTCGCCACCTCGGCGATGTTACGAACCTGCGCGGTCAGGTTCGACGCCATGAAGTTCACGCTGTCGGTCAGGTCCTTCCACGTACCAGCGACGCCGGGCACCTGGGCCTGACCGCCGAGCTTGCCTTCGGTACCCACTTCGCGCGCGACGCGTGTCACTTCCGAGGCGAAGCCGTTAAGCTGGTCCACCATCGTGTTGATGGTGTCTTTCAGTTCGAGAATTTCGCCGCGCACGTCCACAGTGATCTTGCGCGAGAGGTCGCCGCGCGCCACGGCAGTGGTCACCTGCGCGATGTTACGCACCTGGTCGGTCAGGTTGCCGCACATCGCGTTCACGGAGTCGGTCAGGTCCTTCCAGGTGCCGGCGACGCCGGGCACGATGGCCTGGCCGCCGAGCTTGCCTTCGGTGCCCACCTCGCGGGCCACGCGTGTCACTTCCGAAGCGAAAGAGCGGAGCTGGTCCACCATCGTGTTGATGGCTTCCTTGAGCTGGAGAATTTCGCCGCGCACGTCGACGGTGATCTTCTTGGACAAGTCCCCGTTCGCCACGGCGATGGTTACCTCGGCGATGCTGCGGACCTGCGCGGTCAGGTTCGAGGCCATCGAGTTCACTGACTCGGTCAGGTCCTTCCACACGCCGGTCACTTCGCGCACCTGCGCCTGACCGCCGAGCTTGCCTTCGGTACCGACTTCGCGGGCGACGCGCGTCACTTCCGAGGTGAACACGCTAAGCTGCTTGATCATCGTGTTCACGATGGTCGCGGATTCGAGGAACTCGCCCTTGAGGGGTCGGCCGTCGACTTCCGTGCGGACGGTCTTGAGGAGGTCGCCCTGCGCCACGGCGGCGACTGCGCGGGTCACTTCCTTGGTGGGCCAGAGCAGGTCGTCGATCAGCGTGTTGACCGAGACCTCCATCTCGCTCCAAGCGCCACTCGCGAGACCAAATTTCACACGTTGGCGCGTCTTGCCCTCGCGGCCGACGACCTCGCCGACGCGCTCGAGTTCCTGGGACATGCGCTGGTTGGCAGCCACGATCTCATTGAAGGTATCGGCGATCTTGCCGGCGAGGCCGGGGTGGTCGGACGACATCCGGACGGAGAAGTCGCCCGCCCGCATGGCCTGCAGGGCGGAGAGGAACTCGGCGAACTCGGACGCGCCCGTGCCATTAGTATGACCGTTCTTGCTGTCGGCTTCGGCGGCCAAAACCGCCGCTATTGGGGCAGGGACCTCCTTGTCCTTCGCCTGCCTAACTTCTCGCGTCCGGGCCATAGGCCTTTTCCCCTCGAATTTGTTGGAACTCGGCTTTTGACAACGCAGCGCCCGCAAACCCGCCCGCGGAGAACCCCGGGCCGGGTGCGGGCTCTTCTGCTTCATTGTCTGTCGTGAGCCGTGTCTTCCCCCCCGCTCAGACCGTGACGAACCGCAACGCGGGAGCCGGAGTTTTCGTTCCAAAAATTCTTCAGGAATTCGCTGTATTTTTTGGTCAGGGCGGGCCGAACCCCTTGAACAGCGGGGATAACTTTGGGCGGGATCAGCGTCCGAGGAGCGGGGCGTCCGTAAACTGAACCCCGACTTCATTGACCCAGAAGCTATACGACCCGGCAGGCCCGGCGCTCGTCCCCTCCGTCGCCGGAAACGGTCAAAGTAAAGGCGGGCCGGTCTCGATTTCCGAGTAGAGCGTGCGCCCTCGTCGGAGAGGTCCACAACCATACATTCGCGCGGGGCCCGTCAGATACTGAAGCGTGCGATCCGGTTAAACGCGCGACGCGGAGTTTTGCGGCGATCCTGAAGAATCCATGTCTGCCGATGCGAACCTTCCGCAACAGATACAGCAAACGCATTGATTGATTTCCGATCTCGACCCTAGATATTTAGATGTAATGTCCGCATATGGCTCCCGAGCATTGCGCCGCTGCGAACGCGATCCGCCCGTTTGCGTCGCCCTATGCCGAAGCGGACGAGGGTGTCGCCGCCAGATTGTTGGATGCGGCGCGGCTTGCCGATGAAAGCGAGCGCCGGATTGAGCGGCTCGCCCGCGATCTGATCACGGCCATCCGGCAGCACCGCTCGGGACTCGGCGGCATCGAAGAACTCCTGCACGAATACTCGATGTCGACCAAGGAAGGCCTCGCGCTGATGGTGCTCGCCGAGGCGCTTCTGCGCGTGCCAGACGCGGCCACGGCCGACCGGCTGATCGAAGACAAGCTGCGGCATGGCGACTTTGCCGAGCATGCCGTCAAGTCCGACGAGCTTCTTGTTCACGCGTCAGCATGGGCGCTCGGTATAAGCGCGCGGATCATCCAGCCCGGCGAGACGCCGGAAAGCATCCTAGCGGCCGCCGTAAAGCGGCTCGGCCAGCCGGCCCTGCGCACTGCGACGCGCCAGGCGATGCGTGTGCTCGGAAATCATTTCGTGCTCGGGCAAACGATCGAAGAAGCGCTTGTGCGTGCGCATTCGGGATCGGGCCGGCTCTACCGCTATTCCTTCGATATGCTCGGGGAGGGTGCCCGCACTTCGGCCGATGCGGCTCGCTATTTTGATGCTTACGCCGGTGCGATCGAGAAAATCGGTCGGACCGCCGGCAAGAAGCCGCTGCCCGACAGGCCCGGTATCTCCGTCAAGCTCTCGGCCCTGCATCCACGCTACGAGGCCCTGAGCCGCGGCCGCGTGTTGCGCGAGTTCGTGCCACGCGTGCTCGAACTCGCCCGGCTTGCTCGCGCGTCCGATCTCAATTTCACGATCGATGCCGAGGAGGCGGACCGACTGGAGCTGTCGCTGGATGTGATCCGCAACACGCTGTCGGACCCGTCGCTTGCCCGATGGGACGGTTTTGGCCTCGCCGTACAGGCCTATCAAAAGCGCGCGCCTGCCGTCATCGATTGGATGGCGGACGTTGCGACGTCGCTCGATCGCCGCGTGATGATTCGGCTGGTCAAGGGCGCCTATTGGGACACCGAGATCAAACGGGCACAGGAGCGCGGCCTCGATGGGTACCCGGTGTTCACGCGCAAAGCGATGACGGACCTCTGCTACGAGATCTGTGCGGACAAGCTCTTGCGTCTGCGCTCCCGCGTCTTTGCGCAGTTTGCCACGCATAATGCGTCGACGGTCGCTTCCATCCTGGCGCGCGCAAATGGAACGGAGGGATATGAATTCCAGCGCCTGCACGGAATGGGCGAAGAGCTGTATCGCCATTTGCTGGAGCGTCATCCTTCCGTTGCATGCCGGACTTATGCGCCCGTCGGAACGCATCGCGATCTGCTCGCCTATCTGGTGCGGCGCCTCCTGGAGAACGGCGCCAATTCGTCTTTCGTCTCCGCCGCCGCCGACTCATCGGTTGCAGTGGAGACGCTGCTGCGCCGCCCCGCTGATGTGATCGGTTCGCCTGCGAAAGCGGCAAACCCGCGTCTGCCGCTGCCGCGCGACTTGTTCGCACCGCAGCGGCGGAATTCGCGCGGTGTGGAATTTGGAGATCGTGCCTCGCTCGATGCGCTGCTCAGCGAGATTCGCGCGAGTGCACATCCTGAAGACCGATCGGACGCTCCACCGTCGCATGCCGCCGACGAAGCTATGGACGCCGGGCATGCTGGCTTCTCCGCGTGGGCGCAAACATCGGCGCAAACACGCGCTGAGGCTTTGGAGCGTGCGTCCGATCTTTTCGAGAGCAATCGCGGACGGTTGATCTATCTCCTTCAAATCGAGGGCGGCAAGACGATCGACGACGCACTGTCCGAGGTGCGGGAGACGATCGACTTCTGCCGCTATTATGCGGCGGAGGGACGCCGGATATTCGGCGAACCAGTCCCACTGCCCGGCCCGACGGGCGAGAGCAATGCGCTCGGCTGGCGAGGCCGCGGCGTCTTCGTCGCGATCTCGCCATGGAATTTTCCGCTCTCGATCTTCATCGGACAGATCGCCGCCGCCTTGATGGCGGGAAACAGCGTTGTCGCGAAGCCGGCCGAGCAGACGCCGCTGATCGCGGCAGAAGCCGTCCGCCTGTTGCACGAAGCCCGCGTGCCGCGCACCGCACTGCACCTCGTTCAAGGGGCAGGCGAAATCGGGGCACGGCTTGTTGCGCATCCGCATGCGGCGGGCGTGGTGTTCACCGGCTCGACCGAGGTCGCGCGCAGAGTCAACCGCGCGCTCGCTGCAAAAGACGGTCCGATCGTGCCGCTCATTGCGGAAACCGGCGGCATCAACGCGATGATCGTGGATGCGACAGCGTTGCCGGAGCAGGTGACCGATGATGTAGTCGCGTCGGCATTCCGTTCAGCGGGACAGCGCTGTTCGGCTCTGCGCCTCCTCTGCATTCAGGAAGACGTCGCTAACTCCATGACCGAGATGATTGTCGGAGCCGCGCGCGAATTGCAGATCGGCGATCCGCGAGATCCGGCGACGCACATCGGGCCGGTTATCGATATCGACGCAAAAGTACGCCTGGACGCGCATATTGCGCGCATGAAGAAAGACGCCTTGCGCACGTGGTACGCCGGTGAAGCGCCGGACGGACTGTATGTGGCGCCGCATATCTTCGAACTCGACCGGCCGGAAGTGCTGCAAGAGGAAGTTTTCGGACCGATCCTGCACGTAGTGCGCTATCGGGCCGAGACACTGTCGAAGCTGCTCGATGCGATTGCCGGGAGCGGCTATGGACTCACGCTCGGAATTCACTCGCGCATTGAAGCGACGGTCGAGCGGATCGTTGCGCGGCTGGCGGTCGGCAACGTCTATGTCAATCGCAATATGATCGGCGCGGTGGTCGGGGTGCAGCCTTTCGGCGGACACGGATTGTCCGGCACTGGACCGAAGGCCGGCGGCCCGAATTACTTGGCGCGTTTCGCAACCGAACAGACGGTCACGATCAACACCGCTGCGGCCGGCGGCAATGCCGCGCTGCTCGCCACGGACGATGATTATTAAAGACGGAGATTCGTTCGGCCCCGTCCGGCTCAGCGTCGTCTCGCCAGCTTCGCAATTACGCGCGTCGAAGGCATCGGCTTCTCGGATACCACTTCATCGCGTGCCATGTTCTCAATGATCGCGAGCAACACCGAACGCGCGATCATCACATGCTCGGCCGGCACGCCTTCGACGGCGATATTGTTGACTTCCTCCGCGAGCGGGACGAGCTGCTGCTTCAGCAGGCGTCCTCGCGGCGTCAAATAAATAAAAATCTTCTTCCGGTCGTCGCTGCGGCGCCGGCGCGCGACGTAGCCGAGCTGCTCCATCGTCTTGATCGCCGAAAACGTGGTCGGCTCCATGACGCCGGCGCGGTCACTGAGCTCCCGTTGTGTGATTCCATCGCCTTCCCAAAGAACGCGCAGAAAGGACCAATGGCCGAACGGCACCTGATGCTCGGCAAGCCGCACCGTGAGCCCGCGCACGAGCGCGCGCGCTGCGTCCCGGATGAGATGAGCGAGACGGTCGTTCGGCACGGCTTCGCGCCAATGCCGCAGTAGGGTTTCCGTTTCCGATGTAGCCTTACGGGTCATCGCGCGGGAACCTGATGCTTGAGTGCGATCTCGCGGCCTTCGCGCACGGACTGTAACATCGCGAGGCAGACTTCGAGTGTCGCCATTCCCCATGCGCCGTCGTGCAGCGGCTGACGGCCGTGAACGACGGCGTCATATAATTCATCGATTACTTCAATCCGCGGAATGCCTGGCTTGGCAAGCGCGTCGAGGCGAGCGGTACCGTTTTCATAAATCACCACTCCGGAAGGAAGGGGACGCAAATCGGCCCGCTCACAACTCACGATCACCGGACCGAAGTGTTGATGCAGTAGATCTTGCGGCTGCGAAGGTTGCCAGCCGGGCCCGCCATAGTTGCGCCCGGCCTTGGTTGCGGATTCGGAAGCCGCGTCGTCGAAGTGCGCGCGTGTCCGTGTACTACGGGACTTTTGTTGCCCCATTTCGCTGATCCAGCCCATGAGTTCATCGGAATCGAAGTGGCCATAACCGCTGTAGTTGAGTGAGGCGAAGGCGCCATTCTCCAACGTGAACAGCGCGGAATAGGCGCCCTCCGTCGGGCGCGCTGGGTCCCATGCGCCAGCCATCGCACGGACGCTCCGGACAAGACCGCCGCTGAGCAGGCGGACGACGTCGACCTGATGCGGCGCCTGATTGAACAGCGCGCCACCGCCTTTCGCCGTGTCGAGTTCCTCCGGACGCCGAGGCCGGTAGAGGAAGTCGGTATAATTTAATGCCGTGATCATGCGTACAGCGCCGTACGCGCCGCTCGCGATCAATTCACGCGTGTGCGAGATAGGGGCATCGAACGAGTGGCTATGGCCGACGATCAAATGAACGCCGGCCGATCGTGCCGCTGCGATCATCCCTTCCGCGTCGGCAAGCGTCAGCGTCATCGGTTTCTCGACAAGTACGTGCTTGCCCGCAGCGGCGGCGAGACAAGTTTGCTCGGCATGATGCTGATGCGGGGTTGCGACGTAGACAACCTCGACATCGGGGTCACGGCAGAGCGCCGCGACCGTGCCGTAGGCGTTGCCGCCGAAGTCGGCCGTAAAGCGCTGCCGGGCCTCGGCGCGCGGATCGGCCGCGGCCACCAGCTTGACGCGCGGATCGCGCATGAAGGTGGGCAGCATGACTGCAAAACCCCGGCCCAGCCCGGCGATCCCAAGTCGCAGGATGCGGGTTCCGGATTGCGGAGAAGAGCTCATCACGGTCTCGACACCAGGAACGCCTTTCGCTAGCTTTTACTTAGATAGCTAAGATCGCGCCCGTTTACAAATCGCGCGGCAGGGAGAAAACGATGACGCCCGAGGAAAACGATCTCTTATGCCGCGTCGAAGCCTCGACGCCCATGGGACAGATCATGCGGCGGCATTGGATTGCCGCCTGCCTGTCTGAAGAGGTCGCTGAGCCGGATGGCGCGCCCGTCAAGGTGCGGCTGTTGGGCGAAAACTTCGTCGTCTTCCGCGACAGCAAGGGACGGCTTGGCGTGCTTGACGAGTTGTGTGCGCACAGGCGTGCCTCGCTCGTGTTCGCGCGCAACGAGGATTGCGGGCTCCGCTGCCTCTATCACGGCTGGAAATTCGACGTGAACGGCAACGTGGTCGACCTCGCGTCCGAGCCGCCGGGCACCAATGTGCCGCAACGCGTGAAGCAGAAGGCCTACCCGGTCCGAGAGGCGGGGGGATTTGTCTGGACCTATCTCGGGCCGCCCGAGGAGATGCGAGAATTCGAGCCGCCGGCTTTCGCGCCGACGCCAGATGTGCGTGTCAGCGCGACCAAGGTGCGCGTGAAGTGCAACTGGGCGCAAATCCTGGAAGGGCAGATCGATTCCGCGCACTCGTCGAGCCTGCATTCTTCTGACATGGTGCCGGCGCAGGTGGATGGCGCGAAGGCAACTGACGTCAATTGGTTGCGGCCCTCGACCGATAAAGCGCCGCGCTTCCAGATCGAGCGCACGAGCTACGGTTTCCGCTATGCCGCTATCCGCCGTCCGATCATGAACGAGGCGACGCACGAGTATATCCGCACGACCGTCTACATCGCTCCATTCACGGCGCTGATCCCGCCCAATAACGTGCATAATGTCGCGACGCTGCTCACGCCGGAAGACGACCACAATACAATCTTCTATTTCATCGCCTGGAACGGAGCGGACAAGTCGGGCGTGCCAGTCGATGCCTGGCGTAAGTTCAACGTGCTGGAATGGGGCGTCGACGTTGACACAAACTTCGATAATGTCCGCACCGCCGGGAACAAGTACCGGCAAAATCGCGATGCGATGAAGGCCGGTAATTTTACTGGCATCTCCGGCATCCCCAATCAGGATATTGCCATGTGGGAGGGGATGGGGCCGATCTCCGATCGCAGTCAAGAACGACTGGGCGCAAGCGACGTCGCGGTCGCTGCCTTCCGGCGGCTGATGGTCGAGGCCGCGCGCACGATGCGGGACGGCGGACCTGCGATTGGCACGACGGAGCCGCACATCCCGCATGCCCGCATCAGTTCGTTCGAGGGCGTCGTGGCAAAGACTGTAAATTGGCGTACGCTCGGCGGTGGATCGGAAAGCGTCCTGGAACGGGAGAACCGGATCACGGCGGCTGAGTAGGCCTGTAACACTTCAGCGATAAGCGACAGAAGGGGAGGAGGACAATGAAATTTAGGAGAATAGCCTGGCCGCTGGCGCTTGCGGCATTTATCGGTTTAGCGCAGGCCGCCTCTGCGGAGGATACGGTCAAATTGGCGGTCGGCCAGCGCGGCAATTGGGACACGTCGGTATCCGAGATCGGCCAGCGCGCGGGCATCTTCAAAAAACATGGCCTCAATCTCGAGATGGTGTACACCAACGGCTCCGGCGAGACGCAACAGGCGGTCATCTCCGGCAGCGTCGATCTGGGCATCGCCGGCGGCATCATGGGCGCGCTCAGCGCGTATTCCAAAGGCGCGCCGGTGCGCATCATCAGCGCCGAGACGACCGGCGCCGGCGATCTCTACTGGTATGTAAAGAAGGACTCGCCGATCAATTCGATCAAGGACGCCGACGGTCACACCATCGCCTATTCGACCAACGGCTCGTCGACCAACGGTGTCGTGCTCGCATTCATCAAGCAGTACAAGCTCGACAAGGCGAAGGCCGTGGCGATGGGCGGCCCGTCTGCGAACATAACCGCCGTGATGACCAACCAGGTCGACGTCGGTTGGGCGGCGCCGCCGTTCGGGCTCGACCAACTCGACAAGGGTGACATCCGCATGATCGCCACCGGCAACAACGCCGACGTATTCAAGGGTCAGACGGTGCGCGTCAACATCGCGAATGCGAACTACCTCAAGGCGCACCAGGATATCGTCAACCGCTATATGAAGGCGTATCGCGAGACCGTCGAGTTCATGTACAAGAATCCGAAGGCACTCGAGATTTATTCCGAGTGGTTGAACATTCCGGTCGCCAAGGCCAAGCGCACACGTGACGACTTCTTCAAGCCGCCGGCGATCGAGCCGGACAAGATCATCGGCTTGGACCTGATCGTGAAGGACGCGGTTGACCTGAAATTCACGGCGCAGGAATTGACCAAGGACCAGCTCAAGGAGCTGATCCAGATTCCGGCGCGCTGATCTGTTGCTCACGAATTTGAACCGCCGGTAGATGTCCCGACGGTCCGAATTCATTTGAGGGCTACATCACCGCGCCGATCTGCCACGGCACGAACTCCAGATCGCCGTAGCCGAGGTCTTCCGACTTGGTGGGCTCGCCGGACGCGACCGCGAGCACTTTGCGGAAAATCTCATCGCCTTTCGTCTGCACGCTGACGCCGTCCAGGACATCGCCGCAATTGATGTCCATGTCGTCGATCATGTTTTCATAGACCTGACTATTGGTCGCGAGCTTGATGGAGGGCGTCGGCTTGCAGCCGAAGGCGGAGCCGCGTCCGGTGGTGAAGCACATCACATTGCAGCCGCCGGCCACCTGTCCGGTCGCGCCGACCGGATCGAAACCGGGCGTGTCCATGAACACGAAGCCCTTCTCTTTCACTGGCTCCGCGTACTCGTAGACGGCGCGCAATGTCGTCGACCCGCCTTTCGCGGCCGCGCCGAGCGATTTCTCCAAAATCGTCGTTAAGCCGCCCGCCTTGTTGCCGGGTGACGGATTGTTGTTCATCTCCCCGTTGTTGCGCGCGGTGTAGTCCTCCCACCAGCGGATCCGCTCAACGAGTTTCTCGCCCACTGACGCATTCACGGCGCGGCGCGTAAGCAGATGTTCGGCGCCGTAGATCTCCGGCGTCTCGGCCAGCACGCCAGTGCCGCCATGCTTGACCAGGAGATCGACCGCGGCTCCGAGGGATGGATTGGCCGTGATGCCAGAATAACCGTCCGAACCGCCGCATTGCAGCGCGAGCACGACCTCGCTCGCGGGCCGGGTCTCCCGCGCTGCGCGCGCGGCGACCGGCAGCATCGCTTTGATCCGCTCGACACCTTCAGCCACGGTCTTGCGCGTGCCGCCGGTCGCCTGGATCGTCATCGTCTGAAAGTGGTCGCCTTCGACCAGCCCGTATTCATTCTTCAATCGGTCGATCTGGAAGGTTTCACAGCCAAGCCCCACCATGAGCGCAGCGCCGAGATTGGGATGGGTGGCGTACCCCCACTGCGTCCGGCGCAGCACGTCGAACTGCTCGCCTTTTGACGCCATCCCGCAGCCGGTTCCATGCACGAAGGAGACGACGCCGTCGATTGCCGGGAAATTTCGGAGAACTTCCGATCGATTGACTTCTTCAGCGATCAATTTGGCGACGGTCGCCGAGCAGTTCACTGACGTTAGAATGCCGACGTAATTGCGGGTGCCCGTCTTCCCGTTTGGCCGCACATAGCCTTGGAACGTCGCCCGGAGTTCCGGCGGCAGAACCTCGTCGTTCTTCCCATCCTCGGCAAAATGATACTCCCGCGCAAAGTCGTGCAGACTGACATTGTGCTCGTGCACCCAGTCGCCAGGCGCGATTGCCCGTGCGGCGAAACCGATGATCTGCCCGTACTTTCGTACAGGTTCATTCACGGCAATCGGAGCCACCGCCAGCTTATGCCCGCGCGGAACGCGCTCGCGTGCGGTGACGGATGCGGCAGTGTTGCCGGGCAAAATGGGATCGACCGCCACCACGACGTTGTCTGTGGCGGCTAGGCGGATGACACGCGGAATGCTCAATTTTTAGCCTTTCCGAAATGTAATCACCGGCTGTTGCGGCGCAATAAGTGCGACAATTTAGGCTGACGGACCCTTTTCAGGCTAGCCTTTTCGATTGGCGCAGCTATCCTTTTGAAAACGCCCGGTCATAAGTGGCATCATTCCTGGGAGGAAAACATGGCAACTCATCTGTCGCGTCGCACCGTTTTGAAAACGGCTGCGCTTGGTTCTGCCGCCGTCATCACGGCTCCTTACATCAGCGGCGTCTATGCCGCCGGCACGATCACGATGGGGTGCTGGGATCATTGGGTGCCGGGCGCCAACAAGGCTCTCGACAAGCTCTGCAAAGAATGGGGCGACAAGAACAAGGTCGAAGTCCATATCGATTACATCACTTCGCAGGGAGAGAAGGACAAATTAACCGCCGCCGCGGAAGCGCAAGCCGGTACTGGTCACGACATCATGTCACATCGTGACTGGAACATCCGCATTCACCAGGACCAGCTCGAACCGCTGAATGACGTGGTGGAGGCGCTGATAAAGCAATACGGCCCGATCAGCCCGGTTGCCGAATATCTCGCTAAGATCAAAGGGACCTGGCGCGGCGTGCCCACGACCGTAGGTAGCCAAGTGAAGCCGTGCGCGTCGCGAGTGGACCTTTATAAGAAGTATTGCGATCTCGATCTCGTCGATATGTTCCCGGCGGACGAGTCGAAATATGACAAGAAGAAGACCGACTTATGGACGTGGGATCTTTATCTCGAGACCGCGCAGAAGCTTTACAAAGCCGGGTATCCCGTCGGTCTGCCGATGGGTCAGTCAAGCGACGCGGTCGACTGGGTTGGCGCGTACTTCAAAGCGATGGGTGTCGTGTTCATCGACGACAAGGACCAGATCAAGATCAATTCCGACGAAACCCGCAAGGCGCTCGAATATCTGAAGAAGCTGATGGTGGTGAATCCCCCGGAGGTGTATGCTTGGGACGATGCCGGCAACAACCGCTGGCTCATTTCGGGCAAGGGTTCGAGCATCATGAATCCCCCCAGTGCGTGGGCGGTCGCCAAACGCGACAACCCGGACGTCGCCAAAAACGTGTGGCATCACGGCATGCCGATCGGTCCGAAGGGACGCTTCGTTGGTCAACTCCCGCAGTTCTATGGTCTGTGGAGTTTCTCCAAGAACAAGTCGGCCGGCAAAGACCTGCTGCTGTTCCTCTCGCAGCGCGAGTCTGCGGCGCAACTGGTCGAGGCCTCGTACGGTTACGACCTGCCGTCGTTCAAGAGCTTCTACGACTTCAAGACCTGGAAGGAAGTCGAGCCTCCACTCGGCACGACCTACAGCTACCCTCCGCGCGGCGACGAGCAGACCTCCGTCTTCGGCGCGCCGGCGCGTTCGGAGGTCGGAGCCCAGATGTACAATCAGGCGATCAACACCGTCATGGTCGCCAAATTCACGCAGGGCAACGAGAAGCTCGATGAAGTGATCAAGTGGGCGGAGGGCGAGCTCGAGGGGACCCTGCGAAGCTGACGGCGTTTGTTGAAACGACGGAGTGCCGCCGCTGAGCGCGGCACGCGGTCCCATCCACTTAACGGCGCCAGAGCATGGTCGAAACAACCCGCTCCTACGACGCGTCATTCGTGTCCGCGCAGGCGCGCGCATCGCGAAGCGGAATGCGTCAACTTCTACGCCGCCGGTCCACGATCGCTTTTCTGATGTGCCTGCCGCTGATCGTGGTCGTCGGCGGGCTCATCATCTATCCGGCGCTCTATTCCATTCACCTGTCCATGCTGAACAAGGCTCAGACCAAGTTCATCGGTCTGGCCAATTTCCGCTTCCTGCTCTCGCGCGACGTGTTCTGGATGGTCGTGCGGCAGTCGGCGATCTTCGCGCTGTCGGCCGTCTTCTTCAAAGCGCTGATCGGCCTGATCACCGCGCATCTCATCAACAATCTGCCGAGCAAGGGGCAGCGCAAATGGCGGGGGATGCTGCTAGTGCCGTGGGTCATTCCGCTGGCGCTGTCGTCGCTCGGCTGGTGGTGGCTGTTCGACCCGACGCACTCGGCATTCAACTGGGTTTTGGAAGGACTCGGCTTCCAGGAAATCCCGTGGTTGTCCGATCCCTATTGGGCGCGTTTCTCGGTGATCTTGGTCAACGTGTGGTACGGCGCGCCATTCTTCCTGATCATGTACCTCGCGGCGCTGAAATCCGTGCCCGAGCAGCTTTACGAGGCGGCGGCGATCGACGGTGCGAATGCCTGGCAGCGCTTCGTGCACATCACCTTGCCGATGATGCGCAACATTATCGCCATCACCGTGCTGTTTTCGCTGATCGTGACCTTCGCTAATTTTGACATCGTGCAGATCATGACCGCGGGCGGGCCGCGCAACATGACGCACGTGTTCGCGACCTACGCATTCCTGCTCGGCATCCGCTCCGGCGACCTGCCGCTCGGTGCGGCGACGTCGCTGTTTATGTTCCCGATCCTCGCGATCGCGGCGGTGTTCATCCTGCGCGGTGTGCGCAAGCGGGGGAGGGAGATTGGATGACGGTGTCCGTTGCAGTTCCGGGTATCCGCCCGCGCGCGCGCCGCGCGAGCCTGCACCGCACGCGGCGTTGGGCGCTGTTCGCGAGCTACTTTTTCCTCATCCTTTTCGCGATCTTCTTCCTCCTGCCGCCCTATTACATGGTCGTCACGGCGATCAAGAGCGACGCCGAAATGGCGCGCATGGCGACCAACCCCTGGATCATCGCTGATGGCATCACGTTCGATCAGTTCAAGATCTTGTTCTCGCAGACGGATTTTCTGATCTATTTCAAGAACACCGCCATCGTGACCGTCTGCGTCGTCGTCATCACGATGGTGATCAGCGTGCTCGCGGCGTTCTCGCTCGGGCGCATGCGCTTCTGGGGCTCGAGCATTCTCGCGACCGGCATCTTCCTGACTTATCTCGTACCGGACACGCTGCTGTTCATTCCGATGTTCCAGATCGTGAAGGCGATCGGCTTGCTCAATTCCTACTGGGGCATGGTGCTGGTCTATCCGACGCTGACGGTGCCGTTCTGCACCTGGATCATGATCGGCTACTTCCAGTCGATCCCGAAGGAGCTCGATGAGGCCGCGCTGATCGATGGGGCCGGTCATCTGCAGATGCTGTGGAAGATCTTCATTCCCGTCGCCCTGCCGGGGATCATTGCCGCCACGATCTTCGCGTTCACCGTGTCATGGGCCGCCTTCGTCTATCCGATGGCGTTCCTCTATTCGTCGGATCAGCAGGTGCTCACGGTCGGAACCGTGACGAGTCTCATCCGCGCCGACGTCTACAAGTGGGGCATGCTGATGGCCGGCGCCTTGGTCGCGGCGGCGCCGCCGCTCGTCATCTACGCTTTCCTGATGGACTACTACATTGCCGGCCTGACCGCCGGAGCGACGAAAGGTTAAAGCCAATGGCTGAGGTGTCGCTGCAACGAGTCGTGAAGAAGTACGGCGACGTGGAAGCCGTCCGCGCGATCGATCTGGACATTCCGGACAACGAGTTCGTGGTCTTGGTCGGGCCGTCGGGCTGCGGCAAGAGCACAACTCTGCGCATGATCGCGGGATTGGAGGAATTGACCTCCGGCGATATCCGTATCGGCGGCGAGGTGGTGAACGATCTGCCGCCCAAGGACCGCGACATCGCGATGGTGTTCCAGAACTACGCGCTGTACCCGCACATGACTGCGTTCGAGAACATGTCGTTCGGATTGCGACTGCGGAAGTTCTCCAAATCCGAGATCAAGCAGCGCGTCGAGCACGCGGCGCGTATTCTCGATATCACCGAACTGCTCGACCGCCGGCCGAAGGCGCTGTCCGGCGGCCAGCGCCAGCGCGTCGCAATGGGGCGCGCGATCGTGCGCAATCCCAAGGTCTTCCTGTTCGACGAACCGCTGTCGAACCTCGACGCCAAATTGCGCGTGCAGATGCGCACAGAGATCAAGCGCGTGCACCAGAAGGTGAAGACGACGACGGTGTACGTGACGCACGATCAGATCGAAGCGATGACGCTCGCCGACCGTGTCGTCGTCATGAACAACGGTCGCATTGAGCAGATCGGTACGCCGCAGGAGCTCTATCATCAGCCGCGCACGCGCTTCGTGGCGGGCTTCATCGGCTCGCCGGCGATGAACTTCATTCCATGCACGCTCGAGCAGAACGGAGCGGGGTTATCCGTACGGTTGTCGCAAAACATCGCGTTGCCCGTGCCTGCGTCGAAGGCGGCGCGCTATGCCAATCTTTCGCAACGCGACCTGCTCTTCGGCCTTCGTCCGGAGCACATCACGGAAGCACGCTCCAATGGCAGAACTTCACCTGCGACCTTCACCGTCACGCTCGACGTCGTCGAGCCGATGGGCATGGAGACGATGGTGTTCTTCAATGTGAACGGCACCGAGGTCTGCGGCCGCGTCGAGCCGTCGAGCGCGCGCGGGGCGGGCGAAGGCATGCCGCTGCAGGGCAATATGGAGCACATGCACCTGATCGATGCCGCGACAGGCGCGGTGCTCTAAACACACTTTAATCGCAGTCATCCCTTCAAACACCGACCCGCCATGCCTCATTTGCCCGTCGAGCCGCTCGAGCGGTTGATCGCCAATATTTTCCATGCCGAAGGCTGCTCCGCCGCCGAAGGCAAACGGATCGCCCGCAATCTCGTGGGAGCAAGCCTGACAGGCCACGACAGCCACGGCGTTATGCGGACGCCGCGGTATGTCTGGATGCTGCGGCAGGGATATCTCAAACCCGACCAGACGCTGCACGTCGTCACCGAGACGCATGCGTTTGCGCTTGCCGATGGGCGGTTTGGCTTCGGCCAAACTATTGCACCGCAAAGCGTTGAGCTCGGTCTCGCCAAAGCGCGCAACGAAGGCGTCTCAGTTATTGCCGTGCGCAATTCCGGGCATATCGGCCGGGTCGGCGAATGGGCGGAAATGGCGGTCAATGCCGGCTTCATCTCGATCCATTTCGTCAATGTCGCTGGCAGTCAGCTCGTCGCGCCGTTCGGCGGAGTCGAGCGGAGGATATCCACCGCGCCGTTCACCGTTGGCTTTCCGATGCAAGGCGAGGAACCCATCATCCTCGACTTCGCGACCTCGATGGTGGCGGAAGGCAAGATCATGGTTGCGGCCAGCGGCGGCGCGCCGCTTCCACCCGGCGTGCTCATCGACCGTGACGGCAGCCTGAGCAATGATCCGCGGACACTGTACGGTGATGCCCCGGATGCGCGGAATCGCGGGACGCGCACCGGCACCGGCGCGATCCGCGCAATGGGCGAGCACAAAGGCTCGGGCCTCGCGCTCATTTGCGAATTGCTGGCCGGCGCGCTCACCGCCTCGGGCTGCTGCGGTCCGGGCGAGCGGCAAATCGCGAACGGGATGCTGTCGATCTACATCGATCCGAAGGCGCTCGGCCTTGCGGAAGCGATGACCGCTGAAGCGCGCCAGTATCTCGATTGGGTCAGAAGCTCGCGGCCTGCCGTGGCCGGCGGAGAGGTGCTACTTCCGGGAGATCCGGAGCGGCGCAAGCGCGCAATCCGGCTGCGCGACGGCGTTCCCCTGCCGGACGACGGTTGGGAGTCCATCCGTGAAACAGCGCACGGAGCGAAGCTTCGGCTAGACGCGTACGGTTTCTGATTGAGCTCTCTTGGCGCAGGAAACTCTTCGATGATGATTATCGATTCCCAAGTCCACGCTTATGAGGCGAACACGCCGAAACGACCTTGGCACAGCGTGCCGAACTGGCCCGATCACGCAACGGGCGACGAGATGGTGGCGGCGATGGACAAGGTCGGTGTCGACGGCGCAATTTTTATTTCCGCGTTTTCCATGTACCGCTACGACGCGAGTTACGCCGTGGAAGTGCAGCGCGCTCACCCCGGTCGGTTCGCGATTGTAAAGCCGGTCGATCCGGACGATCCGGCAGTGGCCGATGTCATCGCGGACTGGCGGCGGACTCCTGGTGCGGTCGGCATCCGCATCATGCTGACGACAGAAGCGAAACGCGATCCGAACCATCCGGGCCTCGATCGGATCGCGCGCGCCGCCGTCAAATACGATCTTCCGGTCAACATTCTGTGCTGGGGCAATGTGGATGCCGGCATGGCGGTGATCGATCGAAATCCCGACACGCGCTTCATCGTCGACCATCTGGCCATCTTGCAACCGCGCACGCCGCCAGCTCCGCTGCAGCCGTGGGCCGATCTGCCAAAGGTGCTCGACCTTGCCAAGCGCAAGAACGCGGTAATCAAGGTGAGCGGCGCCTGCACGCTGTCACGGGAGCAGTATCCGTTCCCGGATATCTGGGATCCGCTCGCGCGTGTGTTCGATGCGTGGGGTTTCGAACGTTGCCTGTGGGGCACGGACTGGACGCGCGCGTACGCGGTCGTCAACTACGAGCAGGCCGTCGAGCCCTTCCTCAAGACCGATCGCTTGACCGATAATGAGCGAGCGATGCTGATGGGCGGTGCCTGCGCCGAAGCGTATCGCTGGACACCGGAAAAAGATTAGCTCGGGGACCCGCCAGGCGGTCTATTGAAGCCGGCCGATGAAATCCAGCACGGCTCGTTCGAAGGCGGCAGTGTTCGTCTCCGACGCGCAGTGTCCGCCGCGATCCAACTCCACATGCTCAGCCCCCGGAATGAGCCGGGCCAGTTCGCGGCTGTAGTAGGTCGGAGTGAGGACGTCGTCTTTCGCGCACAAGATTAGCGTCGGCGTACGCACGCGCGGCAAATCGGCTGTGCGGTCAAAAGCTAGGACCGCGTCGATGCGGCTCGCGACGATTTCGCGCGGCGGAAAGTTCGCGATCGCCGGTTTTTCGCGCTCTTCGATCAATCCGATGTTTTCATTGATCCACCAGTCCGGATAGAGAAACACCGGCGTCGATCGTACGTAGGCGCTGGCGCCCGCAGCCATCAGCAATTCGCGCCGCGCTTCGAAGACGCGCCGGAAGAACGCATCGGCTTTGGGCCAGCTCGAAGAAATCACGAGTGAGATCAGACGGTCCGGATGTCGCACGGCCATCGTCTGCCCGATTGCGCCGCCTGTCGAATGGCCGACCACGTGCGCTCTGTCGATCTTGAGGTGATCCATCAAGGCGAGCACGTCGTCGGTCATCTGATCGACCGAGTAGCGGATCAGCGAGTGCGTGCTCTGACCGATGCCGTGGTGGTCGTGGATGATTGTCCGGTAGCGTTTTGCAAATGTGGGGACGTTCGGCAGCCAGTAATTGGCGATGCCGCCCAGCCCTGAGATGAGCAGCAGCGGCGTGCCGCTGCCGTGCGACTCGTAGTAAATCTCGCCACCGGATATCGGCGCTTTCGGCATGTCGCCTCCCGTACTCAGGCGTTAGAGTTTTTCTTCGCCAGCCGCGATGTCTCCAGCACATGCCAGGCGACCAGCCCGGGTCCGCCGACGGCAATGTCGGCGGCGCGCTTAATCAGCGACAGCGCGAGCGCCGATTGTGCCGGAATGCCGAACAGGCCGCAGAGAATAATGAGTCCGCCTTCCTGCACGCCCATGGCGCCGGGCACCATGAAGGCCGCCCCGCGCACGGCCTGCGCCAATCCTTCAATGATGATAGCGGTGCGGAAATCGATGTCGTAGCCCATCGCCAAGAGCGCGACCCATACTTCCAGCGCGCCAAAGAACCAAACCACAAGGTGTCCCAATAGGACGGCCGTCACCGGTCCGGGGCGATCGTAAATCGCATGCAGATTTTGAAAGAGCGCATCGACCGTGCCATGCACGGCCCATTCCTTTCCGCGCGCGAGCCGGCGCAGAATCCACGTGACCAGTGTCTCTCCCCACTGCCGCTGCACGAGGTAGAAGCCGGCGAGGGCGGGCACCGCGAACAGAAGCGCGATGCCGGCGTTACGGACGAACGCATCCGAACTGCCGGTGAGCGCGAGCAATCCAAGCGCGGTCAACGCAAAGATGAATTGCGTGACCGCCTGCAATAGCACGTCGACGATGACGGTCGCTGATGCGAGGGCTCCCGCGAGCCCCCAGAAGGTGAGCAGACGAACGGAAATGACGTCGCCGCCGATCTGCGTCAGCGGCAACAGCGTGTTGCCGCCCTCGCGCACGATGCGCAACAGCACGCAAACCCAGGCATGCGGCGCCACCGAGCGTGGTACCAGCAGCCACCAGCAAAGTCCCGCCAAACTGACGGAGATGGCGCGCACGCCGATGACGATCAGGCTGGACCATCCGGCACGTACGATTGCAGCCGCGACCGCGGTCGGATCGGCCGCCCAGATCGCGCCTGCAATGATAAGGACGCCGACGACGGCGGCGATGATCGTGATGCGCTTCATCGGCCGACGCGCAGGATGAGCGGATGGTCAATAAGCAGCCGCGCGCTTCGTCCGCCGGGCGGCAGGATCACCAGTGATAGCTGATGCCGGCGCGGGCCAGATCGTCCTTGATCGGCACCGAGACGGACGACGCGTTCGTTGCAGCGTTGAAGAACGATGCAGTCCCGAGATCGAGATGCAGGTATTCGACCTTGGCGCTCCAGTTCTTTGTCAGGCCAACTTCGAGGCCCGCTCCCGCGCTCCAGCCGAGCCTCGTGCTCGACGCCGACCCCCACGGAACCGTGGTCTGCACGTCGCCATAGGCGGCACCGGCGGTCAAGTAAGGCATGAACGCGCCGAACGCATAGCCGACGCGGCCGCGGGTCGTGCCGATCCAATTCTGCTTGGTGTCGCAGGGGCCGGCGCCGCAAAAGGCGAGGCCCGATCCTGAGCTGCCGCTGAGATTGGCCCAGGACGCGTCGGTTTCGACCCCAAGGACGAGGGGGCCGGTCTGCCAGTTGTAGCCGAGATGGCCGCCGAGGGCCGCACCATCCAGGCGCATCCGGGAGGTACCAGCAAGTGGATCGCTCCAGCGCGACCAGCCCCAGGCGTAGCCTGCGTCGAAGCCCGCGTAGAATCCCGTCCAACCATAGGTGGCAGGAGCCTGCACGACGGTAACGGGCTGCGGCGCGCGCGGAAGGTCGGCGGCGTAGGCCGATCCCGCCGCGCTGACGAGCACGCCTGTCACACACGCAAATAAATACCGTTGCAGCATCCTGGACCCCGGAAAAGGCGTGCATTTACTGGCGTTTGTCCGCGGCGGAAACGAGGCAGGGGCAAGGAATTCTTAGGCCCAAGACGGATTCCGCCAGCTGTGAGAAAGGTGGGGAAAACCCCGCACGGACGTACCGACGGCGCGCGCGCGTCTGGGATAGCCTGTTCGCGCAGGGCCGGTGCAAGAGGGGGGCATGCGCGAGGGCGCCCGGACATCCGCTGCGGGAAGCGGGATCCTCATCGTCGAGGATGAGTTCCTCGTTTCCGAAATGATCGCCGACATGGTCGCAACGCTTGGCTATGCGGTGGCAGGGCAGGCCGCCAATTTGAGCCACGTCCGCCATCATCTCGCCTCCGGACGTTTCGATTGCGTGCTGCTAGACGTTCGGCTCGGCGACGAACTCACCATCGAGGCTGCCGATGTGCTGATCGAACGCGGTGTGCCGTTCGCGTTCGTCACCGGGTACACGGAGCCGGCGGAGCCGCGCCATGCGGGCATACCGGCGCTGAACAAACCGTTCTCCATCAATCAGCTTCGGCTGTTGCTGAACCGATTGATCGGCCCTGCGTCGGTTGGCGAAGCGCAACGTAAGCAGGCCGGCTGACGGCACGCTAGAGCCCGAAAATTCGCTCCGCGTTTTTGCTATTGATGCGCCGCGCCTGGTCGGCCGGCAACGCATTCACGCGCGCGAGGCAGCCCGCCATGTCGCCGATATTGTGCGGATAATCGGAGCCGTACAGCACGTTGTCGGGAGAGCCGGCGACCTTGATGCAAAGTTCGAGCGCGTCCTGCTCGAAGAGGACGGTGTCGTAATAAAGACGCTGCAGATAGCGGCTCGGCTTCTCCTTGATCACGGCCGAACAGGCCGGAATGCGTTCATGGCAGATATCAAAACGCCCGGCGAGATACGGCAGCGCCGCCCCGCCATGCGCGGCGATCAATTTGATATTCGGATAGCGGTCCAGGAAACCGGAAAAGATCATGTGCGCGAAGGCAAGCGTGGTGTCGAACATGAAGCCGACCGGCGGGATAAGGTTGAAGGCTTCCATGTGCATTTCGCGCACGCCCTGCGGGGCCGTCGGATGCACGAGCACCGGGAGCTTGCGCCGGTCGATCTCCGCCCAGACAGGCGCGAACGTCGGATCGATCAGGTCCTTGCCGTCAATCGAGCCGAGCACCATCACGCCCACTGCGCCGGCAGCGCAAGCGCGGTTCAACTCGGCGAGCGCGTCCTCGGCATATTGCCAGGGTAGCGACGTGAACCATCGGATGCGGTCCGGACGCGCGCGCTGCTGTTCGGCCATGGAGTCGTTGACAAGCTGCGCCGCCTTGAGACTGATCTCGCGTCCGCCCCAGAAGACGTTGGGGCAGGTGAGCGAGATGATGGCGAGGTCCACCTTCGCCTTGTCCATCGCGGCGATGCGCAAGTCGTAGTCCCACATGCCGGGCATCAATGTCATGAACGGCGCGTCGTAGAGATGCACCGCATCCTGTTGCGCCGGCGTTTTCTTCACGCTGTATTTGCCTCCACCATGCGCACGTAGCAGATCGATCCACTCGTGTGTGAGCATGTGCGTGTGAACATCGATGACAGTCATGCCGTAAGACCTGATGATGATGATGCGGTGAACTGGTGTACGTCGGAGAGAGGGACAGCGACTTGACGTATGTTAATCGACGGTCGCCCCGGACGACTTTACGACCTCACCCCAGCGCGCGACTTCCGTTTTGACGAAATCCTTCATCTCCGGCACCGGCGGCGTGACCACCGGGATCGTGCCGAGATTGCGGATCTTCTGCGCGATATCGGGTTGTTCTTCCAACTGCTTGAGCGCGGTGTGAAGCTTGTCGACGGCCTCGGCGGGCGTTCCCGCGGGAGCCGCCATCATCTGCCAGGCCACGGCTTCGAAGCCCTTCACTGCATCTCCGACCGGCGGCACATCGGGCAACTCGGGAATGCGGACCGCCGAAGAGACGCCGATTGCGCGGACGTTGCCGGCCTTGATCAGATTGAGCGACGGGGCGAGGTCGACGAACATCACGGGGATGTTGCCGGCCATCACGTCCTGCAGCGCTGGCACGCTGCCTTTGTAGGGAACGTGCACCAATTCGCTCGCGGTCATGCTCTTGAACAATTCCATATACAGATGATGCGGCGAGCCCGGGCCGGACGTGCCGTACGACAGTTTGCCCGGATGCTCCTTCGCGTAGGCGATCAGATCGGCGACAGACCGTACTGGCAGATCCGAATTGACGACCAGCACGAAAGGCACCTTCGCGACCAGCGCCAGCGGCACGAAGTCTTTCACCGGATCGTAGGACAGGTGCCGATGCAGGGTCGCGTTTATCGCAAGCGGCGTGCTGGTGCCCATCAGGAGCGTGTAGCCATCCGGATTGGCCTTCGCGACCGCATTAGCGGCGATGACCGTTCCCGCGCCCGGGCGATTTTCGACGATGAACGGCTGCCCAAATTTCTTGGAAAGGGCGTCGCCCAGGATACGGGCCAGGATGTCTGTGGCGCCGCCGGCCGCGTAAGGAACGATGATCGTCACCGGCCGGGTCGGATATCCCTCCGCGCTGGCAGGCTTGACGCCCAGCACGAACGGGAGGGCGAGTAACGCGAATGAGACGGCCCGCAGCATCGCCGGCAGACGATTAGGCATATTTCCTCCATATCTTTTTTCGCACGGTATCAGACAGCCGGATTTGACGGCAAGACATCGGAACGCATGACGACGGGAGGGCCGTTGATTCCCAGCGGCTGATCGGGTCTGCTTGCGGCTGCGATCGTCGATGCTCGGCACGGTCACGCTATTGGAGTGCTGTATGACTTCCTCACGGCGCCTGCGCTCGCAGCTCTGGTTCGACAATCCCGAAAATCCCGGCATGACGGCGCTCTATCTCGAGCGCTATCTCAATTTCGGCCTGACGCGCGAGGAATTGAACTCGGGACGCCCGATCATCGGCATCGCGCAGACCGGCTCCGATCTGTCTCCATGCAATCGCCACCACCTCGAATTGGCCGAACGTGTCCGTACCGGTATTCGCGATGCGGGCGGGATTGCGTTCGAATTCCCCGTCCATCCGATTCAGGAGACCGGAAAACGGCCGACCGCAGCGCTCGATCGTAACCTCGCTTATCTCGGGCTGGTCGAGGTGCTGTTCGGCTATCCGCTCGACGGCGTGGTGCTCACGACCGGCTGCGACAAGACTACGCCCGCCTGCATCATGGCGGCGGCGACAGTAAACATTCCGGCCATCGTATTTTCCGGCGGGCCGATGCTGAACGGCTGGTGGAAGGGCGAGCGCGCGGGATCCGGCACGGTGGTGTGGCAGGCGCGCGCGGATCACGCGGCCGGCAAGATCGACTATACGGAATTCATCGACATCGTCACCTCGTCTGCGCCTTCGGTCGGCCACTGCAACACGATGGGGACGGCCTCGACGATGAATGCGCTCGCGGAAGCGCTCGGCATGTCGCTGCCGGGCTGCGCGGCGATCCCGGCGCCTTATCGCGAGCGCGGGCAGGTTGCCTACGATACGGGGCGGCGCGCGGTCGAACTGGTCCACGAAAATCTGAAACCCTCAGACATCCTGACGCGCGCCGCTTTTGAGAACGCGATCGTGGCTTGCTCCGCGATCGGCGGTTCGACCAACGCACCGATCCATATCAATGCTATCGCCCGACATGTCGGCGTGCCGCTGTCGATCGAGGATTGGGAGCGCGTCGGCTACGACGTGCCGCTGCTCGTCAACATGCAGCCCGCGGGCAAGTATCTGGGCGAGGAGTATTACCGCGCGGGCGGTTTGCCTGCGGTCATGCAGGAGCTTCTGCAAGCAGGACGTCTGCACGGCGACGCTTTGACTGTGAACGGCAAGAGCATGGCCGAGAATGTACGCGATGTGAGGGTGACCGACGAGGACGTCATCCGTCCTTACAACAAGCCTTTGATGGCAGAGGCCGGCTTCAAGGTGCTGACCGGCAACCTGTTCTCATCGGCGATCATGAAGACCAGTGTGATCTCAAAGGAATTCCGGACGCGTTATCTATCGAATCCGAACGATCTCGGTGCGTTCGAAGGTCGTGTCGTCGTCTTCGACGGACCTGAGGACTATCACGCGCGCATCGAGGACCCGGCGCTCAAGATCGACGCTTATACAATTCTCGTCATGCGCGGTGCCGGGGCGATCGGATATCCGGGTTCTGCCGAGGTGGTGAACATGCAGCCGCCCGCCGCGCTGTTGAAACAGGGTGTATCGTCGCTGCCATGCCTCGGCGACGGACGGCAGTCGGGCACGTCGGGATCGCCGTCCATCCTCAACGCGTCGCCGGAAGCGGCCGCGGGCGGCGGACTGGCCGTGCTCAAGACCGGCGACCGTCTGCGTATCGATCTGACGAAGGGCCGCGTCGACATCCTGATATCGAAGGACGAACTCACAAAGCGCCTCAGCGAGCTTGAGCGTGCGGGCGGCTACAAATATCCGGAGAGCCAGACGCCGTGGCAGGAGATCCAACGCGGCATGGTCGATCAGATCGCGGACGGTATGGTGCTCAGGCCGGCGGTCAAATACCAGCGCGTGGCGGAGAAGTTCGTGCCGCGGGACAATCATTAACGAGGTGACACATGGCCGGGCGTCTCAGCGGCAAACGCACGTTCATCACGGCGGCGGGGCAGGGCATCGGCGCGGCGATCTCCGACGCGTTCGTGAGCGAGGGTGCCGACGTGATCGCGACGGATCTCGAGGTCGACAAGCTCAAGCAGCGCAAGACGGACAAGATCTTCGCCCTCGACGCGCTGTCGACCGACGCGGTCAATGCGCTGGCGCAGAAGGTCATCACGCAGTTCGGCGCGCCGCATATCCTGATCAACTGCGCCGGCTACGTGCATCAGGGCACCGTGCTCGAATGCTCCGAACGCGACTGGGATTTCTCCTTCGACCTCAACGTCAAATCTATTCACCGGACTCTCACGGCCTTCCTGCCGGCCATGCTGAAGAACGGCGGCGGCTCGATCGTCAATATTTCGTCTGCGGTGTCGTCGATCCGCGGCGTGCCGAACCGCTACGTCTACGGCGCAACCAAGGCCGCCATCATCGGCCTGACCAAGGCGGTGGCCGCCGATTACATAAAACAGGGCATCCGCTGCAACGCGATCTGCCCAGGAACCATCCGCTCGCCATCCTTCGAGGAACGGGTGGATGCAACCGCCGCAAAGACCGGGCAATCGCAAGCGAAGACCTATCAAGACTTCGTCGACCGTCAGCCGATGGGCCGCCTCGGCACGCCGGACGAAGTGGCCGCGCTTGCGGTTTTTCTCGCGTCGGATGAATCGCGCTTCATCACCGGCCAGCCGCATCTGGTCGACGGCGGCATGGCGCTGTAAGCAGTGTTCATCGAAACGACAGAGCTGCGCTTTCCGTTAAGCGAACGGGATGGCGCGGCCATTTAACGCGGGTTGGAAATGCAATCGCAGCAAGAACTCTCTTTCACGTACTTCCCCGAGAACTATCGCTGGTCGCACGGGCTGCTGATCGGCCTCAACATGGCGCCGTGGGGCGGCGCGGAGATCGGCGAGATCAATCGTATCGGCCTCCGGCTGAAGGATCGCGTCGGCGACGATGACGCCTGGTTTCGCGAATGGGCGCGCGAGGCGCGCACCGTCGAGGACCGCGGGCGCGAGCGCATTGCGGAAGGGTTCACGACCAGCGGCGCGCAGTATCTGCAGCGCGCGAGCGCCTATTACCATGTGGGCGAGCGCTTCCTGCAGCCGAAGAGCAAGGAGGGCAACGACGCCTATATGCGTGGCGTGAGCTGCCTTCGCGACGCCGCGAAATACATCAAACGGCCCAAGCTGGAGCACGTCGAAATCCCGTACGGCGAGACGAGCCTGCCGGCGATCTTCGTGCATGCAGAGCCTGCGAACCGCTCGGGCAAAGTACCCGCCGTGGTCTTTTTCGACGGGCTCGATGTCACCAAGGAGATTCAATATCTCAAGGGCGTCGCCGATCTCGCCGCGCGCGGCATCGCCTGCCTGATCGTAGACGGACCGGGGAACGGCGAGAGCATCCGCTTCCGCAATCTCTATCTGCGGCACGACACCGAGCACTACGCAACGCCGGTGTTCGATTATCTCAGCCAGCGCCCCGAGGTCGATCCGAAGCGCATCGGCGTGATGGCGATCAGCTTAGGCGGCTACTACGCGCCGCGCGCGGCCGCGATGGAACAGCGCTTCGCCTGTTGCATCGCCTGGGGTGCGCAGTGGGATTACCAGAAGATCTGGCAGGACCGGTTCGACCGGCTCGCCCGCGCCGATACGCCGTCGCTGTCGGTCGCAGCGCAGCACATCTCATGGGTGCTGAACGCGAGCTCGCAGGAGGATGCGATCCGGCGCCTCGCGCCGTTCAAGCTCGACGGCGTGGTGCAGAAGATCGCCTGTCCGTTCCTCATGCTGCACGGGGAAGGCGACGAGCAGATCCCGTTGCCGGAGGCGCAGAAGTGCTTCGACGCGGTCGGCTCGAAGACCAAGACGTTCAAGCTCTTCACGCGCGAGGAAGGTGGCTACCACCACTGCCAGATCGACAACCAGAGCATCTGCTCGGCCTACATGTGGGATTGGCTCGAGCGCGTGCTGGAGCCGGGGAAGTAGACCGCGTCATCTGTCGCCCCCGCGAAAGCGGGACCCATACGCCACAGTTCCTCCCATCGTCATGCCGGCTTTATGCCGGGCATCCACGTCTTTGTGAGATTTCGGCGAGAAAGACGTGGATGGCCGGGTCAAGCCCGGCCGTGACAGAAACAGCTATTGCTCCAGGTGGATGTTGTTATCCTTGATCACCTGGCCCCAGCGCGCCATCTCGGACTTCATGATCTGACGGCCCGCGGCAACCGAGCGCTCGTTCTTCGGATAGGGCTCGACGCCTTCATCGCTCCACATCTTGAGCACCTTCGGATCGTCCATCATCTTGCTGATCGCGGCGTTGAGCTTGTCGATCACCGGCTGCGGCGTCCCGGCTGGCGCGAACAGCGCTTGCCAATAGAAGAACTCGAGCTTCGGCCCGAACGCGCCGACGAAGCTCTTCACGTCTGGCAGTTCCGGCAGCGGCTGCTTCGCCGTGATGCCCAGCGCCTTCACGTTTCCAGCTTTCACCTGGCCGACGATCTGCTGCGGCGTGGCGAAGAACACATCGACGTGACTGCCGAGGATGTCGTTTAGCGCCGGCGCCGCGCCGCGATACGGGATCATGTCGATTTTGGCGCCCGCTTCCTGCGCGAGCAGCGACGTCGCGAGATGGCCGGTGGCGCCGAAACCGGGGATGGCGGCTTTCAGCGTCCGCTTCTTCATCAGCGCAAGAAGCTCGTCGAGATTGCTCGCCTCGAGGTCCTTACGCGCGATCAGCACCAGCGGATTGCGGTTGATGAAGATGACCGGAGTCAAATCCTTTTCGGTGTCGAAGGGGAGGCTCTTGTACAGCGTCGGATTGGCGGAGATCTGCAGGTTGTGCAGCAGTAGCGTGTATCCGTCCGGCGACGCCTTCACGACCTTGTTCGTGCCGATGATCGTGCCGCCGCCGGTCACGTTCTCGACCACGAAGCTCTGGTTCAACTGCTTCGACAGAGAGTCGGCGACGACGCGCGCGAGTTGGTCGGTGGGGCCGCCGGCCGGATAAGGAACGACGATCAGAACGTTCCGGCTTGGATACTCGTCGGCCTGCGCCGGCAATGCTGCAAGGCCTAATCCGGCCGCGGCCAGCCCGATGAGAAGCGTACGCCTGATCATCTTTATCCTCCCTGTGCGTATTTTTTCTGAAGCTTATCGCCGCGGGATGATCGGCAACAAGAGATAAGGCTGCTGCCCCGGCGTGAAATGCAGTGAATTCCGACAGGCGAAAGTGGACGCCGGCCTGTCGTCCGGATCGATATGCAGGAAGGGCCCCGAGCCCTTCATCGGATAGGGCGCATTCGGCAGCGCGATGTCGCTGCCGTCGACCTCGTAGTCCTTGCCGAGCACGCTCAACGCAAGACGATAGCCGACGGGCACCACGATCGACGTCGGCCAGATTTCAACGTCGACCTCGACCGGCTCGCCCGGCTTGAGCGGCTGTTCTTCGTCATGCGTGTGCCATGGGCGGTATGGCTTCGATTTCTTCGGATCGAGCTTGCGATGCGAGGCGCGCAGCCAGCCCATCGCGACCGGCGTGCGCGGGTCGTTGGCGCCGACGAAGGTGACTTCCTTGCCGGCCGGGTCGAACACGCGCAGGGCAAGGATGAGATCGGCGTCGGTCGTTTCCGACGAGACCCATAGCTTTGCCGCGATAGGCCCGGTGATCTCGAGCGGCTGCTGCAACGGCGGCGTGGAGAATGTCAGACCGTTGCTCGCCGTCTCGTAGGTGAGCACGGCATGGCTCGACGGCTGGTCCGTCGTCAGCGTCTGCGCATCGGGCGACAGGTAGTACTTGGTCCACTGCGTGCGCGCGAGCGGCCATTCCTTCTCGGCACGCAACGCGAATTTTTCGCCGGGAGATCGGATGTTCAATGCAACGCGCGGCTGCTTGTCCCAGCCGGTGTCCTCACCCTTGAGGAAATGGCCGAAGAAGCGCCGCTGCAGCTCGGAGCCGTAATTGCTGTAGAAATGCGTGAAGTGCGTATCGCCGTGTACCTCCAGCCATTTCTCCTGCGAGGCGGCCGCAAGCCAGCCTTCGATGTTCCCGCGCAGATGCAGGCCGATGCCGCCCCAGTTGCCGGCGGACAGCAGCGGCACGTCGATTTTGGAGAAGTCCGCGGTGCGAGACGTGTAGTATTCGTCCAGCAAGGGTCGGCGCTTTGGCTCGCCGACGGTATCGGCACGGTTGCGTGCGAGTTCGTCCTCACTGAGCGTCTCGGGGCCGGAGACCCACTCGCCGGTGACCCTGCTTTTGATCCCGCGCTCTCCGACGCCGTGCTGCACGCTGACGACCTGGCGCGGAAACCAGGAATGCAGGAAGTCCGAGAGGATGCCGCCATGGCGGCAGAGCTCGCGGTAGTAATCCGATGAACCTTCCCAGATGCAGAGCGCGGCGAGATGCGGCGGGCGCAGCGCGGCTACCGTCCACTGGTTCATCGCATAATAGGAGATGCCGTGGATTCCGACCTTGCCGGTGCTCCACGCTTGCGTGCCCGCCCATTCTATAGATTGATATATGTCTCGGCTCTCTCTCGCCGACCAGACATCCATAACCCCCGGTGAGCGGCCGGCGCCGCGGGAATCGACGCGCACACAGACATAGCCGTCCGGCACCCATTTCTCCGGATCGACCAGCTCCCAGTTCTGATATTTGTTGCTCGAGCCTTCCAGCACCTCGGGCGCGGCCTTGATCAGCCGGTCCCATTGGCTCTTGTATTTCTCCTGGAAGGCCGCGCCCTTCGCATACGGCCCGTAAGTGAGGATCACCGGATAGCGGCCGTCCCCAACCGGCCGGAACACGTCCGCGCGCATCACGATGCCGTCGTCCATCTCGATCGGCGCGTCCCAATCGATCTGCATTCCGTCGCGGATTTCGGACCGTGTCATTGCTGCTTCTCCTGATGTTCAGGAGAGCAGTCGAAGACAATCATGCGGCGGGAGCAAGGGCTACGCGCGCATAGGTCGGCTGAAATACAGCGTGTTACGAAAAAATGACCGTGCGAAGCCGCGGTTTGCGGACTGCTGTCTTACGGGTGAGCGCGAGCGAGTGTGCTCAGCCGAGCATGCCCGGCGCGAAACAATAATCGCGGTGCGTCGAGCCGACGTCGAGATACCACCAGACGGCGTGGCCGGTCGGATTCGGGCCTTTCAGCACCATGTAAGCCGGCAGAATGTGCGAGTCGCCGTTGAGATAGACCGTCACTGAGCCGTCCTCGTTGATCTTGTAGTCGCCGTAATAAGCGTGACCGTCGCTCTCGTTGCAGCACCATTCGCCGCGGCTGTTGTGCTGCTGCTTGAACCAGACCTGCACTTCCGGCGCCGCATTGCCGTATTCGGGTTTCCACTTGGCGCTGGCGGCGCCGCACACCACGAGCGCGGAGGCAAGCGCCAGAACTCGAAAACCGGTCATACCGCACCTCTTCCAGTCCCGTGGAAAAAATGTGGAGACTTGAAACTTTGTTCCTCCCGGCCGATCACGGGTTCGTTGTTGAAGAAGCCGTGTCGGGCGCAAAACAGGAGCGGATGGACTTAAGCGGCCTTCCGAGCAGCGAAAACTACGCCGGGCGGACAGGCGAAGCGCATTCGCGTTGGCCGGCTGCTCACGTATAGTTTTCGGCCGCAAATACAGGAGGGTACATGCAGGTCGATTTGCCGGAGATTGTGGCCGAGGTGCGCGCCGCGTTCGAGCGCTACGAGCGCGCACTGGTTACGAACGACGTCGATGCGCTGGACAATTTCTTTCGCGACGATCCGCGCACCATTCGCTTTGGCGTGAACGAAAATCTCTACGGATTTGCCGAGATCGCTGCCTTCCGCGCGGCGCGCGTGCCGGTCGCTCAGGGGCGCAAGCTCTCGCGCACCGTGATCACGACCTATGGGCGTGATTTTGCCGTTGCGTCGACTTTATACGAACGTCCGTCGGCGTCTGGCCGTCTCGGCCGGCAGATGCAGACCTGGGCCCGGTTCGCGGAAGGCTGGAAGATCATCGCCGCGCATGTGAGTTTGCTGGAGGAGAAGAAGTAAGGCGGGACGCGCGCTGCACTCTCTCGTCACCTGACGGAAACTGAAAGTGAAATCCACGCTCGACCGTCACCCTGAGGTGCACGCCGCTAAAGCGCGCCTCAGGACGACAAGGCTCTCAGACGCGGCATCATCGCCCGTGTTGTTTGTCCGGCCCGGGCTGTCATTGTGCACGGCGATGTGCGCCTCGGGCAGTGGCCGCCGGCTCACACCGCCGCGACGGTTTGGATTTCGATCAGCGCGGCTTCCGCGACCAGCCGGTCGATGATCAGCAGCGTGTTCGGCGGGTAGGCGTCGGTCGGAAACATTTTTGGAAATTCGCGTTGACGGAAAGCCCGCAGCTTCGGGATGTCCTGCGAATGCACGAGGAAGGTCGTAAACTGCACGACATTGCGCCAGCCGGCGCCTGCCGACTTCAGTGCGGCTTCGATATTGGCGAAGGTTTGCGTGCACTGCGCCTCGAAGTCGTCTTCGCCGGCAAGCTTGCCGTCTTTGTCGACGCCGAGTTGGCCGGCGATGAACAGAAACTCCGAGGCCTTCACGCGCGTGATCTGCGAATACTGCCCGAGCGGCTTGCCCAGTGCGTCGGGGTTGATGATCTTGATGTCGGTCATTTCGCTCTCCCCTTATTCGTTTGTTGTTGGCGTCCACGCAAAAGCGGAGACGCAGACTCCGTAGCGTTTCTTTCGTCATGGCCGGGCTTGTCCCGGCCATCCCGCGTCGGAAGGTGCCGCGCTCCTAAGCGAGGTCACCGGGACATAGGCGCCTCGAAGAGACGCCGTTCTTCGAACGGCTAAGCCCCGGCGACGACGCTTCTCAATTCGTGGAGGACATTACTCCATGCTCACGCCGCTGGCTTTGATCGGAGCGGCCCATTTCTCGATCTCGCTCTTGACGAATGAGCCGAGATATTCCGGGCTGCGGCGGTCGGGAGCGACGACCTGCGCACCGATGCCCTGTAGGCGCTCCTTCACCGCCGGCGTATCCATCGCGGTGACGATCGCGTCATGCAGTTTCTTGACGACGTCGGCCGGCGCCCCTTTCGGCAGGAAGATCGCATTCCAGGTATAGGCCTGTACGTCCAAACCCTGCTCGAGCGTGGTCGGCAGGTTTGGCAGGACCGGCGAACGATCCTTGGTCATGATCGCCAGCGCACGGACGGTGCCGCCGTCGATCTGCGGCTTGGCCGTCGAAATGATCTCGCAGAGAAAGTCGATGCGGCCGGCAACGAGATCCTGCATCGCCGGACCCGTGCCCTTGTACGGCACGTGCGTGATGTCGGTGCCCATCGCCGTGTTGAGCACGACGCAACCGAGGTGCGTCGCCGATCCGGCGCCGGCCGAGCCGAATTGCATCTTGGCCTGGTTCGCCTTGGCGTAGGCAACGAATTCCTTGAGGTCTTTGGCCGGCAGGTCCTTGCGCACCAAGAGTGCGATCGGAACGTCGGCGATGAGTGCCACCGGAGTGAAGTCGGTCACGGCGTCATAGAGCGGATGCTTGTAGAGCGTCTGGCCTTGCGCCTGCGTGCCGACGGTGCCGAGCAGCATCGTGTAGCCGTCCGGTTTCGCCTCGGCGACGCGCTTGCCGCCGGTCATGCCGCCGGCGCCGCCGACGTTCTCGACGATCACCGCCTTACCGAGTACCTCGCCCATGCGTTGCGCGACGATGCGGCCGAGCACGTCGGTCGGTCCGCCCGCGGCGAACGGAATGACCATCGTCATCGGACGGCTCGGGAAATCGTCGGCGTGCGCAAACCCCGTCAGTGCAAGGCCGAAAGCCAGCGCCGCGGCTATTTTTTTGATCAGCATTGTTTTACCCTCCACCAAGGGCGCGCATGCTCGCTGCGCGCGCCGGGGCGGTCAATAGCACGAATGCCGGGCAGACTTGCAATTAATCAGAGCTCGGCCCGCACCAGCCGGGCAGGTAGTCGGCATCCTGGCTGCGCGCGAATTTCATCGCCTGTTCCATCGCGCGCACGAAACTGCGTTCGATCAGCTTGCGCTTGATCCGAGGGCGCAGCGCGTCCCCCCACGTGAATTCGGTGAACGGGGTTGCGTCCTTGGCGAAACCGCCGGCGCGGCGCATTTCACCCGCGAGCGAGCGGTAAGGATCGTCGGGCATGTCGGCGACGCTGGACGGGATGTCGTCGTAATCGCGGCGTCGGCCATTGGCGTCGAACGGATGCACCCAGGAATGATTGTCGAGATAGACCCAGAACGGGTACTTCTCCAGCCGGTCCAATTGCGCGAGCAGGACGACAAGAACATCTTTCACCCCTTCCTCATGCAGCGCACGGGCGAGGTGATGGTGGTCGACGATATAGAATCTCTTTTTCGGCCCGAGCACGGCCGGGATCATGTGGTGCTCGATGTATTTCTCGCCGAACTTCTTGCGCTGCTCGTGCCAGGTATCGCGTTTGCGCGCGACCTCACGGTAACCGACGGTCATTTGCGTCGGCCGAAGCTTTGCGACCTCGACCCGCTGCAGCGACGTTCCGGAAATTCCGACCATGCCAGCCTCCCTTTGCGAAGGTCAGGGTGGCATTCTGCGCGATTTGGAACTCCGCGTCACCCGACTTCGACGACGTCCTCGGGGAATTGATGCAGCCGGTCGCCGGGGCCGTTGCCGCCGATCAGGTAATTGTCGCACAGCCAGTTGAGATAGCCGCCGTGCACGTAGGTGGGGTGGACGACGATGTTCATGTCCTTTTCGATTGTCCACGGCTCGTCGTGGCGGATTAGCGGGCGCTCGACCAGGTCGTAACCCTGGCCGTGGCAATAGAGCCGCGCCTCGGGCGGGCGGCCGTTCCGGCGCATGAAGTCGTTGAACGCGTCCCAGATGTCCTTGCAAGGTGTGCTGGGCTTCAGCAGGTCGAGCGTGAACTTCCGCGACGCCTTGCAGAATTCCAATTCGTCCTTCATCTGCTGCGGCACCTTGCCGACGACGCAGGAGCGGCCGAGCTCGGTGTACATGCCGCCCGGCCCGTTGTCCTCGACCAGCAGCGCGATCTGGTCGCCTTCCTGGATGACGCGATTCTGCAGATGGCGGTTGGCGAATTTCGACGGTTTGCCGAGCGGCATCGAGGCGCAGAGATAGATGCCGTTCTCGCTGCCGTGGCAGAGGCTGTAATGCTGCGCGACGGCGGCGACCTCGACGTCGCGCATGCCGGGCGTCACCGCGGCGAACGCCGCACGCATCGCGCCGTCCTGCATGAGGGCCGCGCGTTTGACGAGCTCCATCTCCTCGGCACTTTTGATCACCTTGATGCGATCGACCAGTTCGGTCGCGTCGACGAATGTCGCCTGCGGCAACGCGCGCTTGACGTGGTCGAGCAGCGCAAACGACATCTGGTACGTGCCGACATAGCCGATCGTGCCCCTGGCGTAGGGGGCAAGTGCCTTGACCGCGAGCTCGGGGTCGTAATCCTTGGTGTAGTGCGCGGAGGCGTAACTTGGCGTCGTCAGTAGCCGTTTGACGCCGCGCCAGGTCTGGTCACCCATCGCGGTCGGCTCGCCGCCGTCGAACGGGCCCTGGCAGACGACGCTCATCTCCTCGTCGCGCGGAAAGATCACCGTGTTGGGATAGCCGTTGGTGGCCGGCATGTCGGTGAAGTAGCGGACGTAGCCGCCCATGTGGTCGTTGTTGTTCTGCATCAGCAGAACGTCGATCTTCTCGCGCTCTATGGCCGCGCGCACCGCCTTCCAGCGGCGCTCGAGCTCGGCAGTGGAGATCGGCGTATTCAGGCGTTCGGACAATGCCATGTCAGTCTCCCCAGGAGGCGGGCTTGCGCACGATGTTGATCATGTCTTTCGGACGGCCGTCGAGATAGCAGGCCATATTGTGCGCGATCGTCGGCATCGCGCGTTCCTCGTACCCCTGCGAATAGCCGCCGAGATGCGAAAAGATGGTAACGTTCTTGGTTGTCCAGAGCGGATTGTCGGGCGGCAGCGGTTCCTGCGAGAACACATCGAGCGCGGCGCCGGCAATCTCGCCCGCATTGAGCGCTTCGATCAAAGCGGGCTCGTCCACCACGCCCCCGCGCGCAAGATTGACCAGGAACGACGATTTCTTCATCGCTTCGAACATCGCGCGACCGACGATGTTGCGGGTCTCCTCGCTCAACGGGATCAGTGCGACGAGGAAATCCAGCTCGGGTGCGATCTCGGTGAGCTTGTCGCGCGCGACCATGCGGTCGAAGCCTTTCGTCTCTCGCGGCGTGCCGGTGATGCCGATCACCGTCATGTCGAGCGCCTTGCAGATCGGCGCGAGATATTCCGCGATCAGGCCGACGCCCAGAATGCCGACCGTCTTCTTGGCGAGAAGCTGCGACGGATGCCGCCGCCACTCGGAGCGATCCTGCGCATGCACGGAGGCCGACATGTCGCGCGCGAGCGAGAGCATGTAGGCGATCGCCGCTTCGGAGACCGGTGCGCCGTGGATGCCGCGGATATTGGTGACGACCACTCCTTTGCCGAGCGAGGGCAGGTCGACGATGTTGTCGACGCCGGTGCCGAGCGCCTGGATCCATTTCAGCTTCGGCGCGTCGCGCACGACGTGATCCGCCATCGGCGGCGAGAAGCAGAGCAGGATGTCCGTGTCAGCGACGTAAGGATCGACCTGGCTGTGATGCCCGACCACGTTGATCGTCAATTGCGGGAAGCGCTCGAGCAGCATCTGCTTGTAGCGCGCGCGCATCGATTCTTGCACTTCGGTGAGGATAAGAAGATTGGGCATGAGCACTCCGGCAGACGGCCGGTATAAAACAAAGCCGTTGCGGGAAAGCAACGGGAATGGCCCGCATCGCGGGCATTGGCTAGACTGCGTTTCTGCGGGAGGAGACGGCGATGGACCTACCGATCGATTGGGGCACGGTGAATTGGCTCTATTTCGGCCTGCTGGTCTCGGTTGTGTTCATCACCAGCCTGATCGGCAGTCGGCTCAGCTTCCACCGTCACATTCTCGGCGCGCTGATTTCCGCCGTCCTGTTCGCAGGCCTATTCATCTTCTGGACCTATTACCCGCATCATCTGCCGCTGCCGTCCTCGCCGGTGCGAACCGCGGCGGCGCCTCCGCCTGCGGCTCCGGCCACGCCTGCGGCTCCGGCCACGCCGGACGCGCCGGTCAGGCCTGCGAATCCGGTACGGGAGATCGCCCCGCGCTAGGCTTGCCTCCGGCAGGCGGAATGATGTTCTCTCTGGCGCGCGGGCCCGACCCGGGGTCGAGCCGCACATAACGGTGTAGGTGCATGAAAAAGGTCTATTCGGACGCGCAGGCCGCGCTCGCCGGCCTGCTGAAGGACGGCATGTTGATCTGCTGCGGCGGCTTCGGCCTGTGCGGCATTCCGGAGACGCTGATCAAGGCGATCCGCGATACGGGCGTGAAAAACCTGACGGTCGTCTCCAACAATGCGGGCGTGGACGGCGTGGGCCTCGGCCTGCTGCTCGAGACCAGGCAGGTCAAAAAGATGATCTCCTCCTATGTCGGCGAGAACAAACTGTTCGCTCAGCAATATCTCGCCGGTGAACTGGAGATCGAATTCAACCCGCAGGGCACGCTCGCAGAGCGCATCCGCGCGGGCGGCGCCGGCATCCCTGCTTTCTATACGCGCACGGGCGCGGGCACCGACATCGCCAAGGGCAAGGAAGAGCGCGTCTTCGAGGGCGAGCGCTACATCATGGAGCGCGGCATCGTCGCCGATCTATCCATCGTGCATGCCTGGATGGGCGATCACGAGGGCAATCTGGTCTATCGCAAGACCGCGCGGAATTTTAATCCGATGATGGCGACCGCGGGTAAGGCGACCGTAGCCGAAGTCGAGCACCTGGTCGCGCCAGGCGAGATCGATCCCGACCACATCATCACGCCGGGCGTCTATGTCCAGCGTATCATTCACGTGCCGAACGCCACGAAGCACATCGAGCAGCGCACGGTGCGCAAGCGCGTGGCGGCCGCCGGAACCGGAGTGGAGGTCTAAGCCATGCCCTGGACTCGCGATCAGATGGCCGAACGCGCGGCGAAGGAATTGCGCGACGGCTTCTACGTCAACCTCGGCATCGGCATTCCGACGCTCGTGTCGAACTACATTCCCGATGGCATGACCGTGCAGTTGCAGAGCGAGAACGGCATGCTGGGCTTTGGTCCGTTCCCCTACGAGGGCGAGGAAGACCCCGACCTCATCAACGCCGGCAAGCAGACGGTGACCGAGCTGCCGACGACGAGTTATTTTTCCTCGGCGGATTCCTTCGCGATGATTCGCGGCGGCCATATCGATCTTGCGCTCTTGGGCGCCATGCAGGTGGCCGAGAACGGCGACCTCGCAAACTGGATGATCCCCGGCAAGATGGTGAAAGGGATGGGCGGCGCAATGGATCTCGTCGCCGGGGTGAAGAAGGTCGTCGTGATCATGGAGCACACGGCCAAGAGCAAGGACGGCAAGGAGGAGCCGAAGCTCCTGCACGGCTGCAACCTGCCGCTCACCGGCGCGGGCGTCGTCGACATGGTGATCACCGATCTCGGCGTCTTCACCATCGACCGCAAAGCTGGCGGTATGACGCTGACCGAACTCGCGCCCGGCGTGACCGTCGACGAGATCAAGCAGAAGACCGAGGCGACGTTTAAGGTCGCGTCGGGGCTGAAACACTAAAAGATGGAAGTCAAAGGCGCCGCAGTGCTCTATACGATCGCCACGATTGCGGTCACTTTCGCGGGCTCCGCGGCGCTCCTTCTGATCGTTCGCCAATCGGCGGGCGGCGCGCTGTCCGCGCTCGACCGCCTCCTCGCGCGCAGCCCTTGAAGTCATCCTGCGTCAGCAGCCGGGCGAGCAAAAACTCAACTTGTAGACTGATCCTACAAACACGCGTCGAGGAAACCCATGCTCTCCGCCGCCGACCGCAGCATAGCCGCAGACATTCTGATGGAGGCGCAGAGGATCCATAAGCAGGCGACGCAGCTGCACATCACGTTTCCCGAGATCACGATCGAGGATTCCTACGCGATCTCGACAGAGGTGATGCAGCGCAAGGTGAAGGCCGGCGCCAAGCTGATCGGACACAAGGTCGGGCTCACGTCGAAGGCGATGCAGCGCTCCTCAATGATCGACGAGCCGGATTACGGCTACATCCTCGACGACCAGATGATCGGCGACGGCGCCAAGGTGAAGCACGCGGACTACTGCAAGCCGCGCGTCGAGGTCGAACTCGCCTTCATCATGGGCAAGAGGCTGCAGGGGCCGGGCGTCGGCTTGGCCGATGTACTGCGCGCGACCGAATACGTCGTGCCGGCAATCGAGATCGTCGATGCGCGCATCCAGGACCAGCGCAAGATCGTCGACACGGTGGCGGACAACGGCGCGGCGGCAGGCATCGCGCTCGGCGGCCGCCCGGTCGGGCCGCTCGACGTCGACCTGCGCTGGGTCGGCGGCATCATGTATCGCAATTCTGAGATCGAGGAGACCGGGCTTGCCGCCGGCGTGCTCGGCCACCCCGCGCTCGGCGTCGCCTGGCTCGCCAACAAGATCGGCCCGCACGGACACGCGCTTGAGCCCGGGCACATCGTGCTCGCCGGATCGTTCACGCGCGTCGTATTCGCGCAGAAGGGCGACACGCTGCACGCCGATTTCGGGCCGCTGGGCGGGTTGGCGATTCAGTTCGTCTAAAGAGGCGCTGCACATTCTGATGTGGTACGGCCGCGCTGGGTCCCGCTTTGGGGGACGAGCGGGTGAAGGGCAGGAGAGAACAATGTCCGTCGAATTCCAGAAGAACGCATTCAAGGCCGCACTCGCCGCGGGCAAATTGCAGATCGGTATCTGGTCGAGCCTGTGCAGCAACATCGCCGCGGACATCCTGTCGGACTCGGGCTTCGACTGGATCCTGCTCGACACCGAGCACTCGCCGAACGAGATTCCCGATCTGGTCGGCCAGTTGCAGGCGGTGCGCGGCGGAACGGCAACGCCGATCATCCGGCCGGCATGGAATGATGCAGTGCTGGCGAAGCGCGCGCTCGATATCGGCGCACAGACGCTGCTGTTTCCGTACGTGCAGAATGCGGAGGAGGCAAAACGCGCGGTGGAATCGACGCGTTATCCGCCGCAGGGCATCCGCGGCGTATCGGTCGCCGCGCGTGCGAGCCGCTACGGCCGCACGCCGGGATACCTTGGCAGAGCGAACACCGAGACCTGCGTGCTGGTGCAGGTCGAGACGCGCGCGGCGCTGAATGAGTTAGAAGCGATCGCGCGGGTCGACGGCGTCGATGGCGTGTTCATCGGGCCGTCCGATCTCGCGGCCTCGCTCGGGCACATCGGCAATCCGGCGCATGCCGACGTTCAAGCCGCGATCAAGGATGCGGCCGACCGGCTGAAGAAGGCCGGCAAGCCCGCCGGCATTCTGACCGGCAATGAGGACGAAGCGCGCCGTTATATTGAATGGGGCTTCTTGTTCGTCGCGGTCGGCGCGGATGTCGGCCTGCTCGCCAAGAACGCCGACGCACTGGCGAAGAAGTTTAAAAGCTAAGACCAGCAATTATTGTCGTCATGCCCGGCCTTGTGCCGGGCATCCGCGTTTTCGCGAAGGCTCGGCAACAAAGACGCGGATGGCCGGGACATAAGGGGTTGCGGAAGAACGCCGTTCTTCGAACGGCTATGCGCGGCGATGACGATGAATCCAAATGCGCGAACGAGGTGCCGCTAGGCCGCGCTTGCATCTCCCGCGAAGGCCTCGGTGCGGAATTCGCCGCCGCACAGCGCGCCGGGCTCGAACAGATGCGGATAGGTTGCGCGGAAGTCCGCGACGATCGTGTCGAACGGCACGTCGGGATAGGGGCCACGGTCGCGCAAGTATTCCATGTGCCGTTGTCCGGCCCGATCGAATTCGTGGAACAGCGAATCAGTCTTGCCGTCGAACTCGAGCGGCTTCAAGCCGACCTTCTCGCACAGCACCAAGTCAAACGCCGGCGTCGCCTTCACCCAGCGTCCGTCGAGATAAAGTTCGGAATACGAATGCCAGAGAAAGGTGTCGGTCTTCATCGTCTCGTAGAGACGACGCGACGTAAGATGATTTTTCACGTCGGCAAAGCCGATGCGACCGGGAATGCCGACGGCGCGTGCGGCGGCTGCAAGTAGAGCGGCCTTGCCAACGCAGAACGTGCGTCCCAGCGCAAGCACGCTGCTCGCTTTGTAAAAAGTCGGATCGGCAAAATCGACGTAGGGGTCGTAAACGATCCCGTCACGCACGGCGCGATAGAGGCGAATCGCCGTGTCACGCTCGCTTGCCGCGCCGCTCGCCGCTGTTCGCGCAAAATCCATGACCCGAGGCGCGTCGCTGTCGATGAACGCGCCCGGCTGCAAGTAGTCCGAGTTGCTCATTCCATCCATCATATTGCCGGGGTGGAACCCGCCCGCTAGACTTAAATCAAGCCAAAAAACCGGCGGTGACTGATACCAATCGCCGAAGCAAATAACACGCTACGGGAGGAATACAATGACCAGACTGCAGGGCTTGTATGCGGCCGCGCTCGCGACCGTGGCAGCACTCGCATTCGCGCAACCGGCCAGCGCACAGATCAAGATCGGTTCCGTACTGTCGGTGACAGGGCCCGCGTCGTTCCTCGGCGATCCCGAAAAGAAGACGCTGGAGATGTACGTCGACCAGATCAACGCCAAAGGCGGCGTCAACGGGCAGAAGCTGCAGCTCATAATCTACGACGATGCCGGAAACGCGAACAGCGCAAAGACATTCGCCACGCGTCTGATCGAGGAAGATAAGGTTGTTGCCATGATCGGTGGCACCTCGACCGGCGCGACCTTGGCGATGATCCCGGTGTTCGAGGATGCGCAAGTGCCGTTTATTTCGCTCGCGGGCGCGATCCAGATCGTCGAGCCGGTTCGCAAATGGGTGTTCAAGACGCCGCACACCGACAAGATGGCGTGCCAGAAGATCTTCGCCGATCTGAAAGCGCGCAATCTCACGACCGTCGGAATGATCTCGGGTACAGATGCGTTCGGCAAATCGATGCGAGACCAGTGCGTTGCGGTCGCTCCGCAGGACGGCATCAAGATCGCACACGAGGAGACCTACGGCCCGCGCGACAGCGACATGACTCCGCAGCTCACCAACGTCAAAAACACGGCGGGCGTGCAGGCGGTCGTCAATCCGGGGTTCGGGCAGGGGCCCGCGATCGTCACGCGCAACTACAAGCAACTCGGCATCACGCTGCCGCTGTACGAAAGCCACGGCGTCGCCTCGAAGCAGTACATCGAGCTTGCAGGCGCGGCCGCGGAAGGCGTGCGGCTGCCGGCCGCCGCGCTTCTGATCGCGGACAAGCTGCCGGCGAACGATCCGCAAAAGCCGGTCGTGGTGAACTACACCAAGGAATACGAGGCGAAGACCGGGCAGGCGGTGTCGACTTTTGGCGGCCACGCCTATGACGGGCTGATGATCCTGGTGCAGGCAATGCAGCGCGCCAAAAGCGCCGAACCGGCCAAAGTGCGCGACGAGATCGAAAAGACGAAAGGCTTCGTCGGCACCGGCGGCATCGTGAACATGTCGCCGACCGACCACATGGGCCTCGATCTCTCGGCATTCCACATGCTGGAGATCAAGAACGGCGACTGGACGCTGGTACCGGGGACGTGAGCCTTCGCACTTCCCGATATTCCGCTCATTCCCGCGCAAGCGGGAATCCTGGCTGTAAGCATTCGGCGGCTCAGCCCTGGGTCCCCGCTTCGGCGGGGACGAGCGGACTGGGGCTTTAGCTGTCGAGGAGCGGTATGGCCGGCTTTCTGCAATTCATCTTCTCCGGCCTGACCGTCGGCGCCGTCTATGCGCTGGTGGGGCTCGGCTTCACGCTGATCTTTAACGTGTCGAGCATCATCAACTTCGCGCAGGGCGAGTTCGTGATGCTGGGCGGCATGATCACGGTGTTTGCCGCCGCCGCCGGCGTGCCACTGCCGCTCGCCGCTCTGATCGCGATCGTCGCGACGACGTTTGTTGGCGTCGCCCTGCACCGGCTCGCGATCGAGCCCGCGCGCGGGTCGAGCCCAGTGGTGCTGATCATGATCACCATCGGCGCATCAATTTTCCTGCAGGGGATGGCGCAGCAGATCTTCGACAAGCGCTTCCACAGCCTGCCGCCGCTCGTCTCCGGCGAACCGCTGCGCATCGGCGGCGCGACGATCCTGCCGCAGAGCGTGCTCGTTCTGTTGTGTGCGAGCGCGATCGTCGTCGGCCTATGGTTGTTCGTCGAGCGCACGATGCTCGGCAAGGCGGTGATCGCGACGGCGGCGAACCGGCTTGCTGCGCGGCTGATTGGCATCGACACCCGCAAGCTGATCGATTTTTCGTTCGCCGTCTCCGCCGCCATCGGCGCCATCGCCGGCATTTTGATCACGCCGATCACGCTGACGAGCTACGACGCCGGGACCGCGCTCGCGCTGAAGGGCTTTGCGGCGGCGATGCTCGGCGGAATGGGCAGCGCGGTCGGTGCGGTTGCGGGCGGGCTGATGCTGGGCATGCTGGAATCGCTGAGCGCGGGCTACATCTCGTCGAGCTACAAGGACGCTGTCGCGTTCATCATCATCCTCGTCGTGCTCGTCTTCATGCCGCAGGGCTTGTTCGGTCGCGCGCGGATGGAGCGCGTATGAAGCTCATCGCCGAGAACCGGTCGGCGGTGATCCTGATCGCGCTGGTGCTCGTGCTACCGCTCGTCTTTCCGTCGGCTTATTATTACCGCGTCGCGGCGCTTGTTTATATTTTCGCGCTTGCGGTGGTCGGACTCAATCTGCTGATGGGCTTTGCCGGGCAGGTGAGCCTCGGACATGCGGGCTTTGTCGGCATCGGCGCCTATGCCGTGGCGGTCCTGCCCACGCATTTCGGCGTGCCGTCATGGGTGAGTGTGTTCGCGGGCGCGGCGGTTTCCGGCCTGATTGCGTTCGCCGTGGGTCGCCCGATCCTGCGGCTGAGGGGGCATTATCTCGCCGTCGCGACGCTCGGCTTCGGACTGCTGGTCGCGATCGTGCTGACCAACGAGGCGGCCTGGACCGGCGGCCCGGACGGAATGAGCGTGCCGGACTTGACGTTGTTTGGCTGGCGCGCGCGCGGATCGGTCAACTGGTACTGGATCAGCGCGGTCACTTTTGTCGTCGGCTTCTGGCTCGCGCGCAATCTTATGGACAGCCCCACCGGTCGCGCGCTGCAGGCGATCCACGACAGCGAGGTCGCGGCGAGTGTGCTCGGCGTCGACGTCGCGGCCAAGAAGCTCGCCATCTTCACCATTTCCGCGGTCTACGCCTCGGTGGCGGGCTCGCTGCTCGCCTTGTTCAACGGCCTCGCCACGCCAGATATGGCCGGTTTCCTGCGATCGATCGAGCTCGTCGCGATGGTCGTGCTCGGCGGGATGGGATCGGTCGTCGGCTCGCTGGTCGGCGCGGCCGTCCTGGTCGTGCTGCCGCAGGCGCTGACATTCTTTCATGAATACGAGCAGGCGCTGCTCGGGCTGATCGTGGTGGTGTTCATGATCTTCCTGCGCCACGGCATCGTGCCATCGCTCGCGACGGCATTCGCGAGGCGGAAGAAATGAAAGTGCTGCAGGCCGAGCGTTTGTCTATCGCCTTCGGCGGACTGCGCGCCGTCGACACCGTCACCCTGTCGGTCGATTCCGGCCAGGTGTTCTCGATCATCGGTCCGAACGGCTCCGGCAAAACCACCTTGTTCAATCTCGTTTCCGGCATCTATCGTGCCGACGACGGCCAGATCTGGCTCGACGGGGAGCCGGTCACCGGGCTCTCCCCGCACGATCTCGCGCGCAAGGGGCTCTCGCGCACCTTTCAGAATTTGCAAATCTTCAGCCGCATGAGCGTGCTGGAAAACGTCATGGTCGGACGGCATCGGCACGAGACGACCGGCGTTCTTGCCGACCTCGTGCATTGGCCGTCGGTTACGCGGCAGAACCGCGCCACGCGCGCGGCGGCGTTCACGGCGCTCGCGCGTGTTGGACTTGCGGACCATGCGCATCGGTCTGCCGGCTCGCTCGCCTATGGCGCGCTGAAGCGTCTCGAGCTGGCGCGTGCGCTCGCAAGCGAGCCGATCCTACTGCTGCTCGACGAGCCGGCGGCGGGCTGCAATCCAGTCGAGACGGAAGAGCTCGACCGCGTCATTCGCGGCATTGTGGACGACGGCATCACGGTCGTCCTGGTAGAGCACGACATGCGACTGGTGATGAACATCTCGGATCGCATCCACGTGCTCTCCAGCGGGCGGACGCTGACAGAAGGGACGCCTGCGGAGGTGCGTGCGAATCCGGCGGTGATCGAGGCCTATCTCGGCGTGCACGGGGTGGAGGAGGCCGCGCGTGCTGCAAATTGACGGCCTGCATAGCGGCTACGGCCGCATCGAGGTGCTGCACGGCGTCACGCTCAATGTCGCGCGCGGCGAGATCGTGACGCTCATCGGCGCGAACGGGGCCGGCAAGACCACGCTGATGCAGGCGGTTGCCGGCGTGCAGCCGAGCGCGGGCACGATCCGCTTCGAGGGTAAAGACATCGCGCGAGTTCCTGCGCATCTGCGAGTCGGGCGCGGCATTTCGCTGGTGCCGGAAGGCCGGCAATTGTTCGCGCCGTTGTCGGCGCGCGACAATCTGCGGCTCGGCACATGGTCGCGAAGCGGCGCAGAAATCGGCAAGGGGTTCGAGAGGGTCTGCGCGCTGTTTCCGATGTTGGCCGAGATGATGGATATTTCGGCGGGCGCGCTGTCCGGCGGGCAGCAGCAGATGCTGGCGATCGGCCGCGCGCTGATGGCGGAGCCGCGGCTGTTGCTCCTCGACGAGCCGTCGATGGGCCTTGCGCCAAAGGTCGTCGATCAGGTGCTGGACGCGATCCGCGCGCTCAAAGCCAGCGGATTGACGATCCTGCTGGTGGAACAAAATGCGCGCGCCGCACTCGCCATCGCAGACCGTGCCTACGTTTTGGAAACGGGCCGCATCGCGCTGAGCGGCAGTGCATCCGAGATCAGGAACGACCCGCGCGTGCGCGAGGCATATCTGGGCGTCTAATCGCGACCCCGGTTAATATCGGTCAAGCGGATGGTCTTCGCCACGACGGTAGTTGTAGGATTGCGGTCAGCAATGCAGGGAGCGTGAAAGATGAAAGAAAGCCTTCGCCCGGGTGTGTCGAAGACGACCCAGATCACGGTCGATAAGGACCGCACCATCGGTTTCATGGGCGAGGAGGGCAGGGTTTACGGCACGCCCTACATGGTCATGGACATCGAGCAGACCTGCCGCAAGCTCATTCTCGAACATGCCGATGAGGGCGAGGACTCGGTCGGCATCGAAGTCTCGGTCAAGCATCTCGCGGCGACGCTTCTGGGAATGACTGCGGAGATCACCGTGACGGTCGCGGCGGTCGAAGGCCGCAAGATCGTGTTCGAAGTGTCGGGCAAGGACGCGCTCGATCAAATCTGCAGCGGCACGCACAGCCGCTTCGTCGTCGACAAGGCGAAGCAATTTGAGCGGCTAAAGGCGAAGGCTGCCAAAATCAAGAAATAGCCAGCAAAACGCTTGACTTAACTCAAGCGCGACGGAGCCCCTTTCGGGCGAAGATGGGTTAAAGCGTACCGCCCATCTGGGGGAGTAATGTCCGAAACAGTTCAGGCCGCAGCGCCGACGGCCACTCAGGCCAATGTAGTCCGGCCTTTGACTGGCAACGAGGCGATTGCACGCGGCGCATGGGAGGCGGGCGTTAAAGTCGCCGCCGCCTATCCGGGCACTCCTTCGACGGAAATCCTCGAGACGATCGCCGAATTTCCGGCGGAACATCTGCATGCGCAGTGGTCGACCAACGAGAAGGTCGCTCTCGACGTGGCGATCGGCGCCTCTTTTGCCGGCCGGCGCGCGCTTGCGGCGATGAAACATGTCGGGCTTAACGTCGCCGCCGACGCATTCATGTCGCAGACTTATATCGGAGTGAACGGCGGACTTGTACTTGCGGTCTGCGACGATCCCGGCATCCACTCCTCACAGAACGAGCAGGACACGCGTATCTACGGCTCGCTCGCCACCGTTCCGGTGCTTGAGCCAAGCGATGCGCAGGAGGCGCTGGATTTCACCCGCCTCGCATTCGATTTGTCGGAGCAATTCGACACACCGGTGATCGTACGGTCGACAACGAGGCTGTCGCACACGCGCAGCCCTGTGATGGTCGGCGAGCGCAATGAGCCGCCGCAACGGCCGTTCATCGAGAAGCCGTCGAAGAACGTGATGATCCCGGCCTACGCCCGCCCGCGGCATGGTGCAGTGCTCGAGCGCGAGGCCCGGCTGAAGGCGTATTTTGCGGAATCCGATATCAATCGTTGGGAAGACGACAGCGGCGACACCAGCTTCGGCGTGATCACTGCCGGCACCTGTTATCCGTACGTGCGCGAGGTGCTGCCGGACGCGAATGTGCTCAAGCTCGGCGCGTCCTGGCCGCTGCCCGACGATCTGCTGCGCCGCTACTGCGAGTCGGTCGACCGCATCTTCGTGGTCGAGGAGCTAGAGCCGGTGATCGAGAAGGAAGTGCGTGCGCTCGGCTTCGCCGTCGAGGGCAAGTGCTTCTTTCCGCGCGCGGGCGAGTTGTCGCCCGAAGTGGTGCGCGCCGGCTTCGAAAAGGCCGGCGTCCTGGAGGCGCAGCCGCGCGAAAGCAATTGGACACCAGAGCCGCTGGTGCGTCCGCCGGTGCTGTGCGCCGGCTGCCCGCATACTTCGAGCTTCATGGCGGTGCGCGCCTCGGGTGCGCGCGTGGCCGGCGACATCGGCTGCTACACGCTCGCCTGTCTCGATCCCTTGCGTGGCATGGACACCACCGTGTCGATGGGCTCCTCGATCGGCAACGCGGTCGGCATGGCGAAGGCGGGCGAGACCAAGCCGGTGGTCGCCACCATCGGCGACTCGACTTTCCTGCACGCCGGCATCCCGCAGCTCATCAACGCGGTCTACAACGAAGCCAACATCGCAGTGCTGCTGCTCGACAACCACATCACCGCCATGACCGGCGGCCAGCAACATCCCGGCACCGGCAAGAACATCCGAGAGGATGCGGCGCCCAGCATCGATTATGAGGCGCTCGTACGCGCCTGCGGCGTCAAATGGGTGCGCAAGGTCGACTCTTACGATCTCGCCGCCGTGCATCAGAATCTGCGCGACGCCATCAACTATCGCGGCGTCGCCGTGCTGATCGCCGACCGTCCCTGCGTGCTCGATCCGGTCAAGATCAAGGGACCGACGTTCGAGGTCGTCGGCGAACAGTGCAACGCCTGCCAGGCGTGCATGAACCTCGGTTGCCCGGCGATCACCTGGAGCGACCAGACTTTCGAGGGTCGTCACAAGGTGCAGATCGATCCGGGCCTGTGCATCGGCTGCACCTTATGCGCTCAGGTCTGTACGGTTGACTGCATCAAGACAACCGCGCCGGTGACACAATGAGAGATCCGGCCGCCACTCTCGATCCCTCTCCGACGGCGCCCAAGCTGCCGGACTCGGTGCAAGAGACTTGCAACGTTCTGATCGTCGGTGTCGGCGGGCAGGGCGTCATCATGGTCTCCAAGGTGCTGGCGCTGCTCGCGCAGTCGCAAGGCTTCGAAGTCAAGCAAAGCGAAGTGCACGGCATGGCCAAGCGCGGCGGGTCCGTGTTTAGTCATGTGCGCTTCGGCAAGCGCGTATGGTCGCCGACCATTCCGAAGGGCGACGTCGATATCCTGGTCGCGCTGGAATGGGCGGAAGGCCTGCGCTGGCTGCCCTATCTCAAGCGCGGCAAAGGCACCTTCATTTGCGACACCAAGCGGATCGTGCCGCCGTTCGCCTGCCTGAACCGCCAGCCCGGCGCCGCTATGCGCTACTCGAAGGAGACGCCGGCCGACGTCGTAGCGCATGTAGGCGACACCTACGCGATCGACGCGACCAACATGGCCGAGCAGCTGGGCAACGAACGCGCGGCGAACGTGGTGCTTCTCGGTGCGCTTTCGACGGCATTACAATTCCCGACCGTAGATTGGGAGCGCACGGTCAGCGAGTTTGTGCCGAAGAAGACCATTCAGATAAATCGCGAAGCGTTCCGCCGCGGCCGCCGGTGGATCGAGGAGGCGCGGACGTCGGTGCCCGCGATCGATATGCCGGCGCCGCCTGCGCCCGCCGCCGCGCCGCATCGGATAAGCCTCGAGATCATTCCGGAGTGGTGCAAGAGCTGCGATATCTGCGTGAAGATGTGCCCGGAGCGCTGCCTGCGCCTGGACGACGACCGGATCGTCGAGTTGAGCGAGCCCGAAAAGTGCACTGGGTGCAGACTGTGTGAATGGCTGTGTCCGGACTTTGCCATCCGCGTGCACCTCGACGCGCCGGAGGCGCTGGCCGGATGAACGCCATCGACACGTCGCTGAAGAGTAATACGCCGGTGAAGCTCGTTTCCGGCAACCATGCCTGCGCGATCGGCGCGCTCGCCGCAGGCTGCCGCTTCTTCGCCGGCTATCCGATCACGCCGTCTTCGGAGATCGCCGAACGTCTGTCGCGTCAGCTTCCCGAAGTCGGCGGCGTGTTCGTGCAGATGGAGGATGAGATTGCCTCGATGGCCGCCGTCATCGGCGCCTCGGTGGGCGGCGTCAAAGCCATGACCGCGACCAGCGGCCCCGGCTTCTCACTCAAGCAAGAGAATCTCGGCTATGCCGCCGGCGCCGAAGTGCCGTGCGTGATCGTCAACGTCATGCGCGGCGGACCGTCGACCGGCATGCCGACGCGGCCATCGCAAGCTGATCTGATGCAGGCGCGGTGGGGCAGCCACGGCGATTATCCGATCATCGCGCTGACGCCTGCCTCGGTGAGCGAAATCTACAGCGAGACGATGCGCGCCTTTGACCTCGCAGAGCAGTTCCGCTCACCCGTGGTTCTGCTCTACGACCAAGTAATCGCGCAGCTCACCGAAACCGTCACGCTCGACGGCGCCAGCCGTATCAGCGTGTCGCGCAAATGGGCGAGCGGACCGCGCGAGGCCTACAAACCCTTTGCCACTGGAAGCGATGCCATTCCGGCGATGGCCAAGCCCGGCGATGGATATCGCGTGCACACCACCGGTTTGACGCACAGCGAGACCGGTTTCCCGACCCAGCAGCCGGACGCGGTGACGCGCAACCTCGAGCGGCTGTTCACCAAGCTCGATAAACACCGCGAGCTGATCGACTCTTATGAGGCGGTCAATTGCGAGGACGCGGATGTGCTCATCGTTGCGGTGGGCATCAGCGCGCGGGCCGCGCGCCGTGCCGTCGAGCAGTGCAGGGAGCAGGGCCTGCGCGTCGGACTGTTCCGGCCGATCACCTTCTGGCCGTTCCCGGAGAAGCAACTGCGTGAGGCCGCAGCGAAAGCGAAGGCCGTGCTGGTGCCAGAAATGAACACCGGCCAACTTCAATTCGTCGCCGAGCGCGTGCTGGCCCGTCGGGTCGACGCGATCCATCTGTTCAGCGGCGAGGCGATTGCGCCCGCCGATATCGCCGCGCGAGCGGCCGCGCTCGCGAAGGGGGCCTGATGTTCATCGACACGGCGGCCGAATTCGACGTGCGCAATTATCTCCGCAAGGAGATGATGCCACACTTCCTGTGTCCGGGCTGCGGTCATGGCATCGCGCTGCGCGCGCTGCTGTGGGCGATCCACGATCTCAGCATCGCGAAAGACAAGCTTGCGGTCGTCTCCGGGATTGGCTGCGCCGGACGGTTGTCGGCCTATGTCGACGCCAACACGTTCCACGTCACGCACGGCCGCCCGCTCGCCTATGCGACCGGACTCGCGCTCGCGCGACCGGATCTGCACGTGGTCGTCATCACCGGCGACGGCGATTGCCTGGCGATCGGTGGCAATCATCTGATCCATGCCTGCCGACGCAATCTCAAACTCACCTGCTTGATGCTCAACAACGAAGTCTACGGCATGACCGGCGGGCAGGTGTCGCCGACGACCTCGGAGGCGATGCTCACCACCACCACGCCGCTCGGCAATCAGGAGCCGCATTTCGACGCCTGCGCGCTAGCCACCGCTGCGGGGGCAGGTTTCGTCGGACGCGAGGTGACGCACCACGTTCCCAAGCTCAAGGAATTGATCAAGGCCGGTCTCGAGCATCCGGGCTTCGCCTTCGTCGAAGTGATGTCCGACTGCACCGAAATCTTCGGCCGCAAGAACGATCTCGGCTCCTCGCCGGAGATGGTCATGCGGCAGAAGAGTAATATTCGCCCGACCGCCTATGCCGACAGCGTCGAAACGCCGTTCCGGCCGAACACGCTGCCGACCGGCATTCTGATGCGCAACGACCGGCCCGAATATGGCGCGTCCTATCGCAAAGCGGCGGCCGCGCGGACGGGAGCAGCCTCGTGAACGTGCGCACCGAAATCCGCTTCGGCGGCACCGGCGGGCAGGGGCTCATTCTTGCGGCCAAAATGCTTGCCGACGCGCTCGCGACATCGGGAAAGCACGTCGCCCAGTCGCAGACCTATGAGCCGACGTCGCGCGGGGGCTTCTGCAATGCCGACCTGGTCGTCTCCGACACCGCAGGCGACTTTCCGCTGACGACCTCGCTCGATTACCTGGTGTTGCTCGATAAGTTGGCTATCAAACCATCTTGGCTTTTGCTCAAGCCCGGCGCTATCGTTATCGCGGACACCCGGCTGTGCCCGGAATTGCCGGAGGGCGACTATCGGCAATACCGCATGCCGCTCAGCCGCACTGCACTGCAGCTTGGCAGCGAGCGGGTGACCAATATCGTCGCACTCGGTGCGCTGAGCGCGCTCGGCGCTATCTGCGACCGGAAAAGGGTCGAACAGGCTGTTCGTGCCGCCGCGCCGAAGAGCTTCCTGGAACTTAACTTGGATGCGCTTGCCGCCGGCTATTCAATAGCCGCCAAGCCCGTCGCGGCGACCGTCTAATAATATGCAGTCGAAATACTTGTTTGCGCCGCCGTTAGTCGGCCGCGCGCAATTGCCTTTGGCTGCAATGGACGCTAGCCTTTGTACAAATGGGTTCCAAAATCTCGATGTTTCCTGTCGTAGGGAAAGCCTGAGCGAAACGGCACTGACAAGTTACGATGAGCGGCGGCGCGTCCGCGCGACGGCCGTTCTTGTGACGCGTGTCGTCCGTTCAGCATTAGGGTGAGGCTATGCCGGGAAGCAAGCCACACAGCGATCGGAGCGTCTCGACCTACTGCTACCAGTGCGTAGCGGGGCCGGACCTGCTGACTGTTCGCATCCAAGACGGCGTGGCCACCGAAATAAATCCAAATTTCAAGGCTGCCGCCGTGCATCCGGGCGCCGGCAAGGCTTGCGTCAAGGCATTCGGTCTCGTGCAAAAGGCCTACGGACCGAACCGCGTGCTTTATCCGATGAAGCGCACGAATCCGAAGAAGGGACGCAACGAGGATCCCGGTTTCGTGCGCATCTCCTGGGACGAGGCGCTCGAGCTTGTTGCGGATAAAATGAAAGCGGCGCGCGCCAAGGGGCTGTTCGACGAAGGCGGCTTCCCGCGCCTTGCCGCAAGCTTCGGCGGCGGCGGCACGCCGACCGCCTACATGGGTACTCTGCCGGCCTTTCTTGCCGCGTGGGGACCGGTCGATTTGAGTTTCGGTTCGGGGCAGGGCGTGAAGTGCACGCACTCGGAACATCTCTACGGCGAGCTGTGGCATCGCGCCTTCACCGTCTGCCCCGATACGCCGCTGTGCGAATACGTCGTGTCGTTCGGCGCGAATGTCGAAGCGTCCGGTGGCGTATGCGGCGTCAAGCGTCACGCCGACGCGCGCTCGCGCGGCATGAAACGCGTCCAGATCGAGCCGCACTTGTCGGTGACCGGCGCCTGTTCGGCCGAATGGATTCCGATCAAGCCGAAGACCGATGCCGCATTTCTGTTCGCGATGATTTATGTGCTGCTGCACGAGCATACGCGCGACAAGCTCGACATTCCATTCCTGAAAGAGCGGACTTCTTCTTCTTATCTGATCGGGCCGGGCGGTTTCTATTTGCGCAATCCCGCTTCGCGGAAGCCGCTGGTGTTCGACTTGAAAAGCCAGCGCGCGCTGCCGTTCGACACGCCGAACATCGATCCGGCGCTGGAAGGCAGCTTCACGCTCGACGGCATCGAAGTCGGTGCCGATGAGGACGTGGTCGCCCGGTCAGCCGTTTCGGTGCGACCGGCCTTCGCGCATCTTGTCGATCACGTGAAGACATACACGCCGGAATGGGCGGCCCGCATCTGCGACGTGCCGGCCGAGAGCATCCGCCGCGTCTCCAATGAATTCCTCGCTCACGCGCACGTTGGCGAGACGATCGAGATCGAGGGTGTGAAGCTGCCTTATCGCCCGGTCGCCATCGCCTTCGGCAAGACGGTGAACAACGGCTGGGGCGGTTACGAATGCTGCTGGGCGCGCACGCTCATTCCATGCCTGGTCGGTGCGCTCGACGTGCCGGGCGGCACGCTGGGCACCACCGTGCGGATCAATCGTCCGGCCGATAACCGGTGGTCGAGCGTGAAGCCGGGTCCCGACGGGTTCATGGACTATCCGATGAATCCGACCGGCAAGGAGGACTGGGCATCGCGCCCGACAAACCGCAATGCGCATCGCACGCTGGTGCCGCTGGCGGCCAATTCGCCATGGAGCCAGGCGCTGGGGCCGACCCATCTCGCCTGGATGATGCAGAAGGACGACTTCGAGAATTTCCCGCATGCGCCGCCGCCGGAAGTTTGGCTGGTCTACCGAACCAATCCGGCGATCTCGTTCTGGGATACGAAGAGTGTGGGCGAGACGATGGCGAAATTCCCTTTCACCGTCTGCTTTGCGTTCACACGCGACGAAACGAACCATGTCGCCGACGTGCTGTTGCCCGACTGCACCGATCTGGAAGGTCTACAACTGCTGCGCATCGGCGGAACGAAGTACATCGAGCAGTTCTGGGATTATCAAGGTTTCGCGCTGCGCGATCCGGCGGTACCGCCACAGGGGGAAGCAAAAGACTTCACCTGGATCGCAACCGAGCTCGCACGCCGCACTGGTCTGCTCGAGGAATACAACACGGCGATCAATCGCGGCGGCGCCGAAATCAAGCTCAAGGGCGAGAATTACGATTTCTCGCTCGACGTGACCAAGCCGCACAGCGTCGAGGAGATTTGGGACGCGAGTTGCCGTGCCGCGAGCGCCGAGTTGACTGACGGCGCGGAGACGCAGGGACTCGACTGGTTCCGCGCCAACGGCTTCCGCGTCAAGCCGTTCTCTCGCCTGATGTGGTACCTCTATCCGAAGCTGGTGGAAGAGGGCTTGCGCTTCGAGCAACCCTACCAAGAGCGGCTCTTGCGCGTCGGCAAGGAGCTCGAGCGCCGCCTGCACGAGCAGAACATTCACTGGTGGGACAAACAGCTCGCCGAATACGAAGCGATGCCACATTGGCGCGACCTCAACGGTCTCTGGGAAGGCGCGCTCGCCAAGCACTTCAACGTCGACATCGCCGATTATCCGTTCTGGCTGATCACCTCACGCAGCATGCAGTACTCGTGGGGCAATAATGTCGGCATCCAGCTGATCAAGGAGGTCGCCGAGAATGTCATCGGCCACGGAAGCGTCGTGATGAACGAAAGTGTGGGCGAGAGGCTCGGCATCGCAGACGGTGACCGCGTCGAGGTACGCTCGCCGCTCAACAGCACCAAGGGGAAGGTGGTGCTGCGCGAGGGCATCCGTCCCGACACGCTGCTGATCATCGGCCAGTTCGATCACTGGGCGACGCCTTACGCCAAGGATTTCGGCGCGCCCAGCATGAATGCGCTGGTGCCGATGCTGCTCGATCTTACCGACGCGACCGGATCGAGCGCCGACCTGGTCAAGGTCAAGATCACGCGCCTGGCGGAGGCATCATGACCCGCTGGGCGATGGTGGCCGATCTCGAGCGCTGCGTCGGCTGCCAGACCTGCACCGCAGCCTGCCGGCACGCCAATGCCACGTCTCCCGCAGTGCAGTGGCGCAAGGTGCTCGATATCGAGGCGGGCTCGTTTCCAAACGTCAGCCGTACCTTCGTGCCGGTCGGCTGCCAGCACTGCGCCGATCCCCCATGCATGCACGTGTGCCCGTCAACCGCGACGCGGCAACGGCCGGATGGCATCGTCACCATCGACTACGACATCTGTATTGGCTGCGCGTACTGTGACGTGGCCTGTCCCTACCAAGCGCGCTTCAAGGTCACCAAGGAAGACTTCGCCTATGGCCATGCGGCCATGCAGAACGAACTCGAGCGCGAGGACCAGTGGCTGACACGGTTGGGCGTCGCGCAAAAATGCACGTTCTGCTCGGACCGTGTCGATTTCGGCATTGAGAACGACATCGCGCCCGGCACCGATCCACGGGCGACGCCCGCTTGTGTGAATGCCTGCATTGCCGACGCGCTGCATTTTGGCGACGTCGACGATCCAAACAGCAAAGTCTCAAAGCTGCTTAAGAGCCACAAGAACTTCCGAATGCATGCGGAGCTCAAGACCGAGCCGGGCTTCTACTATCTTTATGACAAAGCCAATGCCGCGCCCGCACCGGATAACGCCCCGGACGTTTCCGAAGCCAAAGCCGGCCGCCTGCGCACGCGCGGAGTCGAGCCGTGGCACCAGAAGCACTGGGACTGGAAGGCGGCCGCCAATTTCCTCTGCGGTGGCGCCGGCGCCGGCCTGTTTGTGCTCTCCGCGCTGGTCGGCCTGAACGGCACGCCGGTCTACGGGCCGGGCCTCGCAGCGCTGGTTTTGATCGCCACCGGCCTCGGCATGCTGATGTTCAAGATCGGTCGGCCGCTGCGTTTCCTTTATGTGCTGCGCCAGCCGAAGCGTTCGTGGATGTCGCGCGAGGCCTGGACGGTCGGGTTTTGGTTCCCGCTGGCGCTGTTTGCGCTGTGGTCGAACGCGGCGGCCTTTCTGCTACCGGCTGCGTTGGTTGGCCTCTTCTTCTTATTCTGCCAGGGCATGATCCTGGAGCAGGCCAAGGGTATCCCGGCCTGGCGGAATCCGCGTGTGATCGCCTTCATCATGGCGACCGGGATCGCTGAGGGCTGCGGCCTGTTGCTCATGCCGGCGGCGGTGTCGCCCGACTTCGGCTATATCGCCAAACCATTGGCGGTCGCGCTTGCCATATTGGCGGCGGTCCGCGCCTGGACGTGGCGGCGATATTTTGCGCGGCTGGCGAGCGAGGGCGCGCCGACGCGAACGATTGAAATATTCACGGCCTGCCGCGGCTGGTTCTTGGCGCTCGGGCTCGTCGTGCCGATCGCGCTCGTCGCCATCGGTCTGCTGATTGATACCGCAAGCGCGCCGCTCTTCGCCGGCGCGGGACTCGCTGCCTTCGCGAGCGGCTGGGCAATCAAGTTCATTCTCATCACGCGCGCCGCCTACAATCAGGGCTTCGCGCTGCCGCACACGCCGGTGCGCGGCACAGGTCAACCCGGACCGGGCGTAAAGCCCGGCTGGACATTCTGGAAATAACAAAAATGACGGAGGGACACCATGGATACCCGGACGGCGGTCCGAACAGCGGCGCCAGCTAATATGTTCGAGCCAGAGATAGAATGCTTGCCGCGCGATATGCTGGTCGCGCTGCAGACCGAGCGACTCAAACGCGTGCTGCAGACCGCGTATGAGAAAGTCCCACATTATCGCAAGCAGTTCGACAAGCACGGCGTGCGCCCGTCCGATCTCAAGGACGTCTCCGACATCGTCAAGTTTCCGTTCACGGTGAAGACCGATCTGCGCGACAACTACCCCTTCAACATGTTTGCGGTTCCGCGCGAGCAGGTGGTGCGCGTGCACGCGTCCTCGGGCACGACCGGCAAGCCGACAGTGGTCGGCTATACGCAGAAGGACATTTCGACGTGGTGCGACCTGATGGCGCGCAGCTTTGCTTGTGGGGGCACCCGGCCGGGCGACATCGTGCACAACGCCTACGGCTACGGCCTGTTCACCGGCGGGCTCGGCGCGCATTACGGCGCCGAGCGCCTTGGCTGCACGGTGGTGCCGATCTCGGGCGGCATGACGGAGCGGCAGGTCGCGCTCATCCAGGATTTCAAGCCGGACATCCTGTGCGCGACGCCGTCCTATGCGCTCAATATGGCCGAGGTCGCCGAGAAGATGGGAGTCGATCTCGCGCGATCATCGCTGCGCATCGGCATGTTCGGCGCCGAGCCTTGGAGCGACGCGCTGCGCGGCGAATTGGAAGCCAAGCTGGGCATCAAGGCGGTCGACATCTACGGGCTGTCCGAAATCATGGGACCGGGCGTCGCCTGCGAATGCTCGGTGCAATCCGGCCTGCACGGCTGGGAAGATCACTTCCTGTTCGAGACGGTCGATCCGGAAACGCTCGAGCCGGTGGCGCCGGGGCAGCCGGGTGAACTGGTCATCACCACGCTGACGAAAGAAGCGCTGCCGATGATCCGCTACCGCACGCGCGATATCACGCGGCTCAGCACCACTCCCTGCGCCTGCGGGCGCACGCACGTGCGCATCATGCGCGTGACCGGACGCAACGACGACATGCTGATCATTCGCGGCGTGAACGTCTATCCGTCGCAGCTCGAGGCGGTTCTAGTTGGCTTCCCCGGCATCGCGCCGCATTACCAGATCGCGCTGACCCGCGAAGGCGCGCTGGACGAGGTCACGCTGGAGGTCGAGCTTGCGCCGGATTTCGTCGGCGATCCCTTCCACAAGGCCAACGAAGTGACGCACCACATCAAGTCGATGATCGGCGTGACCTGCGGCGTCGTGACCAAGCAGCCGGGCGAAGTGCCGCGTTCGCAGGGCAAGGCGGTGCGGGTGAAGGACCTGCGCGGCAAGCCGCAGTGAGCGTTTCGGCGCCGTCATTGCGAGGAGCGAAAGCGACGAAGCAACCGCCCCCACCCTAACCCTTTCCAGCAAGCGGGGGAGGGAAGCGACGGGGCGCTAGATTGCTTCGTTTCGCTCGCAATGATGGGGTTGCTGCTCGCTTGAAAAGCGCGCGCAGCGATTCAAAAAGCGATTGCTATTCGATCGGATGCGGCGGATCTGGATCGTCCGCCCAGTCGTCTTTCGGCTTGGGATAGCGCCGCAGCAGCTTGTGCACGAGATTGACGTGCTCGGCTTCTTCCTCGACCAGTTCGGCGGCCATCGCCTTGACCTTCGGGTCCTTCGCCGTTTCGACGATCGAGGTGAAATAGGCAAGCGCGCGCTCTTCGCCCTTCAACGACAGCTGCAGCGCGTGCCACGGCGTCATCAGATAGTGCGCCAGGCTGAGGTCGGCTTCTTCCGGACTTTCCTGAGCGAACTGCGCCATGGTCTCGGCGTGCGCGGCGACGTCGAAGTCGCCCGCGAGCCGGCGGATTTCTTCGCCATGGATGCCCTCGGCGCGGGCAAGATCGCGGAAGACTTTGACCAGTTCGGGATTGTTGTGCGTCTCCATCTGGTCCGCGAGCAGATTGTAGCGGCCGACCGCGTCGATCTCGATGCGGTAGGCGGCCGCGAGCAGGTCGTTGAGGTTGGAGATCTTCGGCTCGCTTTTGCTCATTGCTCGAAATCCCTCTCCAATTGTGCGAGATCGTATCCGCTTGCGCCGGACGCCGGCTGGAACGGCTTGCGGTCGCCGCGATAGAGAATGCCGAGATTGAAGCCGTCGTCGGTCATGAGGCGCCGCGCGGCCTTGCCGGGATCGGTCGTCGCGGCGACGGGCGCAGCATGCACCTGCTCTTTCCACTTCGATTCATCGGGCCGGAAGGTGACGCAGGGGCTCAGGATCTCGACGAAGGAGAAGCCCGGGTGGCGGATCGCCTCGGCGAGCACGTTGGCCGTCTCGTTCGGATTGCCGGAGAAGCAGCGCGCGATGAAATTCGCGCCGGAGGCGAGCGCGACGACCAGCGGATGGAATGGCCGCACGCCGGTTCCGCCGGGCGATAGCGCCGTGTCGAACTCCGGCTCCGTGGTCGGAGAGGGCTGGCCCTTGGTCATGCCGTAGATGTGGTTGTCCATCACGACGTAGGTCATGTCGATGTTGCGGCGGCAGGCGTGCAGGAAGTGGTTGCCGCCGATCGAATAGCCGTCGCCGTCGCCGCTCGCGACCACGACGGTGAGATCGGGCCGCGTGACCTTCAGGCCGGCGGCGAGCGCCAGCGAGCGGCCGTGCACGCCGTGGAAACCGTAGCAATTCGTGTAGGCGGGAATGCGCGACGAGCAGCCGATGCCGGAGATGACGGCGATCTCCTCCGGCGCAAGCTTAAGCTGAGCGAATGCGCGCGTGAACGACAACAGCACGTGATAGTCGCCGCATCCGGGACACCAGATCGGCTTCACGTCCGATTTGAAATCAGCCTGCTTGTAGACGGGGGCGGGGCACTGCATGTCAGCTCCCTTGCAGCATCGCGTTTTTGATTTCGGCGGCGGTGATCGGCAGCGGACCGGAGCGGCTGAACACCTGCACTTCGGCCGGCAGCTCGTAATGCGCGCGCAGATAACGATGGAATTGGGCGCTATGGCTCTGCTCAACAATCAGGATGCGCTTGGCGCCCACAAGCGCCGCCTGCATCTCCTTCGGACGAACCGGCGACAGCAGGCGCGGCGCGACCAGACGCGCCGCGATGCCTTCACCCCGCGCCTGCGCGATCGCTTCGCGCGCGGCGCCGGTGATCGAGCCCCAGGTGAGGACGACAAGATCGCCGTCACCTTCAACAGTCGCCCAATGATCTCCGTAATTGTGTCCGTCGAGCTTGTCGCGGCGCTTGTCGAGCTGCTTGACGTGTTCCTCGGCGCTGCTGGTCGGTGTGCCGTGCTCGGTGTGGGTCAGACCTTCGGCGGTGTGTTGTCCGCCGCGTGTGCCCGGAAGCGCCATCGGCGACACACCGTTCGCCGTCGCGGCGTAACGCTTGTAGGTCCCGCCGATCTCGCGCGTGACTGCGCGCGCACCGATGAAGGCGACGTCGGCCGGGCGCGGAATTGCCGCGCGGGCCTGGCCCATGAACTGGTCGGACAGCACGATCGCCGGGCTTTGCAGCGTTTCCGCGAGATAGGTGGCCCACTGGGTCGTGAACAGGCAGTCGGCGACGGATTGCGGCGCCAGCACCAGATGCGGCGCGTCGCCGTGCATGCCGTAGATCGCGATATTCAAATCCGTCTGTTCGGATTTGGTCGGGATGCCGGTCGACGGACCGCCGCGCATCACGTCGATGACGACGACCGGGATTTCCGCCGCGGTGGACAGGCCCAGCGCCTCGATCATCAGCGACAGACCGGGTCCAGACGTTGCAGTCAGCGACGGCGTGCCGCCATAGGACGCTCCGATGATCATGTTTATCGCCGCGAGTTCGTCCTCCGCCTGCAGCAGGATGCCGCCAGCCTTTACAAGACTCGGTGACATCCATTCGAGGATTTCGGTCGCCGGCGTGATCGGATAGGCGGCCGCGAAACGGATGCCGCCGCGGATCGCGCCGAGGCCCGTCGCTTCGTTTCCAGACAGGAGCCAGCGTTTGCCTTCGATGGCGGGCGGCGGCGCGAGCTTGCAGGTGTAGTCGATCCAGGACGCAGCCCGGTAACCCGCGCGAATGCCGGCCCGGCTCGCCTCGATCGCGCTCTCACCTTTCTCGGCAAGGCGCTTCTCGATCACCACATCGATCTGCTCCGGCGCAAAGCCAAGCAGCCGCGCGGCGACGCCGAGCGCGATCATATTGGGGCGGCCGCCAGGAATTCCCGCCGCGAGTTCTTTCAATTCGATGTTGAGGACGCGCGCGCCGCCGTCGCGCAGGATCGGCGGAGGCTCGCCGGCATCCGCGTCGCCGATTACGAGCGATTCCGGCCCGGCCAGAATCTCGGCGCCGAAGCGCTGCGCATTCAGCCAGTCGATGCCGATGACGAGATCGTAGCGCTCCGGCATGCATTCGACGGGGTGCGTGGCGATACGCAGCAGCGCCGCCGCCTCGCCGCCGCGGATCTGCGGGCCGAGGGTGCGCGTTGCAAGCCCCTGCCAGCCGGCCGCGCTGGCCGCTTCCAGCAGTATGTCGCCGGTCGTCAGCGCGCCGGCACCCCCACTTCCGATAATGGCGACCGAGATGCTGGGGACGTCCTGCATGGCGAGGTCCTTGCGCAACGCCCGGGGGTTCCGGGCTTATTTCAGTAATTCAGTACTAGAATGCGTTTTTTTGCTTCTCCTTGACCTTGTTTAAGGCAGGCGCGCGTTCCCGCAGCGAAGAATGCCCCACAAGACGTGAAATGCATTCGCGTGCGGAGGGCGGTTGCCATGGCAGTAAATCCGGTCCGCTGGATGATGACTGAAGCCGGCAAGCCGCTGGTGCCGATGGAATTTGATATCGGCGCGCCCGCACCGGACGAAGTCGTCATCGAAATTGCGGGCTGCGGCGTCTGCCACACCGATCTCGGCTACTACTACGACGGCGTGCGCACCAATCATCCGCTGCCGCTGGCGCTCGGCCACGAGATTTCCGGGCGCGTGATCGAAGCGGGCGCGGACGAGCTTTGGTATATCGACCGCTCAGTGATCGTGCCGGCGGTGATCCCGTGCGGGCACTGCGATTCCTGCCAGCGCGGCAAGGGCACGATCTGCGCGCATCAGAAGATGCCCGGCAATGATATCCAGGGCGGCTTCGCCACGCACATCGTCGTGCCCGCGCGCGGGCTGTGCGTCGTCGACGAGCATAGGCTCGCGGCGGCGCGCATCGATCTCGCCGATCTGTCGGTGATCGCCGACGCGGTGACGACGCCGTATCAGGCGGTCGTGCAGGCGGGCGTCGGCAAGGGCGATCTGGTTATCGTCAACGGCGTCGGCGGCGTCGGCGGCTATTGCGCGCAGATCGCCGCAGCGGTCGGCGGCGCCGTGATCGCCATCGACGTCAGCGACGAAAAGCTTGCGGCGATCGGTAATCAATGCGCGGCGCTGACGCTCAACGCCAAGAAGATGAGCCCGCGCGATTTGAAAGGCGCGGTGCAGGCCTTCGCGAAGGAGCGTGGCTTGCGTCCGCGCGAGTGGATCATCTTCGAGTGTTCCGGCAGCAAAGCGGGGCAGGAGACCGCGTGGAGCCTGTTGACGCATGGCGGCACGATCTGTGTCGTCGGCTTCACGATGGACAAAGTCGAGGTGCGGCTGTCGAACCTGATGGCATTCCATGCCCGCGCGCTCGGCAATTGGGGCTGCCCGCCGGAGCTTTACCCGGAAGCTCTGGAACTGGTGCTGAGCGGGCGCGTGAAGGTGTCGCCCTTCGTCGAGAAGCATCCGCTCAATGAGATCAACCAAATATTCGAGGCCGCACATACCGGCGCGCTCAAGCGCCGCGCTGTGATGGTGCCTGCGCATTAAGGAGCGAGAGCATGAGCGCCGTTCGTCACGAGGCGAAGGACCACGCGCTGGTCGCCAACAAGGTGTGGGATAGCGGCACGGGCGTGCGCTATGAAAAGCGCCCAGTGAAGAGCGACACGGGCGTGCCGGTCGGCGACCTGTTCAATGCCTGGATCACGCTCGACAATCCGACGCAGTTCAATTCCTACACCACCGACATGGTGAAGCAGGTGATCCTCGCCTTCCGTGAGGCGAGCGCGGCGCGCGACGTCGTCGCGGTCGTGTTCACCGGCGCGGGCGACAAGGCCTTCTGCACCGGCGGCAATACCAAGGAATACGCGGAATATTACTCCGGCAATCCGCAGGAATATCGCGGCTACATGCGGCTGTTCAACGACATGGTCTCGGCCATCCTCGCTTGCGACAAGCCGGTGATCTGCCGCGTCAACGGCATGCGCATCGGCGGCGGGCAGGAAATCGGCATGGCCTGCGACTTTTCGGTCGCGCAGGACCTTGCGCGCTTCGGCCAGGCAGGCCCGAAGCATGGTTCGGCGCCGATCGGCGGCGCGACCGACTTTCTCCCTGTGGTCGTCGGTGCGGAACGCGCGATGGTCGCCTGCGTGCTGTGCGAACCGTTCTCGGCGCACGAGGCCTATTGGATGGGCATCCTCGCCGATATCGTCCCGGCGCTGAAGGTGGACGGCAAATTCATCGCCAATCCGCTGGTCGAGACGAGCCGCATGGTCGACGAGTACGGCCGCATGGCGTTCGGCAAGCCGAAGACCGGCGACGCCCTGAAGGCCGGACAGGAATTACTCAAGCGCGGCACGATCGATCTGAGCCTGCTCGACCAGAAGGTCGAGTCGCTGTGCACCAAGCTACTCTACACCTTCCCGGATTGCACGACGAAGTCGATTGAGGAGCTGCGCAAGCCCAAGCTCGACGCCTGGAACCGCAACAAAGAGAATTCGCGCGCCTGGCTCGCGCTCAACATGATGACCGAAGCGCGCGCCGGATTCCGCGCCTTCAACGAGGGGACACGGGAAACGGGTCGCGAAGTCGACTTCGTCGCTTTGCGCCGGGCGCTCGCCGCCAATGCGCCATGGACCGACGAACTGACGCAGTCGATCCAACCGCGGGCGCGCGCGTCATGAGCGCTCCGCTGCAGGTCTGGTTCGAGGAGGAGGGACGTCTCTTACGTCTGCGCCTGTCGCGTCCGAAGGCGAACCTGATCGATGCTGCGATGATCGCGTCCCTCCGCGGCGCGCTGAAGGATCACCTGCGGAAGCCGGATCTTTCGGCGGTGTTGATCGACGCGGACGGCTCGCACTATTCGTTCGGCGCCAGCGTGGAAGAACATCTGCCCGAGCAATGTGCGGCGATGCTGCGCGAACTGCATGCTCTGCTCCTTCACATGCTGGATTCGCCCGTGCCGATCCTCACCGCGGTGCAGGGACAATGTCTGGGCGGCGGGCTCGAACTCGCGCTCGCCTGTCACATGATCTTTGCCGCCCCGTCCGCCGTTTTCGGACAGCCGGAGATGAAGATCGGCGTGTTCGCGCCGGCGGCATCCTGCCTGCTGCCCGAACTGATCGGCCCGGCGCGCGCGTTCGATCTGCTGCTCTCGGGCCGCAGCATCGGCGCACAGGAGGCCGCGGCGGCCGGGCTCGTGCATCTTGCAGAGGACCCGCAGAAAGCCGCGCTCGCTTATTTCAACGAGCACCTGAAATCGAAGAGCGCGAGCTCGCTACGCTACGCGGTGATTGCCGCGCGCTGCGATCTTGCCAAGCGTGTGCGTGAGAAGATCGCTCAAGTAGAGCGGCTTTATCTTGAGGAACTGATGCGATCGCACGACGCCGTCGAAGGGCTCAATGCCTTCCTACAGAAGAGGACCGCGCAATGGCAGCACCGATGAACGGCAACGGCGCGCATTCCGGCGTGGCGGGAATCGTCGCCCGCGCGCAGGCGCTGTTTGACGACCTGAATTTCACGGCGGCACGCGAATGGAAGGCCGCCGTGCCCGGCCGCAAGGTGGTCGGCTATATGCCGATCTATGTGCCGCGCGAGCTGATCCATGCCGCCGGCATGCTGCCGCTCGGCGTCGTCGGCGGCGGCGACCAGCTCGAGGTCATTCACGGCGACGCCTACTACCAGAGCTATATCTGCCGCATTCCGCGCTCGACCATCGAGCTCGGCGTCTCAGGCCGGCTCGATTTCGTCGACGGCATGCTGTTCCCGTCGATCTGCGACGTGATCCGCAATCTCTCCGGCATGTGGAAGATGATGTTTCCGCATGTTTACGTCCGTTACTTTGACGTGCCGCAGAACTACAAGGACGAGATCGGCGGCAACTACTACATCGAGGAGCTCAACGAGCTGCGCGAGCATCTCGCCACGCTGCGCGGAAAGCCGATCACGGACGAGGAGCTGCGCCATTCGATCGCGGTCTACAACGAAAACCGCCATCTGGTCCGCGATCTCTACGCTTTCCGTGCGGAGCGGCCGTGGCAGGTACCGGCGGCGGAGGTCTATCTGATCATCCGCGCCGGGCTCGTGCTGCCGGTCGAAGAGCACTCCAAGATGCTGCGCGACTACCTCGCCGCAGCGCGCGCGGAAGAGCGTCCGAAGCGTGACAATTGCCGCATCGTGCTCACCGGCGTGTTCTGCGAGCAGCCTCCACTCAACCTGATCAAATCACTCGAGCTTGCCGGCTGCTACGTCGTCGACGACGACCTGCTGCTCGTCACGCGCTGGCTCACCGCCGACGTCCCGATCGAGGGCAATCCGCTGAAGAACCTGGCGCTCGCCTTCCTGCACCAGTCGGAATCGACGGCGGCGAAATACGAGCCGAACCTCGCCGAGAAAGGCCAGCACCTCGTGCGTGCGGTGAAGCGGACCGGGGCGGAGGGCGTGATCTTCGCGTGCCCCTCGTTCTGCGATCCGGCGCTGCTCGATCGTCCGATGCTGCAGCACGTGCTCAAAGCCGCGGACATTCCGTATATCGCGTTCAAATACGCCGAGAACTCCGGGCAAATGCAGCCGATCCGTGAACAGGCCGGCACCTTTGCCGATTCAATCAAGCTGTGGAGCGGAGCATGACCGTCATCGTTACGCCGAAAGCCGCGCCGAAGCCGGTCGCCAAAGACGACTCGATGCTGAAGCAGAAGGAGATGATGGCGGCGCATTACGAGCGTCTGACCAGCGCGCCGGAAAAGGGCGCGAAGGTGTGCAACACCTTCGTTCCGGGCAATCTCAACGAACTAATCATGTGCTTCGACCTCGTGAACAATCTTCCCGAGGTGAACGCGATTCAGAGCGGGTTGCGCCGCCTGTCGGGCGGCTACGTGCTCGAGGCCGAAAAGATCGGCCATTCCGAGGACGTTTGCACCTACGTGAAATCCGACATCGGCATGATGGCGAAGGGCAATATCGGCCCGAACGGCAAGCGCATGCCGGACCCGGACGTGCTGCTCCTGTCCTATACGGGCTGCTTCACCTTCATGAAGTGGTTTGAGCTCTTACGCGAGCAGTACAAGTGCGAAACGATCATGTTGCACACGCCGTACATGGGCGACGGCGTAATCACGAAGAACATGATCGAGTATATGGTGAAGCAGCTGAAGGAAGAGGCGATTCCGAAGTTGGAGCGTATTTCGGGCGTCAAGTTCGACATCGACCGGCTGCGCGAATACCTGAAGAAATCGGCAAAGGCGGAAGACGACCTCGTCAAAGTGCTGCAGAGCGCGAAGAACAAGCCGTCGCCTATCGACGCCTATTTCGGCGGCATCTACTACATTGGCCCGATCTTCGGCGCCTTCCGCGGCACCGATGACGCGCTCGATTATTACAAATTCCTCCGCGCCGAAGTCGAAGAACGCGTGGCAGAGGGCAAGGGCCCGGTCACGCCGGACGGCGACATGGGTAAGGAGCGCTATCGCCTGGTCGTCGAAGGCCCGCCGAACTACACGAACTTCCGGCAGTTCTGGAAGATGTTCTACGACGAGGGCGCGGTCGTCGTCGCCTCGAGCTACACCAAGGTGGGCGGCGTCTACGATCTCGGCTTCCGTCACGATCCCGACAAGCCGCTGGAGACCCTCGCCGAATACTGCTTAGGCGTTTACACCAACCGCAATCTGCCGATGCGCATCGACATGCTGTCTCGCTACATCGAGGAGTACGAGGCGGACGGACTGCTGATCAATTCGATCAAGAGCTGCAACAGCTTCTCGGCCGGACAGCTCCTGATGATGCGCGAGGTGGAGAAGCGCACTGGCAAGCCGGCGGCCTTCGTCGAATCCGACCTGGTCGACCCGCGCTACTTCTCCGCGGCGAACATCAAGAACCGGCTGGAGAGCTATTTCCAGATGATCGAGCAGAAGCGCGCCGGCGCGTCAGCGGCGGCCTGAGGGGAAACCGATATGAAGACCTTTGTCGGCATAGATCTCGGCTCGACCACGACCAAGTCCGTGTTGCTCGACGAGAACTGCAATGTGCTCGGACGCGGCATCACCAATTCGCGCTCCAACTATTCGACCGCCGCGCGGGTCGCCAGCGAGGAGGCGCGGAGCGACGCGCGCTTCACCTTGTTCCGGCGCGCGCTGCAGGACAAAGGCGGGCTGGGCGACAAACTTGATGAGTTTCTCGCCGGGCTCGAGCGCGCCTTCCGGCTGGAGCAGTTCATCGAGCAACTCGGCGACCTCGAGCAGACCTGCCTCGGCTACATCCAGGGCGAGCGCTTCGTCGGAATGGAGAAGGGCATTCGCGACGGCGTCGCTGAGATCTTCATCCGCCTGCGCGAGGAGGCGCCCAGCCTGTACGCGCCCGGCGCCAAGCGGAAATCCGACTTCTTCCGCGACATCGCAGGCTCGCGCTTTCACGCCCAGGCCGAAGACGTGGCGCGCGCCGCGTCTCTGCCCTACGACCTGCTGATCAACCTTTACGATAAGTCGATCATCGAGGTGGAGAACCGGCCGCCGGGCGGAAATTTGAGCGACAAATTCCACCGCGCGCTGCGCCGGCTTTTGTCGGGCGAATCCGCCGCGTCCGCCGCTGCGGTGCAAAAGACCATCGAAGACGCGCTCAACATCGAGCTCGACGAGACCTATCTCGTCGGCACCGGCTACGGCCGCGTGACGCTGCCGTTCTCGAAGGAGCACATCCGCTCCGAGATCCTCTGCCACGGCCTCGGCGCGCACATGATGTACCCGAAGACGCGCACGGTGCTGGACATCGGCGGCCAGGACACCAAGGGCATTCAGATCGACCCCAACGGCATCGTCGAGAACTTCCAGATGAACGACCGCTGCGCCGCGGGCTGCGGGCGCTATCTCGGCTACATCGCCGACGAAATGAACATGGGCCTGCACGAATTGGGCCCGCTGGCCATGAAGTCGGACAAGCCGGCGCGCATCAACTCGACCTGCACGGTGTTCGCAGGCGCCGAGCTGCGCGACCGCCTCTCGCTCGGCGAGAAGCGCGAGGACATCCTCGCCGGCCTGCACCGCGCGATCATCCTGCGCGCGGTTTCGATCATCTCGCGCTCGGGCGGCGTCACCGACGAGTTCACCTTCACCGGCGGCGTCGCCAAGAACGAGGCGGCGGTGCGCGAACTGCGCAAGCTGATCAAGGAAAACTACGGTGACGTGACGATCAACATCAATCCGGAGTCGATCTACACCGGCGCGTTGGGTGCGGCCGAGTTCGCGCGCCGCGCCTATGCAGGACAGGGCGAAGGGAGCAACGCATGACCATTGCCGCAGGCATCGACGTCGGCACCGGTGCGGTGAAGGCCGTCATCTTCCGCATCGAAAACGGCAAGGAAGAATGGCTCTCGCGCGACCTGATGCGCATCCGTCAGCGCGATCCGATGGAGCTCGCGCGCGTCGCCTTCGACCACGTGCTGGAGGACGCCAGGCTCGTCGAGAAGGACGTCGACTACGTCGCGACCACGGGCGAGGCGGAAAGCGTGCCGTTCCACACCGGGCACTTCTACTCGATGACGACGCACGGTCGCGGCGCGATCTATCTCGATCCGGAGTCGCGCGCGGCGCTCGACGTCGGCGCGCTGCACGGCCGCGCCATCAGCATCGACGAGCGCGGCAAGGTGCTGAGCTACAAGATGACGAGCCAGTGCGCCTCCGGCTCCGGTCAGTTCCTGGAGAACATCGCGCGCTATCTCGGCATCGCGCAGGAGGAGATCGGCAGCCTGTCGCATGAGGCCGACAATCCGGAAGTGGTGTCGAGCATCTGCGCGGTGCTGGCTGAGACCGACGTCATCAACATGGTGTCGCGCGGCATCAGTGCGTCGAACATCCTCAAGGGTATCCACCTCTCGATGGCCGCACGACTGTCGAAGCTGCTGAAGTCGATCGGCGCGACGAACGGCGCCGTGATGTGCACCGGCGGGCTCGCGCTCGACCGCGGTCTGGTCGAGGCGCTGCGCGAGGACATCGCCGGAATCAAAGACATGAAGTGCGACGTGCGCAGCCATGCCGATTCCATTTTCGCTGGTGCGATCGGTGCCGCGCTGTGGGGCGCTTACCGGTTCGAGAAACTCGCCTCGCTGGGCAACGTCCCGCAGGCAGCATGAAGGAGATGAAGTCGTGGCGCTGATGATCGTTGAAACCTGCACCGCGTGCGACGCCTGCGAGCCGGTGTGTCCGAACAAGGCGATTACGGCGGGCAATCCGATCTACGTGATCGATCCGTTGAAGTGCACCGAATGCGTCGGCGCGGAGGACGAGCCGCAGTGCAAGCTCGTCTGCCCCGCCGAATGCATCCTGCCGAATCCTGACTGGGCCGAAAGCCAGGACGATCTGCTCGCGAAATACCAATCGCTGCACGGGTGACGGCATGTTTCGCAATCGCGTCTGCCAGAAACTGTACGAGGAGCATGCGGCGGTGCAGGCGCTGCTGCAGCGTCTCGAGCAGGCGGTCGCGAAGCAGCGCGACGATGTGCCGGACGTCAAGGATCCGCTGCTCGCCAAACTGATGATCGATCTCGCCAGCGAACTGCCCGGCGAAGTCGACCGCCATTTCGATTTCGAAGAGGCGGAACTGTTCTCGTTCCTGGCCGAGGCAGGCAATGCCGGCATCGGAGCGCATCTAACTTACGAGCACAGCATCATCCGGCCGATCGGTGCCGCGCTGGTGAAGTTGATCAAGGAGGTGCGTGGACAAGGGTTTAACGCGGCAAGCTGGGCGGAATTCCGCAAGCACGGCCAGCAGCTCGTCATGACGCTCGCTCCGCACGCGCACAAGGAAGACATGGCGCTGCTCCCGATGCTTGAGGATGCCATGGACGAAGCGAAGGAAGAAGAACTGTACGAGAAGTACGTGCTCCAACACGCATGAGGACTCTTCGTGACCATCAGCACGCGCCCGATTACCGCTGCCGACCTCGACCAGGTCGTTGCTATCGATAAGACCAATACCGGCGAAAGCCGGCGACATTTCTTCGAGAAGCGCTTTGCGGCGGCAAAGGCGCGGCCATCGGATTTCGTGCAAGTCGGTGTGATCGAGGACAAGTCTCTGCGTGGGTTTGCCATCGCGCATGTCCTCCGCGGAGAATTCGGCCAGAAGGACTCCGTGGCGGTGCTCGATGCGCTCGGCGTCGCGGCGGTCAATCGCGAGCACGGGTTTGGCCAGGCGCTGCTGGAGGCGCTGATCGCCGCCGCGCGGCAGCAGGGCGCGAAGTCCGTTCAGTCCCAGGTTGATTGGAAAAATGTGGATCTCCTGCGGTTCTTCAACGCATCGGGATTTGAGTTGGCGCCCCGGATGGCGTTGGAACGTGGTGCCGGAGATCTGCCCGAACATATAGACGAGCCATGAGCGAGCCCCGCATGAGCAAACCGAAGCCGCCGCGCATCACTGTCCCGGAGCGGATCGGCGCTGAGCCGGAGGCCAATTACGGCCGGGCTCCCCCCGCAGATTTTGGTCCTCTGTCACGCGACCGGATTCCCGTGCGCGCGATGAAGGACAGCGATCTGGATAGGCTCGCCCAGATCGACAGCCGGATCACCGGACGGAATCGCCGCGGCTATTTCGAGCGCAAGCTGGAAGAGGCGCTGCATGAATCGGATGTGCGCGTGTCGCTCGTGGCGGAAGTCGACGGCGAGCCAGCCGGCTTCATCATGGCGCGCGTCGACTTCGGCGCGTTCGGACGCGTCGAGCCGGTTGCCGTACTCGACACGATCGGGGTCGATCCCGATCAGCGCGGCCGCGGTGTGGGCCACGCGCTGCTGTCGCAACTGCTGATCAACCTCGCGACGCTGCGCGTCGAACGCATTCGCACCGAGCTCGATTGGAACGAGCATGATCTCCTGCAATTCCTGAATGCTTGCGGGTTCCGGCCGGCGCAAACCTTGTGCCTGCAGCATGCGATCGCTTAGCCCAGCGGACATTCCCGCAAAGCCGGTCCGAGCCGAGGACGTCGCGGTCCGCCGCGTGCGCGAAAGCGACCTGCCGGCGGTGATCTCGCTCGATGCCCGCATTACCGGTTTGCCCAAGCCGGAGTATTGGGAAGACATCTACCGCCGCTACGGCCGGCGGCGCCTCGAGGAGCGTTTCTTCCTGGTTGCCGCGGAAGAGGGGAGACGCGCCCCGGTCTTCGGCTTCATCGTCGCCGAGGTGCGCGCCTGGGAATTCGGCTCGGCACCCTGCGGCTGGGTCTTCGCTCTCTCGGTCGAGCCGGGGCGGCGCCTCGATGGCGTCGGATCGGCATTGCTGTCCGCTATCTCGGATGAATTCAAGCGAGCAGGCGTGAGCAAGATACGCACCATGGTCGCACGCGACGCTCGGCTGCCGATGCTGTTTTTCCGCAGCGAAGGTCTGGTGGCCGGTCCATACATCCAATTGGAAAAGGAGATTGCGTGAGCGCCTCGCGCTGACATGCAATTTGCGCCATGCGGCTGCAGACCTCCACAACCCTCGCCATCTTCGCCGTGCTCGAACTCGCGTCGCATGCCGAACGGCAGCAGTCCGTCGCCGCCATCGGGGAAAAGTTCGACGTTTCGAGTCATCATCTGGCGAAGGTGATGAACGAGCTGGCGCGCGCCGGGATGGTGCAGTCGGTGCGCGGGGCGGGTGGAGGCTACCAGTTCGTCGCCAATCCGCGGCGCACGACTTTGTACGACGTCATCCGCCTGTTCGAGGACGTGCAGGCGGATGCGCCGGAAGCCAGGTCGAGCGCCGAATCGCGCGCGCTCGCCTCCGTGTTGCACGAGATCGACGAGGTAGCGCTCGCGACCCTCGGCTCGATCACGATCGCCACCATGTGCAAGATCGTCCAGGCCCGGCGGAACGGGAAGGCGCAATGAACGGCGCCTTAAATTCGATCAAGGAGAAGATCGACGGTCCCAGCTAGCTTTTTTGACGCAAGAAAAGGCCTCGCTGGACGGGAGTAGGCGATGCGCTTGTTGGATTGGAAAGAAGACTTCTCGACCGGCGTGGCTTCGGCGGACGCCGATCACCGTGAGCTGATCGACACAATCAATCGGCTGTACGACGAATTCGGCGACCCGGACCATCCGCGCGATGCGGCAAGCCTGATCGCCGACGTGCTGACGGCCGTAGCGATCCATTTCGCCGAAGAAGAAGACTTGATGCGAAGCCTGGCGTATCCGGGGTTCGAGCGGCATAAAGAGGATCATGACCGCCTGCTCGATGAATTGCACGACATGATGGAGGCTTTTGCGGGGGCGGACGAACCCGACAGCGTGGAATTGTCATTGCGGCTCGAGCCGTGGTTCGCGCGACATTTCAACAGTTATGACGCTGCGATGATTCAGGCGCTCGGCGCGCATTGAGCTGTGTAGCGCGCTGCTGTTGCGATGCATTCGCAACTAAAGCAAGATTATTTCTGTTTTGCACCGCAATATGTTTGATCTCGCTCAATTGCGCGGGTCCTCACGAACGCTCTCATGCGTGTGAGGGATAGGTCATATGGCGTCAAAGCTGACTGCTGGCGATCTGCAAGTCGTCACACGCATACCGGTGTTTCGGGGATTGAGGGCCGAGACGGTCGAGCACATCATTGCTCCCGCGACGGCAAACATGCTGCGTCCGCGCGACTGGCTGGTTCGACAGGACGATCCCGCGACTGCGTTCTTCATCGTGATCGACGGCTGGCTGAAGCTCTACCGCAGCGCGCCGTCCGGCGAAGAAACAGTCATCAACATGTTGAAAAAGGGCGACAGCTTCGCCGAGGCCGTCGCGCTCACCGGCGCGCGCCATTTGGCGTCGGCCGAAGCGGTGAGTGATGCGCGCGTCGCGCGCATTCCGGCCGATCATCTCGCGCGCTGCATCCGGCAGAACCCCGAAATCGCGCTGGCGATGATCGCGTCTACCTCGCTGCGGCTCGACAATCTGATCCAGCAGATCGAGCAACTCAAAGCGCACAGCGGGCTGCAGCGCGTCGCCGAATTTATCGCCTCGCTGTCGGCGGTGCAGCAGGGCTCCTGCGTGATCGTGCTCCCCTACGACAAGGTGATCATCGCCTCTCGCCTGGGGCTTACGCCGGAATATCTCTCTCGCGCGTTTGCGCGGCTGCGCTCGCTTGGCGTATCCGTCAACGCCACGCGCGTGACGGTGCAGGACGTCGCGCGCCTGCGCCAACTCGCCGGCGAGGACCGCGGCGCGGTGCGCGGCACATTGTAATTGCAATTGTAAGGGGACGTGAATGGCAGGTCGCGTACTGCAGCCAAAAGGCTGGAAGTCGCCGATTGGCTACGCCAACGGTATTCTTGCGCCGCAAGGACGCGTCGTCTTTATCGCCGGACAGGTTGGCTGGGACGCCGAGGAGCGCTTCCACAGCGAAGAGTTGGTGCCGCAGTTCGAGCAGGCGCTGAAGAACATCCTGGCGATTCTCGCGGAGGCCGGTGGCGTTCCCTCCGACATCTGCCGCATGACCGCGTTCTGCATCGACAAGCCGGCCTATTTGAAAGGCCGGCGCGAGCTCGGCCGTATCTGGAAGCAACTGATCGGCGATCATTATCCGGCGATGAGCATGATTTTCGTCGCGGATCTGCTGGACACGCCGGCGAAGATTGAGCTCGAGGCGACGGCGGTCATTCCCGACCAGAGGTGATCTCCCCGCGGACATTGCGAGGAATACAAACGACGTAGCAATCCAGGGAATGATCTGGATTGCTTCGCGTTGCTTCCAATGACGCTGAAAACTAATCGAGCCTAGGCGGCAGCGGTGAGTTTCTCGATCGCCCGCTTGGCCAAGGCGGCGGCTGCGAGCCGGCGGTAGTTGGACGAGATCAATGTCGTCCGCATCGGCTGTACCTGCTTTTGCACCAGACGATCGACGTCCTTCAGCAGCTTGGCGTCCATGGCACGCCCGCAGAGTTTGTCCGTGCCGTCGATCAGAATAGGACGTGAATTCGCGCCGGTGACCGCGACACGGAGGCTCTCGACCTTGCCGTCTTTCATCGCCAATACCACCGCGACGCCGGCGAGCGGGAAGTCGACCGCGCCGCGCTGACGCACTTTCATATAGGTCGAAGCCGGCGCGTCCGCAGGAAGATGTACGGCGACGACTAGCTCGCCGGGTTCAAGCGCGAGATGCGCGCGGCCGTCCTCGACATAGAGGTCCGACAGCGGAATGCGCCGTCGCCCGCCGTACCTTGCGATTTCCACCTCCGCGCCGAGCACCAGCAGCGCCGGCGCGAGGTCGCCCGAATAGGCCGCGTGGCAACGCTGCCCCTGCGGCGCGACGTGACAGACGTCGCCGCGGTGTTTGAGGCAGAAGCCATTCGCGCTGCGCCACCAGTCGCTCTGATTGTAATAGACGCAGCGCGTGTCGAGACACAGATTGCCGCCGACCGTCGCAAGCGTGCGGTGACCGGGTCCGGCGATCGCACGCGCGGCCTCGGCCAGCGCCGTGTAATGCGTCGCGAAGCGCTTGTTGCTCGCAATCTCGGCGATCCCGACCATGCTGCCGATGATCAATCCTGGGCCGCTGTCGTCGATGCGATTGAGTTCGCCGATGCCGGTGAGGTCGATCAGAGCATCGACGCCGCCAATGCCGCGCCGCAGATTGACCAGCAAATCGGTCCCTCCCGCGACATAGCGGCTGCCCGGATGAGAACGCCCGGCGGCGACCGCCTCGTCGACGCTCGCGGGATTGAGCAAACGGAAATGGGCCAATGCTGTCGTCATGAGGCGGCCTTGAGGCTTTGTTGGAGGCGCGCCTGGCGGCGGCGTTCGACCAGTTCCTGCACGACGCGGTCCGGCGTGACGGGAAGTTCGTCGAAATCGATGCCGATCGCCTGCGCGATCGCGTTCACCATCGCTGGTGGGAAGCCGGCGAGCGCGCCTTCACTCGCCTCTTTCGCGCCGAACGGACCCAACGGATCGTTACTCTCGACAATGGCTAGCTCGATCGGCGGCGACTCCGCGATCGTGGGCACGCGGTACTCGAGCAGGCTCGCGTGCGCGGGCAGGCCTTCGAGATAGCGCGTCTCTTCGCACAGCGCCTGGCCCATACCCATCCAAACCGAGCCCTCGATCTGCCCTTCGACCGCGAGCGGGTTGATGGCGTGGCCGCAGTCGAGCGCGACCCAGACTTTGTCGATGGACACGGTTCCGAGCGCGTCGTCGACCGTGACCTCGACGACTTGGGCGGCATAGGAGAAGCCCATCGTGGAGCCCACCGCGCCGCCTTTGTGCTTGCCGCCTTGCGCTTCCGGCGGGCAGGTGAAGCTGCCGGAGACCGTGATCGCGCCGCGGTCCACCAGGGCAGCCTTGGCCACCTCCGCAAACGGCAGGCTCGACTGCGCGCCGTGGCCGACGCGGAACACTTCACCGCTTTCGATGTCCTCCGGCTTCGCCTCGAGCTTGCGCGCGGCCGCCTCGACGAGAATGGTCTTGAGGTTGCGCGCGGCATCGATCGCGGCATTGCCGACCATGAAGGTGATGCGCGACGAGTAGGCGCCGTTGTCCTTCGGCGTGACCGCGCTGTCGCCTGCGACGACGCGGATGCGGTCGATGGCGATGCCGAGCGTCTCGGCAACCGCGATCGCCACCATCGTCGACGAGCCCTGGCCGATATCGGCTGCGCCCGTCAATGCGGTGACGCCGCCGTCGAAGTCGAGGCGAACATTTACCAACGCATGCGGCTCGCCGGTCCAGTGGATCGGCTTAGCTGCGCCGCTGACATAGTGCGAGCAGGCCATGCCCAAGCCTTTGCCGGGCGGGAGTTTGTCTTTGCGCTCGCGCCAACCGCTCGCGCGCTCGACGTGCTCGATGCATTCGGGCAGGCCGTAGCTGTTGACCATCAAACCGTTCATCGTAAACATCGGCGCCTTGAGCAGATTGGCGCGGCGCACACCGAATGGATCGAGCCCGAGATCGCGCGCCATGCGGTCGAGTAGGCATTCGAAGGCGTGCCGCGTATCGACGGAACCATGTCCGCGCATCGCGCCGCAGGGCGGCAGGTTCGCATAGACGCGATAGCCGTCATATTTTAGCGCGGGGATGTCGTAGATCCCCTGCAGCAATGACCCGGCATAAAGGATGGTGACGATGCCGTAGCCGGCATAGGCGCCGCCGCGCTGCACGACATTGGCGGCGCAGGCGGTGATCTTGCCGTCACGCTTCATGCCGATGCGCAGGACGATGTCCGTGTGCGGGCGTGCGCGATGCGTGATGAACGTCTCCTCGCGCGTCAGCTGCATGAAGACTTTGCCGGACGCAGCGCGTGCGAGCAGCCCCGTTACGATCTCGAAATTGAGCACCTCGACGCGGGCGCCGAAGCCGCCGCCGACGAACGGCTTGATCACGCGGATGCGCGAGGCCTCCATGTCGAGGCAGCGCGCGAGCATCAGATGCAGGTAGTAGCCGACCTGCGAGACCGACTGGACGGTCAGGCGATCCTGAAGCGGATCGTAGTCAGCCAGACAGGCATGCGGCTCGATCTGCGCGTGGTTGATCTCGGCGCAGCGGAAGGTCTCTTCGCGCACGAGATCGGCTTCGGCAAAGCCCGCCTGCCAATCGCCGAATTCGTGATGTACTTCACGCTCGAGATTGCCGGGCTTATTCTCGTGCAGCAGCACGGCGCCGGGCGCGCGCGCATCTTCCGAGGTGTAGTAGCCCGGCAGCACGCGATATTCGACCTCGATCAGATGCAGCGCGCGTTCGGCCGTCGCTTCGTCGATTGCCGCCACGGCCGCCACGGGCTCGCCGCGATAACGCACGCGCCCGCGCGCGAGCGGATATTCGTTCATCGCGACCGGCAGCACGCCGTAGGTGTGCGGGCAGTCGCCACCGGTGATCACCGCGATGACGCCCTCGAGCGCGAGCGCCTTGCTGGTGTCGATGCGCAGGATGTCAGCATGACTGTGCGGGCTGCGCAGGATGCGGCCGGTCAGTGCGTCGGCATGCTCGAGATCGGCGGTGTAGCGCGCGCGGCCGGTGACCTTTTCGATGCCGTCGATCAGCGGCACGCCGCGGCGCGGACGCGTGCCGGCGAATGTCTTCGTGCTCATGCCGCCTCGCTTCCCGCGGTCACGACCGACTCGATGATTTTGATGTAGCCGGTGCAGCGGCAGAGATTGCCGGCAAGCGCCTCGCGGACCTCGGCTTCGCTGGGATGCGGGTTACGGCGCAGGAGCGCTTCGGACGCCATGATCATTCCGGGCGTGCAGAAGCCGCACTGCGTGCCGAGCTTTTCGTGGAAGGCCTGCTGCAGCCGGTTCGGCCGGCCCTGTTTGGCTAGACCTTCGATCGTCTCGATCTGGCGGCCTTCGCAACGCACGGCGAGCGTTATGCACGATGGTACGGCTTCACCGTCGACCAGCACGGTGCAGGCGCCGCATTCACCGCCGTCGCAGCCGGTCTTGGTGCCGGTGAGATGCGCGACCTCGCGCAGGTAATCGACGAGCAGCGTCTCATCGGCGACGGCGTCCTCGCGCCAGCGGCCGTTCACGCAGACGCGGAGCAGGCGTTTTCTCGGTCGCTCGGATGGTGCGTGCATGAGGTCCTCCGCCAGACATTTGAATCGGGGAGGTCCCAAAAGCCAATGACAAAGGTCAAGCGGCGCCGGCCGGGATTTGGACCGCGCGGCAGCCCTGACGGAAGTCAAGGATGACGGCTCTGCGCGCGGCTAATTTGACAATAAGGGAACAGCCGAAGCGGACAACTTATGACGGCGCTACGCGACTACAACGCTGCCGTGGATTTCGTCGACCGGAATGTCGCGGAGGGCCGTGGCGACAAGGTCGCTTTCATCGATCCTTCGCGCAATCTGACCTACGCGGAATTGCGCGACGCGGCCGCGCGCGTCGGGCCGATGCTCACGCGTCTCGGCGTCGACCCGGAAGACCGCGTCGCGCTGGTGCTGCTCGACACGGTCGATTTTCCAATTCTGTTCTGGGGCGCGATTCGCTCCGGCATCGTGCCGGTGCTGCTCAACACCCGGCTGAACGCGGACCAATATCGCTATCTGCTGGAGGACTCGCGGGCGAAGATCGTGTTCGTCTCGGCCGCGTTGCTGCCCGTCGTGCAGGAGGCCGCGCAGGACCTGCCCGACTTGCGCGGCATCGTTGTGGTCGGCGGCGCGCCGGCCAGCGTGCCGCGGTTCGATTTGCTGCTCGCGGCGGAGAACGAAGGCTCGGCGCCCGCGCGCACCTGCGCGGACGAAGTCGCCTACTGGCTTTATTCGTCCGGCACGACCGGACAGCCGAAGGGCGTCATGCATGTGCATTCGTCGCCGATGATCATGGCGCAGACCGCGGGCGTGAGCCGGATCGGCTACCGCGAAGACGACGTCATCTTCTCGGCGGCGAAACTCTTCTTCGCCTACGGCATCGGCAACGCGATGATTTGTCCGATGGCCGTCGGCGCGACGTCGGTTCTCTATCCGGAACGGCCGACGCCGCAGACCGTGTTCGAGATGCTGCGCGCGTATAAGCCCACACTGTTCTTTGCGGTGCCGACGCTCTATGCGGCGATGCTCGCCGATGCCGCGGCGGCGGACGGCTTCACCGCCGAGCGGCTGCGCATCTGCTTCTCGGCGGGCGAGCCGTTGCCTTCGCATGTGGGCGAGGCGTGGAAGCAGCGCTTCGGCATCGATATCGTGAACGGCGTCGGGTCGAGCGAGTGCGGCCATCTCTTCCTCACCAATGTGCCGGGCCGCGTCGAATACGGCACGTCCGGGATTGCGGTCGACGGCTTCGATCTGAAGCTCGTCGACGAAGAGAACCGCCCTGTCGCGGACAACGAGATCGGCGAGCTTTATGTGCGCGGCGAGTCGTCTGCCGCCGGGTATTGGAATCAGCGTGAGAAGACGCGCCGCACCTTCGTCGGCGAGTGGACGCGGACTGGCGACAAATTCGTGCGCCGTCCCGATGGTGTCTATATCTACTGCGGCCGTGCCGACGACATGTTCAAGGTGAGCGGCATCTGGGTGTCGCCGTTCGAAGTCGAGGCCGCGCTGATCGGGCACCCGCGCGTGCTCGAAGCGGCCGTCGTTCCGGCGGAGGACGGCAACGGCTTGATCAAGCCGCGCGCTTTCGTCGTGCTGAAGGACAGACACGACGACGACAACAGCCGCGCGCTCTACGAAGAATTGAAAGTGCACGTCAAGCGCAGCATCGGTCCGTGGAAGTATCCGCGCTGGATCGAGTTCGTCGACAGCTTGCCGAAGACCGCCACCGGCAAGATCCAGCGCTTCATGCTGCGCGTGAACGGTCCCATTCATGAGTCCGAGGCGGTCTAGAGCGATGTTCGCGGTCAGCACCAGTCACGGAGTGACCACGCTCACGATGCGCCGCCCGCCAGTGAACGCGATCAGCGAGGATTGGCTTGTCGCGTTCGCAGCCGAGCTCGATGCGATCGAGGCGAGCGGAGCCTGCAAGGTCCTGCACATCCGTTCTGAGCAGAAGGTGTTCTGCGCCGGCGCCGATCTCAGCGAAATCCGCGCGCGCATGGACATGCGCGACGGGCCGGACCGCACCTATGCCTACGTCGCGAACATCCAGCGGCTTTATGCGCGGCTCGAACGGCTGCCTTTCGTCACACTGGCCGAGATCGGCGGGGCGGCGCTCGGCGGCGGACTTGAGCTCGCGCTCGCTTGCGATCTGCGCATCGCGGCGAACGAAGCCAAGATCGGATTGCCGGAAGCGCGGCTCGGCCTCATTCCGGGCGCCGGCGGCACGCAGCGGCTGACCCGCATTTGCGGTCCGTCGATTGCCGCGCGGCTGATCCTCACCGCGGAAGTTCTGGACGGCGCGGGCGCGGCGGCTCTGGGCGTCGTGCATTGGGCTGTGCCGCGCGCGGATCTCGCGCAGCGCGCCTGCGACGTCGCCTTGCGCGTCGCGAGCCTTCCTGCTCCGGCGCTTGCCGCGTGCAAGGCGTGCCTTGCGGCGGCCAGTCGGCAGGATCGCGACGGCTACGTGCAGGAATTGGAATTCACCCGCAATTTGTTGACCGAACCCGAGACGCGCCAGCGCGTCGATGCGTTTCTCTCGCGTTCGGCGGAGAAGGAAGGAACTGCGTCATGAAGCTGGAAAACAAGGTCGCGCTCGTCACCGGAGGCGCTTCCGGCATCGGCCGGGCGACGGTGATGGAGCTCGCGCACCAAGGTGCGTTGGTCGTCTGCGCAGATCTCAACGAGAAGGCAGGCATGGCGTTGGCTGAGGAAGCGCGGCAGCTCAAGCTCGCGGTCGATTACGTGCAGATCGACATGGGCGACCGCGAGTCCGTTCGGCGCTGCGCGGCCGACGTGCTGGCGCGGCACTCGCGTATCGACATTCTGGTGAATGCGGCGGGCTGGAACGACATCCAGCCGTTCATCGAGAACGCGCCGGAATACATGGACAAGGTCGTCGCCATCAATCTCAACGGCCCGCTGCACCTGACGCAGGCGCTGCTTCCGGCTATGATCGCGGCCGGCGGCGGCAAGATCGTCAACGTGTCCAGCGACGCCGGGCGCGTGGGCAGTAGCGGCGAGACGACCTATGCCGCGGCCAAGGGCGGACTGATCGCGTTCACGAAGTCGCTCGCGCGCGAGATGGCGCGGTATTCGATCAACGTGAACTGCGTCTGCCCCGGGCCGACGGACACGCCGATGCTGCAGTCGCGGCCGGATAAATTGAAGGAAGCATTCGTGCGCGCGATTCCGTTCAAGCGCTTCGCCAAACCGCAGGAGATCGCCGACGCGATCGTGTTCTTCGCAAGCTCCAGCTCCGACTACGTCACCGGTCAGGTGATCAGCGTGAGCGGCGGGCTGACCTTTGCAGGATAAGGAGAGATCGATGCTCGATACGCCAGCCAGAACCGCCGACCGCTTCCATCCGGCGCGATTGGACTTCAATCGCTTCGTACCGAAGCACTTCCTGTGGCAGGTCGATGGACCGGTCGCGACCATCACGCTCAACCGGCCGGAGCGGAAGAATCCGCTTACGCTCGAATCCTACGCCGAATTGCGCGACCTATTCCGTGACCTGACTTACGCCGAGCAAATCAAGACCATCGTGATCACCGGCGCTGGCGGCAACTTCTGTTCAGGCGGCGACGTGCACGAGATCATCGGCCCGCTGGTCGAGATGCAGCGCAAGGGCGACATGAGCGGCCTGCTTGCGTTTACGCGCATGACCGGCGATCTGGTCAAGGCGATGCGCGCCTGTCCGCAGCCGATCGTCGCCGCGATCGACGGCGTCTGCGCCGGCGCGGGCGCGATCCTCGCGATGGCATCCGACCTGCGCTACGGAACGGCGCAGAGCAAGGTCGCCTTCCTGTTCGTCCGCGTCGGCCTCGCCGGCGCCGATATGGGCGCCTGCAACATGCTGCCGCGCATCATTGGGGCAGGGCGTGCGGCCGAGTTGCTGTACACCGGCCGCGCTATGGGCGGCGAAGAAGCCGAGCGTTGGGGTTTTTACAACAAGCTTAGCGCTCCGGAGGCCGTGCTTGCGGACGCGCAGGCGCTGGCGAAGACGCTCGCCGCCGGTCCGACCTTCGGCCACGCCATGACCAAGCGCTGCATCCATCAGGAATGGAGCATGGGCATCGACGACTCGATCGAGGCAGAAGCGCAGGCGCAGGCGATCTGCATGCAGACCAAGGACTACGAACGCGCCTACGAAGCGTTCGTCGCCAAGCAGAAGCCGGCGTTTCAGGGGAATTGATCGCTCGGGAATGCGAATCGGCGCGCCTTGCGGCGCGTCGATTTTATTTTGTGCCCAGCCTCAGCTCAGCGCGGCCTTGACGTGATCCGGCGAGAACGGCACGCGGCGGATGCGCACGCCGGTCGCGTCGAAGATCGCATTGGCGATCGCCGCTGCAACCGGCCGGATCGATGGTTCGCCGGCGCCCGACGACGCAATCTCCGGATGGTTGATCAGCACCACGTTCACCTCGGCAGGCGTCTCAGTGATGTCGAGAATGGGATAAGTCATCCAGTCGACGCTGGTCACCGATTTATTGTCGAACTTGACCTCCTCCCACAGAGTCCGGCTCACGCCCTGCACGATGTTGCCCTCGATGCATTTTGTTAGCCCGTCCGGGTTGATGATCTGGCCGCAATCATGCGCCACCGTGAACTTTCGCGCCCAGATCTTGCCGCTCGCGCGGTCGATGTCGACCTCGGCCACGATTGCGACGCGCGTGCCGTTGCGTTGCGCATAGGCGATGCCGCGGCCCGACACCTTGTTGCCGGTCTGGCCTTTGCGCGGCGAGGGTCGTGTCTCCCAGTTCGCCGCTTGCGCCGCTGCTTTGATCACAGCGACGTCGCGCGGTTCCTTGATGTGCCGAAGCCGGAACTCGATCGGGTCGGCGCCGTGCGCCGCAGCCACCTCATCGATGAAGGATTCGCTCGCGAAGTGGATCTGCGGGCCAACCGGATCGCGTAAGTGCGACGAGCGCAGCGGCGACGCGCGGTCGAGCAGCGGCGGGATCGTCTCCCAGGCCAGACGCTTGTTGTCAAAGGCGTAGGACTCGGCGGGCACGCCGAAGCCGTCGCCGGATTTCAACGCGACGCCGAGCGTCTGACCGGTAAGCGTGTCCCACGGCTTGCTGCCATTGGTGTTCACGTCGACGCGGGAGAAGGCCTTGCTGAGGAAGTCGTAGGCGACGACGTTGCCTGAGGCGTCCAGGCCAGCACGCACCTTATGGATCGAGGCGGGACCTTTCGGGTCCCAGCCGGTGCCCTGGTCGCGCATATATTGCAGCCGCACCGGCTTGCCGACGGCCTTGGCCAGCATCGCGGCGTCGCCGGCGCAGTCGTCCGCATCGTTGCGGCCATACGAGCCGGGTCCCATTTTCCAGTAAACGGTCACTTTTTCGACCGGGATGCCAAGCGTCAGCGCGACGCCTTCTTGCACGAAGTGGGTCTTCTGCGAGCCGCTCCAGCACAAAACCTGCCCGTCGGTCATGATTTCGACGACCGCGCAGGCCGGACCCATGCTGGCGTGCGACTGGAACGGCCATTCGTACTCTGCCTCGATCACCTTGGCGGCGGATTTGAACGCCTCGTCGACGCTGCCATTTTCCTTCTCGACAACCCGCTTGCGCACGGGCGCCTTGCGGATGTGGTCGTAGAGCGCTGCCTGGTCGGGGAAGGGCGGATTTGCGTTCGACCATTCGATTTTCAGCTTCTCGGCCGCTTTAATCGCGTCCCATTCCTTGTCGGCGACGACACCGAGGAAGCCTTTGTCCCAGACCACCTTGGCGCCAGGAATATCCTTAATCGAGTTGTCGTCGACCTTTACCGGCACCGCGCCCGCGACGGGCGGGCGGATCATACGGCCGTGCACCATGCCGGGCCGTTTGACGTCCGTGACGAAGTCTTCCTGCGCGAACACTTTCGGCGCGACGTCCGCACGTTTGATCGGCTGACCGACGATTTTGTGCTCGCTCGCCGGCTTCGGCTGCGCCTTGCCAGGCGCATAGAGGTCGTTGCCGAACTGCTTGTTCCAGGCGAGCTCGACGTTGAAGTAGCGGCCGCCGATCAGCTTGGCGTAGCTGATGCTCTTCGATGCATCATTCTTCGCAGTT